>ERZ761602.781-NODE-781-length-63821-cov-264.182072_pt1 | contig 63821 bp, 64 predicted proteins | sample MGYA00512165_ERZ761602 | MGnify/ENA primary metagenome ERZ761602 (study PRJEB28899, sample SAMN02445085) | bioreactor sludge metagenome | biome: EBPR sludge; isolation source: Thorneside wastewater treatment plant | place: Australia: Brisbane, Thorneside... | reverse complement strand
CTTTCGTGCTCAAGTCCTGGGTCTTGTATAGGATTCATGCGATTGCCCTGGCAGCTAGCTGCCGGGCTGCCGCTGGCGAACGGGCTTCCGGTATCATGTCGTTTGTGACGGGTCGCGCTGACGGACGGTTGCTGCCGCGTGCCGTCGCTTCTGTCGAACCATTTTCGGGGAGGGTATTTGCGTCATGACCGAGAAGACACTGCTGGTACTGCGGCACGGAAAGTCCGACTGGAGTACCGGCCACGAGGACTTTCACCGGCCGCTGGTCGATCGCGGCCGATTGGGCAGCCAGAAGATGGGTGCTTGGCTCAAGCATCACAAGCTGGTTCCGGATCTCGTCGTCAGCTCGATGGCGGAGCGCGCCCGCGCGACGACCGTGGCCGCCTGCAAGGCGATGGGTTTGCCCCTGAAGACCGTCCGCTGGGACGAGCGGCTCTATGCCGCGCCGGTCGAGGACCTGCTGGCGGCGCTTGCCGACTGTCCGAAGAGTGCACGACGGGTGATGGTCGTCGGTCACAACCCGGGGCTCGAGGATCTGGTCGCTTACCTGAGTCGCGAGCAACTCGCGATTCCGGACGATGGCAAACTGCTGCCGACCTCGGCGCTGGCGCGGCTCGAGATGGTCGAGGGCTGGTCGGACCTGACGCGCGGCTGCGGCCGCCTGATCTCGCTGACGCGGCCGGGTCAGGTGCCCGAACCGCCGGTGACCGATGTCGCCGATGAGCCCGACCTGGGTCCGGTGCCGGATTACTTCTTCACCCAGTCGGCGGTGCTGCCGTACCGGCTGGTCGATGGCCAGCTCGAGATCATGCTGATCGCGTCGCGCAAGGGCACCCGCTGGGTGGTGCCGAAGGGCGTCAAGGAGCAGGAACTCTCGTTGCGCGATTCGGCTGCCAAGGAGGCGCTGGAGGAAGCCGGCGTGCGCGGCAGCGTCGCCGAGGAGCCGATCGGCAACTACAAGTACAAGAAGTGGGGCGGCGTCTGCGCGGTCACCGTGTTCCCGATGGAAGTGACCGAGAGCATCCCGGAAACCGAGTGGGAGGAGAACCACCGCGAACGGCGCTGGGTCGAGCCGAAGGAAGCGAAGCGGCTGCTCGACGAACGCGAGTTGCAGAAGATGGTCGGCAAGCTGGAAAAGGGCGTCGGCAAGGGCTGATGCGGCGCCCATCCGCTGGCTAGCGGTCGAGGCCTTCCTCGGCCAGCCAGGCCTCGATTTCCTGATAGTCCTTGCCGTTCTGGCGGATGATCAGGAAGAAGACCAGCACCAGCGCCAGCAGGAAGAGCAGCAGGGGAATCTCCTCCCAGCCGGGAGCCATAAAGAGTTGCCCGTTCATTTCTTCCTCCTGTCATTGCTGGCCCGCCTGTCGCTGCCGACGGCGGGCAGGCGCCACGTCTGAGACCGGTGCGCGCTGCCGGCGGTTCCCCCGGTTGCGGGAGGCACAGGGCGAGGGGCTGGCGTCGGCGTGGCGCTTGCGTTGGTTTGCCGGCGGCAACTCCCGCGCTGGCGCACGGCCCGGCGACTGTCCAGGCAGGCGCGGCAACTCGTACCGCCAGTTGCCGGCCCGCAGCGGTCGCCGGCCGAGCTCGCCCAAGTCGCGCGCCAGCGCCGTTGACTTCTCGCGACCGTCCGTCGTGCGCGGGTCGATGAACAGCCGTGCGCTTGGCGCGCCCCATCGGTCACGGTTCGCAGCCGCTGGTCACGGCGGCGTCAGGCATTCTTCGCCGGGCGGTGCTTCTTCGCCCGCCGCGCCTTCTTCTCCGCCGGCTCCCGGGCCGCGGACCGCGCCGATCGGCCGCTCGCCTTTTCGCCTGCGGTCGCCTCCGGCGGGCTGGCGTGTGCCGCCCGCGGGGCGGCGACCGCGGCGATGAACGAGTTGCTCACCCAGCCCTCGACCTCGGCGTTGCTGACCACCTCGACCAGGCTCCAGCGGTCACGCGCCTCGAGCAGGAAGACTTCGGTGCCCTTGCGCAGCGCCGCCGCCACCGGCTCGAAACTGGCGTCCGGGCCCTTGCGGATGTTGAGGCTGCTGGCGGTGACGACGTAGCGCGGCGGTGAATCGTCTTCGCGACCGAGGACGCGGCTCTTCAGCGCGGCGAGCGGGAAGGCCGGGCCGGGATCGCTCTTGCGACCGGGCGCAATGTCCTCGTGTCCGAGGACGTCCTTCAACCCGTAGTGCTCGACCAGCAGGTCGGCCAGTTCGATCGCGCGCTCGATCTGCACCTCGCTGTAGGTGTGCCAGGGAGAGACCGGGCCGCCGTTGCGGTGCGCCGCCATGAGCACCTCATCCTCCGGGTAGGCCTTGCCGAACCAGGCCTGATACTGGCTGCCGACACGCTTCAGCAGGCCGGCATTGTCCATCTCGATGCCGATCGAATGGCTGTTGAGGCCGACCAGGCCGGCCCACTGGCTGACGCCGGCATGCCAGGTGACGATGTTGAAGGGAGCGAGCTGGACGATGCGTCCGTCCCGCCCGAGGACGATGTGCGCCGAAGCGTTGCCCTGCGGTTTCCGGGTGCACAGCGATTCGACCGAGCTTTCGAGCGAGCGGCCGGCGGTGTAGTGCAGGACCAGATAGCTGGGGCTCATGGCGCCACCCCGGTTCGGGGTGTCGCGATGGCTGACCTGGTCGCCGACCAGTTTGTGGTTTTCGATTCTCAGGGTCATGGGTGTCTCCTCGCCGGTTTCCAAGAGCCGCGATGCCGGGCATCACGGGAATGCCCGCGGGACGCCAGGCGGGCTGCGGACAATGCTAGCACCAATGCTGCCACGGGCCAGCATTCGCGCGCCGCTTCTGTAGCGCCAGCGGGGGCTTGCGGGCGCGCACAGCAGCAGCGGCGAATCGGCTGCACTGCATGGCGTCGTCAGCACAGGGGGGCGGTGAACGAACGACAACGCCTTTCGGCGCTCAAGCCAAGCGTGCTGCGCCAGACTTGCCGAGCGCCTGCCACTCCATTTCGATCATGCCTTGACGGTATTGAGGCGCAGCATCAATGTCATCGGATGCTGCGGCGACTCCTGAAAACCGTAGTGCTCGTAGAATTGTTTGGCGTGTTCGTGGAGCGCGTGAACGAGCAATGCGCGAACCCCGGTGTTCTGCGATACGGCGATGGCGCGACTCACCGCGTCTTGCAGCATGGCAGCCCCCAGCTTGAGGCCTTGGGTCCGGCGATCCACCGCCAGCCTGCCAAGCACCATGACGGGAACTGGATCAGGCATGTTGCGCCGAACCGAGCTGGTCGCCCATTGCTGAGAAACCGCCCCAGCAGCCATGGCGTAGAAGGCAAGCACCCGATTCTCTTCATCAACGACGACAAAGGTTCTGCTGGCTCCAGTGAGCTGGTTGTTCATCGCTCGGCGTTTGAGCCATTCATCCAGAACGGGTTCGCCGCACTCGAAGTCGGCCAACCGGTGCGTGGCAGCAAGTGGCTGAGGTGCGGACAGCTTCAAGCTCACGCTTGCTTGCTTTCCCACGGTGCCTTGACCGCCATCAGTCGCTCAAGCCCCTCATTGGCACGCGGCGGCGCGTCGAGCATGGCGGTGAACTGCTGGAACTTTTCCGCGTCCAGTCCAAAGAACACCTGATCGAGCAGCACCGACTGAGCACGCTCGCAGGCGGCCTCCAACATGAAGTCCGAACGGCTTTTTCCCAGTAGGTTTGCGGCGTGATCAATGAGATCACGCTGCTCCGGCAAGGCACGTAAATTGATTGCGGCAGCACGCATGGCGAACTCCTCACGTAAATACAAGAGATACACAGATGATGGGGTTGCGTGTAGCTTTCGTCAATACAAGCTGATCTGGCCGAACCGTCAAGAACAGGGATTCCTGCGCCGCGCTGGTGAGTCGGGGTCGGAAGCGGGACGCAGGTTCAGCTCCATGTTCCAGCGCGAAATGGACGGGCTCGGACCGAGCGTCGGAGCCGGGGGCTACGGACAGAAGAGCTACCAGGACGGCAAGGGTGACATGGTGCTGATCTACCCCGAGACTGCTTCCTTCGCCCACCCATGGCCCGTGTTCGAGTTCATGACCCGCCGGCACTCGGGTGGGCGCGAAATTCCGCTGCGTTTCCGCTGCCGTCGGCGATAATGCGCGCGCCGCCGGTTGCCCGGGCGTTGCTGCCGCCAGCTCTCGGCGGGGCATCATGAGCGGACCCAGGCGGCAGAAGATTCCCTTGCCCCCGGAGCTGCAATGGACCCATTGACGCACGCGCTGCTCGGCGCGACCGCCGCGCAGGCGGCTCTCGGCCACCGCCTCGGCCGCCAGGCCTGGCTGCCCGGTGCGCTGGGCGGCCTGCTGCCCGACGCCGACATCCTGATCCGCAGCACCGCCGATCCGTTGCTGGCGATCGAGTATCACCGACACTTCACGCACGCCTTCGCCTTCATCCCCGTCGGCGGTGTCGTCGCCGCCTCACCCTGGCTCGTGCAGCGGCGCTACCGTGCCGACTGGCGACCGCTGCTTGCCGCGGCGACCATCGGTTGTGCGACGCATGGGCTGCTCGACGCGTGCACGAACTACGGGACGCACCTGCTCTGGCCGTTCTCGACGCTGCGCGTCGCCTGGCACTGGCTGACGACGATCGGACCCCTGCTGACGCTGGCGCTGCTCGCCGGGTTGCTGCTGGCCGTCCGCCGGCAGTCGCGCCTGCCGGCAGTGCTGTCCTTGTCGTTCGCTCTCGTCTATGTCGGCGTCGCAGCCTGGCAGCGCGAGCGCGCCCTCGACCTGCAGGAGCTGATCGCCGCAGCGCGCGGCCACCCGGTGGTGCGCGCCGAGATGTTTCCGAGCGTCGGCAATCCGGTCGTCTGGCGATCGGTGTATCAGTCGGGGACGACGCTGTACAGCGACCGCCTGCGCGTTGTCGACAGTGCGGGCAGCCTGTGGAAGCCCGGCAGCACGCTGGAATTGCTGTTCGCAGCCGATCTGCCGCCGGCGGCAGCGGCCGATGCGCGCGTGCAGCGGGACTTCGCCCGCTTCAGCTATTTTTCCAGCGGCTGGACCGCGCTGTCCGACAGCGACGCGAGCGTGATCGGTGACGCGCGCTACTCGCTCTCGCGCGATTCCTTCGAGCCGATCTGGGGAATCCGTTTCCACCCCGGCAGCGCGACGCCGACCGAATGGGTCGACCAGACGGCGCGCAATCGGGTACCGGTCGGCGAACTCTGGCGCGAGATTCGCGGCACCGCCGACGGCTACCGCGGCCTGCCGACGGCGGGCAGGGTCGATGCCGTGGCGGTCGCGCGGGACAGCGGCTGCTGACGCCCCCTTTGCCAGTCGATCCACTCGGCGCGCTTGCGTGGCGGCAGCCGCGGGCCCAGCTTGGCTGAGCGTCGTCCCGTGACCGGGAGAATTCGGTGTGCTGGCGGTACTGACGGTGGTGCATGCCACTCGCGACAATGCCTGGCGAATCGTCAGTTTCCGTTTCGACCGAGACGTACTCGCCGCCTTCCGTGCCGCAGGCCCTGGTTGGCAGACCCGGATGAATGCGGCGCTGCGTGATTGGCTGAAGGACCACTCGCCAGCGTAAGCGGTATCTCCTCCGGTGGGGGGAGGCGGGGTTATGGACCGCCTTTTGTTTTGGCCCCTTGTTTCTCGGACCCAATCCGAGGTTGAGGCGGCTTGACGCGGGCTCCTGTCCACCGGCCGGCCGCCGGAAAACCGGGCCCGAGATGGTGGGCGAGGAGGCGGCGCTCCTCGGCCATCGCTTCCGCTTCGACGGCGCGCACGCAGGCCATGTACGCCAGCGTCGCCGGCGACGGCGTGCGGCCGCTCCGGGTCAGGAAGCCGTAGGCAGTTCGCTGCCACGGCAGGTGCAGGTCGAGGATCGCCAGTTCGCCCCGTTCCAGCCCCTGCGCGGCGATGCCGACGGTGGTCAGCATGATCGCGTCCGACACCGCGGCGATCATCGGCCCGAAGCTCACCGTGTCGAGCGTCACCGCCGGGTAGAAGACCCCTTTCTCCGGATCGGCCTGCCCCGCTGCCGGACAGTCGCCGAAATGCTCGGCGAGTTGGTTCGGCAGCACAGCGCAGATCAGGCGGTAGACGAGCACATCGGCGAGCGCGAGATCGCGTCGTCCGGCCAGCGGGTGGTCGGCGCGTGCCACCCAGATGCCGACGTGGGGCGGCAGCGGCTCGGTCTGCAGGCGCGGATCGTCGCCCCATTCGCGCAGGTCGGCGATGCCGAGGTCGACCGAGCCGTCGAGTACCGGCGCGACCGCACCGCGTGGGCTCTGTTGCGCCAGCCGGACACGCAGCCCGCCGTGCGCGGCCAGTAGACGCGATACGGCGATGCCGGCCGAGATGGCGTGCGGGAACGGGCCGGCAACGATCGACACCGCGCCGCTCTCGATGCCCTGCATGAGATCCAGTTCGCGCCGCAGTTCCTGCCCACGGCGCAGGATCTCCTGTCCGCGTTCGATGACGACGCGACCGTAGGCGGTCGGGATCGCCCCCTCGGGCGTACGGTCGAACAGCGCGACACCGAGCGTCTCTTCGAGGCGGGCAATGCTGCGCGACAGGGCCGGTTGTGACAGGTGCAACTGCTCGGCGGCGCGGGCGAAATTGCGCTGGCGGGCGAGCGCCAGCACGTGCCGGATCAGGCGGATGTCGATGTCCATGCGCCCATGTTATAGGCGCCATGAGATATTGTCACTGGACGCATGGCAAATCCCGTGCTTCACTCCGCCGACCGATCGCAGCGGTGTTTCGGCTGAAGCGCCGGACTGCGGAATTGCAGCGCAACGACCACCGATCACCCGAGGACCCACGATGACCCGAACTCGCCTCATCGCCACCGCTGTCGCCGCCCTTTGCGTCACCACCCCGGCCGTCGCCGCGACGCCGTCCAAGCCGGCGACGCCGTTCACCCGGCAGGCCAACCAGCAGGTCCTGCAGGAACTGCCGTTCGCCGACAGGCAGGACTTCGAGGATGCGCAGCGCGGCCTGATCGCCAGCGAGGAGGTGGTGACGATCAAGGACGCCAAGGGCAACGTCGTCTGGGATCTCGAGCAGTACAAGAAGTACATCGGTCTCGACAAGACGGCGCCGGACACGGTCAATCCCAGTCTCTGGCGCAATGCACAGTTGAGCCTGCTCAACGGCCTGTTCAAGGTCACCGACCGCATCTACCAAGTGCGCGGCTACGACCTGTCGAACATCAGCTTCGTGCAGGGCGACACCGGCTGGATCGTGTTCGATCCGCTGATCTCCCCCGAGACCGCACGCGCCGGCCTCGAACTGATCAACAGGCAGCTCGGCAGGCGGCCGGTGGTCGCCGTCGTCTACAGCCACTCGCACGTCGACCATTACGGTGGCGTGCGTGGCATCGTCGATGCCGCCGAGGTGGCCGCCGGCAAGGTGCAGATCCTGGCGCCCGAGCACTTCACCGAGCATGCGGTTTCCGAGAACGTGATCGCCGGCAACGCGATGGCGCGCCGGGCGGTGTACATGTACGGCGCGCTGCTGCCGCGCAACGCCCGGGGTGGCGTCAATGGCGGCCTCGGCATGACCACCTCGACCGGTCTCGCCGGCCTCATCCTGCCCACGCGCGAGATCAGGAAGACCGGCGAGGAAGTGACCATCGACGGCGTCAGGATGGTGTTCCAGATGACCCCGGGCACCGAGGCGCCGGCCGAGATGAACACCTGGTTCCCGCAGTTCAAGGCGCTGTGGATGGCCGAGAACGCGACCAACACGATGCACAACATCCTCACCCTGCGCGGCGCCCAGGTGCGCGACGCACTGAAGTGGGCAGGCTACCTGAACGAAACGATCGAGACCTGGGGCGGCGACGTCGAGGTCAAGTTCCAGTCGCACCACTGGCCGCGCTGGGGCAACGCCAACGTCGTCGACTACTTCAAGAAGCAGCGCGATCTCTACAAATACACGCACGACCAGTCGGTGCGCCTGATGAACCAGGGCTACACCGGCGAGGAAATCTCGGAAATGATCAAGCTGCCGGCCGAGCTCGACAATTTCTGGCCGAACCGCGGCTACTACGGCACGCTGCGCCACAACAGCCGCGCCGTCTACCAGCGCTACATGGGCTGGTACAACGGCAACCCGTCCAACCTGAACAACCTGCCGCCGGAGATGGTCGGTCCGAAATACGTCGAGTTCATGGGCGGCGAGGCCGCACTGCTCAAGAAGGCGCGCGCTTCGTTCGACAAGGGCGAATACCGCTGGGTGGCGGAAGTCCTGAAGCATGCCGTCTTCGCCAACCCGAAGAATGCCGAAGCCAGGGAACTGCTCGCCGACACCCTCGAGCAACTCGGCTACCAGGCCGAATCCGGCCCGTGGCGCTCGGTCTACCTGCAGGGCGCCTACGAGTTGCGCAACGGCGTGCCTTCGGCCGGCGGCACGCAGACTGCGACACCCGACACCATCCGCGCGATGTCGCCGGCAATGCTCTTCGACTATCTGGCGGTGCGCCTGAACGCCGGCAAGGCGGCCGGCAAGAAGTACGCGATCAACATCGACTTCCCCGATCTGCAGCAGGCGTACACGCTGTCGGTCGAGAACGCCGTGCTCAATCACACGCGCAAGCAGTGGCCGCAGGCCGATGTCTCGCTGAGCATGGACAAGGCGACGCTGAACGCCATCCAGCTGAAGGAAACGTCGCTCGAGAAAGCGGTCGCCGACGGCAAGCTGAAGATCACCGGCAACGCAGCCGTCTTCGAGGACTTCATGGCCTCGCTCGACAGCTTCGACTTCTGGTTCAACATCGTCACGCCTTGAGCGGCGGGACGACGGGAGAGTCCGCATGCGCAAGTCCGTGCTCGCCGCCGCACTCGTCGCCGTGCTCGGCATCGCCCCGGCCGGCGCCTGTGGGCTGCACGGCACCATCGACAACCCGTTCACGACCAGTTATCCGGGCAGCCTCGGTGTCGCCCTCGGCACCCGACAGGCGGTCGTCGACGGGCAACTGGCCGCCATGCCCGAAGTCGACGCCGAGACCGCCAGCCAGCGGCTCGATGAACGGCTGCAGCAGCTGCGCGCCCGCCTCGAGAAGGCCGGTCTCCGGGGTGCATTCGCGCTGCTCGTGGTGGAGTTCGGCCACTGGACGCGCTTCGCGGCAAGCGCGGACAGGGTCCGGATGGTCGCGCATGCGACGCCGATGATCGACGATCCAGTCCTGCTGACCAGCGAACCCGCGCTCGCCGCGCTGCTCGACGGCCACCTCGCGGCCGCTGCGGCCGAGCGGTCTGGCCTCGTTCGCTGGGCCGGCAACGCACCGCCGGCGGCGCTCGGCGAGAGCCTGCTGACGGCGCTGGCCGCCGGCTTCTGAAGCCCAACCCGTCCATTTCTGGCGATCCCGCGTGAGACAAGGATTGCTCGCATTGCTCTTGCTGGCCATTGCCCTGGCGCCACCGCTCGCTCGCGCGCAGGCCGTCGCGCCACCACCCTCGATGAGTTCTTCGGCAGTCGATCCGGCGGCGATCCAGGCGCTCAAGGACATGGGCGCCTACCTGCAGGGGCTGAAGCGCTTCCGCGTCAGCACCGAACTCACCGGCGAACGCGTCCTCGCCGACGGCCAGAAGCTGCAGCATACGGCATCGGCGGTCATCGACGTCGCCCGCCCCAACGGGCTGCGCGCCCGCATGTCGAGCGCGCGCAGTGTGCGCGAGCTGTTCTACGATGGCCGGCAAGCGACTCTCCATTCCCCGGCGCAAAAGTTCTAATCGACGGTCGAATTCAGCGGTTCGCTGGCCGAATTGGTGGACCGGCTCGAGCAGCGTTATGGCGTCGAGGTGCCGCTTGCCGACCTCTTCCTGTGGGGCACCGCAGCCGCGCCGGCCGATGGCATCGAGTCGGCGATGAACGCCGGACAGGACTTCATCGGCGGCGAGCTTTGCGACCACTTTGCTTTCCGCCAGGGCAAGCTGGACTGGCAGATCTGGATCGCGGCCGGCGGCAAGCCGCTGCCGCGCAAGCTCGTCGTCACGAACCGCGCCGACGAGGCTGGTCCACAGTCGGTTTCGCTGATCGAATGGCAACTCAAACCCGGCTTCCCGGACTCGATCTTCACTTTCGTTCCGCCCAAGGGCAGCCAGTCGGTCGAGCTGCGCGCGCTCGACGGGAAACAAGGGAGAACCTGCATGAACAGGACATTTGCCAGCCGTGCCGCGATCCCGCTCGCGGTGCTCGCTCTTGCCAGCCTCGCCCTGGCGCCAATTGCCGAAGCGCGTGAGCGCGGGCCGGCGGGCGGCGGCCAGCGGGCCGCGGCGACAGCCGGCGGCGTTGGCGGTGGCGCTCGCCAGATCGACAAAAGCCGGCGGGACGTGCGCAGCAACGACGTGCGCAACACCAGCGTCAACAACGTCAGCAGCCGCAACACCAACGTCAATGTGAACCGGAACGTCAATGTCGACGTCGACCGCCGCGGTTGCTGCGGGGGCTGGGACAACGACTACCATCCGGTCGCCACCGCCGCCGCGGTCACCGCGACGGTGGCCGTCACCTCTGCCGTGGTCGGCTCGATCGTACGTTCCGTGCCGGCCAACTGCGTGCCGGTGAATTACGGCGGGATCATCTACCAGCAGTGCGGCAACACCTGGTACCAGCCGCAGGGCGGCCAGTACGTGGTGATCAACCCGCCCTACTGAGACGCCGGGCGGTCACCTGCAAGGCAAGCAGCCGCCGTCGGCTGTCCTTCATTGGCCGCCGGCGACGGCCGCGTGAGCTCAGTCAGGCTTCACCGTCGTCGCGTTCGAACAGCGGCAACCGCTCGCGGTCGATCGTTTCCCTCTGCTCGCGCAACGCGGCGCGGGCGAGGACGTGCGAGGCGACCGGCAGGGTCAGCCAGACGATGGCGACGATGGCGAGCGCGCGGCCGATCCAGGCGATGTCGCCGCCCACCACGGCGGCGCCGAGGACGATGCAGGCGACTGCCAGTGAACCCGCCTTGGTTGCCGCGTGCTGCCGCGACAGGGCGTCGCGCAGCGTGAACAGGCCGACACTGGCGAGCAGCAGCAACAACGCGCCGACGCCGAGCAGCAGGCTGCCGACGAGGTTCATGGCTCGGCGTCCGCAGGCGGATTGCCGGCACGACCGCGGGCGATCAGACGTGCCCAGGCGAGCGTGGCGACGAAGCCGATCAGGGCGACGCCGATGGCGACATCGAGAAAGAGCACGTGGCCGCTGTACAACGCCGCCAGGGCACAGAGTGCGATTGCCGCCGCGAACAGGATGTCGAGGGCGATCAGACGATCGGCGTCGCTCGGGCCGCGCACGAAGCGCAGCACGGCGAGGGCGACGGCGAGGAGCACGACGGCGACCAACAGGTCGATCGACAAGCTGCTCATCGCCGCCCACCGGCCGGAAAGAGCGCCGCGACATCGGGCTCGAAGTCGCGCCGGATGCCAGCGACGGTGGCGTCGGCACTGTCGAGGTCGAGCAGATGCACGAGCATCTCGCGGCGCTCGGGATCGATGTCGATGACGCTGCTGCCGGGCGTCAGGCTGACCAAGGCAGCGAGGACCGCGGCGCCGGTTTCGCTCATCGGCGCGGTGCGCAGGCGTACCAGCCCGGCGCGCGCCGGCCGGTGGCGCAGGATGATGCGTGCGGTCGCCATTCCCGACAGCACGCAGTGGGCAATGAAACGCAGCGACAGGCGGACGAGTGCGGCAGGATGGAGCATCAGCTTCCTCCACGCAGGCTGTCGGCGGCTGCCATGACGTAGGCGATCAGCGATTCCGGCAACAGCCCGAAGGAAAGGATCAGGACCACCAGTCCGCCGAGCGCGGCGTGCGCCGGCAGTAGCCGGTGGCGCGCCGGGGCCTGCCACGACTCGTCCGGGTGCGGTTTCCAGAACGCTTCGAGCCAGATTTTGAGCATCGAATAGAGGGTCACCGCGCCCACGCCGAGAGCCGCCGCCGCCCACAGATACTCGCCCTGGACCAGGCTCTGGCGAACGACAAGAAACTTGCTCCAGAAGCCGCTCGAGGGCGGAATGCCGACCAGCGACAGCGCCAGCAGCAGGAACACCAGGCTCAGCCAGGGTCTGCCGGCGTAGAGGCCGCCGATGCGCCGCAGGTCGTAGTGGCCGCAGGCGTGGAAGATGAGCGCTGCGGTCAGGATCAGCGCTGCCTTGACCAGACTGTGATGCAACATGAACAGGATGGCAGCGGCGTCGCCGGCAGGCGATGCGAGCGCGATGGCGAGCAGGATGTAGCCGATCTGGCTGATGCTGTGAAAAGCCAGGATGCGCCGCAGGTCCCAGTGGTAGGCGGCGCCGAGGGCGCCGCTGATCATCGACAGGACGGCAATCCAGCCGAGCACGCTGAACAGCAGGTCCGGCGCCGGATGGAAGACATCGCTCAGGCAGCGGATCAGCGCGTAGATGCCGATCTTCGCCAGCAGCGCCGAGAACAGTGCCAGCACCGGAGCTGGCAGGCTGTGATAGGAAGCGGGCAGCCAGGCGAAGAAGGGGAACGCGGCCGCCTTGATCAGGAAGGCCAGGCAGAGCAGTGTCAACAGCGGCACTGCGATGCCCGCCGGCAGCGCTGCCGTTGCCGCCCCCAGCGCGCGGAAATTGAGTTGGCCGGTGGCGGCGTAGAGCAGCGCGATCGCTGCGAGCAGGAGCAGGGTTCCGAAGACGTTGAGGACGAAATACTTGAGCGTCGCGTCGAGCTGGCGCAGGCCGCCGCCGAGGGCGAGCAGTCCGAGCGCGCAGATCAGCGTCAGCTCGAACCAGACATAGAGATTGAACAGGTCTGCGGTGACGAATGCGGCGCCGGCGCCGGCGACGAGTCCGTGCAGCAGCGGGTGCAGGGTCGGTGCGGCGGGCGCCGCGTCGGCGCTGCCGCCGGCCTGCCAGAGCAGGACGACGTTCAACATCAGCGCGGCGATCAGGACCAGTACGGCGCTCAGCCGGTCGGCGGCGAACTCGATGCCGAAGGGCAGCGGCCAGCCACCGGCGACGACCGTCAGGGTGCCGTTGCCGACGACCTGGCCGGCGAGGCCGAGGCCGCAAAGGAGCAGCAGCAGCGCGCCAGCCAGGCTGACTCGCGGCTGCCAGAGCGGCGGCAGCAGGAGGCAGACGAGGGCGGTGGCCAGCGGCACCAGAAGCGGCGTCAGGACGAGCATCAGGCGGTCTCCTCGAGCGCCGGCTTGACGGCGTCGACGGCGGCCGGCTCGGCCGCCCGCAGCTTCGCGGTATCGGCGCTGCCGGCGAGTTGCAGGAGCCGGATCGCCAGCACCAGCGAGAAGCACAGGATGATGAAGCCGATGACGATCGCCGTCAGCACCAGCGCCTGCGGCAACGGATTCGCCGCCCCCAGCAGCGGTTGCGCGCCGCCGGCAACGAAGGGCGGCAACTGGCTGAACAGTCGGCCGCTGCAGAAGACCAGCAGGTTGATGCCGTTGCCGACCATCGCGAGACCGATCAGGCAGCGCAGCAGGTCGCGGGACAAGGCGAGGTAGGTGCCGGCGGCGATCACCGTCGCGAGCGCGAGAGCAACGGCCCAGATCATTCCTGCTCCTCGACCATCGCCAGCAGCGACAGGCAGAAGCCGCCGACGGCGCCCCAGACGGCAAGGTAAACGCCGAGGTCGAAGACGATCACGGTCGACAGCGGCAGTTCGGTCACCGCCAGCGGCACGTTGAACCACAGGTGGGTCAGGAACGGCTGCCCGGCGAACACACCTGGCAGGCCGCTGAGCAGCGCGGCGAGGACGCCGAGCGCAATCAGCCGCGTCGGCGGCAGCGGCAGTCGGCGGCGCGCTTCGGCGGCGCTGAAGGTGAGCGCGACGGCGGCGCTCGCCGCCACCGCCAGCAGACCGCCGATGAAGCCGCCGCCCGGCGCATTGTGGCCGCGCAGCAGGATCCACAACGAGGCGAGCAGCAGCGTCGGATGGAGGAAGCGCAGGAAGACCTCGGCGAGCAGTGCGCGCGGGCCCATCAGCTCCTCCCCCGCGCGAGCTGCAGCAGCGGCAGCGCGGCGACGAACGCCATGGCGACGACGGCGATCTCGCCCAGCGTGTCGAGCGCCCGGAAGTCTACGATGATCACATTGACCACATTGCGGCCATGTGCCGCCGGCAGACTCTCTGCTGCGAAGTAGTCCGACAGCTGCGCTTCGAACGGCAGACCCGCCGCCAGCAGCAGCAAGGTACCCAGGGCGAGGCTGAAAGCGAGCGCGACGAGCAGCGCCAGCGGTCGCCAGCGCGCCTCGCCGACCGCCAGCTGCAGCGGTGTCGGCATCTGGCGCAGCCGGCGCAGGACCGTGGCGGCGACGACGACGAAGACGGTCTCGACCGCGAACTGGGTGAATGCCAGGTCTGGCGCGCCGGTGAACAGGAACAGCAGCGCGCTACCGTAGCCGACCAGGCCGCTGACCAGCAGCAGGACCAGGTGATCGCGTACCAGCAGCGCGGCCAGCGCGCCGCCGACGATGAGCAGCGCGCAGCCGACGACCGGCAGCGGCAGCGGTGCGAGCGACGGCCACGCAAGCTCCGGTCGAGCGGCGAGCAGCGCCGCCAGCAGGGCGAGTGCGACGGCGCCGGCCAGGGTCAGCAGGTAGCCCGACAAGACGCCGTGCTGCAGACGCCGCGTCACCCAGGATGCCAACTTGGGTATGAACTTCAGCTTGCGCCAGTACCAGCTTTCCGGCCCGAGTTCATCGAGCTCCCGCGCCCGGTCGAGCAGCGCGTGCAGGCGATCCCAGCCGAAGTAGATGAGGAGCCCGAAAAAGAGCGTGGCGATGCTCGCCTCGGCGACCGGCCAGGCGTCGTACGACGAGTCGACCTGCAGCGGGTCGAAGCCCGGCGCGATCGCCTGTGCCGCTGCGCCGAGGAGCGGGTCGACGAGGGTCGGTCGCAACCCGAACAGCAGCCCCAACGCGACGAGCAGCAGCGGCGGCAGGAGCATCGGCAGCGGCGCTTCGTGCGGATGGGTGGCGCGATCGGCGGCGTCGCGGCCCCAGAAAATGTGGATCGCCGCGACTGCCGCCACCGCCACCGAGACACTGCCGACGAACAGCGTCGCATGGCTGACCAGCGCGAAGACGCCCGCTTCGACCTTGGCGAGCGTCATCGCGTCCTTGGCGACGAAACCGAAGGAGAGCGGCAGCCCGGCCATCGACAGCGCGGCGAGCAGGGCGGCCGTGGCGGTCCATGGCAGGTAGCGACGCATGCCGGTCAGGCGGTCGATGTCGCGCGTGCCGGCGCCGTGGTCGAGGTTGCCGGCGACGAAGAACAACGGCGCCTTGTACAGTGCGTGGGCAAAGAACAGGGCGGCGACGGCGAGTGCGGCGCCGTGGCCGGGCAGGCCGACGAGCATCGTCAGCGTGCCGAGGGTGGCCACCGTCGACCACGCCAGGATGCGCTTCAGGTCGCGCTCGCGCACCGTCTGCACGGCGGCGAGGACGGCGGTGAGCGTGCCGATGCCGACCAGGGCGTATTCCCAGAAAAGCAGGTCGCTGAACGCGGCGTCGAGCCGGGCCAGCAGATAGATGCCCAGCTTGACGAGGGTTGCCGAATGCAGGTAGGCACTGACCGGGGTCGGCGCCGCCATCGCATTCGGCAGCCAGAAGTGGAAGGGGAACTGCGCCGACTTGCTGAACGCACCGAGGAAGAGCAGCGTCAGCGCCGCAGGCAGGCGCGCATCGTCGGCGAATGCCGGTGCGGCGGCGATCAGTTGTCGCAGCGAGCAACTGCCGCCAATCTCGGCCAGCAGGATGATTCCGGCGAGGAGGAACAGCCCGCCCGTGCCGGTGATCAGCAGCGCCTGCTGCGCCGACTTGCGGCTGCTCTCGCGCGCGTGGTCGAAACCGACGAGGAGGAACGACAGGACGCTGGTCAGTTCCCAGAAGACGAAGAGGAGGAGCAGGTGGTCGCTGCAGACGGCGCCGATCATCGCCAGCATGAACAGCAGCAGCAGGGCGAAGACGCGCCAGCGTCGTCCATCACCGGCCAGATAGCCGGCGCCGTATACGGCAACAAGCGTACCGATGCCGGTGATGAGCAAGAGGAACTGCGCCGCGAGCCCGTCGACGTACAGGGCGAACTGCAGGTCGAGCGCCGGGATCCAGCGCCAGGAAACACTCCACGGCAGCGGCACGCTGATCAGTCCGCCGACCAGCAAGGCGAACAGGCTCGCCGGCAGCAGTGCGCACGGCAGCGCCGACGCGCCCGTTGCCTGCGCCAGCGGCGAGTCGCTGCGGGCAGCGCTCATGTGCTCATGGCGCGCCGTGGCGCGCCCGCCACTCGCGCCAGGCAATGACGCCCAGCGTCACCGCCGTCAGCGGCAGGACGAAGCTGACCATCAGCTTGCCGTAGGCTGCCGTTGCCGCGTGCTGCTGCGCCGCAAGCAGCAGCCAGGCGGTGTAGGCCACGTAATAGGCGAGGAAGAGCGCGCCTTCCCAGCGCGCGATCAGGTGGCCGCTGAAGAAGATCGGCAGGCAGGCGAGGGCGACGGCGATCATCACCGGCAGGTCGAAGGCGATCATTGCTGCCCCCACCGGCAGCCCGGCCGGCGCCAGCGCCGCCGAAAGGCCGAGGACGCCGAGCAGGTTGAAGGTATTGCTGCCGATGACGTTGCCGACCGCGATGTCGCGCTCGCCGCGCCAGGTCGCGACCAGCGAGGTCGCGACCTCGGGCAGCGAAGTGCCGGCGGCGACGATCGTCAGGCCGATGACGGCCTCGCTGAGTCCGAGGATGCGGGCAAAGCTCACCGCGGCATCGACCAGCCAGCCGGCGCCGACGACGAGCAGGACCAGTCCGCCGGCGATCAGCAGCAGCTGCACGCTCCAGTGCCGGTCCCAGCCGGCGCTGTCGCTGACCGCGGCCTGCTGGCCGTATTCCTCGTGCGTCTCGCGGCTCTCGCGGCGGCTCTGGCGGACCAGGAACACCGTGTACGCCAGCAGGAGGCCGAAGAGCAACCCGCCATCGAAGCGTCCGACCTGGCCGTCGAAGGCCAGCGCCAGGACGAGCAGCGAGGCGCCGATCATGATCGGCACCTCCTGCCGGATCAGTTGCGGCGCAACCACCAGCGGCGTGATCAGCGCCGATACGCCGAGGATGAAGAGGACGTTGAAGATGTTGCTGCCGACGACGTTGCCGAGCGCGATGTCCACCTGGCCGGCAAAGGACGAACGCAGCGAGACGGCGAATTCAGGCGCGCTGGTGCCGAAGGCGACGACCGTCAGGCCGACGACGAGCGGCGAGATGCCGAAGGACAGCGCCAGTTTCGACGCGCCGCGGACCAGAACCTGGGCGCCGGCGACGAGCGCCGCGAGACCGAGGCCAAAAAGCAGAAGCATCATCTGTCCATTTCCTTGTCGTTGCGGTTCGTCTGGCGACCACGCGGCGGCGCGATCGGTCGCTGTTGCGGTCGTTGCTGCGGGGCCTCGAACCGGGCCGCGCCGCTGCGACCGGCAGCGTCCGCACACTGACGGCCGCCGGGAACAAAGGTTCCCGCGCCACCGCTCGCCCGGCGGCCGTCCGACGCGTCGCCATGGCAGGCGAACCATCGCCGCGCCGACGCGGCATCTGCTTGTGGTCGCCGGGGAGGGCCGCTCGTCGATCGGGCCATTTCCGCAATATATCAGGGCATGCATTGTAGACTGTGCGCGGGATGGGGTGTGCGGCGCTGCAACGGGGCGGCGGCTGTCTGCCGCGACATGACGGTCGATGAATCGATATCGAGCTGTGACTTAGCGCACGGCCATGCAAAGGGGAACGATGGAAGATACGTGGCATTGGATCGACAGGCAGCACCTTTTCGCGAAGGCTTGCCGGGACCTGCTTCCCGGCAGAGCGGAGAGCGCGGTAAATGCTCCGCGCCGGTTTGGCAGACGTGCGCCCGGCCGCAGTCCCGCGAGCTTTTCGCGCCACTGGTGGCATGCATTGATGACGACTTCTTGTGGAAAGCTTCTGACCATGGTTTCTTGTTGCGCTCTGATCCAGCCGTCCCTGCTGTGGGCGGAGCAGGGCGACGTGATCAACCTCAATGCGAGTGTCTCCGTTCTGTCGGATGACAACCTCTTCCGGCTGCCTTCGTCGGCCGATCCGAAGTCGGACACGATCACGACGACGACGCTTGGTCTCAACCTGGACAAGGCAATCGGTCTGCAGCGCGTCGTCGCCAACGTGAACGTGATCGATTACCGCTACCGGCGCAACGATTACCTCGACTTCACCGCACTCAACTACGACGCCAAATGGTTGTGGGCCGCGGGCACACGCTGGACGGGCGAGCTGGCATTCCAGCGCAGCCAGTTGCCCAACGATTATGCGAATGACCGCACGCTCGGCCGACGGAACGTACAGACCTACGAGCTCAACCGCTTCGAGGCCAATTACTGGTTCCACTCGAGCTGGGCAGCGATCGCCGGGGTGCTGTCGACGAGCCTGGACAATCAGGTGCAGACCAGCGTCGATGGCGATTATGATGCGGATGGCTACAATCTCGGTCTGCGTTATCTCGGCGCCGCCGGCAACTCGCTGACCGCACGCGCCGTCCACCTCGAGGGCAATTACTCGAAGCGGCCCTTCAACAGCGTCTTGCAGTTCGACAACGGTTTCACGCAGGACAACTACCAGCTCGACTTCTCGTGGCGCCTGAGCGGGCTCAGTCAGTTGCGTGGGCGAATCGAGTATCTCGACCGCGAGTATCAGCATTTCTCGCAACGGGATTATTCGGGTGTGGCGGCAAACCTGCAGTACGCCTATGCGATCAGCGGCAAGAGCACCCTGACGCTGGCCTATATCCGGGCCCTCGAGGCTTATCAGCAGCTCACCAGCAGTTATTACGTCCTCGACGATGTCGCGTTGTCGGCGCAGTGGCTGGCGACCAGCAAGATCACCGTCAATGGTCTGCTGGGTTACGGCCGTCAGGATTATCGTGGCGCCATCGTCCCGCTGCCGGCCGGTGTCCCGCAGCGTGAGGACAAGACCGCACGAATTGCTGTCGATGTCGCGTACCAGGCGGCGCGCTGGTTGCAGTTCAAGGCTGGCGTCACCCTGCAGAAGCGCGACTCGAATTACGAACTCTATGAGTACCGGGACCGCACCGCTTTCGTGTCGGCGACGCTCAAGTATTAGAAGCCAGCCGACACCTTCCACCATCAGTTCAGAAAGGATGCACGTGAACGCCCCGAAAACGATCCTCACCCTGCTTGTCTCGGCGCTCGCCGTCACGGCCTGCGGCAACGGTTCATCGGAGAAGAAGCCCGCCACACAGGTGGCGGCGAAGGTCAATGGCGGCGAGGTCTCCGTGCACCAGATCAATTTCATCCTGCAGCGCACGCCTTCGATCCCGGCGGAGCAGGTTGAGGGCGCCAGGCGGCAGGTCCTTGAAGGGTTGATCGACCAGGAACTGGCGGTGCAACAGGCCGTCGAGATGAAACTCGATCGCACGCCGAACGTCATGCAGATGCTCGAGGCTTCTCGCCGCGAGGTTTTGGCGCGCGCCTATCTCGAGCAGGTCGGTGGCGGCGGCGCCAAGCCTTCGGCGAGCGAAGTCCGGGCCTACTACAACGACCATCCCGATCTCTTCGCCAAGCGCAAGGTCTATCGCCTGGAGGAGATCAACTTTGCCGGCACACCCGAACTCGTCGGCAGGGTGAAGGAACAACTCGCCAGAGGCAAGACCTCGGCCGACGTGCTGGCCGCCCTGCGAACTGACGGTGTCGTCGTCAGCGGTGGGGTCGCGGTGAAGGCTGCCGAGCAGATCTCCCTCGATGCACTGCCGCGCCTTGCGGCGGCGAAGGAGGGACAGCCGCAGCTGTTTGAGGACGCCGGCAAGGCGGCGATCGTCACGGTGCTGGCGACGAAGTCGGAGCCGATGGAGGAGAGCAGGGCGCTGTCCTACATCGAGAGCTACATCAGCAACAAGCAGAAGTCCGATCGCGCAACCGAGGCCATGAAGCAGTTGCGGGCCAAGGCGAAGGTCGAATACGCCGGAGACTTTGCCGGCAGCAAGCCGGCAGCGCCGGTGGCAGAGAAGGCTGCGCCGACTGCCAGCGAAGCGGCCATCAACAAGGGTGTTGCCGGCCTCAAGTGAGAAGCGAGACAACCATGAACCACTGCCAGAAACTGTTGCTGGGCATTCTCTTCACGCTGGGCCTGATCGTCGCGGCGCAGGCACAGGACCGACAGGCGGACTATCGCCTCGGAGCGGGCGATGCGATCAAGATCAGCGTCTTCCAGAACCCGGACCTGACGGTCGAGACACGGGTTGCCGACAGCGGCATCATCACCTATCCGCTGATCGGCGCAGTGCAGCTCGGCGGCAACACCATCCCGGAAGCCGAAAGGGCGATCGCCGACAAACTGCGCGAGGGCGGTTTCGTGCAGAAGCCGCAGGTCAATATCCTGCTGATCCAGGTCCGTGGCAACCAGGTGTCGGTGCTCGGGCTGGTGAGCCGCCCCGGGCGCTACCCGATCGAGACCGGCAACACGCGCCTCTCCGACATGCTGGCGACTGCCGGTGGCGCGGTGCCGAGTGGTTCAGACGTCGTCATCCTCTCGGGTATCCGCGAAGGCAAGCCGTTTCGCCGCGAGATCGACGTACCCGCGCTGTTCGGCCCCGAGCGCAACAACGAGGACGTCCTCGTCGCCGGTGGCGACGTCATCTACGTCCATCGCGCGCCGGTCTTCTACATCTACGGCGAGGTGCAGCGTCCCGGTCCCTACCGCGTCGAGCGCGACATGACGGTGCTGCAGGCGCTGGTGCAGGGCGGTGGCCTGACGGTTCGTGGCACCGAGCGCAGCATGCGCATCCATCGTCGCGGAGCGGATGGCAGGGTGGCCGAGATCGCTCCCGAGAAGTCCGACCTGGTGCGCGCCGACGACGTCATCCAGGTGCAGGAAAGCCTCTTCTGATCACAGCCCACTCGGCGACCGAAAGATACCCATGACCCTGCAGCAACTCCTCCTGATTCTCTGGGCGCGACGCAAGCCCGCACTGGCCATTCTGGCCCTGGCGGTTCTGGCGACGCTGGTCGTCAGCCTGTTGTTGCCGAAGCAGTACAAGGCCTCGACGGCAGTGGTCGTCGATGTGAAGTCGCCCGACCCGATCGCGGGCATGGTCTTGCCGGGCCTGATGGCGCCCGGCTACATGGCGACACAGGTCGACATCGTCACCAGCGACCGCACCGCGCAACGGGTGGTGAAGCTGCTGCGCATGGACGAGAGCACGCCGATCAGGGAGCAGTGGCTGGAGGCGACCGAGGGCAGGGGCGAGATCACTCACTGGCTGGCCGAGTTGCTGCAGAAAAAACTCGATGTCAAGCCGTCGCGCGAGAGCAACGTCATCAACATCGGCTTCACCGGTCAGGAGCCGGCCTTCACGGCAGCGGTGGCGAACGCCTTCGCGCAGGCGTACATCGACACGACGATCGAGCTGCGCGTCGAGCCGGCGAGGCAGTACGCCACCTGGTTCGACAGCCAGGTGAAAGCACAGCGCGAGCGCCTGGAGGCGGCACAGAAGGCGCTTTCCGACTTCCAGCAGGAGAGCGGCATCATCGCTACCGACGAGCGACTCGATTACGAAATGCAGAAGTACAACGAACTCTCGTCACAGCTCACGCAGGCCGAGGCGCAAGGCGCGGATTCCAGCAGCAAGCAGAAGCTGGGTAGTTCCGACACGCTGCCGGAGGTCATGACGAACCCGTTGATCAACCAGCTGAAAGCCGATGTCGCTCGCCTGGAGTCGCGGCTCAAGGAACTGTCGGGCAACCTCGGCGAGAATCACCCGCAGTACCAGCGCACGCTGGCGGAAGTCAACGAACTCAAGGCTCGCCTGAAGAGTGAGACCCAGAAGGTCACCAGCTCCATCGGTACCGCAGGTCGCGTCAGCCAGGCCAAGGAAGTCGAACTGCAGGCGGCGATCGAAGCGCAGCGCAAGAAGGTGCTCGATCTGAAGAAGCAGCGCGACGAGATCAGCGTGCTGGTACGGGAAGTGGAATCGGCACAACGCGGCTTCGATGCGATCGGCCAGCGCATGACGCAGAGCACGCTCGAGGCGCAGTCGTTGCAGACCAACGTCTCGGTCCTGACGCCGGCTTTCCAGCCACTCAGCCCATCCGGCCCGAGGGTCTTCCTCAACGTCATCGTCGCCTTCATGGTCGGCACGGTGCTGGCGGTGGCGGTGGCACTTGGCGTCGAACTGGCACAACCGCGTGTCCGCTCGGCTGGCGATCTGGCGATCGCGATGTCCGTGCCCGTGCTCTCGGTTCTTGACTCCGCGACCGTGTCGCCGGCTGAGGGCAAGTGGCGTCTCTGGCGCCGTCCCAGGATCCGGCGGGGCGGACACGATGTGCAACTGAAGGTTTCGGAGGCCTGACGCGATATGAACGCCATGACCGAACAACTCCACAGCGGGCCCGGCCCGTCGATCGGTGCCATCCTGATCGACAGTGGCCGACTGACGATCGACGCCGCCGAGAGAATCCTGCGTCTGCAGCAGGAGCAGGGCATGCGCTTTGGTGACGCGGCGCTGCAACTCGGCCTGCTCGGCGAGGACGACATCCAGCAGGTGCTCTCCCGCCAGTATGACTACACCTACCTCGCAGCCGACGACGACAGCATCAGCAGCGAGGTGGTCGCGGCCTTCAAGCCGTTCAGCCCGGTCGTCGAGCAACTGCGCCTGCTGCGCAGCCAGTTGCTGCTGCGCTGGTTCGACGTCGACTCCGGCGGTCGCGCACTCGCGGTACTCAGTCCGGATGCGGGCGAGGGCCGCAGCTTCGTTGCGGCCAACCTGGCGGTCGTCTTTGCCCAGCTCGGTCAGCGCACGCTCCTTGTCGATGCCGATCTGCGGCGCCCCTGCCAGCATCGGCTGTTCCGGGTCCCCGACAAGCACGGACTGTCGAGCATCCTCGCCGGCCGCGCCGAGCTGGCGGAGTGCATCGGCAGCATCCCGCGCCTGAAGAATCTCTCGCTCCTGCCGGCCGGCGCCGTGCCGCCCAATCCCCAGGAGCTGTTGAGCCGGCCGCAGTTCTCTGCCGTGCTCAGCGCACTCTGCGGCAGGTACGACGTGGTCATCGTCGATACCCCGCCGGCCGCGAGAACGGCTGATCACCAGCCCATCGCCAGTCGTGCGCGCGGGGCCATCGTCGTCGCTCGCAAGCATCTCAGCTCGGCCCAGCGCCTGCAGGCCCTCGTCCGTTCGTTGCAGGAGAGCGGCACGGTGGTCGTCGGCTCGGTCCTCAACCAAGGCTGAAGCGAATGTTTGCCTGTGCATTCCAGCTCGACAAGGGCCAGTCGCTGCGCGCACTGCCAGCCCGGCTGTACGGTCGCATGCAACGGCCGCCGGCGTACGGGGAGTAGGGTCGGCATGGGCATGGATATGGGCACGCGGGCGATCGCGCCGACGACAGCAGCGGTGACCGGGCAGTGGCTGAGCTGGCTGCCGATCGTCGTCGGCCTGCTGGCGCTCTATCTGCCCAGCCTGCTCGACCTGTCTCGGACCACCTGGGCAAGCGACGAGCAGAAGCACGGCCCGATCGTCCTGTCGATCGCCTGCTGGCTTGCCTGGCGGAAGTGGCCGGGCATGTGGCAGGCAAGCGAAACCGGCAGACCCAGTGCGTGGGGCTGGCCCACGCTGAGCATCGGCCTGCTGCTCTACGTCGTCGGTCGCTCGCAGGATATCGTGCTCTTCGAGATCGCCTCGATGATCTGGCTGCTGGCTGCGATCCTGCTGCTCACCCGCGGCACGGCAGCGCTCAAGGCCCAGTGGTTCCCGCTGTTCTTCATGATGTTCATGATCCCGCTGCCCGGTTCGATCGTCGAAGCGCTGACCATGCCGATGAAGGCGGCCGTCTCCTACGTCGCCGAGCACATTCTGTTCTGGGCCGGCTATCCCATCTCGCGCATGGGCGTGATCCTGCAGATCGGCCAGTACAAGCTGCTCGTTGCCGATGCATGTGCCGGCCTGCACACGCTGTTCACCCTCGAGGCGCTCGGCCTGCTCTACCTCAACATCGTCCGTCGCGACTCGCTGTTGCGCAACGTGACGCTGGCCGTGCTGATCGTGCCGATCTCCTTTACGGCCAACGTCATCCGCGTGATGGTGCTGACGCTGATCACCTACCACTTCGGCGACGAAGCGGGGCAGGGCTTCCTGCACGGCTTCGCCGGCATGGTGCTGTTCCTTTCGGCGCTGTTGCTGATCATTGCCGTCGATTCGCTGATTCACTGGGGTGAGCGCCGAATCGACGGTGCGACGATGCGCCAGCGAGGGATGACGCCATGAAGCCTTGCCTGCGCCATGTCATTCTGCTGTTGCTGATGCTGGCCGCGTCGGGGCTGGCCATCGCCCTCAAGCCGACGCAGCGAATCGCCGAGCACGGGCCGCGGATCGATCTCGCGGCATCGATTCCGCAACGCTTTGGTGACTGGACGATCGACCCCCTGCTGATTCCGGTAACGGTGAGCCCGGACGTCCAGGAAAGGCTTGACGCCATCTACGACCAGACGCTGGCGCGAACCTACGTCAACAGCCAGGGGCAGCGCGTCATGCTCTCGATTGCCTATGGTGGCGACCAGGGGAGCGACAAGACGCAGGTGCACCGCCCGGAATTCTGCTACACCGCACAGGGCTTCCAACTCTCGAAAAGCGTCGAGAATGAAGTGGCGATGACTGCCGGCATGCTTCCTGTTCGCCGACTCGTTGCCGCACAGGGGAAGAGGAACGAGCCGATCACCTACTGGATCACCGTCGGTGACCAGGTCACGCTGCCGGGAATCAGCCGCAAGCTGCTGCAGATCCGCTATGGCATCACGGGCAAGGTGCCGGACGGGATGCTCGTCCGCGTGTCGTCGATCAGTGACCAGGAGGCCAGCGCCTACGCGCTGCACGATGAGTTCATCAGGGACCTGCTCGCCGCGACCACGGCGGAAGACCGGATTCGGCTGGCAGGCCGTGCGACCCGCTAACGTCATCGCCAGACCATGAAGAAAAAGGCCGTCAGCACGCCAATGGCCCAACGGGGTGCGGTGGCGAGCGACCGTCACGGGCAGCCACGCCTCAGCGGCACTGGCGCTCACGGCGTGGAGGCAAGCGCCCCGCCACCACCAGCAGCAAGCAGCGAAACCATAGTCGAGAGTGAGCCATGCCACTGCAGTTCATAACCTATCACCGCACGGAAATGTCCAGCTCTGGCGGGGACGTCTATGTGCTGACGCACGACGAATTCAGCCATCAGGTCGACCTCATCGCCCAGTCCGGGCTATCGGTCCTGCGTTCGCACAGGCTGGATTTCACCGACGACCGGTACCGCATCGGCGTCACCTTCGACGATGGCTACAAGAGTGACCTCATCAACGCGGAGTGTCTTGCGAGAAAGGGTTTCACTGGTTGGTTCTTCGTCTCGACGGCGAACATCGGCAGAGCGGGCTACCTCGATCAGCATGAGATTCGCGAACTCGAGCGCCTCGGGATGAAGGTGGGCTCGCATTCGCACGATCACGTCAAGCTGGATGTTCTGAGCGTCGATGAGTCACGTCGGCAGATCTTCGTCAGCAAGGAGATTCTCGAGAACGTCCTCGGGCATCGGGTGGATGCGCTCGCCTTTCCCGGTGGTGGCTATAGCGAGGCCGTGGTGCGGGCGGCGCGCGATGCCGGCTTTGACTACCTGCTGACGACCGACTGGGGGGTCAACCGGCCGCCCTTCCAGGCATCAAGAATGCTGCGACGCAACAACATCCTGTGTGGCACGTCGGACAAGGATTTTCTCCGGCTGATTCGATCGGACTCACTGTACGCTCGTCAGGCCGTCTTTACCACGAAGCAGGTGGTCAGAGCGCTTCTTCCGGAAGGAGCCTACCGCGGCTTGCGGCAATGGCTTCGCTGATGGCTGCGAGGATACACGTCATGCAGGGCGGGCGAGAAGGCACTGGAGTTGAGTTGGGAGTCAAGATGGCAAGCACGACGAATCTCGATCGGACGGAACATGCCCCGACGACACCCGGGCGCCTCGCGGCCGTGCGCAAGCAGATGTTCATCGACTTCTGCACTGCGCTGGAAGCGCACGGGATCCCGTACGTGATCCTCGCCGGACATCGGGACTATCCGGAGAGGATCGCTTCCGATGTCGATTTCATGGTCTGCGAGCGTGACTTCGCCAGGCTCCCGGCGATTCTCAACACGCCGGAGTGCGTCAGCGGTGCACAGATCGTCCAGGTTCTCGAGCATGAAATATCGGCGCGCTATTTCGTCCTCGCGCGCCAGGAGGGTGAGCGGATCGCCTACCTGCACCCCGATTCGGCAGCCAACTATCGCCTCGACGCCCGCCTGTGGTTGCGCAGCGAGTCCGTTCTCGCGACGCGGCGGCGCTCGCCGGCCGGGTTCTGGATTCCATCGGCGGCAGTCGAGTTTGAGTACTATCTGTTCAAGCGGGTGGAAAAGGAGTGCGTGGAAGAGCGGCACTTGGAGCAACTGCGCGCCCTGTTCGATGAGGATGCCAGCGGTTGCCGCGAGTCGCTGCAGCGCATGTTTCCTGCCGAGCTCGTGCAGGAAGTGAGCTGCGCGATCGCGCGCATGGATGTCGCCTGGTTCCGCACGCGGCGCGAGTCGCTGGCGGGATGCTTGAGCAGGAACCTTCCCAGGGAGTCGATGCCGGGTCGGATGAGCAGCAGGCTTCAGGAGTCGCGGCGAATCTTCCGCCGCGTGATCAATCCCAGCGGCTTCATCGTCGCCATCCTGGGGCCCGACGGCAGCGGCAAGACGACGGTGATCGAGCACCTCGAGAAGGAATTCGCGAGCGCTTTCCGTGGCGTCCGACGCTTCCACCTGCGTCCCCACTTCGGCCGAACGGCAGGCGGAACGACGGTCAGGGATCCGCACGCGCAGGAGCCTCGCGGCCGACTCGCCAGTTGCCTGAAGATCGGCATGTTCGCCGCCGACTACTGGTCGAGCTGGCTGCGCCACGTCATGCCGTCGAAGATCCGCTCGACGCTGATCGTCTTCGACCGCTACTACCACGACCTGCTCGTTGATCAGCGGCGGTACCGCCTGCCCGCGCGCTTCACCCTGGCACGGTGGCTGTCGCCTCTGATACCGCAACCGGACCTGTGGCTGGTCCTGGACGCTCCGGCGGAGAATCTCGTCGCGCGCAAGGGCGAGATATCGCTCGACGCGGCTCGTTCCTTGACCGCGGCCTATGCAGCGCTGGCGCACCGCCTGCCGAACGCCGTGATCATCGATTCGGGCACTTCGGTTGACCAGACGCTGCAGGCGGCCGTCCGTGCCGTGCGCGAGCGACTCGGAATCCGTGCCCAGAGCACGCTGCGGCGGTTGCTCTGATGTGGCTTGAGAGAAACGTGCCGCTGCCACAGCGCTCGGCGCTTGCGGAACGGCCACACGGCCCCAGAAGGATGTGGCAGTGACAAGAGGGCTGCAGCGGATGCTGCTGCGGATACGACATGTGCACTGGGTTCTCGCTGACCAGATGCTGGTCAGCGGCTGCAACTTCATTCTTGCGATCATCTATGCGCGCGCCCTCGGGCCGACGGCCTTCGGCATTTACGCGCTGATCAGCCTCGCGCAGCAGTACTTCGTCAGCGTCAGTGTGTCGATGGTAGCCAACCCGTTGGTCACCCGTGCACCGCATGTCGACGACGGCGAGGAGAGGATAAGTCTGATCGCCGCCAGCCTGTCGGCCCAGTTCGTGACCAGTGGTGCTCTGGCGTTGCTCGCCCTCTTGGGGCTGTCGGTCTGCCTTTCAACCGGCGTCGCCGGCATCTCGGTGCTGGCGGTACTCGGCCTGACCGCGTCTTCCTTCGCACTTCCCCTTCTCGAGTGGAGTAGGAAGCTCTGCTTTCTGAACCGTGATGGCGCGGCACTGCTCTCCTTAGACGCGCTGACGTATTCGCCGATCCTTATCGCCGCCTTTCTGCTGGCGCGATCCGGGTCGATGACGCTCGACCTCGGTGTTCTGCTTTGGGGCGCAGCAAGCGTCCCCGTTGCGATCGGTGCTGCAGTTCGCCTGCGGTTTCCCTGTTCGTTGCCCGCTGCACGTTCGTTCTTAGTCCAGAACTGGCGGCTCGCGCGCGACTTCGTCGTGCCATTCCAAGCGCAGTGGCTTGGTTCGCAGGGCATCGTCTATCTTGCCGCGCCGGTGGTTGGGGCTGCCGGGATTGGCGCCTACCGCTCGATCTCCGGCCTGCTCGGTTTCACCAACGCCATCGGCACTACCCTCGACAACATGATGCCGATCCGTTTTGCCGAGGTCTATCGGGCAGGGGGGAGCGCCGCGTTGCGCAAGTACGCTACCCGTTTCGCTGCCGGAGTGATCGGCGTATGGGCCCTGCTGCTGCTGCCGCTGGCCTTGTTCGCCGAACCCATCGTTCAGGTCTTCCTCGGTAGTGCCTACACTACCTATGCGGAGATCCTCTGGCCGCAGGCGCTCTACGTTCTGATCCTTTTTGCCAGCAGGGTCGCCATTTACCATGATCGGGCTCGTTTGCAGACGAGGCGCATTGCCGTGTCGGCTCTCATCGGTTCGGCTGTATCAACCCTTCCGGTGATCCTACTGACGAGCGAATTCGGCGCCATCGGCTTGGCCTGGAGCACCGCTCTGGGAGCGCTGTCCGCGTTGCTCTACTTGGTCTTTGGCATGATTGATGACATTCGGCGAGGCTGAAATGAAGAACCTTTCAAGGCTGGTCTATTACCTGTTCGCCTGGCACTGGCCGACGCAGCCGATGCCCGGCTGGCGGCTTGGTTACTGGTTGCGGCGAAAGCTCGTGCGGAGGATTTTCAGCTATTGCGGTGACGACGTGATCATTAAGCGCCGCGCCTACTTCGGCAGCGGAACCTACGTCAAGCTTGGCCACCGCTCGCAACTTGGGCATGGTTGCCGCATCGACCATGATGTCGATATTGGTGACGACGTGATGATGGGACCAGACGTGGTCGTCATGTCGAACTCGCACGAGGTCAGCCGTCTGGACATCCCGATGAGTGCACAGGGAGCGGCACCGCGCCGGCCGGTGCGCATCGGCAACGACGTATGGATCGGTACCCGTGCCATCATTCTGCCCGGTGTTCACATCGATGACGGGGCGATCATTGCTGCCGGCAGCGTCGTCACGCGCAGCGTCCCACCGTACGCCGTGGTCGCCGGAGTTCCGGCGCGCATCGTCAAGTTTCGCAATGGCCAGCAGAACGATGGGCGCGGGCCGCGACACGCCTGCCAGTAACCTGTTGCACGGAGTACTGATGACCCGCATGTCTTTCTTGGTGACGCAACCTGTTCCTGCAGCCTCGCGCAGAATGTCGATCGACTTCACCGATGGCTTGGTCGTCTTCGCCATCGCCCTGCAGGTGTTGTGGGCCGTCGATCCGTTTGCCATCGAGCTCTGGCGACGCTCACTCACGCGCCATTTGCCGACCGTCCTGGCGATCGCCGCGACACTCCTGTGCGTTGCGGGTCGCCTGCTCTTTCGGCCCGATTTGCGGCCGGCACTTGGGCAAGTCATCCGCACCTACCTCGGGTTGATTCTTTTCGCAGCCTTCGTGATTGGGGGCAGTCTATACGCCAGGTTCGCCTTTGCCATTGACCATAGCTTCCTGCTCATGGGCGTCTCCGTCGCTCTCGGCGGTCCGGTCAACCTGTGGCTCATCAGGACGTCGCGCGCGCCAAGCGTTCTCGTGCGTAGTATCACGATGGCTGTGGTTGGTGTTTCATTGCTTGGTGTGCTGATGAATACCCTTCACTTTGGCAACATGCTCTATCACGGAATGGAGCATGTCGTTCTGGTCGCCGCTGCCCTGCCGCTCATCGCGAGCCGCAACCTCGCCGTGCGCGTGGTCGGAGTCCTGCTCTGCATATTGGCAGCGGTCGCGCCAAACAAGATCACGGGGTATATCGTTCTCCTGATGATCTTCACCTGGGTTTTCGTTGACGAGCTGATGATCCGGACTGCCAAGGATCCTGACCGGATCCGTGCCGGCTTGCGGCGAATCCTCGGCGCTCTACTCGGGATAGTCGCGATTCTGGGCGTAGTGCTTCTCTATGAGGCAACGAAATCCCATCTGCCGGACGGCAATACCGTCTACCGGATGCACACTTACCAGATTGCGATCGACCGTTTTCTGGCTTCATGGCTATGGGGTCGTGGATTTGCTGCGCCGTCGGTCGACCACTTTGACTTGTTCTCGGTCAACACGACCACGCAGTCACTGCCAACGCACTCCGATCCATTGGACATCCTGGCCAACGGCGGTTTGCTGGCTGCCATTCCCTTTGTTCTGGGACTGCTATCGATCCTGTATGCGGCGTGGAGGGTGCTGACAAGGGCGTGGGTGTCGGGCGAGCCAAAGCAGAGTTTCTTGAGAGCGCAGCTGGCCATGTACTTCCTGATCACGCTCAGTGGTCTTACGGTCATGGCATTCAATCCAGTCTTGAACAGTGCGGGCAGCAGCTACGTTTACTGGTTGTGCTCAGCGCTCATGTGCGCGCTGGTCTGCTCCGCAGAACAGGGTGAGGAATCTTTGCTCGCCGCCAACTCCACGACCCGACGCAGCGGTGATGAGCGATGGACGAATGGGACTGCTTGAGCGTCTTGGGTGGCTCAGTCGTCATGCGGCACGCGCGCTGATGAATCGGTGCTTGTCGCCCGCAGCACGGTCTGCGGACTTGCCTGCCGCACTGGCTGATGGCTCTGAAGCGATGGCGAGACGACCGCCTCTCTTCAACTTGATCCGGCTGGTCGCGCCGGGAATGATGCTCGGACTGGTGGCTCCAGCGATCGTCTGGAGCACGGTCCTGGCTGCGACTCTGGTGGTCAACCCGCAGCACACTGACGCTTCCGATGCCGGCGCCGGCAGCAGGTCACAGCCGCTGATGACGATTGCCGCAGCGATGAAGCGCCTGCAACCCGGCGACCATGTGTTCATCGCCGCAGGCGTCTATCGGGAGCCCATCCTGCTCCCAGCGAGATCCTGGGCGGGGAATCCGCGAACACTGATCGAGGGCGACGCGCAGGGGCGAACCTTGATCAAGGGATCGGTCATCGTGGACCGCTGGCAGCCAGCGGGTCCGGGTCGCTTCACCGTTGCGATCGGTTACGAGCCCGAACAGGTGTTCGTCGACGACCAGCCTCTGCAGCAGATCGGCGGCAGCGTATTCGACGGCTATCCGGGGCGCCCCGACCACCCTTTGGTGGCCCTGCACGCGGGTAACGGCGGCATCTGGCCCGGGCGCGTCGACGGTGATCGCGAGAGCATGCCGGTCAACAGCTTCCACTACGATCGGGTTCTGGGCAACGTGATGATCCGCGTGGCTGCCGACAGCCTCGCGGGTCACACCGTGGAGGTGGCCGCCCTGCAGCGCCTCGCCTTGGCAACCGGTGTCGAGCGATTGTCACTGAAAAACCTCAGCTTCGCACACTCGAATACCACCGCCACCACCCGTGGCGGCGCCGTACAGCTGGACGGCAGGAGCATCCGCATCGAGAACGTCCACATTCGTCGCGCCGACGGCACCTGCCTGGGGCTGAACGGAGCCGATCACGAGATCATCAGCAGCAACTTCAGCGAATGTGGCCAAACCGGACTCGGCGGCCGAGGTTCGGGCTGGAAGATCGTCGACGTCACCGTCAGCCGGAACAACACCCGCGGCTTCAACAAGTGGTGGGAGGCAGGTGGCGCCAAGTTTGTCGGCGACGGTGGCCTGAACAACTCGACGATCACGCGCTTCAAGGCAACGAACAACCACGGCGATGGCCTCTGGTTCGACTGGAAGAACCGCAACAACCGCGTCACCGACTCGTTGCTCGCCTTCAACTCCGGATTCGGCCTGCACCTGGAGATGTGTCAGGGTTTCCTGGTGGACAACAACATCGTCGTCGGCAATCGCCAGCGTGGAATCTACCTGCGCCAGACCTCGTTCAGTACCCTGGCTTTCAACCTGGTCGTCCACAACGGGCTCGACGGCATAGCCATCGTCGATGAGGGTCAGCGCGATCCGCGCGGCGAGATGGATTTCTCGGTGCGGAACAACTGGGTGATGGGCAACGTGATCGCAGGCAACGAGATCGCGCTGACCATGCCGGCGCCGCTGGCAGACAACCGCAGCGACGGCAACCTGTTCGCAGGCGACGGCAAGGCAAGCGCCTTGCGGATCGGCTGGAACCGGAAGCTTGCCAAGGCCGACTGGATCGAGTCCGGTCTCGACACCCACAGTGAATGGCTCGTGTTGCCCATGGGGCAACGCCGCGAGGCTGATGTCCGGCAGCCGCTGCCTGAACAGCTGGCATGGTACGGCGCGTCACGCGGGCGGATGGGCGCGGTCGCTGCCGGGTCGCTGGCTGCGCTGGCGCAGAGGGCACCGGCGCTGAAGGTTGGTGCCGATGCGCGCCCCGGGCCCGCCGTGAGCACATGGCTGCCACGGTGAGCCACGGCGGGTCGCCACGTTCCCCTGTCGCCATGGACGGGGCGCGACCGTAGCCGTCGGATCGATCACTGGCGACCTGTGACTTAGCACACGCGCCGGACGCGGGCAAGGATGCAGGATCCGGTCGATTGAAACGACCGCCAGCGTCGGCCAGAGATGTTTCGCCGCTGACCCTTCCTCGCAGGTGCACGCTTGAACCCGAAATCGATTGCTGCGCTCCCTGTCCCGCGGCTCCGGGCGCAACCGGACTTCGTCGTCGACGGCTGGACGGGCTGCAGTGGTGGACGGACTCGGCAACTGGCCGAGCATGGCTCGCTCCCGCAACGGCTCGGTCAGTCTCACTCCCATCCCCGATGAGTCGCACGTGATCAGGACACCGACCGCCACCGGCAGCCGTACGACAGACCCGGTTGAAGGGCCGTGGTGTGCCGCGGGCACCCGGCTGGCGTCAGACTCGCCATGAGCGCGACAAGCGTCGCCGTCCGGCCCGGGCTCCTGGCGCTGGCGGACCAGGTCGTCGTCTCTGGCTGCAATTTCCTGACCGCCTTGTTCCTTGCACGCATGCTGGACAGCGATTCGTTTGGTCATTACAGCCTCGCGTTCCTGGTGTGCCTCTTCCTCTCCGGCTTGCATCGGGCCGTGTTCACGCAGCCGATGGCGGTGCTGCAGGATCGCGACAGGCCGTGGCTGCAGCTGGCGCGCGCCCGCGCGCTTCTCGAGGCGCACTGGGTTGCGATACCGGTTGCCGGTTTGCTGGTGGTCATCGCCGGCATCTTGCTCCACGCCGATCTCTTCCTCGTTGCCTCGGCCGTCGTCTTCCTGGGCTGCCTGTTCCTGCAGGAGACGGCGCGCCGCTTCTTCTACGCTTCGGGAGCCCACGAACGGGCACTGTTGAATGACATCATCAGCTATGTCGGACAGCTCGTCCTGCTGCTGCCGCTCGCGGTCCTCGGCCTCCTGAGCGGAGCGAGCGCTTTCCTGGCCATGGCTGCTTCGTCGCTGCTGGCCTTCGTTCTGGCCTTGCGATGGATCGAGCGGACACACCCGGAGCCGGCGGTAGATCTCTCGGTGACGGAAGTGATCGAGGAGCAGTGGCCGCTGTCGAAGTGGCTGCTGGCGACCGTTCTCGCCATCTGGGGCGCCGGGCAGTTGTACCCGTTCCTGCTCGTCCCTCTCGGTCCCGTTGCCGTCGCCACCTTCTCCGTCTGCCTCAATCTGCTGAATCTGCTCGGGTTGATCACACAGAGCGTGGCGAACTGTGTCCCCGCCAATGCGGCGACGATCCTGCAACGTCATGGCCGGGCAGCCTTTCGTCGTGACCTCCTGCGAACGAGCCTGTTTGCCGGATGCGCCGGCGGTCTTTTCGTCGTCGCGGTTGGCTGGTTCGCCGAGCCGGTCCTGCATTTCCTCTACGGCGGTCGCTACGACACGGCTGCCGACATCCTCCGAACGCTCTCGATCGGCGCCGCCTGTTCGTTGATGGGAACCGTGTTTGGGGCTTACGCGCTGGCGCTCCACGACTCGCGATCAGGTCTGTTCAGCAATCTGGGAGCGACCGTGATGACGTTCACGGTCGGTCTCTGGCTGATCGGCAATCATGCGATGCAGGGCGCGGCGCTCGGGACATCGCTGAGCCTGGCGACGGCGATGTCGCTGCAGGCCATGTTCGTGCTGCATCGACTGCGAAGGACGAGCGCATGATCGATGTCAGCGCTTGCCTGCCGGCTGGCAGCATGCGCCAAACCGCACCCGGGGCTTCGAGCATCCGGTTTCCGGGACCCGATGGCCGTCACGGCCGAAATCGGGGACCATTCACGGCGCCGGATGTCCGGATCAGGCCGATCATTTTTCGGGTCGCAAGTACATGACCATCTCCATCTCAATCGTCACCTGTTCCTATCAGCAGGGCGCCTACCTCGATGCGACCATGCGTTCGGTGCTCGACCAGGGCTACCCCGGACTCGAGTACATCGTCGTTGACGGCGGCTCGACCGATGACAGCCTGTCCGTGATCGAGCGGCATCAGGGCTCGCTGGCCCATTGGGTCAGCGAACGCGACCAAGGGCAAACGGACGCGCTGATCAAGGGCTTCGCGCGCGCCAGCGGCGAAGTTCAGGGCTGGCTGTGTTCGGACGATCTGCTGTTGCCCGGTGCGCTGCACCGGATCGGCGCATTCTTCGCCGCCCATCCGGGCGTCCAGGCGGTGTATGGTGATTCGCTGTGGATCGATGGGCACGGTCGCTTCCTGCGGCCGAAGAAGGAGGGCGCCTTTTTCCGCCATGCTTTCCTCTTCGATCACAACTTCATCCCGCAACCGTCGATGTTCTGGCGGCGCGGCCTGTACGAGAAAGTCGGCGGCCTCGATCCGCGTTTCAACCTGGCGATGGACAGCGATCTCTGGGAGCGCTTCTCCCGTCATGCGCGCATCGCGCACATCCCGCACTACCTGTCCTGCATGCGCTTCTACCCGCAGCAGAAGACCCGCTCGCTGCGGCCGCAGGGTCGTCTCGAGGACGCGGAGATTCGCAGTCGCAGCCGCTTGTCAGGATGGCCGGGACTGCCGCTGTACCGGCTGACCGGTACGGCACTGCGCGTCGGCGCGAAGCTCCTCGCCGGTGGCTATGGCGCGGTCGTCGATGAGTCGGTCGTTGCCGCTCTGGAACCCTATCACCTGGTGTCGGCAACAGAATGAACGCGGCCCGTGAGTGGCGCGAGTGGCTCGCGCTGTCGCTTCAGGAGCAGACGGCAGAGCCGCAGGGTGGGCTCGGCTGGCACTCGCTGCTGCCGGTCAAGGCACGCCCGCTCTATTGCCGGCGTGACCTCGAGCGTCTGCCGGAACTGGCCTATCTGGTGCGCTCGCCGGCGCGACGATGGCTGGCGCGCACGGCCTGGCACGCTGGTCGCGTCGGTCTGACCTGGCCGCGTAGCGAGGTCCGCATGGCGCGCGAGCAGGCCGATCTGCTGCAGCAGATCCTGCCGGCAGACAGCGGAGCATCGCCGGTGTTGATCCAGTTCGGTTCGCCGGGGCCCTTCCAGAAGGTCGTCGTGCTGAGCCTCTCGACATCCGGTCGGGCCTGGGTGAGCAAGATCGCGTTCCGCCCCGGGGCGGATGAGTTGCTGGCCGGCGAAGCATCCTGGCTGGCTCGCCTTGGGCAGGTCGCCGAGTTGAAGGCTTCCGTGCCGGAGCTTGCTCGCGCCGGGTGTCTGAGCAGCGGGCGGCGTTTTCTGACCATGCCGGCGGCGACCGTGCTGCCATCACCGGCCCGGCTGGGGCCCTTGCACCGAGCCTTTCTCACGCACTTGTGCCGCACCAGTCGCCGCGACTGGGTGTGGGAGGAGGCGCCACTGCGAGGGCGGTTGCATGATCGCTTTCTTCGCCTGTCGCGCGCCCTTGCTTCGCCGCTGCTGGCGGGAACGCCGGAAGCGTGGCGGTGGATCGACTCCGAACTGCGCGGGCAGGTCATCACGACCTGCATCGGACATGGCGACTTCGCGCCCTGGAACATCAACCAGGACGCGCGGGGGATCACCGTCTTCGACTGGGAATACGCGCAGGACAGCGCGACGCCACTGCACGACTTCTTCCACTTCCATTCCATCCAGCGCATCCTGGTACGGCGATCCAGGCTGCGGCCGCAGGCGCTCATGGCTCTGCTGCAGGACGGGCGCACTCACCTGCAGACCGTCCTGGCCACTGGCGATGTGTCCGCTGACCAGGTCGCCAGGATGTTCGGCCTGTATCTTCTGGACACCCTGAGCATGTACGTCGAATCCAGCGGCGGGGTCGATGCCCGCGACCGAGTCGTGGCCGACTGCGTTCACTGCCTCGGCACGCTTCGTCTGCTGCGTCGGCCCCTGACGGAGCGAGCGACCGGAGTCGGCGCGGCCAGCGCCCGTTGGCCACTGCCCAATGGCGCGAACGGCGACGCGACGGTATCGACCGGGCCGCGTTGAGATGTCTTCTCCTGCACCCGACCGACAGGGCTCCCAGATGCGCATACTGATTGCCCACAACGCCTACCAGCAGAGAGGGGGCGAAGACAGCGTGGTCGAGGCGGAGACCGAGTTGCTGCGGGCCCACGGGCACACTGTCGAGCTCTATCAGAAGGACAATCGCGACATCGCCGACCTCTCACGCCTGGACTTGCTGACCAGGACCATCTGGTCGAGGCAGACGACTGCGGACATGCAGGGGATCGTCGCCCACACCCGTCCGGATGTCATTCATGTCCACAACACCTTCCCGCTGATCTCCCCCTCGCTCTATTGGGCCGCGGAGCGGGCCGCGATCCCGGTGGTGCAGACGTTGCACAATTTTCGCCTGTTCTGCCCGCAGGCCATGTTCCTCCGCCAGGAGACGGTCTGCGAGGACTGTCTCGGGCGTGCACCCTGGCGCGGGATCACCAGGGCCTGCTATCGCGGGTCAGTGGCGCAGAGTGCAGTCCTGGCGGGTATGGTGATGACGCATCGGGCGCTCGGCACGTGGCGCGACAAGGTGACTCGATACATCGCGTTGAACGAGTTCTGCCGCCGGAAGTTTGTCGAAGGCGGTCTGCCTGCGGAGCGGGTCGTCGTCAAACCGAATTTCGTCGACTTTGCACCCCCGCCAGCCGGTGCACGCAGCGGCTTCCTCTTCGTCGGTCGTCTCTCGGCGGAGAAGGGCATCCGGACCCTGGTCGATGCCGCCTCGAAAGTCCCCGAGGTACCCATGGTCGTCGCCGGGTCAGGACCGGAGGCGGGGCTGCTGGCTGGCGCAACGAACATTCGCGGGCTTGGTGCCCTGCCAGCGGCCGCGGTGCGGGAACGGATGGTGGCTGCGCGAGCGCTCGTGCTGCCGAGCATCTGGTACGAGAACTTCCCCCGCACGCTGGTCGAAGCCTTTGGCTGTGGCTTGCCGGTGATCGCCAGCCGCATCGGCGCACTGGCCGAACTCATCGAAGACGGGGTGACCGGCTTCCTGTTCGAGCCGGGCGACGCGGATGACTTGGCCAGGAGGCTGCGCTGGGCGCATGCCCATCCGTCAGAGATGGCGCGCATGGGCGGCGCCGCGCGTGCGCATTATGAAGCCCACTTTACTGCCGACGGCAATTATCGGGAACTGATGGCCATCTACAGCGAAGCCATTGCTCAGGCGAAGGGAGGCATGGCATGACAGCAGCAGTTGCGCGCCGGACGGAGCGAGTCCTTTCGGCGGCGGTCGACGCCGTCGACTGGGACGAAGCGGTTGATCGCATCCAGCGTTGGGCGGATCGCAGGGAGAGCCGCTATGTGTGCATCACCAATGTGCACTCGGTGGTGATGACGACCCAGTCGGCGGAGTTCGAACGGGTCATCAGCGGTGCCGACATGGCGACACCCGACGGCGCGCCGGTAGCCTGGATGCTGCGCCAGGCGGGCCATCGCGACCAGGCACGCATCAACGGGCCAGACCTGATGTGGCGATATTGCCGGCAGGCAGCGCAACGGAACGAAGCCGTCTTCCTCTACGGTGGTAGCAGCCAGACCCTCGACGCACTCGAGGCGCGCCTGCTCGCCGCCTTTCCCGGGCTGCAGATCGCGGGTGCCTACTCGCCGCCCTTCCGAACGCTTTCCGCCACCGAGGATGCGGCAATCGTCGACATGATCAATCGCAGCGGCGCCGGCACGGTATGGGTCAGCCTTGGGTGCCCCAAGCAGGAGCGGTGGATGGCTGCGCATCGCGGCCGGATCGAGGCGGTGATGATCGGTGTCGGCGCCGCCTTTGATTACCATGCCGGAACGATCAAGCGGGCGCCGATCTGGATGCAGCAAGCGGGCCTTGAGTGGCTGCATCGACTGCTCTCGGAGCCGCGCCGCCTGTGGCGGCGTTATCTGGTGACCAATTCGATCTTTCTGGTGCGCGCATTCTGGCAACTGGCGAGCAATCGATGACATCTGGTTGCAGCCTGAGCATTTGCTCACAGTCGGCTCGCGGCGAGCGCACTAGGATGCGCCCATGACTGGCGTAGAACGTGTGGAGGAAATCGTGGTGAAGCGGCGCACATCGACCCAGCCGGGACTCCTGCAAGTGAGGAGCGCAGCGTGAAGATCCTCCTGTCTGCCTATGCCTGTGAACCGGACAAGGGTTCGGAGCCGGGAGTCGGCTGGAACTGGGCGCTTGCTCTCGCCCGGCGCGGGCATGAGGTATGGGTTCTGACGCGGAGCAACAATTGCGCCGCGATCAGCGCAGCGCTTGGCCAGCTTGGCGAACCTTACCGCTCACGGCTCCACTTTCTCTACTACGATCTGCCGCGCTGGGCCGCGTGGTGGAAGCGCGGCGGGCGCGGCGTCCATCTCTATTATGCGCTTTGGCAACGCGGCATCCTTGACGTCGCTCGCGCCGCTCACCGGCAGCAGCACTTCGACGTCGCCCACCATCTCACTTTCGGCGTCTGGAGGCAGCCGACACGGCTCCATCGCCTCGGCATCCCGTGCATCTTCGGTCCTGTCGGCGGTGGTGAAATGGCCCCCTGGCCGCTGGTTCGCGGGATGCCGCAGCGCTGGTCGCGCGTTGGCGAGTTCCTGCGCTATGCGGTCAATCTCGCGTCACGCTGGAATCCCGCGCTGCGCCGCTGTCTCAGGGAGTCGCATCAGGTCATCGCCAAGACGCGCGAGACTGCCGACTGGATCGCCAGTGCTGGCGGCAGCGCGGTCGTTTCGCTGGAGATCGGCATCAGCCGCGAACGCATCGTGCAGGGCTCGCGGTTGCCTGCGCCCGGCCGGCTGAGCTGTCTTTACGCTGGCCGGCTGATCGATCTGAAAGGGATCCATCTGGCTCTCGCAGCGGTGGCCCAGGCCGCTGCTGCCGGCATTGACATCAGTTTTGCCGTGGTCGGCAGCGGACCGCTGCATGGCGCTCTGCAGGCGATGGCGACGGCGCTCGGCATCCAGTCGAGGGTCACTTTCTGCGGCCAGCTGAGCCAGACGGAGTTGCTTGCCAAGTACCGTGAGCACGACCTGCTCGTGTTTCCCAGTCTGCATGACTCGAGTGGCAATGTCGTCCTCGAGGCCTTTGCCAGCAGCCTGCCCGTCCTCTGCCTGGATCTCGGTGGTCCGGCGGAGATGGTGGACGAGAGCTGTGGTCGGGCAGTCCCGGCGCGAGGTGTCAGACAGGAGGCCATCGTCCGCAGCCTGGCCGCGTCCCTGGTCGAGTACGCCCGTTCTCCGGGCTTGCTGCTTCGCTTGCGCAAAGGGGCATGCAGGAAGGCGCTCGCTGCCTCCTGGGATGACCGGGTGAACGCCGTGTATGCGCCGTTCGAGGCGCAGGTTTCGCGGCCGGCGACGATGGGCCGGGTCGCGTCTCAGGATCAGGTTCTTTCGTTTCGTGACTTGTCCAGCATGACGCACCGCGAGCTCCGCCGAGCGGGTTCCTGCGGACGAACAGGCAGAGGAGGTGAATGATGGAAGTCGAGAATCCGGCAGCGGCTAAACTGCTCATCTGGGCCACCCGGGGAAAGAAAAGTCGCCCGCGGCTGCACCGCTTGGTGTGCGTCTTCCTCAACAGCGACGTCTACTGCGATCTTCCCGCAGGCATCCAGTTTCCCCATCCCTATGGTGTGGTGATCCACAGCAAGGCGGTCATCGGCGAAAACACGACAGTGATGCAGCAGGTCACCATCGGCGGCAAGAGCCTCACCGAGCCGGAGGGAGCGCCGACGATCGGACGCGGCTGCTATGTCGGCGCCGGCGCCCGGATTCTCGGGCCGGTAAGGATCGGCGACCACGTCACGATCGGCGCCAACGCAGTCGTCACGCGGGATGCGCCCGACGGTTGTGTGATCGTTGGCGCGAACCAGATCCTGATCCGCTGACAACCGCTGCCATGGCCTGCCGGGAGCCTTGATACCTGCGTCAGGGCACTGAAACCACCTGGACTCGGCGCGGTGCAGCAGTTGCAGCGCGCCGCCGACGCCTCGACGCCAGACGGAGGTCGCGGCGACGACGCGGCGCTTCGTGGCGCCAGCTCCGTCCAGGGGCTTCCTTGCACACCGCCTCGTCGTCAGTCGCTTTCATCGCCCACGCCCGCTGAGCTTTCCGCCGAGACGCAGTGCCGGTATCTCGATGAGCCGATGGAGGAGCGAGGCGAGGAGCAGCGCAGCTCCCCAGACGACGACGAGGAGCAAGGGCTGGCGCACGATCCAGTCACGCGCCCAGCCGACTCCGAGCAGCGTGTTGATCACGAAGCCGTGCGTCAGGTAAAGCGAATACGAGATATCGCCGACCCACGTCAGAGCTGCCTGGCAGGGCGGCCACAGGCGGCCGTGACGCTCGAGGGCGATCAGGCCCAGGATGGCCACAGCGGCGGGCAGCCCGAAGCAGTGGACGGACCGGTCCAGGACAGGATTACTGTGGAGTTCAGCCACATCGTGGGCGACGAGCCCGAACTGGCCAATGAGCGACTGGCTGATCCGCGTTCCGACCACGGCCGCCGTCCCGAAGGCAGCTACACCGGCGGCGACGAGCAGCAAGCTCGCGGTCGGCGAGGGGGGTCCGAAGCGCCGCAGCAGCCCGTAAGCGACGACGCCGAAGGCGAACTCCAGCCAATGGCCGTTGAACAGGAAATGCGCCGCCTGTTGCAGCTCCGGGCTGTCGGCCGGTCCCTCGAACGGCAGCATCGGCAGCAGGACCAGGGCGAGGAGCGGGAACGCGGCGATTCGTCGCCAGGGTAGCAGGATGCAGGCGAGGAACAGTGTGTAGAAGAGCAGCTCGTACGACAAGGTCCAGGCGACCGTGAGATAGGGCTGTGCCACCGGTACCAGAAAGACGGCACCGAGTACAGTCGCCAGCGGTACGCTGGCACCATCCTTGAGCACCTTCATCGCCACCACCAGCCAATAGACCGGCAGCAGGCGGAACGAGCGGCGGACGATGAAGCGGAGCGCTCGCTGCGGCCTGCCGATGTCTTCGGCATGGGCGCAGCAGATCACCACCCCGCTGAGCACGAAGAAGACGTCGACGCCGGCGAATCCCGCCCTGAAAGCGTTCTGCCAGAGCACCTGCCCCGTATGCACGGCGTACAGGGTGCCGCTGTGATAGAGCATCACCAGCAGCGCGGCGACCCCGCGCAACGCCTGCAGGCTGTGCAGGTGGCCGTACTCCGCTGGCTGCCGGCCGGGAGACGCGAAACCCGGGTACTGTGAGCTGCTGCCTGTCAGCAGCGGTCGCCGGCTTGGCCAGGTGCCCGATGGCCCTGGCTCAGCGCGGTCTCGTCGTGCGCCGGGAGGCAGCGGCTGCAGACGGGCTTCCGCCGAAACGGCCCGCAGCACCTTGCCGCCGCCCGGCTCCTTCTTCAGATCCGCTGCCGGATACTCGGTGGTGATTCGAGAGGGAATCAACAAGGTCGTCCAAGATATTGCTAAAGATGATCTTTTTCTGATTATGGCGAGAACCGCCACAAATCATACCGCGCCTTCGGGCCGCCGTCGGAGACATAATTGGCATTCAGCCTGTCCATTGGGACTAGTCCAATCGGGTCATTGTCGATGGCGCAGGGCGCCAGTAAATTGAGAACCGTGGAATAGGGACTGAAGAACCAGTTTCCTGATCACAAACCATGATTTTATGAATAATTTCGGAAAGGAAACCAACCATGGAACTGAAAAACATCGCCAAGGTGGTCGCTGCCCTGGGTCTGGCAGCCTCACTCGCTGCTCCAGCAGGCGCCGCTCAACTCAACCTGACTGGTTACACCAATGGCGGCCCGTCGAGTGTCAGCGTCGCCTCGCCGGCTTATAGCGGGGGAGCCGGCCAGTTCTCGGGCACTCTCGACGGCAACGCGTTCACTACTTTCTGCGCGGAGCTGACGCAGAGCTTCAACTTCAATACCAACTACACGTACTCGATCGTTTCCGGTACCACGGCGTGGACCAACCCCGTCTATCTCGGGCTGAGCCGCCTGGTGACGTGGCTTGCGGCCAATCCGACCTTCAACAACAGCCCCGACAAGTCGGCCGCCATGCAGTCGGCGGTGTGGGAAGTGATCTACGAGACGAGTGGTACGTACAATCTTGCTGGCGGTACTTTCGTGGCGACCAGCAGTGGCGCCACGCAAACCGCTCTCAACACCCTGAACGGGCAATGGGCCAACATCAATGCGACCCTGCCGACGCTTTTCGCCGACAAGCTGGTCAACGCCAATCATCAGGATTTCCTGTTGACGACCCCGGTTCCGGAGCCCGAGGCATTCGCGATGATGCTGGCTGGACTCGGACTGGTTGGAGCGATTGCCCGCCGTCGCAGCCGCTCGGGCGTCTGATCAACTGAGTGAGTGCATTATCCGCGCCATTATGGAAAGCGAATCGCGACCATGATGGCGCGGGTGCGTCCGATTCCCGGATAATGCCAGCGGCCTGGCTCATATCCTGGCCATGAAGCGAACTCCAGTCTGTCTGATCCGCCATCGATCGCGCTTCTTGGGCACACACCGGCGAAGTTCTCCCGGCGCTGGGTGAACGATCGACAGGCGAAGTGCTGCAGCGACTGATCCACCAGCGGCGTTCAGCCCGCAGCGAGGGCGCGACTGCCGGAAGTGTTCAGTGTGTCGAGCTTGCCGACCGCCTGCGCCCGGTTGCTGACGTTGATCTTCTGGAAGATGCTCTTCAGGTGGTTCTTGACCGTGAAACCACTGATGCCGAGGATCATGCCGATCTCGATGTTGGTCTTGCCGCAGCGGACCCATTCCAGGATCTCGCGCTCACGGTTGCTGAGGCTGTTGACGCCGAACGAATCGAAGGTTGCCGGCTGGCCGGCGCGCGCCCTGGCCTGATTGGGCAAGGCTTCGATCTTGCTCACCGCGGCGTCGACGTGCGGCAGGAGCAGCTCGAACAGCCGCCGCTCCTCGTTGCTGAAGGGCTGTCGCTGGCGCAGCAGGATGTAGAGGTGGTCGACGCGGACACGTGTGTCCGAGATGGCGTGGCAGAGTGCGTGCCTCATCGTCGCGAGTGCGACGTGCGGCTCCGTACCCGCGAGGTAGCGCGGGAAATCGCGGCCGAGCGCGGCCGGTCCGGCGCTGTTGGCCGCCGCGACCCAGTCTTCGTGCATGCGCTGGCCAATGATCTGCAGCGTCTGCGGCGGCACCAGCGAGGTACGCAGTCCGGGTATCGCGGAAACGATATCATAGTGGAGACCTTCACTGCCGAGCGAGCCATTGCAGGAAAACATGACGTCGTGTGGAATCATCCGACGGACATCGCCCTGTAACCACAGCAACAGGCTCAGGTGGCTCTCCACCGCCAGCGAGGCGCGCATCGTCCTTACCAACAGGGCGCTGTCGAAGTCGTTTGCCGATGAAGTCAGGATCATCTGGTCTCTCTGTTTCTGGAACTCGCCTGTCTCGCGCCGACCGGCCGCGGAGATAATCGGCAACGGGTCTCCGGCCAACGCGACTGCATGCCTGTGCATCTCGTTCGGCGCTCTCCTTTCTCTGCTTGCCCGCGGGCTGCGCGGTCAGTGAGCGCCATCGTCAATGACGGCAGCAGTCAGCCATTGGCAATCTCTCGCTACCAAACGGGGCTGCGTGCTTCCACATTGCCGACGGAGTGCATCGTGCCATGAGCCACATTTACATCGTGAGAACTACGTCACGGTAGCGGCGCTTTCAGCCGATAGAATGGCGGCGTGATGACAGACTCATCAGCCGCACCGTCAGGGCGCCGGTTGAAAAGCTGCGGGTGACGTGACGGAACGCGCCCATTCTTGCGGGAAGGAATAGCGATGGCCAGAAACAGACCATTTTTCGGTGTCAACAGGGTAGGCGGGTCGTTGTTCCAGTTCTTTGAGTCAATGGTTGACCCAACGGCGCAGATTGTTGCCCTGGTCATGCTCATGTCTTGGTCCGGCGATGACGCCTACAACCATTATCTTGTTCTCGGAGTCCTGCTCTTTGCCCTGAGTTTTCCGGGCAGGAGCCTCATTCAGCTGCGATTGCGGCACGTCGTCCGCGAAGTGTTTCTCAACTGGTTCGCGAGTGCCTCGTTGCTGGTTTTCTTCGGCTGGGCGACGAGTCTCTACAAGATTTTTCCGCGCGAAGTCCTGCTTGGCCTGCTGTGGTTGACGCCGCTGCTGCAGTTGATTGGTCATCTGCTCCTGCGGCAGCTGATGCCACTGCTGCTGCGCGCGGGTGGGCCGCCACGGCGCGGAGTCATCGTCGGCTGCAACGGCCTCGGGAAGCACCTGGCGGCACAGATCGCGGCGCATCCGATGCTCGGAATCAGGCTGGACGGCTATTTCGATGACCGCGAAGTCGAGCGCCTCGACATTGCTGCCGACCAGCTCAAGGGAAGGCTGGCCGATGTCGCCGAATACGCGAAGAAGGAGGCTGTCGATGTGATCTACCTGGCGTTGCCGATGGCGACGCAACCGCGAATCCTCGCACTGCTCGATGCGCTGCGAGATACGACGGCTTCGCTCTATTTCGTTCCGGATGTCTTCGTCACCGACCTCATACAGGCGCGCATGGACGCCATCGGGCGCGTGCCGGTGATGGTCGTGCGTGACACGCCCTTTGCCGGGCTGAACGGAATCGTCAAGCGCTGCAGCGACATCATCATCTCGTCGCTGATCCTCATCCTGATTTCGCCGATCCTGCTTCTGGTGGCATTGCTCGTGAAACTGGACTCAGCCGGCCCGATCATCTTCAGGCAGCGACGCTACGGGCTCGACGGCAAGGAGATCATCGTCTACAAGTTCCGCTCGATGTCGGTCTGCGAGGACGGGCCGCTGGTGGCACAGGCGTGCCGCGGCGATCCCCGCGTGACCCGCACCGGAGCGGTCCTGCGCAAGACCTCGCTCGACGAGCTGCCGCAGTTCTTCAACGTCCTGCAGGGCAGGATGAGCATCGTCGGACCACGGCCGCACGCCGTCGCGCACAACGAAACCTATCGCAAGCTGATCAAGGGTTACATGGTGCGGCACAAGGTCAAGCCGGGCATCACCGGCTGGGCGCAGGTCAATGGCTATCGTGGCGAGACGCAGACGCTCGACAAGATGGAAGGTCGCGTCCTCTACGACCTCGAATACCTGCGCAACTGGTCGCTGAAGCTCGACCTGTACATCATCTTCCGCACCATCACCCTCGTCTTCAGGGATGCCGGTGCGTACTGAGGGCTGGCCTTGCCGGTTGCGGCCGCTGTGGGCAGCGATGCTGCTCGGCCTGACGCCGGCCGTCGCAGGCGCAGCGGCGGCTGCCGAGCCTCGGGCGCACGAGGCGCCATCCCGGCTGGCGAAGGGGCCGGATCCGTTTCGTCTGCGCATCGAGCGCTCGCAGTACGTCCTGCAGGGCAACCACGCTGGGCTTGCGGGCAGTGCCGGGACGAGCCGGCAGCGGCGGATGACGACCGCGGGCCCCTTTGCGCCCCTGATCGAACGCCAGGCGCGTGCGAAAGGGGTCGATCCGGAGTTGGTGCACGCGGTGATCCGCGCCGAATCGGCGTACCGGGCGGACGCCATCTCGCCGAAGGGAGCAGTCGGCCTGATGCAGCTGATGCCGGCCACCGCAAGGCGCTTCGGTGTCGTCGATCGCGAGCATCCCGAGAGCAACGTCAGTGCCGGGACGGCGTACCTGCGGCTGCTTCTCGACCGCTTCAACAGCGTGCCGCTGGCGCTGGCGGCCTACAACGCCGGCGAGGGGGCCGTCATGCGCCATGGCAACCAGATCCCCCCCTATGCCGAGACCAGGGGCTATGTGGCGCGGATCCTCCGTGACTACGGCGACCCGTCGATCGCGCCGGCTCCGTTGCTCCATGCCTACTCCACAGGGCTGCGGCTGGCCGACGCCGAACTGGCGCCGTATCGCCTGATCCCACTCCGCTCGCGCTGACCTGCCGGGCGCCCTGCGCGCCCCGGCCATCCCGAAATGCCTGCCTCTCGCCCCGTCCTGGACCGTGCGGGCTGCAACGCGCGCCGCAGCAGCGACCTGCGGCCAGCGGGCCGCAAGATGCCGTTTGCCGGACGAACTGCCCGCGCGCGACGCGAGAAAAAGAAACGGCCCGCCAGGGGGGGGACTGGGCGGGCCGGTTGAAGCAGCCGCCGGACCACTTGGAGGGGAGGGGGAGGGGGGACGTGCCCCGGCGACAGCACCAATGCTACAGACTCCCGGCTTCGGGATCCGTGAAGTAATTCGCAGGGGAGGTGCCGGCGCGCTGCGCCAGAAAAAGAAACGGCCCGCCAGGGGGGAGCTGAGCGGGCCGGGTGAAGCCGTCGCCGGACCACTTGGGGGAGGGGGGGGGAGGGAAGTGCCCCGGCGACAGAACGAATGCTACAGACTTCAACCCCAGGGATCTGTGAAGTAGTTGGCCTTTTGTGTCACAGCGTGTAGCGGACGATCAGGCAAAGGGTCATGACGGCCGAGCGACCCCGGACGACCCCAGCCCCCATCCCTTCTCCCGCACGCGGCAGAAGGGAGATCCGCGAGTCCCTGACACGACGCTCACCGCGCGGGATCGGCGCCAGCGGCGAACAGCCGTGCGAGCAGCGCACGCTCCTTGCCGTCGATCGAGTCGAGGAAGTCGCCGGCCGGACCCATGCAACGAAAGGCGCTGAGGCCGCGGTCGAGGAACTCGTGCAGTTCGGCGAGACCGGCGAGCTGCGCCGGAGCGCGCATCAGCCGCAGCATGCTGCCGAGCAGCGGTTTCCTGGCGACGCGGTCGAGGGCTTCGCCGGTTTGCCGGATCAGCATCACCTGCCGCTCCCGCTCCGGCCGGCAGCCGACGGCGCGGTAGGCGGCGGCATAGGCCTCCTCGTCGATGCGCTCGATCATCCCGGCGCGCTCGAGTTCGGCGACCATCGCCGAGTCGAGTTCCTCGGACAGCGCGTCGACCTCGACCGCCAGGGCGACGCTTTGCAGGGCCGAAGTCGGCAACATGCGGATCAACAGGGGCAGGATGCGCTCGACCTCCTCGTCACGGCTGCTGAAATCCTTCGGGCCGTAGAGATCGGAAAGGAAGAAGCGCGCGGCAGCGCCGAAACGGGGGCTGGCGAGGAGATCGGCATGGGTGCGCGCCAGGCGCGCGGCCTGCCACTCGCGCAGGCGCAGGCGCTTCGCCGCTGCCGCCGGCTCGCTGTTTGCCTGCAGGCGCAGGCGCTTGGCCGTCTGCAGGTGCTGCCGCAGCGCTGCGGTGCACTCCCGTTTCTCGATCGAGATGCTTGCATCGTCCATGGCGGCGGATTATGCCCTGCCTGATCGGCGCTGTTTAGAGGCGATCGCCTAACCGGCGGCAGCGGCAGCGACTACACTGGCCGCTGACCGAACCTCTGCCAGGAGCAAGCCATGCCCCATCCCGAGTCGTTGGCCAACCGCTTTGCCCGCCTGCAGGCAGCGGCGCGCAGCGACCCGAATCCGCCGCGCGCGCTGCGCGAACGTCGGCTGCGGACGCTCGGCCGCCTGCTGCTCGACCACGAGCGGGCGATCGCCGATGCGGTGCGTCAGGACTTCGGCCACCGTTCGCCGGCCGAGACGAGGCTGCTCGAGATCTTCCCGAGCCACGAGGCGGTCCGGCACGCCCGGCGTCACCTGCGGCGCTGGATGCAGCCGCAGGCGCGGCCGGTGTCGCTGTGGTTCCAGCCCGGCAGGGCGGAAGTGCGCCATCAGCCGCTCGGCGCGGTCGGCATCATCGTCCCCTGGAACTACCCGGTCTTCCTCGCCGCGGCGCCGCTGGCGGCTGCGCTGGCGGCGGGCAACCGGGCGCTGGTCAAGATGTCGGAGGTCACCCCGGCGACCGCCGCATTGTTCGCCGAACTCGTCGGTCGTCACTTCGCCGACGACGAGCTGTCGGTGGTCGAGGGCGACGTGACGGTGGCGCGCGAGTTCGCCGCGCTGCCCTTCGACCACCTGCTGTTTACCGGCTCGACGCCGGTCGGCCGGCAGGTCATGCAGGCGGCCGCCGCCAACCTGACGCCGGTCACCCTCGAACTCGGCGGCAAGTCGCCGGCGATCATCGGCCCGACGCTGGTCGGCAGTCCGGCGTTCGCGCATGCCGTCGAGAGGATCATCATCGGCAAGTGCCTGAACGCCGGCCAGACCTGCATCGCGCCCGACCATGTCCTGCTGCCGGCAGGTCTGGAGGATTCCTTCGTGCAGCACGCACGCGCGGTGCTTGCCCGCTGCTACCCGAAAATCGACGACAACGCCGACTACTCGGCGATCGTCGATCAGCGGCAGTATGCCCGCCTCGCGGGCTACGTCGACGAGGCGCGCGCCGCCGGCGCGACGATCGTCGATCTGCTGCCGGGCGCGAGCGCCGATCCGGCACGACGCCACCTGCCGCCGCTGGCGCTGCTCGGTGCCGACGACGGGCTGCGCGTCATGCAGGAGGAAATCTTCGGGCCGCTGCTGCCGATCATCCCCTACCGCGACCTCGGCCAGGCGATCCGCCACGTCAACGAGCGGCCGCGGCCGCTGGCGCTCTACTACTTCGACAGCGACCGCGGCAACATCGAGCGGGTCCTCGACGAGACGGTGTCCGGCGGGGTGACGATCAACGACACGATCCTGCACATTGCGCAGGAGGAGCTGCCCTTCGGCGGCGTCGGCCCGAGCGGCATGGGCTGCTATCACGGCTTCGCCGGCTTCGCGACCTTCTCGGTGCGCAAGGCGGTCTTCCGGCAGTCGCGGCTGTCGGCGATCGGCCTCTTCAAGCCGCCCTACGGTGTGCTCTTCGACCGCCTGACGCGGCTGCTGTTGCGATGATCGTCAGCCGTCGCCAGTTCATCCGTACCGGCGTCGCCGGCAGCCTGCTGCTCGCCTTCTCCGGCTGGCTCAACGCTGCCGGCGAGCGGCGGCTGAGCAGCGACGAGCGCGCGATGCTGGCGGCGATCGCCGCTGCGCTGCTCGACGGCGCGCTGCCGCCGGCGGGCGACGAGCGGTCGCGGCTGGTCGCACTCACCGTCGATGGCATCGCGCGCACCATCGCCGGCCTGTCGGTCGCCAGCCAGCGCGAGATCGGTGAACTGTTCGGCCTGCTGGTGCTGGCGCCCGGGCGAATGGTGCTCGCCGGCGTCGGCAAGCCATGGCGCGAGGCCGGCGTCGGCGACGTCAGCGCCTTCCTCGAGTCGTGGCGGACGAGCCGTCTGGCGCTGCTGCAGGGGGCCTACGCGGCGCTGCACGACCTGACTTTCGGCGCCTGGTACGCGCGTCCCGACACCTGGGAGGCGATTGCCTACCCTGGCCCACCGCGAGGCTACTTCTGATGCACGACCCGATCCGTGCCGGTCTCGCCGCCGGCTGGAAGCACATCGACGCCTCCACCCTCGGCAAGGGGCAGACGGTCGAGACCGACGTCGTCATCGTCGGCAGTGGTGCCGGCGGCGGCGTGACCGCCGACATCCTCAGCGCCAGCGGCCTGCGCGTCATCCTCGTCGAGGAGGGGCCGCTGCGCTCGTCGAGCGACTTCCGCATGCTCGAGTCCGAGGCCTATCCCGAGCTCTACCAGGATTCGGCGGCGCGCAAGACGATGGACAAGGCGATCAACATCCTGCAGGGGCGCTGCGTCGGTGGCTCGACGACGGTCAACTGGACGAGCAGCTTCCGGACGCCGCCGGAAGTCTTCGCCTTCTGGCAGCGCCGCTACGGCCTGCATCAGTTGAGTGCCGAAGCGATGAGTTCGTGGTTCGCGGTGATGGAGCACAAGCTCTGGGTGCGGCCGTGGGAGACGCCGCCGAACGCGAACAACAAGGTGCTCGCCACCGGCGCGGAGAAGCTGGGCATTCCGGTCGGCGCCATCAAGCGCAACGTCAAGGGCTGCTGGAACCTCGGCTACTGCGGCATGGGCTGCCCGACGAATGCCAAGCAGTCGATGCTGCTGACGACCATCCCGGCGGCGCTGAACCGCGGCGCGACGCTGTACACCCGGCTGCGCGCCGAGCGACTGCGCTTCAGCGGCGGCCGCATCAGCGCCCTCGACTGCGTGGCGTTGCGGCCCGATGGCATCCATCCCTCCGGCAAGCGGGTGCAACTGCGCGCGCGGCACTTCGTCGCCGCCGCCGGTGCCATCGGCAGCCCGGCGCTGCTGCTGCGCAGCGGCGTTCCCGATCCGCATCGGCTGCTCGGCAAGCGCACCTTCCTGCACCCTGTGATCATCTCGTCGGCGGTGATGCCGGAGCGGGTCGACGCCTACGCCGGCGCGCCGCAGACGCTGTACTCGGACTTCTTCCTGCACCAGGCGGCGATCGATGGTCCGCTCGGCTTCAAGCTGGAGACGCCGCCGCTGCACCCGGTCCTGTACGCGACGACGCTGCAGGGCTTCGGCGCCGCGCACGCCGCGCTGATGCGCGAGTTCACCCGCGTCAATGTCGTCCTCGCGCTGCTGCGCGATGGCTTCCATCCGGAGAGCCAGGGCGGCCAGGTGCGGCTGGGTCGTGATGGCTTGCCGATCCTCGACTACCCGCTCGGCGAAGTGATCTGGGAGGCAGCCCGGCGCGCGCTGCTGGCGATGGCCGAGATCCAGTTCGCCGCCGGCGCGCGCGCGGTGACGCCGGTGCACGAGACCGCGCCCCTCTATTCGAGCTGGGCGCAGGCGAAGAAGGGAATCGCCGAGCTGCCGCTGAAGCCCTTGCTCTGCCGCGTCGTCAGCGCGCACGTGATGGGCGGCTGCGGCATGGCCGACGCGCCGCAGCGCGGCGTCGCGGACCACCGTGGCCGGCACTTCTGGCTCGGCAACCTGTCGATTCACGACGGATCGCTGTTTCCGACCAGTCTCGGCGCCAATCCGCAGCTGTCGATCTATGGCCTGGTGGCACGCAACGCCAGCCTGCTCGCCGCCGAGCTGTCGGGGCGGCCGCCGCCGCTGATTCCCTGACCCCGAGCCGCATCATGCTCGCCCGTGCCCTCTGCCTGTCGCTGCTGCTCGAGGTGGCGCTCTACGTGGCCATCGTGACGCAGCTCTGCGATGCCTCGCCGGCAACGACCGCGGTCGCCGCCGTTGGCGGAGTTCTCGCCTTGCGGGCGCTGCTCGTCGCGACGAGCTACGCCTTTGCCGTCGCCTGGCACTCGCCGGCACCGCGGCTGGGCATGGTGCGGGCGTTGCGCATGGTGCTCGCCGAATACGCCGCCTTCGTCCTCAGCTTCGTCCTCATCTTTCCCCTCGAACGCTGCTGGATGGGCGCCGACCGCCTGCCTGCCGGCAGCGCCGCGGCTGGCCGTCGGCGAGAGCCGGTCCTGCTGGTGCACGGCTACGGTTGTTCGCGCGCCGCCTGGTGGTGGCTGCGGCGGCGGCTCGAGGCGGCGGGCTGGAGTGTGGCGACGATCAGCCTCGAACCGGTCTACAGCAGCATCGAGCACTACGTCGATCCGCTCGCGCGGCGGATCGACGAGGTGCTGGCGCAGACCGGTGCCGAGCGTCTGCTGCTCGTCGGCCACAGCATGGGCGGGCTGGTGGCGCGCCGCTACCTGCAGCGCTGCGGCAGCGCGCGGGTGGCGAAGCTGGTGACGCTCGGCACGCCACACCAGGGCAGCCAGCTCGCCTACGTCGGCGCCGGCGAGAACGCGCGCCAGATGCGTCCGCACGGCGACTGGCTGCAGGCTCTTGCCAACCCGGCGCCGCTGCTCGATACTGTGGTCATCTACAGTCCGCATGACAATTTCGTGATGCCGCAAGCCAATCTCGAGCTGCCCGGCGCGACCCACCGCGCGATCGACGGTCTCGGACACCTGGCGATGCTCTACTCGCCACGCGTCGCCAGCACGCTGCTCGCTGCACTCTCTGCGGACCCTGCGGCTGTGGGCAGCCGGCGATGAACACCCGCCTCCTGCTCGCCGGCTGCTGTCTGTCGTTTGCGCTGCCGGCAGCGCTGGTCGCCGATGAGGTTTTCGTCACCCGCGGCGCCAACGGGCCAGTCTTTTCCGACAGACCACAGCCTGGCGCCCGGCCGGTGACCCTGCCACCACTCAATGTCATCGAGCCGGTGCCGATCGGCCGACCGCCGTCGCCGGCCAGCGCCACGCCCGGCGACGCAGCCGGCAAGGGCGAAGAGGCGGCCGCGAGCTACCGTCGCCTGGCGATCACCTTTCCCGAGGATGGCGGCGCCGTCGTCGCCAATACCGCGCTGTTCGAGGTCCGCCTGGCGGTCGAACCGCGGCTGCAGCTCGGCGAAGGGCACGCCTTCGTCGTCGCGATCAACGGCCGGCCGGTCGAACAGCGCTTCACCGCCAGCGAGTTCATGATTCCGCCTGAGTTCTGGGGTGACACGCTGCCGCCAGCCAACCAGTTCCATCAGCTCGACGCGGCGATCATCGACCACGCCGGGCGGGTTCTGCTGCGGGCGCGGCCGGTGACCTTCCAGCTGCGGCATGCGTCCATCGCACCGCGGCAGTGGCAGCGGCCGCAACCGCCAATCGAAGTGAAGCCGCCGCGGCCACCAGCGGGGTCGCAGCGGCCGCGGCCACCAGCGGGGTTGCAGCCGTCGTCGCCGCTGCCGGCGCCACTGGTGCATCCCGGCGTGCCGTCGCCGCTGCCCTCGGCGCGACCACTCGCGAACACGCCGGAGCCGCCGCCACCGGCAGTGGTGCATCCCGGCCTGCCGCCGCCGATGCCGCAACCCGGCTGGCCGTCACGATGACGGCCGGCGACGACCCGGCGCGCGACAACTGCCGGCGCGCCATCCGCGCAACTCTCGCCGGCGACTGGGAGCAGGCGCACCTCATCGTCCAGGATCTGGACGACCCGCTGGCGTGCTGGATCCATGCGATCCTGCACAAGATCGAGGGCGATGCCTGGAACAGCCGCTACTGGTACGCGCGCAGCCGCGGCCACCAATACCAGGATCACGCCGATGCCCGCAGCGAACTCCTCGCCGCGCTGGCCGAGGCCGACAGGGAATAGTCAACCGATGGGACCACAAACACGCTTCATCACCTCCGAGATCTGCCAGGTCGGCGGTCCCGGGCAGACCGACCAGAGCGACGCGGCGATCTATCTCGTCCACTTCGCCGACGCCGCCGTACTGATCGACGCCGGCAGCGGGCGCGCCGGCGAGCGCGTGCTGATGAACATCGAGGCCGCCGGCGTGCAGCCGGAGCAGGTCGAGGCGCTGCTGCTGACGCACTGCCACTATGACCACAGCGGCGGCGCGGCCGAGTTCCGCCGGCGGTTCGGCTGGCAGGTGGCGATTCACGAACTCGAGGCCGCCTGGCTCGAAGCCGGCGACAGCCAGGTCAGCGCCGCCTGCTGGTATGGCGACCACCTGACTCCGTGCCCGGTCGACCGCCGCCTCGCCGGCGGCGACCGCATCCTCCTCGCCGGCCGCCCGCTCGAGGTGGTGCATATCCCCGGCCACTCGCCGGGATCGGTCGCCTTCGTCGTCGACTCGGACGATCGCCGCGTCGTCTTCGCGCAGGACGTGCACGGGCCGATCCACGCCGCGCTGCGATCGAGCGTCCGGGACTACCGGGCATCGCTGCGCAAGCTGCTGGCGCTCGAAGCCGACATCCTCTGCGAGGGCCACTATGGCATCTTCGTCGGCAAGGCGAAGGTCGCCAGCTTCATCGAGCGCTTCATCGATGGCTGAGCGAGCGTGACGCGCAACCGGCAGATCCTTCTCGTTGCGCGCCCGCGCGGTGCAGCCGCAGCGGACAACTTCCGGCTCGTCGAGACGGAGATGCCCGCGCTCGCCGCCGGACAGGTGCTGGTGCGCCACCATTACCTCAGCCTCGACCCCTACATGCGCGGCCGCATGAACGCCGGCGAGAGCTACGCCGAGCCGCAGGCGCTCGGCGAGGTGATGCTCGGCGGCACCGTTGGCGAGATCGTCGCCTCGCGCAGCGACCGCTACCGCGTCGGCGACCGGGTCGTCGGCATGGGCGGCTGGCAGGAATACCAGATCGTCGATGGCGATCGCGCCGGCGCGCTGCGCCGGGTCGACGGCACGGCAATCCCGCTTTCGGCCCACCTCGGCGCCGTCGGCATGCCGGGCGTCACCGCCTGGTACGGGCTGTTGCAACTGATCGTGCCGCGGAGCGGCGAGACGATCGTCGTCTCGGCCGCCAGCGGTGCCGTCGGCAGCGTCGTCGGCCAACTCGCCAGGCTGCGCGGCTGCCGCGTCGTCGGCATCGCCGGCGGGCCGGAGAAATGCCGCGCCGTCGTCGAGGAGTTCGGCTTCGACGCCTGCATCGACCACCGGCAGCACGGCGACACGCGCGCGCTCGCCGATGCCATCGCCGCCGCCTGCCCGGACGGCGTCGACGGCCACTTCGAGAACGTCGGCGGCAGAATCCTCGACGCCGTCCTGCGGCGCTGCAACCCCTTCGCCCGCATCGCCATCTGCGGCCTGATCGCCGGCTACGATGGCCAGGCGATACCGCTTCGCGAAGCGCAACTGATCCTGCTGCGGCGGCTGAAACTGCAGGGTTTCATCGTCAGCGAGCACCTCGACTTCTGGCCACCGGCGCTGCGCGAACTCGGCGGCCTCGTCGCCAGCGGCCGCCTGCGCTATCGCGAGAGCATCGCGCAGGGAATCGAGAACGCGCCGGCGGCATTCATCGGCCTGCTGCACGGGCAGAACTTCGGCAAGCAGCTGGTGCGGCTGATCTGATTCCGGTGCCACAAGCGGCCTCTTCGTCGTCGTTCCACACCGCAGCCGAGCTTTGCTGAGTGGCGGTCCCGCCGCTTTGCCTGGTGTTCACGAGTGCGGCAAGCCGCGAATCCACGGCCAGGCGCGCGACACCTGGCGCTTGTACCGCGCCAGCCGTGACCGCGGGATCGACCTTCCCGCGGGCTCGAGTCTGTCGAAGAAATTTACAGGCTGGTGCCGAACGGTGGCTCGGTCGTGCCACGAAAGCGATCGCACCATTCAATGGAAACAGGCACTTGAATTCATTTTTCAGCTGCTGGCACGGAACGTGCCAGGGTTGTTGTGCCGCAATCCAGGCGCGATTGCCCAACCAACTACCATGGAGAAGAAAATGATGTCCTTCCGCAAAAGCATCCTGGCTGCCGCGCTCCTCACCGTCGCCGGAGCGGCCACCGCGGCGAGTGTAACCGTCCAGTTCCCGACGAGTTCGGCTACGGTCGTCGGTTCGGTTGGCTCGATCAGTGCAACGGAAATCGGCTATTTCTGGTCGGTTGCCCGCGGCGACCTCGTCTCGGAGAACTACTTCGCCACCGGCTTGTTCAACCCCAGCTCGCTGTCGATGAATCTCAATGTGACGCAGAATGTACTGTCGTCCGGGCAGTCGGTAGACTGGGACGTGCTGGTCAACAATGTCGACGTCGGCGATTGGAGCTGGTCATCGGCCGACGGCACGGGCCTGACCAACATCGCGCTGGCCTTCGCCCCGATCGCGGGCCAGTTCAGCTCGCTCGCGCTGGTCGTCAAGAACGAGGTTCCCGGTGGCTTGGGATCGATCGCACTCGGCCTCGACACGAGTACGACCGTATCGAACGAAGTCCCGGAGCCCGGCACCATGCTCCTGCTGGGCCTGACGATGGCCGGTCTTGCCGCCAGCCGTCGCCGCCAGTAAGCGTCCTTCTGCGACACGACTGAGCAGGCCGGGTCGGCTTCCGACCCGGCCGCTTTCGTTTGCGGCGTCCGTGCACCGCGAATGGCCTTCGCCGATGCGGCATGGCCAGAACCAGGAGTGCGGAATCGGCAGGAGGCTGCCCGACTGGCAGCTGAGCCTGCAGGCGGCGACCGCCGTCGACGCGCAGGAGGCTGCGGCGGACGACCGGACGACGCCGGCGTCAGCGCGGAAAGTACCAGTAGCGCGGCCGGTCGGACTGCGCGAGACCGCGCTGCGACGCCGGCAGTCCGGCGCCGACGAGGATGCCGATGTCGGTCAGCAGGCTGCGCTGGTCGGCGAAATAGCTGTGCCCGAGCCCCAGCCCGAGCACGCTCGTATCGACCGCCGTCGCGTCGATGGTCTCGAGGCCGTCGGTGGTGAAGGGTGTGCCGTCGATGGCACCGACGCGCTCGGCCCGGTGCAGCAGCGCGGAGAAGAACAGCGCCCGGTCGCGTTGCGAAGCGTAGGAGGTGTAGTTCGCGCCGGCGTCGCGGATGCGCGGAAACTGCTGCCGGAAGAGATCGACATAGACGTCGGCGGCGACGAACAGGACCTGTGCGAGCTTGCGGTTCGGCCAGGCGTCGCCGGCCAGCCCGTGCAGCAGGACGCGGTTGCCCATGCTGTGCGCCAGCAGGTGCACCTGGCTCCAGGGGCCGCCGGCGAGCGACTCGAGGAAGCCGCGGAAGGTGTGCGCCGAGAGCAGCGCGCGCTCCTCGTCGGCGCCGTAGCCGAGCAGCGAGCCGCACGATGGCCAGCTGAAGAGCACGACGCGGCCGCGAAAGTTGAGATCGAAAGCCAGTTGCGCGGCCCGCCGCGCGGCTTCCTCGAAGCTCACGTTGTAGCCGTGGGTGAACACCAGCAGGCCCTTGGCGGCCTCCGGATCGCCTTCGAGCCGGCTGACGAAGGCGCCGCCCGACAGCGCCTCGACTTCGCCGAGGACGACGTAGCGCCGCTCGTCGTTGCGGTCGCCGACAACCTTCCACCACGGACGCTGTTCGACGTGGCCGAGACGGTGCCGATCGATCGGGATGGTGACCCGTGCCAGGCCGTACGCCAGTTGCCCGGACGGATCGGCAGTGAAGCGCGCATCGCCCGCGCTCGCGACGCACCGGTTGGTCGCAAAATAGAGCTGGATCATGCAGGGCTCGGCCTGCGCGGCGATGGCGGTGGCGAGTCGCCCGCTGCCGTCGCCGACGAGGGCGGCGGCCGCGGCGCGGGCGGGCGGCGTGCAGATGGCGCCGGCGCTGCCGAGTGCGCGCGTCCGGCCCGGCGCCAGTTGACTGCGGGCGATCAGCTCGCGGACGAAGGCGTAGGCCGGCGTTCCCTCGAGCAGGTCGAGCAGGTCGTCGAGAATCAGCGCGACGGCGTCGGCGTCGGCAGTCGCCGCGAGGCGCCCGGCGATCGCCGCCAACGACGCCTGCAACGCCGGGGCGGAATCGCCCAGGCGGATCTGCACGCTGTCCCAGTTGCCGATCAGTGCGTCGAGCAACGCCAGTTGCTGCAGGTCCTCATTCATTTCTCATTCCCTTCCGCAAACGATGAACGCCGCCCAGAACCACGGCGCCGCGTACGGACGGTGGTCCGCGGCGTCCTTGCGCAACGCGCTGCGCGTGGCGGCGGCGAGCGGGCCGGCGGGCGGCGGCAGCTCCTTCGCCTCGCGCAGCAGCGCCATCAGTTCGCCGACCGTCACCGTCCGCAGCCAGCGCTGCGCGTCGCGCAACGCGCATGCCGGCGACTTCGCGCCGCCGGCCATTTCGCGGTAGAAGCGGCCGACGAGGAAGGCCGACGCGACGTCGTCCACCGGCCAGAGCGAGGCGAGGACGCTGCGCGTGCCGGCGTGCAGGAAGGCGGCTGGAAAGCCGAGCGACTCGTCGGGGGTCGAGGCGACGCGCGCCATCGCCGTCTCGCAGGCCGACAGGGCGAGCAGCGCCGGCGGCCGGCCGGCGAGCGCGGGCAGCAGCGATTCGATCGTCAGCCGCTCGCCGCCGGCGAGGAAGACGCACGATTGCAGCGGGCGCTGGAGGTCGAAGCGCGCGTGCGTCGCGAGATGCAGGATGTCGACGCGGCCGAGCGCCGCGACTACTGCCGCCGGTGTCGCCTCGTCGTTGCCGAGCAGCGTGGCCGGCGTGGCGAGCGCCTGCTGCACCCAGGCGCACTCGACGGTGGCAAAGGGCAGGTCGCGCAGCGGATCGGCGACCAGCAGCGCCGACGCGCGACCGTCGTTCGCCGGGCGTGCCGCGAGGAGGGCGCGAATCGAAGGCGCGTAGCGGATCACATGCTCGTCGAGCAGCCAGTGTCGCTCGCCTCGATCGTCCGCGTACCACGCCGCGTGCAGCGGAAAGACGCTGCTGCCGCCCTGGTGCAACCACAGCAGTTCACCGTCCGCGGCGACGCCGAGCGCCGGCAGCCGCTGCAGAAGCGGCCGCCAGAGCTCGTCGAAGAGGACGCGGCCGGTCTCGTCGATCATCTGCCGCCACGCCGCCGCCTGCGCATGCTGCTGATGGTAGGCGAGCAGCCAGCCGCCGAGCGCCGTCGCATGCGCATCACCGCGTTGCAGTTGCAGCAGGCGCTGGCGCCCGAAGTGGGGCAGCCACACCGTCTCGCTGCCACCCGCGGCGACGATGGTGACGGCGCCGGGATCGGCGGCGAAGTTGGCGCAGAGCAGCGCCCCGCCGGCCGGCACCAGGCCGGCGAGATCGGCGCGCGTCCAGTCGCGGTCATCCGTCCGCCAGAAGAGGGCCTTGCCGCGATCGAGTGCGAGCAGTGCTTCGTCGTCACGCCCAAGGCGCAGCAGGCAGTGGGCGAGGAGGGCGGCGGAATCGCGGAACTCCCAAATCCGCTCCATGCGTCCGGCGATGCTGCTCGCCTCGGCGAGTGCCGTCGTCGCGTCGGCCAGCGCGTCGCGCAGCGTCGCTGCGGCCTGCTCGAATCGCCCCGCCAGCAACAGGCCGTCGGCGATCACCTGGCGCACGACGCGGCGGTCGCGCAGCGCTTCCGGCGCCGACAACAGCGCCAGCGCGGCCTGTCCGTGCGCCAGCAGCGGCTCGACCTGCGCCAGGTCGCCGGCGGCGATGCCCTCGAGGCAGATGTCGCTGCGGAAGCTCTCGACCGTCGCCCGCAGTGCCGGACTGAGCGCCGGGTCGATGAGCGGTGCCGCCTCGTCGCACAGCGCGCGTGCCTCGGCCAGCGCTGCGGCGTCGCTGCGGCCGGGCCGCAGGAGCACGCGCGCCAGCGCGAGCAGCGCCTCGGCGCGCAGGCGCCAGCCGGCGGCCGGCGGGCAGGCGGCCAGCGCATCGCGGGCGTAGCGCTCGGCCGTGGCGAGGTTGGCCGCGGCGTCGCCCAGGCAGCGGAAGCGGAAGCACTCGCTGAGCGCGAGCCAGGTCTCGACGCGCGCGCCCGTCGCTGCGGCCGGCAACGCGGCGAGCACCTGCGCGTGCCGTGCGAGCCGTCGTTCGAGCGCGGCGCCGAAGTCGGCATCGGGTTCCTCCTGGCAGGCGACCGCGAGCGCATTCATCGCGCTCGCCCAGCGCTCGGGCTCGCTGTCGCGATCGATGAGCGCCGCACCCTGCTCGAGGTAGGCGACCCGCTGCCGCCAGTTGGCCCAAGGGTCACCCAGTGTGTGGAACTGATACAGCGGCGCGAGGACCGCCGCGAGGTACGGACGCTCGCCGACCGCGCACTCGAGGTGCTCGATCGCCTCCTGCTGCTGCGCCGGCGTCAGCGGCGCCTGTCGCGCCAGCAGCCAGCCGATGCCTTCGTGGCACGCCAGCCAGCTGTCGCGTTCGCTGGCCGGATCCCAGACCTCGAGCGCGTCGCGGTAGGCTGCGGCGGCGGCCGCCGGGTCGATCTCCTCCGACAGCGCAGCGTAACGGCTGCGCAAGGCCGCCCAGCGGCGCGGTTCCGCCACCCGGTCGAGGTACTGCGCGGCTTCCGCCAGCAACTCGCGCCCGCGCTCCGCGTCGCGCTCCAGGTCGAGCGCCGCCAGTTCGGCAAGCAGCGATTGCAGTCGCCGCCGCCGATCCTCCGGGTCGCTCGTCACGCCCACCGCTGCCGCACCATCACCCATGTCCTGCCCGCCCCGACTCACGACCTCTCGACCCGGCCGGAAAGGCCGCGTCGCCCTGCATTCAGCATAGGCAATGCGGTCGTCGCAGCGCAAGTATTCCGCCGCCGGGCGGGCGGGATCGCCCGGCATCGACCATCTGCTTGCCGCTGCTGCCCCGGCATGGTTACACTGATGCCGTGCAACGCGACCTGCATGACGACGAGCGAAAATTTTCCGACCCACTCACCCTTGTGAATTTAGCAGCCATGGACCTCAGCGACGACCCTCACATCGACTTGCTGCAAGACATCGAGAGCGGCCTGAAGGCCGAGTATGAGCGGCACCCCAGCTTGACCGATACCCTGTGCATGTTCGGTCTGGAGAACGCCAAGGTGGCGGTCAAGCAGGCATTCGGCTACGGCAGGAACGAGAAGGTCGCCCGCAACCCGTTGACCGATGGCATCGTCGACGGCTGCGTACAGATTGCCCGCGCGCGCGTCGAGAAGGTCGATGGGCTGACGCTCCGGGATTTCAATACCCGCGTCGACAAGATCATCCGCTCCGTCCGGCGACACTCGAAGGACGGTCCTCGCGCCTACTACGAGTTCATCAGACACTATGTATGACGATGTGGAGAAACGGTGACAGAAACGGTGACAGTTTCCCAATTGCAGTCGAATCACGTTGCGATGGGAAGAGCAACCGGCACTTGACTTGGACACTTTCACCGCTCGACGCGGCCGGTCTCGCATCTCGCTACCGTTTCGCAGCGCCTGCCCCGGCACCCGACAAGACGACTCATGAGACCACTCGCAGCCTTTCTCTCCGCGCTCTTTCTCCCTTCACTGGCGTTCGGCCAGACTTACTACAAGTGCCGGACCGCTTCCGGGACCATTGCCTACTCGGATGCTCCATGCCCTGGTGGGACGCGACAGGAACAGGTCCTGGGCGACAATGCCCGGCCATCGCAGGACGCGCCGCAAGCGCAGTACGCGGCACCGCAGAAGGACGCGAACGCCCGCTTGCTCGACGCGAAGGTCGCCGAAGCGCTCGGTAGCGGGGACTTCCCTCGTGCCAAGGGGCTGGCGGTGACTGCAGAGCACTGGCGCATGATCGCCGAGGCCGAACAGCGACAAGGCGGAGGCCTTACCGGGCGGACCAGCGCGGATCTGCGCGCTGAGTTGCAGAACAGCACGAGGTGCCGCGAAGCGCAGCGGAGCTATGAGGTCGAGGCAAGTTCAATCAAGAATGACCGGGCGATGATCAACGCAACCAAGCGCCGCATGTACGCCGCCTGTGGAATGGATGAACCGACGGTCATCGAGAACCGCACCATCATCAACGACAATCGGCCCACCCACATGATTCGGTGACCACTGATTCGGTGACAGTATCGTAATCTTGACAGAGGCCGTTCAGCCAATGAATCTGTGAACTTGACGAATCGACGATACTGTCACCGTTCTTGCACAAGCGATCAGTTTGCCTTGGGCGTTTGCGTGCTGTACAACTCCCCCATCAGTCGAACCAGCACGAACAGCAGGTTATTGGTCATGTGGACGGCGCGGCTGCGCTGCTTTTTCCAGGAAGCGTACTTCAGTACTTCCTGTTCAAGATGCTTCAACAAGGCAAGCTGCACATTCGCCTCGATGCTTCTCTTGACGAATCGCTCTTGCAGCCGATCCCTGAAATGGCCATCCATCGGAATTTCCTTGGTCAGCGACTTGAGTTCGGCGTCAATCAACGCCAAGCGCCTTAACACCCAGTCTTCTTCGTTGGCGATTTTCGGAGGCTTGCCGAAAGCCCGGTCATAGACCCACACCACATCGCATGACAAATCCACATAAAGGTCGGCCATGTCCTTGTTGATCGATGCAATGGCGTCGCGGGGCTCGCCGTAGATGACGCGATAGACACCGGGATGTTCCGCTTCAAGCTCGTCGAGCATCGCGACCACCACGTGCTGCGTCGCCTTTCTTCCCTGCGATATGAGATCCAGGACTTCCGCTTCGTCCAGATTTTTCATGAATCCGAAGTCACTCCGAGTAGGGGGCGTCCGTGTTTCAAGGAATGGTCGAGGGACATGGCTTACACCAGAAGCCTCGCCGAGTGCTTTGCGCCGCAATTCGGTACGAGTATCCCAAAGTTGCCGATCGGCGTCCACAACCCAACGCAGCGGATCGCCAGCGGGCCGTGCGCGCGCGGTTGCGATCGCCGCCCGGATCCTCCGCCAGGGGCAGCCAGGGCGAGGGCGGCATCGTCTCTCGGCCACGCCAGCCACTGCCGCCGGCTGCCGATCGACGCCGCCGGGGCAACGGCGTGCGTCGGTGCGTCGGCGCGTCGCCGGCTTTGCCGGCGGCGGCCAGGCTGCCGCAGCGCAGCGGCGAGCGGCGATCGTCAGAGCAGCGCGTGCCGGAAGTCGTCGACCGGCAGGCCGCGGCCGAGTGACAGCGCGTCGCGCTGGTCCGCCGGCGCCAGCACGTAGAGCGCGACGCGGTCGCTGCTGGCGTCGATCGCCGCCGCCAGCAGCGCGCGCGGCGCCAGCGGATAGGCGCGCACGGCGTCGGCAGCCGGCTCGATGACCGCCGCCACCTCGGCGAGCAGCGCGCGCAACTCGGCGCCGCTCAGCCAAGCCTCGAAGGCGCTCTCCTGCACGCGCTTGCCGCGCCGTCCGAGCACCCCCGCCAGCCGCTGGCGGCGGCGGTCGTCGGCGATGTCGTAGACGATCACCAAGAGACGCATCGTCAGCGCACCCTGAACGGGCGAAAGGCCGGCGCCTCGCCGCGCAACACCTCGATCCAGTGCGCCACCTGCGCGCGCATCGCCCGCCGCTAATCGCCGTCCGGGCCGCCGAGCGGATGCGCTAATACCGTGGAATTATCTATACTGTCACCGTTTCTGGTGGAATTATCTATACTGTCACCGTTTCTGCGTCACCGTTTCTGCGAGAAAGCGATGCACGGCGGCGCGGAGCGCTGCGATGGGAATGGCCTGCTGGCACGAGTCGTGTTCTATGGCTTGATGCCACGCGTTACCGGCAGCTTCAACTGGTTGCCTGCAGCGATGAAACCCGCATCGAGCGTCAGGATCTTTCTCGCGCCGTGGTTCGCTGCGATCGCCAGATGGAGCGCATCACCGCCACGAAGACCAGCCGCAAAGTGCTCGACATATTCGCGAGCGAGGCCGAAATCGCCAATCGTCGGCATCAGCACGTTGAGCGAATCCGTCACGAGACTGTCGAATTCCACAAGCACCGTGTTGGCGTGCACCACGGACAGGCGTTTCATCCGAACTTCGCGGGCCACTACGCTGGCCAGTTCCAGCGCCGTCCAGTGGCTGATGTACAGGCTGCCCGCCGGAAGTTGACCCAGGTAGGCCTCCACGTCGGTGCTGCTTGGCTCGGTGAGCAGCAGCGGCGTGACAAAACTCGTATCGAGATAGAACACCGCTACCGCGTCTCATCACGGGCGGCTCGGATCAGCGAGGCGCTGTCCTGCGGCCATCCAGGCAGCTTCTCGCGGAACGTGGCGCGGGAGGCAACGGAACGCTTCGGCCGTTCCACCGGCGACAGGCGAACGACCGGCTGGCCGTGCCGGGTAATGAGGATTTCCTCGCCTTGCTCGGCCTGGTGGATGAGCGCGCTGAGCTGGGCCTTGGCCGCAGCCAGGCTGACGACTCGCATGAGCAATCCTTTATGGTCAAATAATTGGTCAGATTGTACACCGGCCGATTGCGCAGGCATAGGGACAGCCTGCGCGGGCAGCCCTGAAGCATGACCCTGCCGAATCCACCCCGATTGCCGGAAGCCCCCGCTTTCGCCGCTGAGGCGGTCAGATTGCTGGGGGCTGGCGGCAAGTGAGGGCTGGATCTTCGGCGGGTGTGGGGTCCGTGAAGAGGGTGTCGATCGGTGGCAGGAGCTCCATCTTGATCC
>ERZ761602.780-NODE-780-length-63837-cov-9.749804_pt1 | contig 63837 bp, 52 predicted proteins | sample MGYA00512165_ERZ761602 | MGnify/ENA primary metagenome ERZ761602 (study PRJEB28899, sample SAMN02445085) | bioreactor sludge metagenome | biome: EBPR sludge; isolation source: Thorneside wastewater treatment plant | place: Australia: Brisbane, Thorneside Wastewater... | reverse complement strand
AAGCGCGCATCACCTCACCCCCGTGTCGGCGGTTCGATTCCGTCCCCGGCCACCATTTCCTTCGATATTTCAACGTGATGCACAAGTTGCGGACGGGGATTCCCCGCCAGCCAGCGCAGCTGTCTGGCGTTCGGTGATGCCGGCGGCGATGCCGCCGAAAGCGCGCATCACCTCACCCCCGTGTCGGCGGTTCGATTCCGTCCCCGGCCACCACTTATTCCTGATAAATCAAGAATTTGTCGGGCGGCTGAAAGCGTAACCCGCGGCCCGATGATCCGTTCGCGGATCGAATGCATGGCCTGCTTTCCGACTACACCCTTGCCATAGCAGACGGATCGCAGACGGCAGCGTGTGAGCGCGCAGGTGCCCGTAAGGGGTGCGCTGGTGCCGGGTAGCGCGAGGGATGCCTCAGGCGTGCGCTGCGGCGGCACCAAGGCCACGGCCCGATCAGGTGCCGAACAATTCCGCATGCGTCCCGGTGCGGATCTATTGCAGTTCGTCACCGTCAAGCCGGTAGATCAGCAGCCAGTCGCCGGTCACGTGGCACTCGCGGCAGTCGCTCCGTCTGCCTTGCAACTTGTGGTCGCGATTGCTCGGCGGCAGCGTGTCGCCATTGGCCAGCGCGCGCACGACAGTCTGCAGGTCGCCGATGTTGCGCTTGGGGTTTGCGGCCTCGCGTTTGTAGTCCTTGCGGAAGCGCGAAGTCGAGACAACTATCAGGGTCACGATTCCAGTTCAGCAAAGAGCGCGTCGGCGCTGGTGTGCCTGCGTCCCTTTCCGGATCGCGCTTCGTCGATTGCCTGCAAGGTCTCGGTGTTCGGCGACACGACCGCAAACGGCAGTGCCTGCATGCGTACCGTCTGCACCAGGAACAAGCGGATCGCTTCGCTCATCGTCAGCCCCATCGACGCCAGCGTCTTCTCGCTCTCGCGCTTGATCTTCGCGCCAACGCGGGCGCGCACTACATCGTCAGTCGTTGCCATCGTTCATGCTCCCAACTTGTAGCTACATCGTAGCTCAGTGCCAGGCGAGTCACAATCGACGGATCGACGCGGGCTTGATCCGCTCGCCGAGCTTTGGGCAGCGCAAGCCCAAAATGACCAACAGAAACGGCAGTCAGGCCGCCAGCAAGAACTGGAAACCGTGTCGGCGGTTCGATTCCGTCCCCGGCCACCATAAATCAGATATTTATAGACACCAGCCAAACCGCGTGGGGCAATGCGGGGGCGGTTTCGGCAATGCGGGACAGCACGCGGTGCGGTCGACCATGGCTAGCGCAAAGGCGCCACCATCGACGTCGATTCCGTCGCGACAAGCGATTTCCAGCACTGCGCCGGTTTCGTCGACGGCGACGCTCGCCACGAATGCGGTGCTGGCCGCGGCATGACCGTGGCATCTCGCGATGAACAGGTCCACAGGGCCTTGGTTGACGGTTGTTCTCATTTCGCGGCGACCTCGCTATGGTTGCCGCCTCAGTAGAAGGGCACCAGGACGATCCATGCAGACACGCACCGGAATAGCACTGGCGCTGTTTGCCGCTGCGCTGGGATACGCCGTGTCCCCAGGGAAATTTCAAGTCGCGCCGAATCCTGCGGGAAACGCCGGGACTGAAGCGGCGCGAGGCGACTCGCTCGCAGGTGCCGCGGCGCCACGCGGGACCGACCCCCCGCAGATCGTGGATGCAGGTGCGGTTGGAACGTCTTTCGTGCACGAAGGCCCGAACGTCGCCAGCATGACCGCGTCGGCGACCTTGGCGGCGCTGCCGCCGGAGAGCATGCCGCTGGCGCAAAGCGCCGACACGCTTGTCGGCTTGATGCGTGCGGGCTCGCGCGAGGCAGCGCTGCGGTTATTGCGTCAACTGAACGAGTGCGAAATGTACGCGCTCGGAAGTCAGGCCCTCGATCTGGCGTTGGGGATGGACGATGCGGTGCGCAAGAAGGAGGGCTCGATCGGCGCGATGGTGATGATCGGTGCCGACGGCAAGGACCCGCAAACGCGGATCGACGAGATGACCAGCGGCGCCGCCAGGATGATGGCCGAGAAGGGGCAGCAGTGCGTCGACTTCGACGATGTCGGAGGCGCCCTGCAGTTCGAGGCCCAGTGGCGATTGGCGCTGTTTGGGGAACTTGAAGGACTGCTGCGCTTCGCCGTCGACCCGGCGATGGATCTGTCGCGCGCAATCGAGCAACACGATCGCATCGACCGTTATCGTGAGCGCGCATTGTCGTTCCTGAACCAGGCGCTGGCTCAGCGCAGTGCGCAGGCGGTTGCACAGCTCATGAATGCCCATGATCCGGGCTGGACCCCTTGGGCACTTCGGCCGGAACAGCGCGACCACCTCTCGCCCGCCATGCGCAAAATCGCGCTGGGGCATTTCCCGCCTTCGCCGCTGCGCCAACTCGCCGGCAGCAACGCCGCCTTGGCCTATCGTTACGCTCGGCTGTGCGAACGCGTCTGCCCGGATTCGCAGCGCGCCGAGGCCGAAGCGGCGATCGCGCGCCTGCGCGGCGAATTGACGCCGGAGGCTCGGGGACTGCCGGCGAGTTGCATGGAGTAGGGCAAGCCGTCGCGGGTGACGCCGCACGGCAGCGTCAGCGTCGGCGCGCCGGCAAAGCTGTGTGGAAAGGTGAAAGACGTCAGCGGCTTTTCGACACCCAGCGTCTTCAATATCTGCGCAAGAACCTGATTCCATTCCGTCATCGACCCGTACTGCAAGCCCGGGGGAATCTTGAAGGGCATACCGCCGGATGGACTCAGGACTGCGTCGACCGTGGACAGGACTGCCAGGAATCCCTCGCCGATGGCCTTTCCGACCTCACGGGCTTTGGCGAGGTCCGCCTCACTGACGCTGGAACCAAACTCGAGGAACTCGCGGAAATAGTCCCCGTATTCGTCTGCGCGTGATGGAAAATTCACACGATGTGCCGCGGCCGCCTCGGCGGTGCAAACCGTGAACCAGGCCGAACCAACCTCCGACACGTCGGGAAGCTGCACATCGACGATCCGGGCTCCGAGCCGCTGCAGTTCTGCCACGGCAAGCTCGATTGCCGCGGCCAGACCAGGGTCCACGCCGTCCAGCGCATAGGCGCGGTCGAAGCCGATCCGCAGCCCCTCGATGCCCCGACCCAGTTCGGCGAGCATGTTCGGCACCGGCGCTTGCAGCGACGTGCTGTCATTGGGATCGTGTCCCGCGATCGCCTCGAAGACGATCGCCGCGTCCCTCACACTGCGCGTCATCGGGCCCACGTGATCGAGCGACTCCGCCAGCGGCAGGACGCCATGGCGGCTGACGCGGCCGTAGCTGGGCTTGAGTCCCACCAGCCCGTTGGCCGTCGCCGGAAAGCGGATCGACCCGCCGGTATCGGTGCCGAGCGACGCAAAGCAAAGACCGGCGGCCGTGGCCACACCCGAGCCGCTGGAGGACACGCCGGCCCAGTAATCTTCACCCCAGGGGTTGACCGGAATCCCGAAGTCGCGGTGATAACCCACCATCGCGCCCTCGGTGAGGCTCAGCTTTCCGAGCAGCACAGCCCCGGCTGCCTGCAGTTTTGCCACCACGGTGGCGTCGAAATCGGGGACGAAGTCGCGCAGCACCTTCAAGCCGCCCATCGTCCGCACCCCCTTCGTGTAGCAGAGGTCCTTGACCGCGATCGGGATGCCGTGGAGAGGGCCGCGGTAGTTGCCGGTCTGAATCTCGCGCTCTGCGGCACGCGCGGCAGCCAGGGCGCTGTCCGCCATCACGGTTGCGTAGCTGTGCAGCCGGCCGTCCAGAGCGCTGATTCGGGCCAGCATCAGTTGCGTGAGCTCGACCGGCGATATCTTCTTCGTCTCGATCAGTCGCGCCACTTCGGCCAGACTCAGGTAATGCAGTGCGTCAAGTTCTGCAGGCTCCTCAAGAGCAGACATGGAGACCGATGAGCAGCCGGTCTGCAGCGACGCCAGCATGCCAGCGCCGAGCAGCGTCAACAGCTCCCGACGGGTGGCCGAAAAGCGCAATGGATTCATGTATCTCCCCCGAGTTGAGCGATGAGTTCCATTTGTCGGCAAGGCAGCCTGGCGCTCCTGCCGCAACCCCGCTTCCGCCTGCCTGCCTGCCTGCGCACATTGTGCCGCAACGGCTCCAGCTACAGCCATCGGCGAGTGTGATCGCGGCTGAATTCCGCTAAGCTTGCCTTACCCGAGTAAGCCGTCAACCGCCATGTTCGTCACCGTTTCCGAAAAAGGGCAGGTCGTGATCCCTGCGAGTCTGCGCGAGCGGCTGGGGATCTCGGCGGGTACTCGCCTGCAGGTGAGCGAGGAAAACGGCAACATTCGCTTGCTGGTCGAACCGCAGCGAAAGACCGTCAGCGCGCACGAGTGCATCGGGATCGCCGGGTACCAGGGACCACGACTGGATCTGTCCGATCTCGACCCAGCCCGCTTCGCGACCAAGCCGTGATTGCGCTGGACACGAATGTGCTGGTTCGCCTGGTGACCGGCGATGATCCGGCGCAGGCGAAGCGGGTGGCTGCGCGAATCGACGACGGCGAGGCGTTCTTCGTTCCTTTGACCGTCGCGCTGGAACTGGAGTGGGTGCTGCGTGGTGCCTATCGACTGCCCCGTGAGCGAGTCGTCGCCATCTTCGAGGCGCTGATGTCCATCCGCAATCTGCGCTTCGCCGATGAGCAGGCCCTTGGCCGCGCTCTGATACAGCATCGATCGGGTCTGGATCTTGCCGACGCGCTGCATCTTGAGGCGTCCCATGGGTGCACGGCCATGCTCAGCTTCGATGGGAAACTGCGTACCCGTGCGCGCCGCGCGCAGCTCCGGCCGGAAGTCGAGGCGCCCTGATGCTCGCGCGCCGCCTCGTCAAGCATGTCCGCGACCTTGCAGCGCTGACCGGCGAGTCCATCGCCGAGGCCGTGCGCACCGCCATCGAGCAGCGGTTGCGCCGGGAGTCGGCGCGTCGGCGCGCCGGCACCGACATCCAGCCGGCCGGCGCGCGCCCATGAATTTCCTCGCCGAACTCAAGCGCCGCAACGTCATCCGCATGGCCGGGCTGTATCTGGTCGGTGCGTGGCTGCTGATCCAGATTGCCGAGACCCTGCTGCCGATCTTCCATACGCCCGATTGGGTACTGCAGGCGCTGGTGGTGTTGCTGGCGCTTGGGCTGCTGCCGGCGCTGGTGTTCTCCTGGGTCTACGAGCTGACGCCGGAGGGCTTGAAGCGCGACGCCGAGGTCGATCCGGCTCGCTCGATCGCGCCGCGTACTGCGCAGCGCATGGACCGGCTGATGATGCTGGGATTGCTGGCCGTCGTCGCGATCGTCGTCGCGGATCGATTCTGGCCGGCTTCGGCACCGCGCGATGACGCGGCCGCTGAGCAAACGGCTCGCGCCAGCGCAGATTCCGCTGCCGACAGCGCCGTGCCTGTCGCTACATCGACGCCGCCCGCCAAGTCCATCGCGGTGCTGCCCTTTGCCGACCTCTCGCCGGACGGTGACCATGAGTACTTCTCCGACGGCATGTCCGAGGAAATCCTGAACGCGCTGGCCCAGGTACGGGACCTGAAGGTGGCCGGACGAACGTCCTCGTTCCATTTCAAGGGCAAGAACCAGGATCTGCGCGCCGTCGGCCAGGCACTGGGCGTCAGCAACGTGCTGGAGGGGTCGGTGCGCAAGCAGGGCGACCAGGTGCGCATCACCGCCCAGCTGATCCAGGTCTCCGATGGCTTCCATCTGTGGTCGCAAAGTTACGATGGCGACATGAGCGATGTCTTCCAGTTGCAGGAGCGCATCGCCCGTGCCATCACCGACGAGCTCAAGGTGATCCTCAGCGGCGACCAGCAGCAGCGCCTGACCCGGCAAGGTACCGACAGCGTGGTCGCCCACCAGCAATACCTGCGCGGCCGCTACTTCTGGAATCGGCGCGGCTATCAGAACCTGAAGAGCGCCGAACAGGCCTTCCAGGCAGCGCTGGCCGCCGACCCCGATTACGTCGACGCCTGGGCGGGCCTGGCACAGAGTCTCGCCTTGATCTTCGAGTACTCGGTCAACGATCCGGACAGTCCGGGGCGTGTCGACACCTCGGTCCAGGCGCTGGACGCTGCGGAGCACGCCTTGCGGCTGGATCCGGATTCCAGTGCGGCGCTGGCGGCCAGAGCCATGGTGCGCGGCCAGTATCACTTCGACTGGGCGGGTGCAGAGAAGGACTTCCGCGCCGCCATCGCCAGCAACCCGCGCGACGCCACGGCGCTGCACTGGTATGGCGAAATGCTGATGTACCAGCGTCGCTGGGAGGAGTCCAAAGCACAACTGGACGCCGCAATCGGGATCGACCCGCTGGCGCCGATTCTTCATGTCGCCAAGGCCCATTCCCTGGCGCTGCGCGGCGAGCTCGAGGCGGCCTTGCCCATTTACGACGAGGCGCTGCGCCTGGTGCCCGACCTGTATGTCGCGCTCAAGGCGAAGGCCTTCGCGCTGCTGCAACTCGGCCGATTCGACGAAGCCGCAGAAGTGGCCAGGCGGATGACCGGCGGAGAAGGCAAAGCCACGCAGGCCCTTGCCGCTGCGATGAAGGACCCGACGCTGGCCGAGCAGACGCTGAGCATCCTGAGGGCCGACGGGCCCGGCGGCGTGAGTGGCGCGAGAATGCTGATAATGCTGGGTCGCAACGACCTGGCGCTGGACGAACTCGAACGCTTGTTCGCCGAGCACGATCCACTCAACGCCTACCTGTACTGCATGACCCAGTTCGATGCGCTGTCGTTGGACCCGCGCTATCAGGCGCTGCTGGATCAGCTCGGTTTGCCGCTGGCGGCAGCGGCACAGTGAGCTCGCGGGCATTTGGTGAACCCGTGTCAAATCCGATCGTCCTGAGCGTTTCCCGCAATCCTGCGAGCGGGAAACAGTCGAAGGACGCCCGCCGCATCAAACCCGAACATCGAACGGGTGGAACTGACGCGAGCAATTTCCTCGCCCTCGCCGCGGCGTCGGGTATTCGTCGATAACATGTCCCGCCCGGCCGACCAGATCAGGCAGGTTCTTCCGGCGTTCTCCGACATGGATACACCGCCGGCGTTGATTGGTGGACTTGCACTTGCCGCGCATCAGGTTGTGCGCGCCACGAGTGACGTCGAATTTCTGGTCGCAGCCGACGACGCCGATCGTGTCCACGAACTGCTGCTGTCGCTGCGCTACGAGTGCGTGCATCGCAGCGCAGATGCCGCCAACTACTGCCGCGGCGATGAAGGCTTCGAGCTGCTCTACGCCCACCGGGCGCATGCAAGTCGCCTGCTGCAACAGGCCGAAGTTCGCAGTACACCACTCGGCCGGCTCCGCGTCATCAGTGCGGAAGGATTGATCGGCTTCAAACTGCAGGCCTTGTGCAATGACCCAACCCGCGGCCGCGATCTCGACGACATCCGGCGGTTGCTGCGCGCCAATCGGACAAAGCTCGACATGGACGAAGTTCGAAAGTACTTTGCGCTCTTCGAGCGAGAGGCGCTACTCGATGAACTGCTTGCCGAAAGTCGCTGATACAGCTCCATGCATGCCGCTTGCTGGCCATGTCGGGCGTCAGGCGCACGCCGACCAGCCGCCGCAAGACCCCGTGGCGGCATGGTTGAGCCTGATGGAGGTGGTGGAGGCGCTTTGTCCGGAATGGCCGAAGCGCGAAATGGATTCGAAGGGCGAATTCAGGCTTTGACGCTCGCGCCGGAAATGGCTGCCGCGGGACGAACATCGGCTTCGATTGGGACGAAGTGAAATGATCCTGCGTCGCATCACCGAGCACGTGAACGCCCAGAACTGGTTTGCCATCGGCCTTGACTTCCTCATCGTCGTGGTCGGCGTGTTCATCGGCATCCCGCGTTACCGTCAATCGCCGGAGTTCAAGCAGCGCATCCGCGACAGCGGTGTCCACGACTACTGGCGCAAGGCGGGGTTTCCGAAGCAATGCCAGCCGGTCGAACCGGATGACTTCCGCTGCGACTTAGCCGCCTTGAGATAGAAGGCGCAGATCAGTTCGCTTTACCGGAAGCGTTGCTTTACTTGCACCTTTGCTTTACCTTTTGCAGCTCTTCACCCAACTCTGACAAAGGAGCCAGCCATGCGATCCCATGAGGCGGTCGTTTCCAGCAAAGGGCAAGTCACATTGCCGGCCGCCATGCGCGCCAAGCTAGGCATCAAACCCGGTTCACACATCCACTTCGAGCTTCGGGAGGGCGAGCTGGTGATCAAGCCAGAGCAACCCATGAGCGCTTTTCGAGGCATGCTCAAGGACTTCGATCTGGGCAACATCGAGCCTGAGAAAGAACCTGATCGAGAGTTTTGATGAACCTCGTTGATTCCTCTGGCTGGATTGAGTACCTGCAAGATTCACCGCGTGCAGATCTGTTCGCCGAAGCCATTGAAGATCGCCACAGTCTGTTGGTGCCCACCATCGCGCTGTATGAAGTACACAAGATTCTTTGCCGCGTCCTGCCGTCAGCCTTGGTCGCGCAAAGCCTCGATGTGATGCGGCGGGGGCGCGTGCTGGATTTCACCGATGCCCGCGCCATTGCCGCATCCGGGGTCGCAAACCGGTTCAAGCTGGCAATGGCGGACGCGGCGATGTACAGCATGGCGCAGGAGTTCGGCGCCACCTTGTGGACGCAGGACGCGGATTATCAAGGCCTGGCGGGTGTGCGCTACTGCGCAAAAGCAGTGTGTCCGTAGCTACCGTGTCAGCGACCCACCAGCCGTTCGCAAGACATCGCTTGAGCAACGCAGGACGCACTTTGGCAGGAGAGAGATCATGAACCTGCTCACCGAACTCAAGCGCCGCAATGTCATCCGCATGGCCGGGCTGTATCTGGTCGGGGCGTGGCTGCTGATCCAGATCGCCGAAACCCTGCTGCCGATCTTCCATACGCCGGACTGGGTGCTGCAGGCGCTGGTGGTGCTGCTGGCGCTTGGGCTGCTGCCGGCGCTGGTGTTCTCGTGGGTTTACGAACTGACGCCGGACGGACTCAAGCGCGATGCCGAGGTCGATCCGGCGCGTTCGATCGCACCACAAACGGCGCATCGAATGGACCAGCTGACGCTCGCCGGCGTGCTGCTCTTGTTGTTGGTGATCGCTGCCGATCGCTGGTGGCCCTCACCGCCGGCGGCGCCGCAGGAGATCGCGACGGCGCCAGCGCCCGGTTCGGCGCTGGATGCACCTGCGCCGCCGACCCCGGATGCGGCCGAACGCTCGGTCGCGGTACTGCCCTTCGTCAACATGAGCAACGACCCCGAGCAGGAGTACTTCTCCGACGGCATGACCGAGGAACTGCTGAACGTGCTGGCGAAGATTCCGGGGCTCAAGGTCGCCGCGCGCACGTCGGTGTTCGCGTTCAAGGGCAAGGGTGGCGATGTACGCGAGATCGGCGCCAAGCTCGGTGTCAGCCATCTGGTCGAGGGCAGCGTGCGCCGCGATGGCGACGCGATCCGGGTTACCGCGCAATTGATCCGCGTCGCTGACGGTTTTCATGTCTGGTCGGAAACCTACGACCGCAAGCTGGAAAACGTATTCGCGCTGCAGGACGATCTGGCCCAACGGGTCGGCTCGGCGCTGCAGGAGTCGCTGTTTCTGGTCGCGCCCGAGACGCGAAGCGCGATCGATCCGGGGGCTTATGATCACTACCTCAGGGGCCGCGCCCTGCTGCGCGCACGCCGCGACATTCCGACGGCGATCACCGAATTCCAGGCCGCAGTCGCGCTCGAACCCGGTTTCGCGGCGGGCTGGTCGTCGTTGTCGCTGAGCTTCGACGTCGGCTATTGGTACATCGAGAACCTCACCCTCGATGATCGCAATGCACTGATCGTGCAGCAGGCCGTGGCGGCCGAGCGCGCAGCCGCCATCGAACCCGACTCGGCCGCGGTCAACCATGCCCTCGGCAACGTCGCGCGCAAGCGCTTTCGCTACGCCGAATCCGAACGCCGTTATCTGCGCGCGATGCAGATCGATCCGGGCTACCCCGATGTGCGCGAGGACCATGCGGAACTGCTCTATCAGGTCGGGCGCGTCGAGGATTCGATGCAGTCCGCCGAGCAGTTGGTCGAGCTCGACCCGTTTTTCGGCATCGGTTGGGTCAGGATCTATGACGCCGCAGTCCAGCTGGATCGCAGAAGCGTTGTCGAGGCCGCAGTGGACAAGTTGGCTGCGCTGATGCCGACAGGTACCTTCGCCACGTTCGGCATGCTCGATTACGCCCTGGTCTGGGGCCGCGCCGATGAAGCGCGTGCCGCGTTGGCCGAACTGCTGGCGCAGGGCGTGAAAAACGCCGACTTCGCGCAGACCCTGTTGCCCTGGGCGTTGCGGGAAAAGGACCTGGATGCCGATACCCTGCGCGACGCGCTGACCCGGGCGCCCGCCGGTGAACCCATGTATTACATCGTCGCCCGGAGAGACGTGGCCAGCTACAACGACTACATGGAGCAGGGCGGAGCCACGTTCCAGGGCTTCTACTTTGCCTACCTGAACTCCAGTCCCGGTGACGGCCACCTGATGCTGCGCGACCCAGGCGTCAAGTCCAACTTGATGCGCTACGGCTTTGCGGCGTACTGGCGGGAGAAGGGCTGGCCGCCGACCTGCCGTCCGCTGGGCGATGCCGATTTCGAATGCGGCATCGACGCCCGGGACGCGCGCTGACATGTCCTTCCTCGCCGAACCCGATTGCCGCGAGCTGGTATCTCCGACGTTGGGGTTTGGCGACAATGGCCGCACCGTCGATGAAGGTCGAAACAGCTCAGCTTGTGGTCCGGCGCGACTTCATTGGCGAGGTCAGCGAAGCCCGGAAAATCGCACCGATGATTGCGCCAGCAACAAAACCATACGGGACGATCAGCGCCTCAAGAAGGAAAATCCGCCGTAAGTAATCTGCGAGCGCCCAAAGGCTGACACCGGTGATGAGCAACTGCGAGGCGCAACCGGTCAAGACCATGACCGAAAGCCAACCGTCGGGAAACGGATGGCTCCGGCGCCGGTTCAGGAAAACCAGAACGGGCAAGCACAGGGCTGCGATCGGAGCAGTGCCCAACATTGAGAGAGAAACCAGGCAAAGCCAGGCATTGGCATCGCAGCCCCATGGAGCCAGCCAGTACATCGCAAATGCGAGTGCCACGGGGATGACTGCCGTCAGGATGCCCGCGCGAACGTAGTCGCGCGTCGAGAACGCGCTGGTCGGTGATGCATTCATCCGTTCGAACCTCCGAGGCGGTGTCCCCGCCAGACCGGGAACCTTTACGACGTCAATGGTTTCGGATGGCGTACTCGCCGTGCCCGTCGGGACCAACGCCGCTTGCTTCAACTCATGCGGCGGCACGCCGAGCGCAAGTCGTCGATCTGCATCGAACGAGCCAGATCCCGGCCCGCGGACGCCCCTCCCGCCATGGCAAGCTAACATCCGCGCGTCCGTCTCGGCGCTGATCGGGATTCCCGTCCCTGCGCTTCGTCTCCGAACTCAGGCGCCGCAACGTGATCCACATGGGCGCTGAATGGGCAGTGCCGAGGAATCGCTGTTACAGTACGTGCTCCACGTATCCCGTGTCAGTCCCGGAGACGCTGGATGTCCAACCTGACCCTGAGCATCGACGACGATGTCCTGCACCGCGCGCACGAGGCGGCGCTGCGCGACCGGACGTCGGTCAATGCGCTGGTGCGCGATTTCCTGACGCGCTACGCCGACAGCAAACGCCGCCGCCTTGAGGCACTCGATGCGCTCGACGCCCTGGCCGCTGGCAGCGCCGCGCGCAGCGATGGGCGCTGGAGTCGAGACGAGTTGCACGAGCGCTGAGGTGCGCGTGTTCGTCGACACCAACCTGTGGGCCTACCGGCTCGACCAGCGCGAGCCGGACAAGGCGCAGCGGATCGGCGTCTGGCTGCGGGCACTCGCCGAAGACCATGAAATCGTGGTCAGCACGCAGGTTCTGGTCGAGTTGCGGTCGGTGTTGACGCGCAAGCTCAAGCCTGCATTGAGCCATGCGGACACCCTGCGCGCGCTCACCGCAGTTACCTCGTTCGAGGTCGTCGCCACCGATCAGCATCTGGTGTTGGACGCCCACGAACTGGCGCAGCGTGAACAGCTTTCCTGGTTCGACGCACTGATCGTCGAAGCCGCCATTCGCAGCGGCTGCGCGGTGATTTACAGCGAGGCCCTGTCTCACGACAGACGCTACGCGGGTCTGCGCGCCTGCAACCCGCTGCTTGCGAGTGACGGGTGAAGCTGCTCGCCGAACTCAAGCGCCGCAACGTGATCCGCATGGGCGGGCTGTACATCGTCGGTACCTGACGGATCATCCAGGTCGCCGAGACACTGCTGCCGATCGTCGAAACTCCCGGCTGGGTCCTGAAGACACTGGTGGTGCTGCTGGCGATCGGCTTCCTGCCGGCGCTGGTGTTCGCGTGGATCTACGAGCTGATGCCGGAAGACTTGAAGCGCGATGACGGTTCACGCACCGAGTCGTCGATGGCGGCAACCACAAGCAGAGACGCAGCTGCTGTCCGGTCAACGAGACGAGGCCGCGGCAACGCTGCGAGCGGTCCAGGCGCGATTGCAGGCCCTCGAAGCCATCCGCGACCTGCTCGGCCCGCACTTCTACCTGCGTCTATCGATCCACCCCGGTCTCGACGCGATCCGCATGCATCCGCGCTACCTCGCGCTGAAGGCGGCCTACGAGCGAACGGTCGCGCAGCCGGGCGCGGGTTGACGCGCTTGAAGCACCGGCGCGGGCGGCCGAAAGGTCGAACGCGGTCTGCAGGTTCATCCAGAAACGCGCCTTCCTGTCGGAGTAGAGTTCCCGACGCCATCAGCGAGCGGAGGCGACGCATCGCCATTCGAGACGCGGCAGGCTTTGATTGCCGGACTGAAATCCTGTGTGTAAGCTGTCGTGTAGGAGGTGACACATGGCAACCAATCTCGCAATCGATCCGGCGCTGATCGAGCGCGCTCTGGAGCTCAGCGGCGAGAGGACCAAGAAGGCGGCGGTCACACTCGCACTGGAGGAATTCATCGCGCGCCGGCGCCAGCGTGGTCTGCTGGAGTTGATGGGCAAGCTCGAATGGAGCCCGGAGTACGACCACAAACAGGAGCGCCAGCGGGGATGAGCAAGCTGCGGCGCCAGTGGTAGCCGGGTGTGGGCCTGCTGGTCGACACATCGGTCTGGTCGCTGGCATTCAGGCGCGACGCGCCGGCCATTGGCGCCGAAGTGAGCGTTTTGCGAACCGCACTGGAGCGGGGCGAATCGGTGGTCTGCACCGGCCTGATCCTGCAGGAACTTTTGCAGGGGTTCGCCGGAGCGAAAGCTCGCGGCCGATTGCTGCAACATTTTTCCGCCCTGCCGTTCATCAGCCCGGACCGCAATGATCACATCGAGGCGGCCGAGCTTCGCAACCACTGCCGACGCAATGGCGTGCAGGTGGGCACCATCGACGCGCTGATCGCGCAGTTGTGCATCCGTCACGACCTGACGCTGCTGAGTACTGACGACGATTTCCGGCACGCCGCGCGTTTTTGCTCCCTGCGAAACTGGGCATCGTGAAGCTGCTCACCGAACTCAAGCGCCGCAACGTGATCCGCATGGGCGGGCTGTATCTGGTCGGCGCCTGGCTGATCGTGCAGATCGCCGAAACCGTGCTGCCCGCCTTCGACGTGCCCGGATGGGTACTGCGCGCGCTGATCATCCTGCTCGCGATCGGCTTCGTCCCGGCGCTGGTGTTCAGCTGGATCTACGAGTTGACGCCGGAGGGCCTGAAGCGCGACCGTGACGTCGACCCGGCCGAGTCGATCTCCGCGCAAACTGCCAGGCGGCTGGATCAATGGACGCTGATTGCGCTGGCGCTGGCGGTGCTGCTGATCGCGGCCGACCGCTGGTGGCCGCGGCAACCCAAGGCGCCGCAGGTTGCTGTTGCGACATCGGTTTCGGGCGCAGACAGCGCTATGCAGCCACGACCGCAGCCGCCACCGGACGCCATTTCGCCCGCGCCGGAACGGGGCGAGCGCTCGGTCGCGGTGCTGCCCTTCGTCAACATGAGCAACGATCCGGAGCAGGATTACTTCTCTGATGGCATCTCCGAAGAGCTGCTCAACCGGCTGGCGCAGATGCCCGAGCTGCAGGTGGCGGCGCGCACGTCGGCGTTCCAGTTCAAGGGCCAGAATCTCGACATCGCCGACATCGGTCGCCAGCTGCGCGTGGTGCATGTGCTGGAAGGCTCGGTGCGCAGGGCCGGGATCAAGCTGCGCATCACCGCGCAGCTGATCGACAGCCGCAGCGGTTACCACCTGTGGTCGGAGTCCTATGACCGCGACGCCACCGACGTGTTCCGCGTACAGGACGAGATCGCCAGCGAAATCGCCGGCGCGCTGAAGGTCAAACTGGGGGTGGCAAGCACCGGATCGAGCACGGCGCAGGCGGTACCCGAAGCGCACGACGACTATCTGCTGGGCCGCAGCTTTGTCGCCAGACGGCAGCAGGAGAATCTGCATCAGGCCATTGCGGCTTTCGACCGCGCCATTGCCCACGATCCTGAGTTCGCCGCGGCGCATTCGGGGCGCGCCTTCGCGCAACTGCTGCTGCCGATGTGGGGCAGCGGCGAGTCGGCCGTGCGCCTGCGCGAGGCCCGTGCTTCCGCCGCGCGCGCGCTCGAACTCGATCCGGATCACGCCGAGGCGCTGATGGTGCGCGGCATGGCCGCGCTGTTCAGTTACCGGGCGCGGGAAGCCAGGGTCGATCTGGAACGCGCCCTGGCGCTGGCGCCGAACAGCGTGGACATCCTCAACATGCACGGAGACTTCCTGTTCTACATGGGGGCTCTCGGTGAGGCCGAGCGGATCAAGCGTGCCGCGATGCTGCGTGATCCTCTGGCGATGGTGCATCCGCTGAACCTCGCCGACATCATGACCGCCCAGGGCCGCCCGGCCGAAGCACTGGTCTTTGCCGAGCAGGCCCATGCCCTAGGCGGCGGGGCGTTTGCGCTGGATCGCGTCGTGATCGCGCAGATTCTGTCGGGGCAACCGGACGCTGCGGCGGCAGCAGCCGAGAAAGCCTGTGCGCTGGAAGCGCCCATCGACCGCAGTTGCGCCCTGAATCGCGCTCTGGTGCTGGCCGCCCAGGGCCAGCGCGAGGAGGCGCGGGCGCTGCTGCTGCGAGTGACCGAGCAGAAACTGCCGGATGAGCGAGTCGAGGACGAGAGCGTAGTCGAACTCCTGCCCTGGCTTTTTGTGCAGATCGACGACATCGACTCGGCCACCCGACTGCAACGCCATTGTCTGGAGAGTGCCTGTTGGTTCGTCTCTTTCACCCTCATCGGCAATCGGTTGGGCATCGCCCTGCCCGAAGAGGTCAGCGATGACCCGCAGTGGCTCGCACTCTGGGACGATCCGCGGCTCACCGAGCTGATGGGCGAGTTCCGCCGCAACGTCATCGCCTGGCGAGCGGAGCCGCGCTGAATGAACTTCCTCGCCGAACTCAAGCGCCGCAACGTCATCCGCATGGCCGGGCTGTATCTGGTCGGCGCGTGGTTGGTCGTGCAGGTCGCCAGCACCGTGCTACCGATGTTCGGTGCGCCCGAATGGGTGGCACGCAGCCTCGTGGTGCTGCTGGCGATCGGCTTCATCCCGGCGGCGGTCTTTTCGTGGCTGTACGAGCTGACGCCGGACGGCCTGAAGCGCGACAGCGAGGTCGCTGCCGCCGAGTCCATTGCGCCGCAGACTGCCCGCCGCATGGATCGACTGATGGTGCTCGGCATGCTGGCAGTCATCGGGGTGGTCGCTGCAGATCGCTGGTGGCCGCGGCAAGTCCCGTCGCAACAACCGGAGGTGACGTCTCCCGCCTCCACTTCCGACTCCGGTCCGGTCGTTCCGGCGCCACTCGCCGAAGTTGCAGGCGACGCCCGCAAAGGCGCCCAACTGGTCGCCGTGCTGCCCTTCCGCAACCGCAGCGTGCGCGAGGAAGATGCCTATTTCACCGAGGGCATCCACGACGATCTGCTGACGCAGTTATCGCGCATCGCCGCGTTCAAGGTGATCTCGCGCACGTCGATGATGCGCTACCGGGATTCCGACAAATCGGTCCCGGAGATCGCGCGCGAACTCGGCGCCGCGGTGTTGCTGGAAGGCGCGGTGCAGCGCTCCGGCGACCAGGTGCGCATCACCGTGCAGTTGATCGATGGTGCCAGCGACGTGCACCTGTGGGCGCAGACTTACGATCGCGAACTCAGTACCGAGACCCTGTTCGCGATCCAGGCCGACATCGCAAAGGCCATCGCCGAGGCCATGAAGGTGGTGCTCAGTCCCGCCGAGGCCGACGCGCTGGCGGCCGGATCGACGTCCAATCTGAAAGCCTACGAAGCGTTCCTGCGCGGCAAGCTGGCCGCCAGTACCGCCGGCATCTCGCCCGAAAAACTGCTGGCGGTGATCGGGGACTTCGAGCGTGCGATCGAACTCGATCCGGGATACGCCGATGCCTGGGCGATGAAGGCGCGCGCGCATTTGATCGGGCACTGGTTCGTGTTGGGCGCAGGTTCGAAGTCGCAGCGCGACGCGGCGCAGCAGAGCCTGGCACAGGCGCAGCGACTGGCACCGGAGGCGATCGAGACCCTGCTCGCCGAGGCCTATTACCACTACTGGGGACACCTCGACTACGCGCGTGCCGACGGCGTGCTCCGGCGGGTGCTCGAGCGCGTGCCCGACCATGTCGAAGCCTGGATCTTGAACGGCTACATCGCGCGTCGCGACGGCCGCTTCGACGATGCGATCGCGGCGCTGCAACGCGCACTCGGGATCGATCCCGTCAACGACGATGCACTCATCGGCCTTGGCGAAACTTACGGCATGCTCGGACACGCCGCGCAAGCCGCCGACGCCTTCGCGAAAGCACGCGATCTCGGCGCCGATATCCTCGACTTCCGGATGTTTTTTCACGAGGCAATGGGCGATGCCGAAGGCGCATGGGCGGTCATCGACGGGCCCTACCCGAAACTCGACGTATTGCCGCTGGAGGCGGCGCTGCTGACCCGCGATCCCGCGCGCATCGCGCTGGCGCTGTCGCCCGCGCTGTGGCCGGAAGATCGCCGCAATCCCACCGACTTTCCCGAGGCATACGCGCTGGCGCGGGCCGAGGGCCTGTTGGTCACCGGCCAGCATGAGCAGGCCAGGCAATTGCTGGCCGAGATCCAGGCGCGCATGCAGGCGCGGCCGGATCCCTATCCCGCCGGTTGGTCGCACAACAACGCGTACCTGCCCTGCGACCTGCCCGGTATGCTTGGCGACCTCGACGGCGTGCGCGCAGCCGAGCGCGACTACCTCGACAACGCCCCCAGGGACGCCTGGGCCGCCCGCGATCTGCAGTTCTCGCTCGCCATCGCCTTCGCCCGCGCCGGCGATCCGGAGCGCGCCCTGCACTACCTCGAAGCCATCGCCGCCGCCTTCGGCCCGGCCAGCTACCTGCGCTTCTCCATTCAGCCCGGCCTCGATGCCATGCGCGCGCACCCGCGCTACCTGGCGCTGAAGACGGCTTACGAAGTCTGGGCGGCGAAGAATCCCTAAGCGCACCAGCGCAGAAGCGGTCACGCTGATGGAGGCGCCGGGTCAGATTTGACTGGACTAATGGACTAAGTCCATCATGACGTCGTCTGCGGAGCGCAACCATGATCAACGTGCATCAAGCGAAAACGAACTTCTCCAAGCTGCTTGAGGAGGCCCATGGGGGCAAGGAAATCATTCTCGCCAAGGCCGGGAAGCCATACGCGCGCCTGATGCCGCTCGCCCCGAGCGACGCCGGCCGCAAGCCAGGTCGGGTTCCGGAAATCGATGACTCCGGATTCTTCGATGCGCTGCCGGACGGCGAGCTTGCGGCCTGGAATGGCCAGTGAAGCTGCTGCTCGACACGCATGCCTTGCTCTGGTGGTGCGCTGACGATGCGCGGCTCTCGTCGACGGCGCGCAGCGCCATCCAGCACCACGCCAACGACGTGCTGGTCAGCGCCGCGAGCGCCTGGGAGATTTCTACCAAAGCGCGCCTGGGCAAGCTCTCGGGCGTACAGCGATTGCTGTCGGTCTTCGAGGAACTGATGGCCGCCGATCACTTCGTGCTGCTGCCGATGACCCATCGGCATGCCCTGCTCGCAGGCGGGTTCGCGCTGGAGCATCGGGATCCATTCGATCGCATGCTGGCCTCGCAAGCACTGATCGAGGGCGCCACGTTGCTGACCAACGACCCGGCGCTACAGACATTTGGCGCGGACACACTCTGGTGATCGGACACGCCAGGCGCCGATGAAGATTCTCGCCGAGTTGCGCCGCCGCAACGTCATCAGGGCGTGCCACGATCGCGGCGAGCCAGCTAAGATCGCCACGCCGAGTCGACGGCATCGGGAGAAACTTCATGATCCTGCGCCGCGTCATCGAACATGTCCGCAAGCAGGAATGGACGGCAGTCCTGCTCGACTTCCTGATGGTGGTCGCCGGCATCCTGATGGCCTTCCAGATCACCGAGTGGAACGAGGAGCGGCGCGAGCGCATTCGCGAACGGACCTACCTCGAGCGCATTGCGACGGAGCTCGACCGCAGCATCACCGAGATCGAGACGGCGGCGAACACCTCGCAGGGACGTGAGGAACTCGGCAGGTTGCTGATCGATTCGGTGGACGACTCCGAGCGCGTCAGCGCCGACCCCGGGCGCTTCATCCTGGCTCTGGTCAAGGGCGGATACACCTTCTCCCCAGTGATCCGCGCGCACACCTTCGAGGAGATCAAATCGGCCGGCGATCTGGACATCTTCCGCGACCAGCCGCTGATCTTCGACCTGACCGAGTTCTACACCGAGGTGCAGGGCGTCGCCCAGTGGAACTACTTTCGCGAAGTCAAGCAGACCGAATACATGAAGCGCGCCGCCGGCATCGTGACCTACGAGCAGGTCTCCAGCGTCCTGACGTCGGAAGACACGCCCAGGATCGCAGTCGCCGACGCGCTCGCCGCGCACGCGCGCATGCTCGCCCGTCCCGCCTTCATCGAGTGGCTGCCGATGGTCGCAGAGCGCAGCACGGAAACCACCATGTACCGAACCTGGTTGAAAACCGCGCAGGACCTGCGCGCGCGCATCCGGGCGATCCTCGATGACCAGACAGCCGCTGGCCCATGAGTTTCGTTGCCGGGCGCCGCTCTTTCATGCCCGAACTTGGCGCGCAGGTCAGGATGCCACCCCGGCGCGTCGCCTGAAGCGCCCGAGCGGCCGCCGAGACGGCGGCCCTCCAGAAGCTTCGGGGTACGGTAAAACCGTACCCCGCGCTGTTTCGATCAACGCAATGCGGCGCCGTCCAGCACCCAGCCATCGGCGATGGGGAGCGCGGTCCACGTCAACAGCGGGTCACCGTCGTAGCTGGCCCAGGAGCCCAGGCGCAACCGGCCCTGCGCGTCGCGATTGGCGAGCGCGTAATGCACCTGGCACGCAGCGTGGCGCCGGTGTCGTCCAGGCCACGGCCCGAATAGGTCTTGATGTGCGGGTGGCGGGCCGCCAGGCACTGAAATACGCGTGCGTGCACCCGCTGGGTTCGGGGCGCTGATGCCCTGCATCGCTGTACTCGGCGCATCCTGCCGGCTTGAATCCAGCCACCGATTGCAGCAACCTTGCCTCCGGCTCGACGCCATCCCGTCCCGACCCTGTTGCCGATCCACCGACTGCCAAGCACGAGGCCATCGAGCCCTCGCCACTCACTCTTCGTTCCAGGGGGAACCATGCACAAGTTGATCGCAGGCGCAGTTCTGGGGATCGCCGTTCTGGCCGCCATGCCAGCCATGGCGGTCAAACAAAAACAATCCGGCGATGTCGATTTCGGTCGTGTCACCTGCGCCCAGTTCATGCAAGACCTGTCCACGTCCAGCGAAGAGGATGCCGGTGCCATCTTCCTGTGGCTGGATGGTTACCTCAGCGGCGTATCCGGCGACACCGTCATGCGCCCTGCCGGAATGGAAAATTTCGTCCAGGCGCTGCTCGAGCATTGCAACAAGCGCGGCAAGGACAAGTTGCTCGACGCCGCACGCAAGGTCGGGATCAACGGTTGAGCGGTTTGGCCTTGTCGAGCCGCGCTCGTTGCATCCGGCGACCCACGGCGGTGGCGCGAACGCCGCATCGGGATCCTGGCTGCGCGTCTTGCAACGCTTCGCGGCGGATTTCTGGCGTCATTGGGCATGCACGCGCAGCAGTTCCCGGTGAACGACTTCGGCCAGACGATCGCTCGCCGGGCCTGGGTTGGCGCGTGCGGCGAACGCGACCGCGTGCAGGAATGCAAGCAGGTTGTGCCGCCGGACCAGGTACTTGTCGAGGGCTTGCGGGTTCGCATCGCCGACATCCTTGAGCAGCGAGCCGATGCGTTCGAACCAGCTGTCCCAAAAGGCATCGTCGAGGACGCCACGTCCGCGCACGAAGTACACCGCGCGCGCCAGACGTTCCGGTTCGCCGTGCACGTAGGCGACCACGGCAGGCGCGACCTGCTGCGCGATCGCGTCCATCAGCGCGGATGTCTCCGATTCGCTGGTCGCCGGATGTAGCCCAATCTGCAGGATCAGATCGGCGGCGTGCGCCACGGCGTGGCGCCATCCGTCGTTGGCATCGTAACCGCGGTAGTCGCGGATGTTCCCCAGATACTGCGCAGCCGCAATCACGATGCGCTGGCGTACCTCGTTCGCCAGCGACGGTGACAGCCGATCGGCGCGGGCGACTTCGGCGAGTGCGAGTGCAGCGAAGGGTCGCCGAAAGCCTGCCGCATCGTCGTCGGCTTCGATCATCGGCAGCAGTCGTTCGGCCAGCGCAAGTCTGGTCGCTGTGTCGATCGCGTCGCCACGCAGCCAGGTTTGCAGTGCCTGGAAGGCGATGCCATCGCGAATCTTCGGGTCGGGGTCGCCCAGACATTCAGCAAGCTCCAGCGCCCGCCGCTGGCGTGTCTCCGGCTCTGCGATGGCGAAGCCGCCACGCGCCAGTTCCTCCAGCGCGTCGCGCGCAGCGTCAGTCGGCGCACACGAGGGGTCGTACGCCGCCGCTGCAGCCTCGGTGGTGGACTGCCGCGGCAGTCGTTTGGGATGTTCACCGGACGCGTCGTCGGCGGTCGCAGCGATATTCAGCGTTGCCATCAAGCCGGGGAGAAACAGCGCTCGCAGCAACCAGCCTTTACGCGACTTTGACATCTGGTCCTCCGCCGATTGCGCCCCGCTTTGCGCTGCGGCGAACTGCGCGCCGCGCAAGGCCTGCCCACCGCGAGTTTAGCCGACCCACACCGCTGGCGCCTCGGGGCTTGCATGGCTAGGCTTGCAGTTCGGTATTCAGTCATCGACGGGAGTCCTGCGTGATCGCGCGAAAGCTTTTCTTGTTGGCCATGCTGGTCGCGCCTGCAGCCCACGGCGCAGAGCCCTGGCAATTGCTGCCTTCCGCGAAAGCCGCAAGGGCCGCTTTGGTGAGTCCCGGCGCAATCGAGGCGGTGCGAGTTGCGCTGGCGCCAGGGGCATTCGAGGCACAAACTGCCACGCTGGACCTGTCGCTGACTGATGGCCAGCGTGTGCGCGCGTTCCGCGCGTCAAGCGATTGGCGCGCGCCCGACGACTACACCTGGGTTGGCTGGGTGGATGGCGATCCCGAGCAGCAGGTGACGTTGACGCGTGTGGGCGAGCATCTGGCGGCTCACTTGAGTGTCGACCAGGGAATCTACGAGTTGACGCCGACGCGCGATGGTGCGCTGCTGATGCGCATCGACACGCAACGTTTTCCGCAGTGTGGGGGCGCCGACGAAGTGCCGCACGGGTTCCACGACGAGACCCGTACTGTGAACGCTCCCGACGGCACGATCACCATCGATGTGTTGATCGTGGTTTCGCCGTCGTCGACGGCGCAGTTGGGTGGGCAGCCGCAGGCGCGGGCGTTCGCCCAGAGCGCGGTCGACAGCGCCAACACCGCGTACCAGAACAGTCTGATGCAGGCGCGTCTGCGTCTGGCCGGAGTGCGTTTCACCACGCGCGCGGATTCGGGCAATTCAGCCACCGACCTCAGCTGGCTGCGCAGCAATGCCGAGGTGGCCGGATGGCGTAACCAGGTCGGCGCCGATATGGTCGGCATGATCTCCGAGTTCAGCAACTCCTGCGGACAAGGCTATCTGATGGGCAGTCCGCCCGGCGCCGGCTTTGCGCCGAATGCCTACCAGGTCTCGGCGCGCAGTTGCGCTGTAGGCAACCTGACCTACGCGCACGAGCACGGCCACAACATGGGCTTCCAGCACGACCCCGGCAACGGCAGTGGGGCCGCGTTTCCTTACGCCTATGGGCACTTCGTCGATGGCAGCTACCGCACGGTGATGAGTTACTCGACGGGATGTGCGGCGGGATGCGCGCGCCGGCCGTATTTCTCCAATCCCAACGTGGCGTTCATGGGTGCCGCTACCGGCATCGTCGATCAACGCGACAATGCCCGCGCTGGCAACCAGACTGCCGCCATCGTTGCGGCCTTTCGTGCCGAAGCGGTGAGCTTGTTCGTGGACGGCTTCGAATGAGGGTTCCCGTTCATGCGCGGACCGCGGGCCGCATGCGTGCGCGAATGGCCAGGCCGCTCGATGCGAATATCCGTGCATCGATGGCGGCATGCTCCGCAAACCGGATTCGCACAGGATTCGCGGCATGCTCGATTACTTCAAGGAACTGATGGCGCCACGTGGTGCGATCCGCTCGCGCGCCATGTTCGGTGGGCATGGCATCTATTGCGATGAACTGTTCATTGCCATCGTCGTCGACGATCGGCTGTATCTGAAGGTGGACGAGTTGACGCAATCGACCTTTGCCGCGGCTGGCAGCGCGCCATTCGTCTACCAGGGCAAGGACAAGCCAGTGACCATGAGCTACTGGTCGGTGCCGGACGAGGCGCTCGAATCGGCGCGCGCGATGCGCCCCTGGGTGGATATGGCCAGGGCCGCTGCGGCGCGCAAGTAGTCCCGTCGATTTCAACGTCGGAGAAGTTGCCATGCAGGTGCTGCGTACCCCGGACGAGTGCTTCCGCGATCTGCCCGACTACCCATTTGTCCCGAACTATCTGCAGATCGCGTCCGGCGTCGACGCCATCTCGTTGCGCATGCATTACGTCGATTTCGGTCCGCCAGCGGCGGCGCCTGTGCTGATGCTGCATGGCGAGCCGAGCTGGTCGTACCTGTATCGGCGCATGATTCCGCCGGTTGCGGCAGCGGGTCATCGCGTGGTGGCGCCGGACCTGATCGGATTCGGGCGCTCCGACAAACCCGCCGCGCGCGAGGATTACAGCTACCAGCGGCATGTCGACTGGCTGGGCGAGTTCGTGCGCACCCTGGACCTGCGTTCGATCACGCTGGTGTGCCAGGACTGGGGTGGCCTGCTTGGACTGCGGCTGGTGGCCGAGATGCCGGAGCGCTTCGCTCGCGTAGTCGCCGCCAACACCTTCCTGCCCACCGGCGACAGCCACCCGGGCAAGGCTTTCCTCGCCTGGCGCGAGTTTTCGCAGACCGTGCCGGTGTTCCCGACCGGGCAGATCGTCGCCAAAGGTTGCTGCAAGCCACTTGCCGACGACGTCGTCGCAGCCTACGACGCCCCATTCCCCGACGAGACCTTCAAGGCCGCAGCGCGAGCGTTTCCCGCGCTGGTGCCGGCGAGCCCCGACGATCCGGCAGCAGAACCAAACCGCCACGCGTGGGCGCGCCTGATGCAGTTCGAAAAGCCCTTCCTGACTGCCTTCAGCGACAGCGACCCAATCACGCGCGGCGCCGATGCCGTACTGCAGCGCCTGATTCCCGGCGCGCAAGGGCAGGCGCACACCACGCTGGTCGGCGGCGGTCATTTCCTGCAGGAGGATTGCGCCGAGGATCTCGCACGGGTGATCGTGGAGTTCATGCGCGGGAGCGCGGGATGACGCTGGCCCCGGTGTTGACCTTTGTGCCGTTCAGGGCTATTCGGGACGGCCACGTTGCCAACTGCAAAGGATGTCGCCATGAGCTACCTGGGTAAACTCTTCAACACGCTCGGTCTGGGATCGGTGGTCGGGGCGGTGCAGGCCGCCACGCCGGCGGCCGCGGCCGAGGCAGCGCCGGTCGCCGAAGTCGATGTCATGGACATGCTTGAGAAAAGGGCGGCGGCCAGCGCGCAGAAGCTCAACTGGAAGAGCTCGATCGTCGATCTGTTGAAGCTGCTCGATATCGACAGCAGCCTCGGTGCGCGCAAGGAAATGGCGAGTGAGTTGGGTTGCCCGGCTGAGGTGCTGGCCGACTCGGCGAAGATGAACGTCTGGCTGCACAAGGCAGTGTTGCGCAAGGTCGCTGCAAACGGCGGCAATGTACCCAGGGATCTGATCGACTGAATCGCGAGTCAGCTCGGGCAGCGCAGACAAGCGGCTATTCAAGCGGCGATGCAACTCATCGATCGATGGTCGGCTGGCGGCAGTCGGATCGAATGGCGCGGTCATTCGATCTTCGTGCGCGCCATCGGCAGCGGCGATCCGGTGCTGTTGATCCACGGCTTCCCGACATCGTCGCTCGACTGGCATTGCGTCGAAGATCGGCTGTGCGGCCGTTTCCGCATGATTTCGTTCGACCTGCTGGGCTTCGGGCTGTCCGACAAACCGCTGAATGGCGATTACCGGATGGCGGCACAGGCCGATCTTGCCCAGGCGGTACTCGCGCATTTTGGCGTCGATCGTTGCCGCGTGCTGGCCCACGACTATGGCGACACGGTCGCTCAGGAACTGCTGGCGCGGCAGATCGAAGGCAGCGCCGGTTTCAGCATGCAGCAACTGTGTCTGCTCAACGGCGGCCTGATCCCGGAAAGTCACCAGCCGCGGCTGATCCAGAAACTGCTGGCGTCGCCGATTGGCCCGTTGATTGCGCGCCTGACCCGCTATCCGCGTTTCGCGGCGTCCATGCGGCAGATCTGCCGACGGCCCATCGACGAAGCCGAACTGTTGGCCATGTGGGCGCTGATCGAACATAACGATGGTCGCCGGGTCATGCCCGAATTGATCGGTTACATGGCCGAGCGTCGGCGCTTCCGCGAGCGCTGGGTGGGCGCGCTGCAGCGTGCGCCGATACCGGTGCGCCTCATCGACGGCGTCGAAGACCCGATTTCCGGCCTGCATCTGGTGCAGCGTTATCGCCAACTGGTGACGCACTCCGATGTCGTCGAACTCGCGGGCGTCGGTCACTATCCGCAGCTTGAAGCACCGGAAGCAGTGGCTGCGGCATTCCTCGAATTCGTCGAGGCGTGACAGGCCTGTTCATTCGCGCGCCGCTCGTCGAATATCGACGGCTGTTCCCTTCAGGTTGGTCGCCGATGATTGCGCTTGCCCTGCTGCTCTTTGCGGCCAGCTCTGCCGCGGCGGACACCGAACCGGGCAGTTCCTCGAAGTCGCCATGGATCACGCCCGCCGAGGCCAGCGACTACCGACGTACGCCGCGTTATGCCGAAACCATGGACTGGTTCCAGCGCCTCGACGACGCCAGCGATCAGGTTTCGATGAGCGACTTCGGGCGCAGCCCGCAGGGCAGGGCGCTGAAAGTGGTGGTGCTGGCGTCTGGCGGCGAGTCCACGCCGGAGGCGGCGCACGCGTCGGGTAAACCGATCATCTTCATACAGGCGGGCATCCATCCGGGAGAAAACGAGGGCAAGGACGCGCTGATGGCGCTGTCGCGCGAGCTGACCGTCGGCGGCCGCGATGCGGCGTTGCTGCAGCAGGTGATCCTGGTGCTGGTGCCGATCTTCAACGTCGATGGCCATGAGCGCTTCTCGCCGTTCAACCGGATCAATCAGAACGGTCCGGATGCCATGGGCTGGCGTTCGACTGCGCAGAACTTGAACCTCAACCGCGACTACACCAAGGCCGATGCGCCGGAGATGCAGGCTTGGCTGCGCCTGTGGCAGCGCTGGCAGCCGGACCTGCTGATCGACATGCACAACACCAATGGCGCCGACTATCAGTACCCGATGACCTGGGCTTTCGAAACTCAGCAGAACATCGCCCCGAGTCTCGCCCAATGGCAGCGCGCGGTTTTCGATGGCGAGGTCGAGCCGGCGCTGCGTCAGCAGGGCTGGCCAGTCGCCGTTTATGTCAGCCTGAAGCAGAACGACGACTTGCGCGCGGGCCTGGTCGAGGGCGCCTCGTCGGCGCGCTTTTCGGTGGGTTATGCCGCGGCCGCCGGCCGTGCCGGACTGCTGCTGGAAACCCACATGCTCAAGGATTTCCGCACGCGCACGCGGGTCAACGAGGCGCTGCTGCGCGAATTGTTGCGTGCCATCGGACGCCAGCCGCAGGCACTCAAGTCAGCGGTCGCATCGGCCGAACGCGAGCGTTTTGCCGAGGGCACGATGGTGCCGCTGGCATACGGATTGACCGAGTCCAGCCAGCCGATGGATTTTCTCGGTTACGCCTACACGCGCACGCCGAGCGATGTATCCGGGGGCCACTGGGTGCAGTACGACAGCAGCAAACCGCAGACCTTCAGCGTGCCGGTGCAACGCGAAGTCTCGGTCACGGCGCAAACGCCGGCCCCGGCGGCGTATCTCGTGCCGCCGCAGTGGAACGCGGTGGCAGAGCGCCTGCGCCTGCATGGCATCCAGATGCAGCGTGTCGACGCCGTGGCCAGCATCAAGGCGGGTCGCTATCGCTTCAGCAAGGTTGCCTGGGCGCCGCGGCCATTCGAGGGTCGGCACCTGATCAGCGAACTGACCGCGCACCTGGAAGAGGTCGAAATGCCAGTGCCCGAAGGCAGTTGGCTGATCACCATGGACCAGCCGCGCGCGCGCCTGATCGCGCAACTGCTCGAACCCGACGCGCCGGACAGTTTCCTGCGCTGGGGATTCTTCGACAGCATTTTCGAAGAAAAGGAGTACGCCGAGGCGCGCGTCATGGAGCGCATTGCGCGCGAAATGCTGGCCGCGGATGCGGACCTCAAGGCGGAGTTCGAGCAGCGACTTTCCGATCCGGACTTCGCTGCAGACGCCCGAGCGCGGTTACGCTTCTTCTACGAACGCAGTCCGTATTTCGATCAGGCGCTCAATCGTTATCCGCTGTTGCGGCTGGATTCGGTTGCGATGCGGCAGTTGTCCCGAGCAAGCGCGCCACGCTGAATTGCGGCAGCACCAGTTGGTAGTGGTAGGCGCCGCCTTCGCGATCTGGCCCGCTGCGCCACTGTGCCGGACGTGATTCCATCGCTGCGCACTGACCGCCGGAGCAACCCCAGAATTGACCCGACGATGCGCTGATGTTGATCGAAAATGGGTCCAGGTCGATGAGGTAGGCGCCCATCGGTTGCTGCATTTCGGGCGGCGCGTAGCCCGGTTTGCGCAGCATCGCGTGGACGTTGCCGGTGACGACCAGAAAGCGCGCCGGCGCTGCAGCATTGAACTGCTCGCGCAGGTGTTCGGCCATTGCCCGGTCGCGCGCGTGGTGGCTGCCGGCAGAGCCCGGCGCGACGTCGAACGGCAACAGGCTGACATCCCGCCGGGTTGCTTTGAGCTGGCGCATTTGCTCGATCATGTCGAGCACGTCCTCGTTGCGACGGCCGTCGTGCCGAGTTCCCTGCACCTGCCAGAAGGCCCCGGATCGCAGCGCCGCACGCGCGTCGCTGCCGCCGTCGGAAGCGAGGTAGTTTTGCATTGCGGCCTGTTCGCTGCGCGGGATCTCGAGCGCCAGCACCACCGGCTGGCTGTGCGACAACTCGGCGACCAGTGCGGCGACCAGTCGGGGGATTTCGGCCGTGGCGTGTTTCTCGCCGAGCAGGATCATCCTGTGCCCCTGCGAGTTGTCGCGAATCAGTTCCACCGCCGCCTTGATCTCGGCGTCGGCTCGCGGTGCTTCGCTGGCCGTTGCTGCCAGTGGCAACGCAAGGCAGAACATCATGGGCAGCAACAGCGATCTTCGGTGCACGGGCGCCCCACTTGGATTGACGACGACGAATGAGGTGGGTTGTTTACGCTTTGTTTCAAGGGGCCATCAAGAACGTCGTGGCTGGCGATTCGGAAGTCGGAGCGCCAACAGTTTCTGCAGCAAGGCTTGATCAAACTCCTGGTCCTCGATTGCGAGTCGTTTAGCATGGGGGTGTCGCCCACAGGAGTAAGCGCCGATGCCCGAGCCGCAGGATCTGCGATTCGTCAGCCGACTGACCAAGGACACGCTTGCCCTGGTGCTTGCCGGCGGGCGTGGAACTCGACTGAGTTCACTGACCGACTGGCGCGCGAAACCGGCGGTGCCCTTCGGCGGCAAGTTCCGCATCATCGATTTCCCGTTGTCGAACTGCATCAATTCGGGCGTCCGCCGCATCGCCGTGTTGACGCAGTACAAATCGCACTCATTGATCCGTCACATCCAGATGGGATGGGGCTTCCTGCGCGGCGAGTTCAACGAGTTCGTCGAACTGTTTCCGGCGCAGCAGCGTGTCGACGAAACCTCCTGGTACTCCGGGACTGCGGATGCCGTGTTCCAGAACATCGACATCCTGTTGTCGCACGGGCCTCGCTACATCCTGGTGCTGGCGGGCGACCACATCTACAAGATGGACTACGGCGCGATGCTGGCCGATCACGTGCAGCGCGACGCCGACTTCACCGTCGGCTGCATCGAAGTTCCGATCTCGGAGGCCAGTGCCTTCGGTGTGATGCAGGTCGACGAGAACATGCGCATCCGCAAGTTCACCGAGAAGCCGGCGTCGCCGGAGCCGATTCCGGGTCGCGATGACGTGGCGTTGGCGTCGATGGGCATCTACGTGTTCAACACCCAGTTCCTGATCGACCAACTGCTCAGCGACGCTGCCGACAAGAGCTCCAGTCACGATTTCGGCAAGGACATCATCCCCAAGGCGATTCACACCCATTCGGCGCTGGCGTATTCGTTTCGCGATCGGCTGGACGCAAGTCACCAGGGATACTGGCGTGACGTTGGTACGGTCGAGGCCTTCTGGAAGGCCAACCTGGAGTTGCTGGATCCGCTGCCCGAGTTGAATCTGTACGATGCCGACTGGCCGATCTGGACCTACCAGGAGCAGTTGCCGCCAGCGAAGTTTGCCGCGCATGACGGAAAGCCGGGGACGGCGCTTGACTCGATGGTGTCCGGCGGCTGCCTGGTGATCGGCGCCACGGTACGCCGCTCTGTGTTGTTTTCGAATGTGCGTGTCGAAATGGACACCGAGATTGACGAGTCGGTGCTGCTGACCAATGTGACCGTCGGGCGTGGTTGCCGCATCCGCCGAGCCGTACTCGACAAGGGCTGCCGCATTCCCGACGGCATGCACATCGGCGTGGATCCGGTGCACGACGCGGAGCGTTTCCACGTGATCGCCAACGGAGTCGTGTTGGTCACCCGCGACATGCTGGGGCAATCCAGATATGTGACGCGTTGACTCGGTTGACCGGTCAGGGACGTCATTTGAAGGGTCGCCGAGACCGGCGGGTTGTTTCGCGCCGCCCGCCGTGAACGGATGTTTCGTGTGGCGTCACCGACATCGGTGTCCCCGACATCAACGTTGCGACGTGGTTCAAGATTCGTGGCCGCCATTGCTGGCAGCGTAGACATGGCGTGAAGACGAACGATCCGTCACACTTCGCGCCTAACGTAAATCAGCTTGTGCTGCCCAATGAATCCGCCGTGGAGACCCTGTGTGAGCATCTCCCGCCATTTCGCAAATCTCTGGCACCGGTTGCCGGCGATGTTGTTCTGTCTGCTGCTGCCGCTTGGCGCATCCTCGCAGTCGCTGTTCGCCGACGGCTTCGAGGAACTCAACGACAAGTCCGCGGCGCGTTTCCTCGACCAAGCAACCTTTGGGCCGCGCCTGCAGGACATCGCACGACTGCGGCAACTGGGCTATCAGGCCTGGCTGGATGAGCAGTTTGCCGCGCCGACCTCACTGCAGAAGGCCTACCTGGACTGGATTCGCCTGACCCTGCAGCAGGGGGTCTACCAATCGCAGCGCCAGGAAGCCTGGTTCATCCATGCCTCGCAGTTGTACAACCCGAGCAACCCGTTGCTGACGCACAACGACCAGTTGCGCCAGCGCGTGGCTTTTGCGCTGTCGGAAATCATGGTGGTCTCCGACAAGAACGCCGCGCTGCTGTTCCAGCCGTGGGCGCTGGCGGATTACCACGACACGTTGGCGCGCAACGCCTTCGGCAATTTCCGCACCTTGCTGGAAGACGTGACGCTGCATCCGGCGATGGGTCGATTCCTGAGCATGCTCGGCAATCGCAAGAACGATCCGGTGCTGAACATCCGGCCTGACGAGAACTACGCGCGCGAGATCCTCCAACTGTTTTCGATCGGCCTCGATCAGCTGAATCTCGACGGTACGCCGGTTTTGGTCGGCGGCAATCGCGTGCCGACTTACGGCCAGGATCACGTGCGCGGTTTCGCCCACGTGTTCACCGGCTGGAATTTCATCAATTGCACGGTCGCGCAGTATTCGGACTGCGCGCCGGGCAATCCCTACGAGGAGGAGTGGACCTCGCCAATGGCGCCGGTCGAGGCCTTCCACGACAACACCACGAACAAGCAGTTGCTGGTGTACCCGGGCGTCGCCCTGCCGAACGGGTTGCTGATCGCGGGCGGAAACGCCACGCAGGAACTCGACGCCGCGCTCGACAACATCTTCAACCACCCGAACGTCGGCCCATTCATCGGCGAGCAGTTGATCCAGAGGCTGGTCACCAGCAACCCCTCGCCAGCCTACGTCGCGCGAGTCGCGACCGTGTTCAACAACAACGGGCAGGGCGTGCGCGGCGACTTGAAGGCGGTGGTCCGCGCGATCCTGCTGGACGAGGAGGCGCGCCACGGCCATGAGGGCGTGCCAACGACCTTCGGCAAGCTGCGCGAGCCGATCACCAAGCTGGCGCTGCTATGGCGCGTGGCGCCGGGCATCTCGATCAACGGTCGCGTGTTTCGCTGGTCGCATGTGCGCGACGAGTTCGGCCAGTTGCCGTTGAGCGCGCCCTCGGTGTTCAACTTCTTCAAGCCCGACTTCGCGCAGCCGGGGGAGATCCGCGACGCCGGCCTGGTTTCGCCCGAATTCCAGATCGCCACCGACACGCAACTGGTGACGGCGCCCAATTACCTCGGCTGGCGCATCATGCTGTTCTACGTCGGCAGCCGTTACAGCGTGGTCTGGGAAAATGGCGCGCCGGTACCCGAGGAGACGCTGTTCGATTACAGCGCGCTGAAGCTGCTGGCGGCGGATCCGCCGGCACTGATCGACCATCTGAACCTGGTGATGATGTCCGGTCGGATGACGCCGTTCATGCGCAATCTCCTGATCACGCGGCTGAATGGCACGCCACCGGACAACATTCCCGGGCAGCCCTCCGGCGCGCCGCAGGATGTGCCGTTGTGGCGGGTGCAGCAGGCGCTCTACCTGATCGTCAACTCCCCCGAATTCAACATCCAGAAGTAGGGCGCGAACATGAACTTCAATCGTCGCGAGTTCCTGCGTCGCTCGATCCACAGCGCACTCGGTGGCGCCACGCTGTTCAGCGCGCTCGGCAATCTGCAACTGATGGCGGCAGCCGCCAAGGCCGGCAATGGCGGGATTTTCCCCGACTACAAGGCACTGGTATGCATATTCCTCAACGGCGGCAACGACAGCTTCAACACCATCGTCCCCTTTGACGCCACGCATTACGGTATCTATCAGGCCACGCGGCCCGCGATGGCGATCAACCAGGCAGCGGTTGCGGCATTGGCATTGACGCCGCAGCCCGTGCAGCCAGGATTACCCGGCGGTCCGCCGAGCGATGGCGCCAGTTACGGCTTGCATCCGTCGATGCCTGAGCTGCGCGCCCTTTTCAACAATCAGCACGCTGCGATCGTCGCCAATGTCGGGCCGCTGCTGGGGCCGATCACCCAGGCGCAGTACCAGAACGGCAGTCATCCAGCGCCGCCGCAGCTTTTTTCGCACGACGATCAAGCGAACTTCTGGCAGACCTCGCGTCCGGACGACGCCAACGCCAACGGCTGGGGCGGCCGCATCGCCGACTTGCTGTTCGATGGCAATCCCAACCAGCAACTGCCGATGACCATGTCGCTGTCGAGCCAGAGCCTGTTCCAGCGTGGCGCCAGCATCGACCAGTACGTGATGAGCGCCAACGGGGTGGAGACCATCGATTACCTCGGCACCTATCAGAACCAACTCGGCGCGCAGACGTTCAATGCGTTGATCGCCGATGGCGTGCAGGCGCACATGTTCGAACGCGCCTATGCACGCGCCACGCGACGCTCGATCGCGACCTATCAGATGCTGCAGGCAGCGCTGAATCCGCTGCCGACCTGGACCACGCCGTTCCCGAACAACTCGCTCGGCGCCCAATTGCGCCAGGTGGCCAATTTGATCAATGTGCGCGGTCCGACCGGCCTGAACATGCGACGGCAGATCTTCTATGTCAGCCTGGGCGGTTTCGACACCCATGATGATCAACTGCTGACGCACAGCGGAATACTGGCCACGCTGTCGCAGGCGATGCATGCCTTCCACCAGGCGACCGTGCAGATGGGCATCGCTTCGCAGGTGACCACCTTCACCGCGTCGGACTTCGGGCGCACGCTGTCGACCAATGGCGACGGCACCGACCACGGTTGGGGCGGGCACCACTTCGTCATGGGCGGCGCGGTGCGCGGCGGACGTTTCTACGGGTCGATGCCATCCCTGTTGCAGAACGGCAACCCGGACGACGCCGGTTACGGCCAGATCATCCCGACCACCGGCGTCGACCCGTACGCGGCCACTCTGGCGCGCTGGTTCGGCGTCGACAATGCCGGGTTGGCGGACATCTTCCCGGCGCTGGGGCTCTACCCGAGCGCGGATCTGGGGTTCATCGCGGGTTAGGCGGTCTGTGGGAGCGGGCTTGTCCCGCGAGCTCCTGATGCCAGGTCTCGCGACACAAGGTCTGCAATCGGACACGACTTCACTGAACTTCCGCATCGGGAAACGGCTTTTCGCTGATGCGTTCGCCCGCCTCGTAGCTCGTCAGGCGCTTGCGCATGCCGTGGGCCATCGGGTGGTCGACGCCAAGTACCTTCTCGATCGTCGCCAATGCGCCCTTCTGCACGTCGACGGCATCGGCGAAATCGCCTGCAGCGGCGTGACAGGCGGCCACGGTATCGAGCCAGGCCGGGTAGTCCTTGGTGTCGTCGAGCGCCGCCAATGCCGGCCCCAGCCTGGCCGACTCCTCGGCACTGAAGATGTCTGCGGCGGGGCTGGTACAACGCGCCCAGGCCAGTTCGTTGAGTGCGCGCGGATTGTGGTCCTTCTCCCACCAGCGCGTCAGCGTCGCGAGTGCCCGCGGCACATCACGAAATTCCGGCAGCGCATACATCAACGCGCTTGCATAGCCGACGGCAGTCGTCGCATCCGAGCCAGTCAGGCCATCCTCCAGCCAGATGCGGCTCTGCTTGAGATCCGCCCCAGGAAGGCGACCCTGCAGCGCGTACACCACATAGAGCGTGCGCGCCTCCTGGTTGCCGCGGTCGGCAGCGACGCGCAGCAGGGGCTCGGCCTTCTCCGGGGCGCGCACTTCGTTCTTTGCCGTCAGATACCACACTGCCAGATCGACCCGCGCGGTCACCGAATCGTGTTCCTCGATCAGCGCATTGAACAATTGCAGAGCGCGCTTGCGTGGGTCGCGCGCACCTTCGGGTTCGCTGGACAGGAACTTGGCCAGTTGGTGCGCCGCCGTCAGGTCGCCAAGCAGCGTGGCATTGCTGAGCCAACGGTCGCTGCGTAGCTGGTTGTCGACGCCACCCATGCGTTGATACACCGCGCCCAACATGCGCATGGCGGGCTTGTCCCCGTCCTGCGCTGCCATGTTCAGCAAGCGCAGCGCCCGTTCGGTATCGCGTTCAACCTTGTCGCCGAGAGCAAAGGCGATGCCGGCCACGCTGGCCGCAGCGCTGTCGCCGTCCGCGGCAGCCTGTTCGAGCAGTCGGATGCCCTCGTCAGTTGACCCCGATTCGAAATGATGGCGACCGATCAGTCCGGTGGCGTTTGCAATCCCCGCACGGGATGCGCGCTCGAGCAAAGGCAGCGCCTCGGCCGGCACGCCTTTGTCCCAATCGCCTTGGGCCAGCGCGACGATCAGACTGGCGAGAGGGTCGCCGGCCGTTGCCGCGGCGCGCAGCGCATCTTCGACCAACGGGTGCAGCCGCGTCTCGCCGGTCAGGGTTCTCAGCATCACCTGGAGACCAAGTTCGGCGCGCGGTGAACCCAGTTCTTCGTTTGCGGCGCGCAACATGTCGCGGGCGGCCGACTCGTCTCGGTCGACGCCGCGGCCTTCGGCATAGGCAGCCGCAAGTGCGACATAGGCATCGCCGTACCGGGCCTCGGCATAGGGCAGCAGCATGTCGACGCCCGGCGCCGCACACCCGAGCGGCTCGATCATGGTGCACATCAGACCGACCCAAAGCTTGTAGTCGCCGTCCTTCTTGCCGAGCTCGGTCAGCTGGCTGGCGCGTGCGGCGGCTTCCGGCATTCGCAGCGCGCTCCAGACTTCGCGTGCGACGTCCGCGGGCGCACTGCCTTTCATGCTTTCAAGCAGGGATTGAGCAAAAAGTCGGCGGCCTTCCGGATAGGCGAATTCGCTTTGGTCGCGCGCCAGTTGCACGAAGGTGTCGAGAAAGTCGAAGTACAGCGTGGATTCGCGCTTTTCCTCCTCGTCGTACAGCATCACCATCAGGCGCATGTAACGGCCCGTGACCGGGACCTCGTAGAACTGGAACAGCAGCTTTTCGCCGGTCAGGTCGAGGATGGCGTAGACGTCGTTCTCACCGAGCACGCGGATGGGTCGGGCGAAACGTGCGAACTTGCGTTCCTTCATCGCGTACTCGAGCAGCGCCGCGAGCACGTCCTCGGATTGTGCGGCGAGAACCGTGTCCCCGCTGAGTTCGGCGCAGCGACCGCCGTACAGCCAGAGTCCGGTACTGACCGGGATCTCTGCCAGGGCATCGCGCACCGCCTGCGCCTGTGCCTTGCAGGCGGCCGGATCGAGGTTGCCCTGCGCATCGAACAATTCGTTGGTGACCAGCATCGCCGCGCCGGCTTTCTTCAGGTCCGACGCACCAAGGAAGCGCGTCCAGACATCCTCGGTTGGCACTTCGCCCGGAATTCCGTACGGCGAGGTCAATCGGGCTGACGGCACATCCGGTGTCGCGGCGAGGGCTCCGGAGCCTGGCACCCAGCCCAGGCCAAGCAGCCCACAGATCAATCCGGCGCTAATTTTCATCGTCTGCCCCTGCGGCGCGCTGGCGCGCACTCTTGAGAATGGCGCGCAGCCGCGCATCGCGGTCGCTGGTGCGCTGCTGTGCCGGCGGGACCACGCGAAATCCCTGGCGGCTGAGTTCCTCGGCACGCCGTACCGCGCGAACGTGCGTGTCGACCTGGTCCGCTTCCAGCACGGTGCGTTCGCCCGAAAAGCGATGGTCGAGCAACAATTCGCGTTCACCCGGTTGGCGCCGCGATTCCCAGGCGAATGCCGGGGAGTGAACCTTCTCATCGAGTGCCGTGGCGTCCGCCCGCCAGGATTCCGGCAATGTCAGGCGGGCCTGGTATTCGATGCGAACCGGCGCGGCCGCCAGGAACGGTCCGACGCGATCAGTCTGTTCGGGCGCTGCCAACTGGCTCGCGACTTCCGCGGCGGTCGGCGTGATCAGGCTCTGCAACTCACCGACGGTCCACGGATCGTCGAGCTCATAGGCTTCGACGATGCGAATCTCGTTGCGCTCGGGGTCATCCTCGATGCGCAGGGGTTGCGCCATGCGTACCTTGCCAAAATGTTTGCGGTAGTACTCGGTGTAGCCGCGCTGCAATTCCTGCGCACTGCTGCCGGCCAGCGTCTGACGAAACTGGTTGGCGGCACGTCCGGCACGCAGCGTCTCGACCGACAACGCGACGGCATTGGCGTTGGGGTCGGGGACCTGATAGTGCTCGCGCACGCGAACCTGATAGTCGGCGGCCTCGGGTTCGGGCAACGGCGTGAGCTGGGTCTGGTCGTCGGCGATGATCAGTGCAAAACCGACCACGCCGGCACGCCGATGCGCGATGTCGCCGCGTTGCCAGGTCAGGGTTGGGTCCAGCCACAGACGCTCGCCATCGATCACCGCGGTCACTATGACGTGGTCGAATCCTGTTGCGCTGGGTGGCATGCGATCCAGATTGCGTCCGCTGGTCGTCGACACCAGCGCCGGTGTGGCGTCGATGTCGAGCGCACGCAAAAGGGTACTCAGCAGGTGTGCCTTGTCTTTGCAGTCGCCGTAGCGACGTTCCCACGTGGTCGCCGGCACACTCGGTCGATGCGAGCTGTCACCGAGAATGGTGGCGAAATAGCGTACATCCTCCTGGACTCGCTGTAGCGCCCAGGCTGCCCGAGCTGCCTGCGGAAGGGAGCGCTTGGCTTCCAGTTCGGCTTGCAACTCCGCCGGAACGGCCTCACCGCGCGGATACATGGGCAGCGCCCATTCGATCACGCCGGACCAAGGCATCGCTCGCGAGACGATCCAGGTCGGACGATCGATGTACCAGCCGGGCAGGTCGAGTTCCTCGAACTGCGCGGGCACATTCTCCGCGCTGACGTGCCACTCCAGGGCCTGAGGGGTCGCCCGCTGCTGCGCCTGAGGCGGGTTCTGAAAAGCGCGCGCGTCGATGGTTGCTTCGGTGGGAAACAGCACGCGCGCCCTGCGCGCCAGAATCGGAAAACCCGAGGCGAACGAAAACTCGTAGTGAATCTGTCCGGCCAGCACCGGATTCCTCCCGCTCACACTGTAGGCGATGCGCACCACGTCGCCCACCCTCACATCGTCGATCACCAGCAATGCCGACACGCGGTCGTCGCGAAAATCTGATTCGAATTCGGCTTGCCGGCGCGTCATCTGTATCGCGTCGGGGCGAAATCGATCCAACCAGTGGCCGTCCCGGCGCACGGCCATGTGATGCAGACGGAGCGTCTGGAACTCGTCGCGGAAGCTGATTTCGTAGCGACCCGCATCGCCCAGGCGTTCGGCGGTCACCGGCTCGAAGGCAATATCGAAATAGGCGGTCGGCCGCGCCGAGTGCTGATCGATCTGCGTATCGATCAGCCAGTAGCGCCAGCTCAAACCATCTTCGGAGGCGAATTTCCCAGGCCACTTTCGCGGCAGTTTCGCGCGCTTGACGAAGCTGGGCACTGGGCTGATCTCGGTGATCGTCGGCAAGGCGGGTGCTGCGGCCGGTGCCGGCGCTGCCGCGTCGACGCTCGGCAACCCCACGAGCAAGCACAGCAAAGCGACGAGCCGCGCCCAGGCCACAGGAAATGACATTGCAACGAATTCCAAACTGACGGATTCGGGGCGAATATCCACTCTCGCCCCGCATGCCGCAAGGTCGCTCCCACGGTTTCTGCGCCTGCCCTCAAGCCTTCAACGACGCCAGATCCAGCGGCAGATCGCGCAAGCGCTTGCCGCTGGCGGCGGCGATGGCATTGGCCAATGCGGGTGCCGCCGGCGGTGTGCCGGGTTCGCCGACGCCACCCATCTTGGCGCCGCTCTCGAGGATGTGCACCTCGACCGCCGGCGCCTTGGCGATGCTCAGTATTGGGTAGTCGGTGAAGTTCGACTGCACCACCTTGCCGTCCTTGAAGGTGATCGCCTCGCCCAGTGCAGCCGAAAGCCCCATCAGGCCGCCGCCCATGATCTGCGCCTTGACCGTGTCCGGATTGACCACGCTGCCGCAGTCGACCACCGACGTGAGCTTGTGCATCTTCAGCTCGCCGCCGGTGAGCGAGATCTCGACGACGTGCCCGACCAGCGAGCCGAAAGACTCGTGGATCGCCACGCCCTGGTGGCGGCCCTCGGTAGCCTTGCCCCAGTTCGAGACTTCCTTCAGCTTCTGCAGCAGCGCAACTTCGCGCGGATGCGCTTTCAGCAGTTCAATCCGGTAGTCGATCGGGTCGACTCCCGCCGCCACTGCCGCCTCATCGATCAGCGTTTCCTTGACGTAGGCGCTGAAGCTGTGACCGACCGAACGCCACCACAGTACCGGCACCGCCGCCTTGGCCATGTGGTAGCTGACCGACAGGTTCGGGACCGCATACGGCCAGTTGTCGAGTCCTTCCACCTGGCTGGGATCAACGCCGCCCTCCTTGAGATCAGGGGCGAATGGCGTGCCGAGCATGATCGACTGGTTGGCGATCTTGACACGCAGCGCCGCCGGGCGCTTGTCGGCATCCAGCGCGAGCTTGGCCGTCACCCGCGTGCGCGGTCGATAGTAGCCGCCCTTGATGTCGTCCTCGCGCGCCCACAGCAGTTGCACCGGCGCCTTGACCGCCTTGGCGATGGCCACTGCTTCGCTGACGAAATCCGAGCTCGGCGTCGCGCGCCGTCCGAAGCCGCCGCCGAGCAGGGTGGTGTGCAGCACCACCTTGTCCGGCGTCACGCCGGCAACCCTGGCCGCGGCCATCTGATCGAAAGTCTGGAACTGCGTGGGTGCCCACACGGTGACACCGTCTTCGCGCACCTCGGCGGTGGCGTTCATCGGCTCCATCGGCGCGTGCGACAGGTAAGGGAAGTCGTACTCGGCTTCAATCGGGTCTTTCGCCTCGGCCATAGCGGCTGCAACGTCGCCGACCGCCTTGGCACTGGCGCCATCGCCCTTCAGCAATTTGCCCATCTCCTGGCGTTGCGATTCGCTGGAGAAACTCGCGTGATCGCCGAGCTCCCACTGCGCATCGATCGCGTCGACGCCCTGTTTCGCGGCCCACCAGTGATCGCCGACCACGGCGACTCCAGAGTGAATCTGCACCACATGGCGGACGCCCTTGATCGCCGTTGCGCGTTTGTCGTCGAACGACTTCAGCGTGGCGCCGAACACCGGTGCGTGCAGCACGCGTGCGTAGAGCATTCCGGGCACGCGTACGTCGATGCCGAATCCCGCCGAACCAGTGACCTTGGCGCGGCCATCGAGCCGATGCTGGCGCTTGCCGATCAGTTTGAAGTCTTTGCGCTCTTTCAGCGCGATGTCGGTCGGCGGCGTCAGCTTGGCGGCATCGCCAGCCAGTTCGCCATAGGTCCAGCGCTGGCCCGTCTCGGGCCCGATCACCGCGCCACCTTCAGTGCGCAAGTCCTTGGCATCGAGTTTGCTGCGTGCGGCCGCGGCCTGCAGCAACATCGCCCGCGCCGTGGCGCCGACCTTGCGCATCTGCTCGAAGGACGTGTAGGTGCTGGTGCTGCCGCCGGTGGCCTGGATGCCCCATTGCGCGTGCGCGAACTCCGGGCGGGCGTCGCCGGGGAGGGCCGTGACGCGGCTCCAGTCAGCATCCAGTTCCTCGGCGATGATCATCGGGATCGAGGTCAGCACGCCCTGGCCCATTTCCGAATGCTTCACGTAGACGGTGATCGCGCCGTCGGCGGCGATGGTCAGGAAAGCGTTGAGCTGCACGCTCGGCGCTGCTTCGGGGGCAGCCTGCGCCCGCGAGCGCGGATCGAGATGGAAGCCGAGCACCAGCGCGCCGCCCAGGGTGGCGCTGCCAGCGATGAAACGGCGGCGCGAGAGATTGACGATATCGCTGCTCATGACTGCGCACTCCCTTCGCCGAGTTTCGCCGCGGCGGCATGGATCGCCGCACGGATGCGCGGGTAGGTGGCGCAGCGGCACAGGTTGCCGGCCATCGCGGTGTCGATGTCGGCATCGCTGGGTTTGGCATTGCTGGCCAGCAGTGCCGCGGCGCTCATGATCTGGCCGGACTGGCAATAACCGCATTGGACCACGTCGAGATCGAGCCAGGCCTGCTGCACCGCGTGCAGGGTGTCGCCATCGGCGAGGCCTTCGATGGTGACGATCTTGCGTCCGGCAACCCCGACCACCGGCAGCGAGCACGAGCGCATGGGGACGCCATCGAGCTGCACGGTGCAACTGCCGCACTGGGCCACGCCGCAGCCGTACTTGGTGCCGGTCAGACCGACCAGATCGCGCAACACCCACAACAGCGGCATATCGTCCGGCGCGTCGACCTCGTGGTCGCGGCCATTGATGTTGAGTTTCATCGAGGTTCTCCGGGGCTGGATCGGGCGTCGCGCCAAGCTGCGAAATCCTGCGCGTCATCGATGTCGTGCGCAAGCTGCGGCGCGTGAACGATGCGCGGCGGGTTGACGCCGTCGCGCAGCAGCTGGCGCGCGCCCTCATCGCCCGACAGCGTGGCAAGGCGCGATCGCCAGCTGGCCGGGAACAGCGCCGGCGTTCCGGCCACGCCGGCGTAGCCGCTGGCGACGACTTGGGTAGGATCGGCGCGCCAGCGCTCGACCAGGGCATTGAGGTGTGCGGCATCCAGCGCAGGCTGGTCGACGCCGAACACCAGCAGCCCGTCGAATTCGTCAGGCAGCGCGCGCACCGCCGATGCCAGTGAGGCGCCCATGCCGTCGACCCAGTCGGCGGCGACGTGCACCTCGATCGGTAATCCCGTCAGCGCAGCGCGACAGCCATCGACCTCGGCGCCGAGTGCGACCCGCAAGAGCCGCGGGCGCGTCGCCAGCGCCACTTCGGCCGCGCGGCGGATCAACGGCACGCCGTCGATCGACAAGAGTTGCTTCGAGACTCCGAGCCGACGCGAGGCGCCGGCGGCGAGCAGCAGCGCGGCATGCGTCGGCTCAGACATGGCCGAAGCGCTGCGTCAGGCGCGCGGCGATCGACAACGCCACGGCGGCCGGTCCATGCGCGCCAAGCATCAGTCCGATCGGGCCTTCGAGGCGTCCATCCAGCCTGGCGCTGCATTCGGGTCCCAGTTCGGCGAGCAACTCATCGCGCCGGGCCGGCGGCCCGAGCAAACCGAGCAGCGGGATCGCGCTGTCGGCGAGCACCTGCAGGCAGTCACGGTCTTCGTCGAACAGGTGCGTTGCGCACAACGCGGCGTCGAAGTGCGCCAGCGGCAGGCCCTCGGCAAGCGCCGTGGCTGGGCGCGCGGCAATCACGAGATCGGCCTGGCCGAGTCGATCTCCGGCCAGATAACGCTCGCGGTGTTCGACCACGTCGATGCGCCAGCCGAGCGTTCGCAGCATCGCGATCAGCGCCGGCGCCTCGGGGCCTGCGCCGAGCAGCAGCAGGCGCGGCGGTGGGGCGATCGCCAGGCAATGTCCGCCATCGACCGGCGCACCCAGGCCGACCCGCGGTGCTGCCAGTGGATCGCGTGCATCGACAAGGGTCGATGCATGCGCGTCGTCGGCCAGCACCAGCGTCTCCAACAGCACGTGCGCGCTGCCGGTGGACGCCCACAGCAGCACCTCGACCTCGCCGCGGCAGCCGCTCTGCGAACCGAACCAGCGATCGTCGTCGCCGCGGGTATCGAAGCTCTTGCGCAGGCACGCGCCACCGCCGAGCAGGGGCAGGGCGCTGGCGACCAGATCCGCTTCCAGGCAGCCGCCGCTGATGCAGCCGATCGCGAGCCCGTCGGCGTCGATCAGCGCCAGCGCGCCCGGCTTGCGGTAGCTCGAGCCCGATGTCGCCAGCACCAGCGCGACCACCACCGGACGCGGCCGCGAGCGCCAGTCGTCGATCAACTCACGCAAGCTGTGATGAGCGGGATAGGAGTGCATGGTCTGCCTTTTTTGCAGAGTCTGCCAGACGCCGATCGGCGCACGAAGCGCAGGTGCTACCATCGCGGCGCCGCCTGCCGGGAAGGAAGCCGATGAGCCGGTTTCACACCACGCGATGGAGTCTGGTGCTGGATGCCCGGGGTACTTCAGGCGAATCGGCCCGCGCGCTGGATGAGCTGTGTCGCGTCTATCGGCCTCCGGTGCTTGCCTATGTGCGCCGGTTCAGCGGCGGCGATGCGCAAGCAGAAGACCTCACCCAGGCCTTCTTCGAGCAACTGCTGTTGAACCGAACGCATGACGCCGCCGACCCTCAGCGCGGTCGCTTTCGTGTGTTCCTGCTGATCACGTTGAAGCGTTTCCTCATCAAGCAGTCGGTGCAGGCGCAGACGATCAAGCGCGGTGGCGGGCGCGCGACCTACTCGCTCGAAAGTGAAGAAGAGTTCGGCGCAGTGGCTATCGACCCGGACACCCCCGACGCGGCGTTCGAACGCGGCTGGGCGGCTGTCGTCGTCCGACAGGCAATCCAGCGACTGCAGGAGGAAGCTGCCGCCGCGAACAAGCTGGAGTTGTTCCGCGCCCTGCGCGGCTTTCTGCTGGAGTCGCCGGAAGCCGACGACTACGCCCGGTTGGCGGTTAGCCTGGGGCTGCGGCGCAACACGCTCGCGGTGGCGATCCATCGCCTGCGCCAGCGCCTGCGCGAACTGGTGCGCGAGGAGCTGGCCGACACCGTGGCCGAAGCGGAACATCTGGAGCAGGAGGTCAGCGCCTTGCAGAACGCGCTGGGGGGGCCTGCGCGGAGGGTCGAGTCAGCGTCCTGACGCCGTCGGTGTAATCGCTCTTCGGATTTGCGCAACAAGACTTCAGGAACCTCGGTTCTCGTTTTCATTGCGAGGGTGAGAACTGGTGGCTTGCGCCGCATGAGGCGCACCAGTTCGAACGGGCGGCGGCTATGCCGACGCACCGGACTGTAGCGACGAAGCAATCCAGTGACCCTCTCTTCTGCTTGAACCCGAAAAGCTGCAAAACCAAGAAGTGTCACTGGATTGCTTCGCTTCGCTCGCAATGACGATGTTCCGAGATACGTTGGCGCGATCAACCACGGAGACCGGTATGCATCCAGGCAGTGCTTCGGCGCGATCCACCTCGGGCGAGGGCTTTGCGGCGACGCGCTGGTCATTGGTGGCGGCTGCCAGCGTGCAGGACGCGGCAGCGGCGCGACGGGCGTTGATCGAGCTGTGCCTGCGCTACTGGTTTCCCGTCTACAGCTATGTGCGTGGCTGCGGGCACACGCCAGAGGTTGCGCAGGACATCACCCGGGGCTTTTTCGAGGATCTGCTGCAGCAGCGAATATCGCTCGACGATGTGCGACAGCGAGGTCGCTTCCGCGAGTTCCTGCTGACATCGTTGAACCGTTTTCTCAACCGCGACTGGCGCCTGGCCCGCGAATGCGAACCGATCGCCGAGTTCGAGCAGCCGCAGGCCTGGACCGAGCTCGAAAGCCGCCACTTGCGCGAGGTGGTCAGCGGCCGGACCCCCGAACAAACTTACCAACGCAGCTACGCACTCGAAGTGCTCGGCAGCGCGCTGAACCGATTGCGCCAGGAGGCCGAACAGGCCGGGCATCGGGTCATGTTCGAGGCGATGGAGGCCTATCTCAGCGTCGAACCGGCGCCCGGCCAGTTCGACGAACTGGCGCGCCAACTCGGTATCCGACCCCTGGCAACCGTGCTGGCGCTCAAGCGCCTGCGCCAGCGTTTTCGCGAACTGGCCGACGCGGAACTGGCCGAGACGGTTGCCAGTGAATCGGACCTGGCCGCCGAACGCGCCGCACTGGCGCGGGCGCTGGGCCAGTCATGAAGCCTTCCGCGCAAGCGACTCAGGTGCAGCCGGTCACCGCCGCCGCCATTCCCGGCCTCGCGGCTCTGGCGTTCGGTAGTGGCTCGAATGCAGTCGCTCCCGGCGGCAAGCACTTGGCGTTCCTGCCGCTGGAATCGCTGGAACTGGACCTGAACGATCCCGAGCAACGCGACTTTGGCGACTACCAACTGGTCGAACAACTGGGGCAGGGCGGGATGGGCGTGGTCTATCGCGCACATCAGACATCGCTCGACCGCGAGGTCGCGCTGAAGCTTCTGGCGGCCGGGCCCTGGGCTTCGCCGGAGTTCATTGCGCGCTTTCGCCGCGAGGCGCAAAGCGCTGCGCGGCTGCAGCACCCGAACATCGTTCCCATCTACGAGATCGGCACGCATGCCGAGCTGAACTTCTTCTCGATGGCGCTGGTGCGCGGCGAGAGCCTGTCGCAGCGCATCAAGGCCAGTGGGGCGCTGCCGCCGAGGCTGGCGGCTTCGCTGCTGCGAACCATTGCCGAGGCGCTCGACTACGCGCACCGCTTGGGCATTTTGCACCTCGACCTGAAACCGGCCAACGTGCTGCTGGACGAGCACGGCGAACCCCAGGTGGCCGATTTCGGTCTCGCCAAACGTCTGGACGACGCGCTCAGCAACGATAGCGAAGAAGTTTCCGGCACGCCGAGCTACATGGCGCCGGAGCAGGCGCAGGTCAAATCGCATCGTTTGAGCGTGGCAACCGATGTCTATGGACTCGGTGCGATCCTCTACGAGTTGCTGTGCGGGAAGCCGCCTTTCCAGGCGTCGACGGCACGCGACACGCTGTTGAAGGTGATCAACCTGGAGCCGCTGTCGCTGCACAGCCAGAATCCGAAGATCCCGATCGACCTCGACGCGATCTGCCTGAAGTGCCTGTCGAAGGACCCTGCCCAGCGCTATCTGAATGCGCGTGCGCTGGCCGAGGATCTGGGCCGGTTCCTGGAGGGTCGCGCGGTCAGCGTGCGCCCGTTGAATGCCTGGCAACGCACCGGTCGCTGGGCGCGTCGCGAGCCACGCGTGGCGATTGCAGCGGCGCTTGCGGTGAGCGCGCTGGTGGTCGGACTGGTGGCCACCAGCGTGCAATGGCGTCGCGCGGAACAGGGTGCGGCACAGGTGCGCGAGACGCTCTGGCAGAAGCGTGTCGACGACGCCGCGCAGTTGATCCGCCAACGCAAGACCCTAGATACCTTGCCGGAACTGGTGCAAAACCTCGCCGAGCAGGAATCGTCGGGTGCCAGCGAGCAGGCTGAACTCAGCCGATTGCGCATCGGCAGCGTGCTCGCCGAGGCACCCGTTCTGATCGACTCGATTGCCGTCGGCGAGCGCATCACCCAGTTGTTGCTCGACCGCGAGGAGCGCTGGGCGGCAGTCGCCACCGGCAATGGTAGCGGTGTGCGCCTGCACGATCTGAGCACCGGCGAATTGCGCTGGGCGATTGCCATTGACGTGTTGGGCGTAGCGGTTCGCCTGACCCTCGCCCGCGACGGCCGTCATCTGATTGCCGAGGCCTACAACCTGGCGGTACCGCTGGCGCGCGGGCTGAACACCTTCCTGATTGACATCGAAAGCGGAGAACTGCGGAAGCCGCCCGCGGAGCTCTTCCCGCGTCTGTTCGTGACTCATTTCAGCCCGGACGGCGGCTTCGCGTTGGTAGTCGTGCAGTCGGCGAGCGACGGCGGCGGTCTGCGTGCGCGGCTGGTTCGCGTCGCCGACTGGCAGGTGTTGGGCGACGACATTGCGCTGGATGGCCCAACCCTGCTGGGTCCGGGCGGCGTCTGGTTCGCTTACCACCGCGGCAACGTCAGGGAGACCGGCGCGACGGTCGAAGTCCACGACGCCCGCGACATGAGTTTGCGCTGGACCTACCGGCCCGCCGGTGGCGCAGCGCTGCGCGCATGGCGTATTGCGCCAGTCGGCGAGCGCCTGGCGATCGGCTTCAGCGACGGCGAGATCAGTCTGTTCGACCCCGCCGACGGGACTCGAGTGCGTTTGCCGTCGACCGTGAATGCGGCCGTCGAGGATCTGCATTTCAGTCCGGATGGCCTGTGGCTCGGCGCCAGTCATGTCGACGGCAGTGTCCAGGTCTGGGATGTGAACAGTGCGGCCGCGGTGGTCCTGCCCTTGCACCTGAGCGCCAATCAGGACGACATCGTCGGTGCGATGACGCTCGACGCGCAGCGCCGGCAAGTTTATGTCGCAGAGCCGGAGCATTCGCGCCTTTGGTATCTGCCGGGTCCGGAACAGCCAGCGCAGGCGCTGTTCGAACGCCCCTCGTACCCGCGGGCGATCATCACTCCGGCCAATGACGCGTTGATTGCCCGTGGGCTGTTCGCGTTCGGTGCATCCGATGGTGAGCTGCGGCTGTGGCGCCATCGGCAACGTCAGCCGTTGCCGGGGCGCACCCCATTGCGCGAAATGCGCGATGCGCAGCGGCGCTTCGACGGCCGCCGGATGTTGCAGGTGGACGCCGGACGGGTGCAGGTCGCCGACCTCGACGGGCGAGCGCTCGGCGTCGCGCACGAATTTCCTCAAGCTGTCGGCTTCGCCGAATTGCTCGCCCCCGGCAGCGCCGAGCCCCGGTTCGGCGGCTTCTTCGTCGCCACCGCCGGCCCCGAACTGCATGTGCGCGACGTCAGCAGCGGCGCGCCGCGCTTTGCTCCGGTGCAGTTGCCGGCGACGCCGAGCGCGCTGTTGGTGGCGCCCGATGGAAACCGACTGGTCGCGGCCTGGGTCGAGCGCAGCGATGCTGGTGCGGTGCTTGCCTTGCGCAGTCTGGATGCCCGAACCGGCGCGACGGAGGCCAATGCCCGCCTCGATCACCCCGCGTATCGACTGCAGTACGCCGACGACAGCCAGTCATTGATCGTGTGGCGCAATGGGCCGCTGACCTTGCTCGACGCGGCCAAACTGCAAGCGCGCTGGCCCCCGCGCAGCTTCGCCGAGGTCGGCGATTTCACGCCGGTTCGTGGCGCGAGGCTCGGTGTCGACGGCAGAACGCTCTGGGTGGTGAGCGGGTCCGGCGGCGAAGATGGCTATCGCATGCATGCATTGTCTGCCCGCGATGGCGCGCAACTGCGCGTCTGGCGCCTGCCCAGTTGGGCCTGGGCGTTGCAGCCCTTCGAGGATGGCAATGCCTTGGCGGCATTGTTGCCAGGTCAGAACGAAGCGCGCCTGTTCCGCCTCGAGGGCGCCGATCGCACGATCAAGCTGGCCGGCATGAATGAGCGGGGCTACCCAGGCATCGCGCTCAGCGAGGATGGGCGCCGCCTGGCCGTCGGCATCAAGCAGGGTGTGCAATGGCTGTCCTTGCCGGATGGCAACTGGCTGACGCCCCCGATTCAGTCGACCTCCGGTGTCATCGAGTTTTCCGGTGTCGCGCTGGACGCGTCGGGCACTCTTGCCCTCATGCAGGACAGCGACCGGCGTCGATGGCGCATCGAGATGGTACGCGAGCACCGGCCGATCGCCGAGTTGCAGGCGCTGATTGGTTTGTTGATCCCCTCCGATCAGGATCCGCCCGAGACTCATTTCGCAGAGCGGGATCCAGGGCTGCGCAGTCTGCTGCGCGCGGCCGATCCGGGCCCGCCCGCCGCCTCCGCGGTGTTGTCGCAGCAGGAAGCGCACCTCGATCAACTCGATCCGCGCTTCGTCGATCTGCGCCCGAACTGCAATTTCGAGCTCGACCAGCATCCCAATCCGCTGCACCAGAATCCACGCCTCGACCGCCTGCTGGCGCCGGGGCGGCAGCGCCTGTCGGGAGTCGATTTCGAGGTGCATTGCGCGATCTGGGCGCGCTACCGGCCCAATGCAGAACCCAGTGTCGAACTGGGTTCGCGCATCGAAGGGATCGCCGTTGCGACGTCCGAGGTTGCCGCGGTGGAGCTGCTGGTGATGGCCTCGACGGTGTTGAAGGACGAAGTGCGCGAGGCCTACGCGATCATCGAGTTCGGTTATCGCGACGGCACTCGCGCCCGCGCCGATCTGATCTACAAACGCGACATCGAACCCTGGTTTGCCGTGGATATCGGCGCCCGCTCAAGCGAGTCGCGGGTTGCCTATGTTGGACACGGCGCGCAGTTCAGCCTGCTCGGCGGAATGGCGCCCTCGCCACCGCGGTTGTACGCGGTGCGCATCGCCAATCCGCACCCGCACAAGGCGCTGGCCAGTCTGGCGTTCGAATCCACGCGAGTTCCATGGAGCTCGCCGCTGTTACTGGCGGCGACGCTCGAACCTCTGGTGACCCCACCAGATGCAAACGCCATCGAAGTCGGAGAACTGCCATGATGCGAATCGGATCCTGCGCGGCCTGCGTGTCCGCGTGGTTGCTGTTTGCGGAACGGGCGCCTGCCGAGGAAGTGGTCGACCCGGAGGTCGATGCGGACGAGGTCTCGGAGGCCGACGCGGCCGCCGAGTTCGATGCGATCGTGGTCACCGGCACGCACATCAAGCGCATCCAGGTGGAAGGGCCGCTGCCGATCAGCGTCATCGAGCGCGACGAGTTGCTTGCCAGCGGCCAGGCCAATCTGGCCGATGCCATTCGCGATCTGCCCTACAACAGCTTCGGCAGTGTGGCCGATGCGCCACTGGCCGATACGCCGAATCTGTCCTTGCCCAGCCTGCGTGGCTTGGGCAGCAAATACACGCTGAGCCTGCTCGATGGCCATCGCTTGCCGAATCTGGCGCTCGACGACAACGGCGGCGCGTCGGCGAGTGTGACCGGCATCCCGTTGGCGGCGATCGACCGCATCGAAGTGCTGCGCGATGGCGCTTCGGCCATTTACGGCAGCGACGCCATCGGCGGCGTGATCAATCTCGTCACCCGCCGCAACGACACCGATCCGGAACTGGAATTCCAGGTCGAGTATCCGGAGCAAGACGGCGGGCAGACGCATCGCGCCAGCATAGTCTACGGCCGCACTCATGACCGCGGTCACTGGCTGCTGGCCGCCGAGGCCCAGGACCGCGAGATCCTGCTCGGCAAGGATCGCGATTACCTGCTGGAACTGGCGGGTTTCAACCAAAACGGCAACCCCGGCACATATCGTCGTTTCGATCCGGAAACCGATGATTACATCGGCCCGTTCCGGGCGGACGCGCGTTGCCCGACGGCAACCGACAGCGATCCGCTGTTTCCCGGTTCCACCCGTTTGCGCTTCGGAGCCAATGAATTGTGCGGCTATCGCCTGCGCGACCTGAATACCGAACGCGCGGGTTTCGAAGGGCGCAGCCTGTTCGCCACCGCGCGTCACGAGTTTTCGGAATCGCTGTCCGCCTTCGGTCGCATCATGGTGGTCGGCGCTGACGGCGAGACCCAGTCCGCGCCGACGCCGACCAACGGCTTGTACATTGCGCCCGACAATCCGAACAACCCGACTCGCGGCGAACTGGGCCCGGAACTTGGCGCTGACATCGACCCAGATCTGGCTGTCGGGGCTACCGATCGTGACTTGATCCAGCGTGGTAAAGGCGTTGCGCGAGAGGTCCAGCGCGTGCGCCCCGTCCGCCTTCAGCGACAGGTTGGCGAACAGCACCGTGGGCGTGCCGGTGACATCGAACAGCGCTTGCACGCCATCACCATCGATCAGGGTCGGTGTCGTCGTCGACCCGCGCAACTGGACCGAGTTGCTGATGGTCAAGGTGCCGCGGGTCTGCATGAAGGTCCCGCTCGGCACCTGGATCAGATCACTGTCGGCATTGGCATTGGCAGCGAGTATTGCCTCGCGCAGCGAGCAGTCGCCAACGATGCAGCCGTTCGGCAGCGGATCGTCGCTGCGGGTGACGGTGAAAGTGGCTGCCTGGGCGGCCGAAATCCCGACGGCGAGAACGAACGACGCCAGATGAATGATCAACGCCAGATATCGGCTGTAGCTCATGGAGGTGCTCCCGTCGCGCAACAGGTGTTTCGCGGGTCGGCGGCGGACTGATCGCGCGCCGAATGCGGTGACCGTGGATGAACTACGCAAAAATTGTCGGGAACGGGCCAGCAGTTCAGTTGTGGGGGCGGGCCAGCGTGGCTACAGCAACTGCGCCAGGCGAAACTGATCCGCCTTGCGGTACACGATCGAGCGCAGCAAGCCGTCGCGCTCGAACGGCTTCCAGCCGCCCTCAGGTTGCGCCAGCCGGTCGGCGATCGCCCACAGCACCAGTGGATTGACGCCAAGACCAAGATGACTGCCGGGGATCTCGATGTTCTCGCAGTGCGCGGCTTCGTGGTTGACGCTGGCCTTCCACGACACGATGCCGTCGGCCTTGCTGAAGATCGAGGTGTTCGGCATCGATGGCGATTGCAGCGCCATCTTCCTGAGTTCCGGATCGTCGGTGCGCCAGCCGCTGACGGCTTCGAACACCTTCCATGCGTTGGTCGCGTGTGCATGCGGCTGCACCGGCGAGCCGAGCGTGATCACGTTGCGGATCGAATCCGGCAGGTTGGCTCCGAGTCCACGCGCCATTGCGCCGCCCAGCGACCAACCGATCAGGCTGAGCTTGCGGCCATGTTTCTGTTCGATTCGACGTACTCGGGCGAGCAGCTTGGGCACGGTTTCGCCGCGCGGGCCGAAGTTGAAGCCGAGCTTCCAGGGGTAGGCCACATAACCGAGTTCTTCGAGAAAGCGGCGCAGCGGCCAGGTACTCGCATCTCCGGCCACCAGGCCCGGCAGCACCATGACCGGATGACCGTCGCCGCGCGGCGCGCGCTTGAGCAGCGGCCATGCGAGCGCGAACGAAGCCCACTCGAACACGGCGCGCGATTCCAGCGCCAGCAGCAGGCGCGAGGGTGGCGACGGCGCATGCTCAGCGGTGCGACGGGTCGCAGTTGCAGCACTCCGGCTCATTGAGGAAGCCTCCGTTCCAGCGCCACCAATGCCCGCTCCAACGCGCGAGTGATGGATTCTGGCCGCGCAACCACATCTCTGGCGCTGATCACGCCGAACTCAAGGTGGCCACTGTAACTCTGCACAGTCACGTTCAGCGCCAGACCGTGAATCACGATCGAAACCGGGTAGTAATGCAGTACGCGGGCGCCAGCAAGAAAAAGCTCGATCGGCGGACCCGGCACATTGGAAACCACCAGATTGGCCAGCGCCGGCAGGTGTTCGGAGATGCGTCCACGCGACCACAATCGACTGAGGCCCGAGGCCCACCACGGCGCTGCGAGGCCCGGAAAATCCGTCGGGATCAAGTCGCGCAGCGCGCTGACTCGATTCTTGATGCCCGCAGTAGCGGCATGAATCGCCGCCAGTCGCTTCAGCGGATCGGCAATCTGGGTCGGCAGCGGGCACTGCGCCATCGACACCTGGTTGTTGGCTTCGCCATCGCCGGCGCCGCGCAGAGAAATCGGCATGCCGACAACCAACGGTTCGTCCGGCACACCGCCATTGCGGCCGAGATACTCGCGCAGCGCCTGCGCCACCAACGCCAGGACCACATCGTTCAAGCTCACGCCATGTCCGCGGGCGACGCGCTTGACCCGGGCGAGGTCGATACTGGCAACGGCGAAGGCGCGTTCAGCGCCGATCTGCACGTTGAACAAGGTCTTGGGCGCCATCAGCACTGCGTCGCGCAGCTTGTGCATCAGTCCGCCGGGTTCGCTCAGCGCATCCTTTGCCAGCTTCAACGTGGCCGGGACCGCGCGGATCAGTCGCGCGAACTGCGAAACCGTGGCGCGAGCGGCAGTGCCGGCGCGCGCCCGCTTGCCGGCGTCTTCGTCGGCATGGATGACTTCCTCGCCGACCAACGGCCTGGGGATGTGCGACGCGGTATCGAGCAGCGCCTGCGCCAGCGCAATACCACCCTGCCCATCGAGCAAGGCGTGGTGAATCTTCGAATACAGCGCGAGTTCGCCGCTGGCCAGTCCGTCGATGACCACCAATCGCCACAGCGGGTGATCGCGCGGCAGCATCTCGGCATGCAGTTCGGCCACGCGGCGCAGCAGTTGTGCCTGGGTGCCGGGTTTCGGCAGGGTTTCCTGTCGAACGTGGTAACCGAGGTCGATATGTGCCGCTTCGCCCCACATCGGATGCGCCAATTCAAGCGGCGCCTCGATCAGCCTCCGCCTGAGCGCGCGCGCCTTCGGCAGACGCTCTGAAATCAGCGCCTGTACCGCAGCATGAAAGTCGTAGCCGCGCTTCTTCGGCTTTTCCAGCAGCATCAGGCTGCCCACATGCATCGGGGTGCCGCCAGCTTCGATGTACAGAAAGCCTGCGTCGAGGCCGCTCAACGTCCGTAATCGCACTCGATCCATTCCTTTCGATCGCGTTCGGCCGAGGATATTCCAGAGCATCGAGGCTGACGTTGTGCAGCGCATCAAATGCGCGGCGCGGCTCGATTCAGAGTGCCCCGCCTTCAAATGCCGAGTCGGGTGTTTGCTTGTGCACTTCGGCAACCCTGGTCGAAACGGGTTGAGACTCCCGGTCATCAGTTAATTTGGTCTCCGACATTTCCGATCGTTACCTGCCGGTCGCCTGCCGGGCGGGGGAGCCCGAGTAGCAAAGGCGGTCACTGTGGCGCCACCGTCCAGAGGCATCGTGCCGGGCGGGTAATGCACCGCCGGCGACGGCCGCGACGATTTTCGGAGTCTTCGCCAACGACCCTGGGGATGGTCCGTGCGTCCGGATTGGTGAAGCGGACCGGTCACGTCTTCACAAATGATTCTACAAAGGTCAGGCTTTTTGTGATCGCGCACACAGTCTTGCGTGTTAGTTTCGTGGCGGGGGCGCTTGCCACGCGCAGCGGGGCCGGCAGCCAGTTTCAATGTTCGTCCTGCCGGGGTTCGCATGGTCAAGCACTTTGTTGCTGCGCTGTTCTGTTGCCTGTTGTTGCTGAGTCTGGATGCCGCGGCGCTGATCGCCCCAGAACACGAAGGCAGACCCTCTTTCGACATCCGCACCTCGCAGGACAAGCCAGCGGCCTTGCACCGGCTGCGTGCGGAAAGCCCCGGCGCGGCGACGCGATCGGCCGCGGCGCGCCAGGGCTTCGCCCAAGCCGAGGCCGCGCTGCGGCAGGCGACGCCGGGCCTGCGCATCCACCTCGGCGCCGAATCCGGCGGCCCGGACATCGTCGGCGTGGCGCGCGGCGCGCGTGTGCTGACCGGGCCATCGAGCCAGCGCCGCGAGGCCATCGCGCGCGGCTTCGTCGAGCAGCATGCCGCGCTGTATGGCTTGACCCGCAGTCAGGCCGCGCAGCTGCAGCTCGACGCCGACTACGTCAATCCCGCCGGCAACCTGGGCTGGGTACGCCTGGCGCAGTATGTCAATGGCCGTCCGGTGTTCGGCTCCGAAGTCACGGTGGCGCTGACGCCGGCCGGCGAGATCGCGCGCGTGGTCGGCCAACTGGCCGGTGCAGTGGAGCCCGCGGAAGCGGCGCAACTGGCCACCGTCGGCGCTGCCCAGGCGGTGATGCTGGCCGCCACCGATGTCGGTATCGCGATGTTGCCGGGCGATCTGCGGCAACTCAGCGTTTCCGCCGACGGGCGCTCGGCAAGGTTCGCGTCGCGCGTGCTCGACGATGAGGTCGAGGCGAAGCAGGTCTATTTCCCGCTTGGTGAGGGCGCGCTCGAACTGGCCTGGTCGATGGTGATCTGGGAGCCGGTTTACGCCTACTACACGGTAATCGCCGCCCGCGACGGTACGGTACTGTGGCGCAAGAACATCACCAACCACGAGGCGCACACCTATCGCGTCTACGACGGCGCCAACCCGGCACCGTTCCATCCCGGACCGACCGACCCGACGACCAATCCGCAGGCGCCCCGGGTCGCTCCAGTCGACCTCGTGATCGACAGCCAGGTATCGACCAACGACCCGTGGCTGACCGTAGGCCAGGCCACCACCGACGGCAACAACGTCGAAGCCGGGCTCGATCTCGGCGCTCCCGATGGCGTCGACGCCCCGCTTGGCGAGTCAGGCGCCAATGCCTTCCTGTATTCGTCGAACCCGCCGCCTGGGACCCCAGCACCAGGCGAGGCGCCGACGACGACCGCCAGCCGCAATGCCGCGGTGACCAATTTGTTCTACTGGAGCAACCGCTTCCACAACCTGACGTACGACCTCGGCTTCACCGAGCCCGCGCGCAACTTCCAGAACGACAATTTCGGCCGCGGTGGCCTCGGCGGCGACCGCGTGCGCTCCGAGGCGCAGGACTACTCCGGTGTCAACAATGCCAATTTCAACACGCCGCCGGACGGCCAGCGAGGCCGCAACCAGATGTACCTGTGGAACCTGGCGACGCCCAATCGCGATGGCTCCCTCGACGCCGAGATCATCATCCACGAACTGGCCCACGGTCTCTCGAATCGCCTGCACAACAACGCCAGCGGCCTCAACACGAACATGGCTGGCGCCATGGGTGAGGGCTGGTCGGATTTCTACGCGCATTCATTCCTTGCAAAGCCGACCGATCCGATCAACGGCATCTACGTGACCGGTGGTTATTCAACCCTCGGCCTGTTCGGTTCCAGCCAGAACTACTACTACGGCATTCGCCGGTTCCCGAAGGCGGTCATCGCCTTCACTGGTGGGCCGAACAACCGCCCGCACAATCCGCTGACCTTCGCCGACATCGACAGCACCCAGATCAACCTCAATGACGGCGCCTACCCGCCGGGTCCGATCATTGCCAATGGCGCGGCGGCCGACCAGGTCCACAACGCCGGCGAGATCTGGAGCAGCGCGCTGTGGGAAGCGCGCGCGCAGATCATCGGCAACCTCGGCGCGGTCGCCGGTAACCAGCGCATGCTGCAACTGGTGACCGACGGCATGAAGCTGAATCCGACCAACCCGACCTTCCTGCAGGCGCGCGACTCGATCATCGCCGCCGACTGCGCGGCCTACGCCGGCAGCAGCGAGATCGCACTGCGGACCGGCTTCGCGCTGCGCGGCATGGGTGTCGGTGCGCAGGTGCTGGTTACGGGCAACGGCTCCGGCAGTGCGCGGGTGGTCGAGTCCTTTGTCGGGTCGGACGGCACCGTGCCGGTCGATGTTGGCACCACCGGCTGGCAGGCGCTCAGTTGCCCGACGGCCAATCGCAATCCCACGCCGGGCGATGTGGTGCAACTGGTGGTGCCGATCACCAACCCGCTGTGCGGCACCACGCTGAGCAATGTGGTCGTCAGCGCCCCTGGCGGCGGCAGCCAGAGTTATCCGACGCTCGCCGGCGGCGCCACGCAAACGGCGCTCGTCAACTACACGATTCCTCTGGATGCAGTCTGCGGCACCACCATCCAGGTGCCGGTGACGATCACGCATGACAACGGTACGCAGTCGATCATGGTCGATGTGCCGATCGGCGAAGCGGCGATCGGAACAACCGCGTTCACGAACAACACCTTGATCAACCTTCCCAACGGGCAGCCGACCACGACCGTTGGCATTGCATCGCCGTACCCATCCAACATTTCGGTGTCGGGCATCACCGACCCGGTGCTCGGGGTGCGCGTCACGCTGAACGGCTACAACCAGACCTTCCCCGGAGACATGGACTTCCTGCTGGTGGGGCCCACCGGGCAGAAGATGATCATCCTTTCGGATAGCTTCAGCACCGGAGATGCAATCAATGCCACGCTCACCCTGAGCGACGACGCGGCGGCAGCCGCGCCGGTGACAACCACTGTGCTCACCGGCGTGTCCAGCTACCGGCCCACGAATCATGGCCCCGCAGACCCTTTCGCAGCGCCCGCACCTGCCAGTCCTTACCTGGAGGCTGCGCCGGCCGGGACAGCGACCTTTGCCAGCGCATTCGGTGGGCTGAATGCCAACGGCACATGGAGCCTGTATGCAGTCGACGACGCCGGCGGCGATGCCGGTACCCTCACCGGCGGCTGGACCCTGACCGTCCTCACCAGCCAGCCGGTCGTCTGCATCCCCTGCGCCGTCGCCGGCGTGACCGTAACCGAGAGCGCCGGCAGCACCGCCGTCAGCGAAGGCGGTGCGACCGACTCCTACGAGGTCGTGCTGGATGCGGCGCCGAGCGCCGATGTGACCATCAATCTCGCATTCGACGGCGCCCAGCTGACCCTCAACGGCGACACCGACGGCAGCGCGTCGCTGCTGTTCACGACGGCCAACTGGGACACGCCGCAGGTGGTCGAGGTGGTCGCGACCAACGACATGGTGGTGGAGGCGCCGCTGGCGAACTCGGTGATCGCGCAGACCATCACCTCCGCCGATCCTGCCTATGCCGCTGTCGATCCGGCCGACGTGACCGTCGCGGTGACAGACAACGATATCGCCGTGGTCGGCTTCGCGGCCAACGACGACGCCATCGCCGAGGCCGCGGGCAACTTCCAGAAGGCGGTGGTGCTGACCATCACCGCCAATGGCGTTGGCCCTGCATCGCTGCATAACGCGCTGTCGGTGCCGTTGAGCTTCACCGAGGCGGGCGCGCTGGAGCCGGAGGACTTTGCGCTGAGCACTGCGCAGGTGACCTTCCCGGCCGGCGCGACCACCGGCGCGTCACAGAATGCGGTCGTCGCCATCGTCAACGACGCCATCGACGAGGATGCCGAGTCCTTCGCCATCAATCTGGTCACGGCAGGGGCCCCGAGCAACATCAACTTCGGGCGCAGCACCACCAATGTGCAGATCAACGACGACGACACCGCCGGCGTGACCCTGGTCCAGAGCGGCGGCAACACGGCCGTGACCGAAGGCGGCGCCACCGACACCTACACGTTGGCGCTGACCAGCCAGCCGACGCAGCAGGTCACGATCAGCCTGGTGGGCGTTCAGGTAACGCCGTCGGCCGTCACGCCTCCAGCGGCAAACAAGGCCGCGCCGCCGCCGGCCAGCGTGACCTTCAGCGCCGGCAACTGGAACCAGCCGCAGACAGTGACCGTGACCGCCGACAACGACACCGTCGTCGAAGGCGCGCACGCCGGCAGCGTGACCCACGACGTGACCAGCGGCGATCCGAAGTACCAGGCCCTGCCGGTGCCACCGCTCGCGGTCTTGATCGCCGACAACGACACGGCCGAGATCATCTTCAGCTCGGCCGGTTTCACGGTCCTCGAGGGTGCAGAGTTCTCGCCGGGCGCGACCCTCAAGGTCACGGCCAATGGCGCCCCGGGTGGCAGCATCGCCGATCAGGCCGTTGCCACGCTGAACCTGACCTTGGGCTCCGCCAGTACTGACGATGTTTCGGTGACCGACAGTTTTGTCTTCCCGGCCGGATCGACGCACGACGCGGTGTCGACCGCCGGGCGGACCAACGTGACCGACGACCGTTCGGTCGAAGCCACCGAAACGTTCACCCTCTCGCTGTCGATTCAGAGCGGGCCGGCCACCACAACTGCCAGCAACATTTACGATATCGATTCCGACGACAGCGCGGTGATCGGTTTTGCGCTGCCTGCGAGCAGTGCGCCCGAGGGCACCACGCCACACAGCGTCAATGCACAGCTGGTGATCACCGGCATTGGCAGCGGCCCGTTGCTGCTGGAAGACGCCGCCTCGGTGGTGATCACCGACACGCCGGGGACGGCAACGACGCCGGCCGACTACACGCGCACCACGGCCAGCGTCAGCTTCCCGGCCGGGTCGGCCGATGGCGCGACACAGCCGATCCTGGCGAGCATCGTCGACGACGCGCTGTTCGAGGGCAACCACGATTTCGCACTCGGATTCGGAGCGGTGACCGCGGCATCGGCCAGCGTGACGGCGGCCGGTGCGCACGCGGTGACGATCACCGACAACGATCCGATGCCAGTAATCTCGATCGACAGTCCGAGCCAGCCGGAGGGCAATGGCGGCAACACGCCGATGACCTTCACGGTCAGCCTGTCGGCAGCGGCGGGCGTCGATGTCAGCTTCACCCGCGCGACGGCCGATGGCACGGCAACGCTACTGGACAACGACTATGTGCAACTGACGCCTGCCGGCGCGAGCATTGCGGCGGGCGCCACCAGCCTGCCGATCGTGGTGCAGATCGTCGGCGACACCACCTTCGAGGGCGACGAGACCTTCAGTCTCAATGTCAGCAACATCGTCAACGCGACGGTTGCGGGTGCGCCGGTCATCGAGGGCGTGCCGGCGGTGCTGGTTGGTACGGGAACGATCGAGGAAGACGATCAGCAGCCGACGACGACGACGATCACTTCGCACGTGCCGTCGACGACCGTGGTCGGCCAGCCGTACACCGTGACCGCGAACGTCGCTGCGGTGACGCTGTCGCCGCTGGGCGCGGTGACCGTCAGCGACGGCGCCGCGAGTTGCGGTCCGGTGGCGGTGACGCCGGCGGCGTCGCCGAACAGCACGGCCAGTTGCGTGCTAACCAGTACGACGGCGGGTACGAAGAACCTGGTGGCGAGCTACACGGCCGCCAGCACTGCCTTCGCCGACAGCGTCAGCGCCAGCGTGCCGCACCAGGTCAATGCCGCGGCGACGTCGATAAGCGTGTCGGGTCCGTCGCGCAGCCGCATCAACACGCCGACCAGCTTCAGCTTCGCGCTGAGCGTCAATGCGCCGGGTGCGGGATCGCCGGCGGGCACGGTGACGCTGACGAGCGGCGCCGCGAGCTGCAGCGTGACGGTACCGACGGCGACGCCGAGTTGCGCGTTGAGTTTCGATGCCCTGGGTGCGCGCACGGTCAGCGCCGCCTTCGCGCCATCGGACGGCAACTTCCTGGCGTCGAGTTCCAGCGGCGCCGGCAACGCGCAGACCCTGGTGTTCGCACTCAGCGACATCGCGGTGAGCAAGAGCAACGGCATCGGCACCTACGCACCGGGCGATCTGATCGTCTACACGGTGACCGTGCGCAACCTTGGCGCGGATGCCGCGGCGCAGATCCGCGTGCGTGACAATGTGCCGACGGGTCTGACCGATGTGGTCTGGAGCTGCGATGCCAGTGGTGGTGTGGCGTGTCCGCAGGCCGGTGGCAGCGGCAATCTGGACGCGACGATCGCCAGCTTCCCGGTCGGTGGCCTGCTCAACTACACCTTCTACGGCAATGTCGATGGCAGCCCGGCGCAGCTGGCGAATACCGCGCTGGTGGAACTGCCGGCCGACACCACGATCGAGGATCCGGTGCCCGGAAACAACAGCGCGACCGACACCGATCTGCTCGACCTCTTGTTCCGCAACGGGTTCGAGAACGCTGCAGTGAATGCCGCGGCGGGCAGCTTCCGCTTGCCGGGTGGCGCACTGCGTGGGGCGCTCGACGAGGTGGCGGTCAGCGTCTACGCGCTCGACGATGCCGAGGGCGAAGCGCTGCGCGTGTATGCCCGTGTGGTCGACAACGAGCTGCAATACGCGCTGGCCGTCCGCAACAGTCAGGGCAAGTTGCGACTGGCGGCATGGGCGAGTTACAACGGCGATCCGTTGCTGACATGGACGGCGCGTGCCGTGGGCGATGGCTGGGTGCTGGAAGGCGCGCAGTTGCGCTGATGGCGCTGACTCTGTGGGAGCGGGCTTGTCCCGCGAGCTCTGGCAATCCGAGCTCGCGACACAAGGTCGCTCCCACAGCGGTGGTGCGTCGCCTGCGCCGACAGCACTGATCGACCCAAATGCGATTTTCCGGCATTCTGCATCTTGGCCCTGGGGGAGGGACTTGCACGTGTTGCCAGCACGCGTGTGGCAAATTGTTGCGGAATGCCTCAGCTGCGTTTCGTGCCTTCCTCATGCTGAGGAATCCCGCCCCTTCCGCTTTTCGGCTGCAGATCCGACCCGGAGATCTTCCATGCTGCGCATGCGCTCGATAACGGAATTCGTGGCCGTGGTCGGCCTCTTGCTGACTTCGGCGGTCGTTTCGGCGCAGTCGTTGACGCCTTATGTGTCGCCGGAGGTGTTGCGCCAGGCAAGCTTCGACGAGCGCGGCAAGGCGCCGGACATGGATGTCATTGTCAGCTTCGAAACTGCCGGAGCTCGCGATGGTGTGCCGCAACCCGCCTTGGTGCGCAGTGCTCGCGAACAACTGCTGGCACGATTGCCGGGTGCCTCCTTTCGGCGGATCGCGAGTTTCGACCGTATCCGTGCCGTGTCGCTCAGGGTCAATGCAGATGCTCTGGAAATCCTGCGGCGATCGCCGGGCGTCACCGCAATCAACCGCGACCGCGTGGTGCGCAAGACGATGCTCGAGGCCAATCTGCTGACCGGCGTGGGCGACTTGCATGGCATCGGATTCACCGGTGAAGGTCAGGTGGTTGCCATCATCGATACCGGTGTCGACAGCAATTCCGGCGTCGTGCATCCCGGTCTGGCGGACGATCTCGTCGGCCAGGCGTGCTTTCGTACCGAGAACGACTGCATCGGCGGCGCCACCAGCGCCGAGGATCAGCACGGCCATGGTACCCATGTGGCCGGCATCATCACCGGACCCAACGGCGTGGCGCCGGACGCGCAGTTCCATGCACTGAAGGTATTTACCACCGGCGACACCAGCGACACCAACATCCTCAGTGCACTGGATCACATCATTGCATTGAACACGACGACGCCGGGCGCCGTCGATCTGGTCAACATGAGCCTGGGAGGCGACAACTACGCTACCGGCGCCGCCTGCGATGCGGATGGCGTTGCGTATGTCAACGCCTTTGCCACGCTGAACGGGCAGGGCACCAGCATTTTCGTGGCCACCGGCAACGATGCCGAGACTGGCCGGATCGGTAGTCCGGGTTGCATCACCGGCGCCATCGGTGTCGGTTCCACCGGCGATTCGAATTTCACCTTGAGTTTCGGTGCCTGCACGGACAACGGTGCTCCGGACAAGGTCAGTTGCTTCAGCAATGCCACGCCCGTGCAGGGTGCCGGAGAACTCGTCGATCTGCTCGCGCCGGGTTGCGACATCACGTCGACCGGCCTCAACAACAGCACCGACTTCACCATCTGCGGCACTTCGATGGCAACGCCGTATGCTGCGGGCGCCGCGGCGCTGGTGCTGGAGTTCCTGCAAGACGCGGGGCTCAGTTACACGCCGGCGCAACTTGAAGATTTGCTGGAATCTACCGGCAAGCCGGTGCTCGATTACCGCATTCCGGGCAGCCCGCAATTCCCGCGCGTCGATCCGGTCGCCACCGTTGGCGCGCTGAGTTTTTCAGCGCCGCCGTCCAACTTCACGATCACCGGCACGACGACGACCAGCGTCAGCATGAGCTGGACCGGCGTACCTGAGGCCACGCAGTACCGGATCTACCGCAATGTTGCCGTCGGGGCGCCGGTTCAGGTCGGAACGACCACCGCCCCGACCGTGACCTTCATCGACAACAGCGCGATCTGTGGGCCGCAGACCTACTTCGTGCGCGCCTTCGATGGCACCGCCCTGTCGCTGCCGTCCAACGAAGATACGGATACCGCCCGCGCTTGTCCGTTGACCCCGACCAGTTTGCTGGCGACGCCCGTCAGTACCAACGCCGTAACGCTCAGTTGGACCGATGCCAATGCCGACGAAACGGCGCAGATCCTGCAGCGTCGCCTGAATAGTGGTGCTTTCGCCGATTACCAGACACTGGCAGCGGGAACGTCGCTGAGTTTTCCGGAGACCGCCTTGCCATGTGGTGTTTACCAATACCGCGCCATCGCAGAACGCAATGGCGACCGCTCGGCGCCCTCCAACGTGGTCCAGTTTGCCGCCTGTGCACCGGCCAACGACAATTTCGCCAACGCGGAGAATATCGTCGCCGATGTGGTGATCACCGACGTAGAAGCGAACGTGCCCTACGCGTCGGAGGAACTCACCGATCCCGTTTATTCCTGCAAGTTTGGTGGCGCTGGCCCAGGATTCCAGGGGATCTGGTACCGCATCACGCCTACGGTCGCGACTCGGGTCACTGTGAGCACAGCGGCTACGACGCTGGTCGAGCCCGAAGCCGGTGTCCCCGACACGCTGGCCGCGATCTACACGCACAACGGTTCGGTCTTCACCGAGATCGCCTGCAACGACGACATCAGCGGTGTCGACTTCCGCTCGTCGGTGAGCAGCAATCTGGCGGCCGGAACGACTTATTACGTTTTCATCTCGCAATGGGGACCAGTGCCTCCGGGCACCATCGGCAATGTGTCGACCGCATTCTCCTGGTCGGCGCCGACCGTGGTTCCGGACAACGATCTGGTCGCCAACGCGCGCGTGATCAGCGATATGCCGTACAACAACACGGTGACGGTGGCGCAAAATGCGACCACGTCGGCGACGGATCTGCCGCACAGCTGTGGTTTCGGCGGCCCGCGCATCGGCACGCATACCCTGTGGTGGACGTTCACGCCCGCCACCAACGGCTTGCTCGATGTCGATACACTGGCCAGCAGTGGGAGTTTCACCGACACGCTGATGACCATTTACAGCGGTGATCCGGGAAGTTTCACCGAAGTCGCCTGCAACGACGACGAACCGGCGCCGGGCTCAACCCTCCGTTCGGAAATCCTCGATCTGCCGCTGACCGCCGGTACCAAGTACACCATTTACATCTCGCGCTGGAGCAATTCGCCAACGGCCACCGCGGGCACCGTTGTGCTGAACGCGACCTACGAAGAAACCGTCGGCCCGCCGACCATGCTGGCGATCGGCACGCAGCCTGGCAACACGACCGCAACCGCCCCGATCACGCCGGCCATCACCGTCGCCATCCTCGACGCCGATGGCGAGCAAACCTCGTCAACCGCCGATGTCACGCTGGCGATCGATGCCAATCCAGGCCTCGGCACGCTGAGTGGAACGACGACAGTCGCCGCGGTCAACGGCATCGCCACCTTCAGCGGTTTGTCGATCGACAAGGTGGGAAGCGGCTACACGCTGGTGGCCAGCAGTTCCGGCTTGACCGGTGACACCTCGGATCCGTTCGACATCACAGTGGGTGCGGCCGCGCAACTGGCGTTCGGGCAGCAGCCGACCAATGCCACAGCCAATGCAACCATTGCGCCAGCACCCACCGTGCGCATCCTCGATGCCGGCGGCAACCTGACGGCGTCGACGGCCAATGTCACGGTGGCGATCGGCAGCAACCCCGGAACCAGCACGCTCGGCGGCACGCCAACGGTTGCCGCGGTAGCGGGCATCGCAACGTTCAGCAACCTGACGCTGAACAATGCCGGCAATGGCTACACGCTGACGGCCGCCAGCACCGGCCTCACCGGTGCGACCTCGAACGCGTTCAACATCAACTGCCCGGCGACCGTGGTCACCAACGGCAACGACAGCGGTGCTGGTTCGTTGCGGCAGATCATTGCCGATGCCTGTCCGGGCAGCACGATCACCTTCGCCGGCGGCGTGACCAGCGTCGGCCTGACCACCGCACAGCTGCTGATCAACAAGAATCTGATCATCGACGGCGGCGCCGGGGTCACCGTGACGCGCGTGGACGGCAGCCCTGATTTCCGCATCGTTGGCGTTGCACCAGGGAACACCGCCACGCTCGACAGCCTGACAATGACCAACGGCAGGGCGAATGTCGGCGGAGTGATCCGCAATCAGGGCAACCTCACCGTTCGGGACGCATTGATCAGCGGCGGGAATGTTGGTGCCGACGGTGGCGGCATCTACAACGACAACGCGGTTTTGCAGGTCATCGACAGCACGATATCCGGCAATACAGCCGCCAACGGTGGCGGCGGAATTGTAACCGTCGGGTTTTCAGTCGCAGCCAGCGCCACCCTGACCAATACGTCCATTATCAATAATCGAGCTGGATTTGGCGCAGGCATTGCGAATCAAGGCGCGGTGCTGACCATGACCAATTGCACCATTGCCGATAATGAGGCGACCACTGCTGATCCAACCGGCGACGGCAGCGGATTGGCAAACTTCGCGGTGGCGTTCGCAACCACCGCGACCCTCGTCAACTGCACGTTCAACGGCAATCGGCAGACCAGCGCGGGAACTCCCACTGCCGACGATGTGTACTCGGGCAACTTCGGCACACAAAGCACGGTGACGCTGAAGAATACGATCCTGGGCGGCAGTGCTTCCACCGCTACGCCGAATTTGCGGACCTACGACGGCGGAATCATCACGTCGCAAGGCAACAACCTGAGTACCGATGGAGGTGCTGGCTTGCTCGTTGGACCGGGCGATCTGATCAACACGGATCCGCGACTGGCGTCGCTGGGCAACTATGGCGGCACTACCCAGACGCACGCGTTGCTGCCCGGCAGCCCGGCGATCAACGCCGGCACGGCGACGGGTGCGCCGTCCACCGACCAGCGCGGCATCGCTCGTCCGCAGCAGGGCACGGTCGACATCGGTGCCTTCGAATCGCACGGTTTCACGCTGGCCTTGACCGGTGGCAACAACCAGAGCGCCGGTCCGGGCCTGGTGTTTGCCAGTCCGCTGACGGCGACGGTCACGGCCATCGACGCCGGTGAGCCGGTGCAAGGTGGCGTGGTGACCTTCACCCCACCGGGTGCGGGTGCCAGCGCCAGTCTGGCGCCGAATCCGGCGCCGATTGGTGCCGGTGGCGTCGCCA
>ERZ761602.779-NODE-779-length-63848-cov-6.214334_pt1 | contig 63848 bp, 54 predicted proteins | sample MGYA00512165_ERZ761602 | MGnify/ENA primary metagenome ERZ761602 (study PRJEB28899, sample SAMN02445085) | bioreactor sludge metagenome | biome: EBPR sludge; isolation source: Thorneside wastewater treatment plant | place: Australia: Brisbane, Thorneside Wastewater... | reverse complement strand
TTGATGTCGCTGAAGGCTTCGATCACCGTCGGGCCGCCTTCTCTGTGGCCGTTGCCGGTGTTTTTCCAGCCGCCGAAGGGCGTGCTGACTTCGGCGCCGGTGGTTCCGGCGTTGATGTAGCAGAGCCCACTCTCGAGTTCGAGCGAGGCTCGGTGGCACAGGTTGACGTCGCGTGAGAAGAAGCTGGTGCTCAGGCCGTATTCGGTGTCGTTGGCGAGCGCAATCGCTTCTTCGTAGCTCTTGGCTTTGATCACCGCGAGCACGGGGCCGAAGATTTCTTCTTTGAAGATGCGCATCTTGCTCGTCACGCCTGAGAACACGGTGGGCGGATAGAAATGGCCCTTGGCGTGCTCGCCCTTCGTGAGCGGGGCGCCGCCGCATTCGAGCTTGGCGCCCTCCTTGATGCCGATTTCGACGTAGCTGTGAATGCTCTTGAGTTGCTTTTCGTTTACTACGGCCCCCAGGAAACTGTCCGGCTTGCTGCCGTGGCCGACCTTGAGTTTCTTCGCGCCCTCCACGAGCATTTTCAAGAACTTGTCGTGCACCTTTTCGTGCACGATCACGCGCGAACAGGCCGTGCAACGCTGGCCCGTGGTGCCGTAAGCGCACCAGAGCACCGCGTGCAGCGCGAGTTCAAGGTCGGCATCGTCCATGATCACGACGGGATTCTTGCCGCCCATTTCGAGCGAGACGCGCTTGTTCAGCGGCGCGCACTTGGCCGCGATGCCCAGGCCCGTTTCCGTGCTGCCCGTGAAGCTGATCATGCGGACGTCTTTGTGGTTCACGAGCGCGTCGCCAATCACGCTTCCGCTGCCCACCACCATGTTGAACACGCCCGCAGGCACGCCGGCCTCAATCAGGATCTCGGCGAACTTCTGGCCAAGCAGGCTGGTTTCGCCCGCAGGTTTGAACACAACCGTGTTGCCCATCAGCAGCGCCGGGTAGGTCTTCCAGGTCGGGATCGCGACGGGGAAGTTCCAGGGCGTAATCAAGCCGCACACGCCAAGCGGCTGGCGCATCGTGTACATGCGCTTGTTAGGCAGCTCGCTGGGGATCTGGTGGCCCCAGGCGCGGCGGCCTTCCGCGGCGATGTAGTAGCCCATGTCAATCGCTTCCTGCACATCGCCGCGCGCCTCGGCAATGGGCTTGCCCATCTCGCGTGTCATGAGCTGCGCGATGTCTTCTTTGCGCTTCCTGGCGATCTCGGCGCATGCGTAAATGATCTCGCCGCGCTTGGGCTGGGGGGTGTCGCGCCAAGCCCCAAACGCGGCTTTGGCTGCGGCCACGGCCGCGTTGACATCGTCGACGCCGGACATCAGGTACCAACTCACTTCTTCGCCGTTGCCGGGGTCGTTTCGAACGTACTTTTTGGCTTTCTTGTCGGCGGGTGTCTGCCACTTGCCGTTGATCAGGTTCTTGACTTGTTCGCTCATGATGCGCCCCTTTTGAATTCAGGCCGTCACCTTGGGAATGCCCGGCTGCTTGTCAAGGCTGGGCCGCCGCACAGGGGCAGCAAGTCGGCCGTTTTGGACGTTGATCAGTCATCGAAGCGCGCAGTTGCCGCACCGGGAACGGGGGTTGAGTGCGCGCCTTGCCACCAACCAAATCAACGCGGAAGCAACAATTTCCGAAATTGCATTGCAAAACGGGGGGGGGACAATGCGCCATTGAAATGATTCTGGCACGTCGGCAACCAAAGCATGGAGCAGATCTATGAAAACGTATCTTCAGGTTGCTGTTGCCCTGGGGATCGTGGCGGCATTCTCCTTGGCTGCGTACGCAACCGGCGGCGGCGTCAATGATGTGGACAACTCCGGAAACGCTGTCGCAAACGGAAATGGCGCCAATGCCGCCTACGAGTCTCAAGATGACGGCATCACGTGGGTAAACACCGCCTGTGAACTCACCGCCGAGAGCACGGAATGGGTCTCGAACAGCGCCGAGGCTAATGACCGGTGCGACATGCTGGCCACCATCTCGAGTGTGCCCAGTGGGGACGCGCCGAAAATTTACGTGGCCATGCAGGGTACGCTTACAATTGGTGCCGGGCTGGATTTCTACGACAACGTCGCGGGTACCCAGTACATCGTGGCAGCGGGCGGTGAGATCGAGAGGTATAGTGGTGGTGGATCACCAACTCAGCTCGCGTGGGAGCACAAGATTGTTGAATTCGTCAACGAAAACCAGGTCCCGCGCCTTGGCTATGTCATTCTGAGCGATGACTTCAACGTATACCGTTTTACGGGCATCGACCTGTCGGCGGACTTCTACTTTCGCGAATACGGATGGTGCTACATTTACACGAACCGGCCCGAGGTTCCTTTGTGGAGTTTCGCTCGGGAAGACAAGCCTTTCACAGGCTTTTGCGCCCTGTTCGAGGATGACGGCGATGTTGTGCCGTGGGACACCGTGTCCTTTGGCGGGTGAGCCATGAGCCGGCGCCGGAAATCGGTCGTAAGCCTGTTAGTTCTCCTGGCCTCGCTGGCTTGTGTGATTTGCTTCCTTTGGATGGACTGGGGCGTCAAGCCTGGAACCCCCGACCAGTCTTCCAGTGACCCGGGTTGTTCGATGTTGGACGCGGGTTCGGGTGAGCGGCGCGTCTATTCCAGCAAGGCATCGCCGGTCTCGAAGGAACCCGAAGCCCCGCCGTCCCCGCAGAATCCGCCTGCGGACTCTGCTGGCCGTCCGTTTGAACTGCTCTTCTGTGATCCGACCGGGGCGCCTGTTCCATCGGTGACGTTTCTCTATCTCGTCGAAGACTTTGCAGCCCTTAACGCGCGTCTAAGGCAGCCGCAACCTGACGGTGCCGCGCTGCCTTATTACGCCGAGGGTGCCTCGGATGATGCGGGCGTGTTTTGCCCTCCGATGAGTCCCCATTCAGCGTTTCTGCGGTTGCGTTTGACGAGCAGTCAGTGGATGCCGTTGCACAGAACTTCCCACTCGCCGGGGCTCGCTGAAGATGAAGAGGGTGTTTTCTTGAGCAGCGGCAAGCGTCGGGAGGTCGTTACTCTTTGCCCGGCCAAGTCCGTCAAGCTGGTCGTTCGCTATGCCGATCTTGCTTCTTTCGAGGGTGAGGTTTCAGTGGCTTACCGTCATATCGGTGAGTCTCCAAGGGGTTTCGAGCGTCCTCGGACCTTTGCGCTGGAGAGCCAATCTGACATCCATGTTGAGCGAGTGCCGCGAAAGGGTGAACTCGAGGTTGTAGCTAGCAATCGTCGCGCGGGTTTTCGCGGGATGCATCGTGTTGCTGTTGCGACTGAGGACATTCAAGGTGTGTTCGAAATCGTCGTTCCCGCGACGGCCGAGGAAGCCGGTGTAAGAATCAAGCTTGGCGAAGTCCCGAACCAAGTGGCCATCCAGATTGTTGTGATGGTACAGATAGGTACGCCGGTGGGAGGCGGCCAGAGCGAGGGCGGGAGTGAATTTGTTCAGATGGGCCTGCGCACCTCGGAGAAGCTGCGAATTCTGGTTACGACCGAGACCATGGCATGGGAGAGCGAGTTATTCCAGTTACAGCCGGGAGAAGTCCGCGAGTTTACTCCCAAGCTTGAGCGCTACTGCACCTGTAAGGCGCGGATAGTGGATGAAAACGGATCTCCCCTCTGGCCTTCAATGCTCAACGGTTATCCCGATCGATACGCGAGCTGGTTCTTTGCCCGAACAAGTAGACGCTGGGATGGTCGAGAGAACAAAAAGTGGCGCCAGTGCTGGGTCGATCAGCGTGGCGACGCGACCATCACCAACATGCCTGCCGGCAAGAGAAGCATCGTCGCCGAAGCCGAGGGCTATGAAAGCCGGCAGCTCGACGTTGAATTGAAGCCGGGGGAAATCCACGACCTGGGCGAGATTCGACTGAAGAGGGCGGCTGGGGTGATCATCATCAAACTGACGAACTACGATGCCACCAAGCCCTATTATGCCTCGCTGGGACAGCCCAAGAGTGGGCTTGTTTCGGTTCCCGTTGCCTTCGCGGGGGGCACCTGTCGCCTGGAAAATGTTCCATATCGTTGGCTTTACGTCATTGTTCAAGGCAAGAAACGCGGCGGAGGAGGAAGTAGGGGAGTAGATTTCACACTCACCCCCGACAAGCCCGAGATCACTATTGAGTTGGACGTTGCCGAGCTTCAGACCGACTAACTGATTGTCTGGGTACTTGCTCACTGACATCGGGCTTGCCAGCCTCTTGTCATGCCGACGATTGGGCCCTCTCATCCCTGTTTCGTGATCGCCGACGTGGGAGTCAACCACGGGGGCAAGCTTCATGCCGCGCTCGCGCTGGTGGACGCGGCCAGGAGCGCTGGGGCTGACGGTGTGAAGTTCCGGGTGTTCAAGGCGGAGCGGGTTTCACTGACTCCCCCTGCAGACCTGCGCGGGCTGGAGCTTTCGCCCGATGCCTTTGCCCGCATTCGCGACCACTGCGTCGATCAGCGCATTGAGTTTGTTGCCGGTGTCTGGGATGAGCAGAGCCTCGCTGAACTGCGCCAGCTTGGGCCCCGACTGCTGAAGCTGGGCTCGGGCGAAGTCACCAATCGGCCCCTGATTGAGGCCTGCGCGCGCTCGGGGCTGGCCACTCTTCTTTCCACCGGGGCCAGCACCATGCCCGAGGTTTCCCGAGCAGTAGGCTGGTTTCACACCGCTTTTCGCGGCGGCCTGCCGCCGGCCACCCATGGAGTGGAACTGGAAGGCGGCGGCCGTCTCGCACTGCTGCACGCGCTGTCGTTGTTTGACCCGGTCCCGGAGGACGCGAACTTGCGGGCCATTCAGACGCTTGCCGCGCGCACGCACCTGCCCGTGGGCTACTCCGAAAGGTCGCGCGATGTTCAGCGCGCCGCCCTGGCGGTGGCGGCGGGTGCTTGTGTTCTGCAGAAGCCCCTGACCTTGAATCGGGACGCCGAGGGCTTGGACCACCGCGTAAGCCTGGATCCCTTGGAGTTTCGCGCGCTGGTCGAGAGCGTACGGGCCGTGGAGTCGGCCATGGGCGACGGCCGCAAGCGCCCAATGCAGGGTGAAAGTGCCGCGCGCGAACAGTTGCGGCGTTGGCTTGCCGCGGCCCGCAATCTTCCAAGCGGTCATCGGCTGGAGCCGGACGACCTGGTGCCGGTGCGGCCCGGCCCGCCACAGGGCGGCATTGGTCCCTATGACCGCCTCTGGGCCGTCGGCAAGAAGCTGCTCAAGGATGTCAGTGCCGGAGAGTGCATCCGGCAGGAGTGGCTGGAGGGGGTGGACCCCCCAGAGCCCAGCTGGTTTGGAACCACGCCGCCGCGCGAACGGCCCAACAGCATGTAGCAGAATTTTGAAACAGTGGACTTCTGCCCCGCCTTCAACGCGGTCCGTCCACAGTGAGTCTGGCCCGACCGCCGCGTTCAGGCGGCCGATCAGTCTCGTGAATTGCGCAAGCGATCCGTGGCCTTCGCTCGAAGCCAGCATTTCAAAGGCCAGCCGGAATAGAGCGGGAATCATGACTTGGGGTAGGGCGTGCCGCAGCTCATGCATGCCTTGCGGCCCTCGCGTCGGGGTGCGCCGCATGCCTGGCAGGCATCGGCCGCGAAAGCCGGGGTCGGCGCGGGCTGGGCGGGAAGCGGTGGGGGTTGAGGCACGGGTCGGGGACGTCCCGGCTGGGGACGTAGGGGGGCTGGCTCAGTGAAGATTCGGTCCCGGCGCAGGATGGGGATAATGCGCACGCCGATGTAAAGCAGGAACCAGCCCGCGGCAAAGCCTACCCAGGGGTTGACGCCGTGCTCCTCCGCCTTTTGTTTGCCCCACAACCCAAACAGAAGCGAAATGCCCGCCGAAATGAACAGGTAGAAAGCGAACACGCCAAAGTCGAGCGATGGCTCGGTCTCGTCCAATGGTGGAAACTCCTCCGGCCAGGGCTGGGCCTGAATGAGGATGGCGGAGAGGCGAAGGAGGTTCAGCATCAGTAGACCGATCGCGCGCTCATCATGTTGATGTCTTCCATGAACTGCAGGGCAATCAGCGTCGCGAAGCAGGCCACCACGAGCCCCGTTACCAGCGTGGCCATGCGCTTTCGCCCGCGGGCTGTGCGTGGCACAAAGATAGCCGCAGAACCCAGCAAAATGCCAGCTGCCAGCCAGGGCCGCGTCATGCACTGGTCCTGCAAGCCCTCCCACGTGGACCACAGATTGAACTTGAAGTGAACCCAGAATGAGTCCTGCTCGCCGGGCCCGCGGGTGATGACTTCGTTGATGCCGCGTTGCATGAATCCCCAGATGCCCAGGAGCACTGCGGCTTCAATCAGCGTGAGAACGTAATAGTAGGCTGCTTCGGGCAGACGGGGCGAAGGGAGCGTGGGGTCGGGTTTGCGGGGCTTGGATGCGCCAAGTGCCGCGGCAATGAGGGCATCGTCGAGTTGGCCCGACTCCGGCTTGGGTGATTCTGTCACGGCCTTTGGACCTTTTGGTGGGCGCGCGCGTTTAACAAAAGCAGTATAGCAGTTCGCGACGCCCTATGCCTGAGAACGTTCCACAGCCGGTGCCCTCCCCGGGCGCATCCGCGCGAACCGACCCCATGGTCGGCAAGCGTCTGGCCAGCTACGAGATCCTCTCGCGGGTGGCGCGGGGCGGCATGGGCGTGGTCTACCGCGCGCGCCACGTTTACATAGATCGTATCGTGGCCTTGAAGGTGCTTGATCCTGCGCTGGCGGGACGACAGGACCTGATCGAGCGCTTCCGCACGGAAGCCCAGAGCCTGGCACGCGTCGAGCACGAGAACGTCATCAAGGTGATCGACATTCTTGAAGAGCAGGGCGTTCACTTCATCGTGATGGACTTTGCCGAGGGCGTGAACCTTCGTGTCCTGGTAAAGGAAAAGGGGCCACTGGCCGGTGGTGAACTGCTCAATGTTGCAAGGCAGAGCGCTGACGCGCTCTATGCCGCCCACAAGCAGGGCATCCTGCACCGGGACATCAAGCCCGAGAATCTCATCCTCAGCGCAAGAGGCCGTTGCAAGCTTACGGACTTCGGCCTGGCGGGCGACCTGCGTCTGATTGCTGAGGGCCACGAGGGGCCGCTCAATTTCGGCACCCCGGCCTATGCCGCGCCCGAGGTACTGCGCCGCATGACGCCTGACGTGCGCTCGGACATATTCTCGTGGGGGGCCACGATGTACCACCTGGCCACGGGAGAGCCGCCCTTTGGCGCGACGGGCTCGCAGCAGATTCAGTTGCGCCAGAAGCAGGGAGCCGAACTTCTGGAGTCTCGTCGGCCCGACCTGCCCCGCTCCATGTGTGCCCTTATCCAGGACTGCATGGCCTTTCACCCCGAGGAGCGGCCGGAGAACTTCCGGGAGGTGCTGGGCCGGCTGCCCAAGCGCGTGCACGACTCTACGGCCGAAGTAGGAGCGCCCACGACCGGGCTCCTTACAACCACGGCGCCAACGGAGGCGTCGTCGCCGCGCGACTTCACGCGGCTCTACGCTGCCGTGTCGGCGCTGCTGGCCCTGGGCGCCATCATAGTTCTTGCGGTTGTCATTTACTCGCGCATGGGCGATGACGCGGCCCCCATCACGCCGGCCAATGTCGCGGTCTCCAATCAGCCGGCGAACGGGCCCCGGCCCAGGCCCCCGCAGGAACCGCCCGCAAACGTACCCGGTGCGGACGGCCGGCCCCCCGCATTCACCGCCGAGGAAGACGCCTACAACCTGGCTGAACTCGAGGCGAGAACGGCCCTCTCCGCGAGCAAGTATCGCCGGGCCTATGAAGCCTGGACGGGTTTTCTTAACCGTTTTCCCGAGGGTGCTTTGGCGGCCAGGGCCCATGCTGCGCGAGACGGCCTGGTGTCAAAGGTCGGCGAGTTGCGAGAAGCCGCGCTGCGCGCAGCGGAAGATACGGCGAGGCGCGCACTTGAAGAGGGGCGAACCGCGGATGCATTGGCGGCCTGGTTGTCTGTGCCCGCGGAACTGCTGGAACATCTCTACGGGGGTGAAAACGAAGCCATGATCGAGCGCGTAGAGACGCGCAAACAGGCGGTCGTCACCCAGGAGAGCAACGACCTGGCGCAACTGCTGGAGAGTGCAGACAAGCTGCGCCAGGCCGACCGATTGCTGGACGAGCGCGCGCTGCTCATCGAGTTCTGCCCCCCCCGGACGGAGGCCACGCAGGATAAGGTCAACGCGCGGCTGGCGCGGCTGGGCCAACTGCTCGGAGCAAGGCGGCAGCGCGCGCTGGATCATGTGGCGGCCCAGCGCAAGTCCTTGGGCGAGCAGCGCGGCGAGGCTTCGCGGCGGGCACTGGCAGGACTGGAATCTCTGCTGGCGGAGGCCGCCAACCGCCGCTTCGAGAAGGCGGCCCAGGGTATCGCCATCTTGATGTCGGAGTGCGGCGACAGCCTCGTGGACAAGCTGATTGAAGACTTCGGGCGGGACCTCGCCCTCGCGGCCAAGGCTGAGCGTGCCATTGCTGACGCACTGGAACGTTCGCGGCGTCGTGGCGGCGAGCTCGAGGTCAAGGTTCATGCCTCGATGTCGGACGACGGCACCCGCAGCGGCCGCCTGGACGCCTACAGCGGCAAGGTCACGGGCATCAAGGGGGGTGAGTTCACACTGGCGGAATCCGGCGGGGGGACAAGAACCATCAAGATTGCCCTGCTGCACTTTTCGGCCGTGCGCGCCATGCTCAAGGACGGCAGCGCGGACGAGCGCGGCGCGCTGATTGCATGGCTCTTCGCCCAGTCCAAGCTGGTGGAGGCCCGCTCCGAGCTGGGTCGCCTGCTCAAGGCGCCGGGCGTCACGGATGCCATGGCCACGCAACTGGCCGCCATGGATCAAGGGGGCTCTCTCGGGGCTGCGCCCCTGCGCTGGCTGCGTTTCCTTGCGGCGCGGGAAAGGCTGCTGGAGCCTTCGGCCTTTGTCGCGCTTTACGGAGACGCGGCCCTGGAGTCACGCATGCTGGCAGCACAGGCGGCCGTGCGGCGTGGTGAACCAAGCGGCGCCGCCGATTACCTGAGTCTTGCGCTGGAAGCGGCCGAGCGCGAATGGGTCGGCCCTGAGGTCATGGCTCAGGCCATCGCCCTGGCGCCGTCAGCGACTACGGCGGTGCTCAAGCGCTGGGTGGACGTCGAGTCCATCTTGGGCAGATCCGGCCTTGAACCCTACAATCCCGAGGCGCTGGTCAAACTGGCGCAGCGCATGCTGGATGAAAACCAGGCAGCCGAAGCCAGGCGTCTGGCGTCCCTGGCGCTGGCCCTCGACGCGAGCAACGAGACCGCATGGCTGATACTCAAACGCTGACCCAACCGGTTGCGCGTGTGAATGTGCGCCTGCGCTGTCCGCGCTGCCGCGCCTTGCTGGACATCTCGCAGGTGGACGCGCGTAAGCCCTTCAGTTGCGGCGGCTGTGCGTTGAAGACTGATGTTGCTGCCTGTGTCACGGCAACAGAGGGCTACCGGCCCAGGCGCTCGCTTCTGCTGGCCATGATGTTCATCCCGCCGGCGGTCATGGGCTGGTTTTTCACGCTGTTTACAGCCCTGTTCGCCACAGGCTTTGGCGCCTGGATGGCCAGCTTTGTGGCGGCGGGTGCGGGCGCGCTGGTCACCGGCATGACGTCCTGTGTTGTCCAGGCGGCAACCTATCAGCGCGAAGCGCCGAGGATTGCCACGAAGTTTGCCATGGCCGTGATGACCATGGCGCTGCCGGTGTGGCTGATTCACTTTGAGGGCGACGAAGCGGTGTCCGACACGGCGCAGGCCGTGCTCAGGATCGTGGCCTTTGTCTGGCTGGGCCTGTGCGTGCTGCAGATTCTGGCCTTCTTCCGCGGGGCGCCCGTCAAGGCTGTGGCGCCTGTGGTTGAGTTAGATACCCTGAAGTCGTGAACGGGTTCTCCTGGGTCATTGAAGGCGAGATTGGTGGCATGGCCCGTCCCGGCCATGACGCGGATCGGCTTTGGAAGTGGCTGGCTGAACAGGGCGTGGGGCTCGTGGTCAGCCTCACAGAGTCCGCGCCGGACAAAGACGCCATGGCGCGGCACAACATCGAGAGTCTCCATCTTCCGGTTCCGGACTTCACGGCGCCGCGGCAGGAAGACATCCGGCGCTTCATCGAGCACGCCCGCTTTCACCGGCACGAGGGTCACGCCATTTGCGTGCATTGTGGCGCGGGCATTGGCCGCACAGGAACCATGCTGGCCTGCTACCTGGTCAGCCAGGGGGCCGGCGCCGCGGAGGCCATCGCGCGGGTGCGCAAGGCGCGTCCCGGCAGCGTGGAAACCGAGGAACAGGAGGCGGCCGTACGCCGCTTTGCCGATAGCCCTTCCGGCCGGCATTTGCCCAAGGGCGGCAAGTCCGCCAAAGGCAATTGACGGGGCGGCAGCCGCGCATCTGGCGACCTGATAGACTTCTTCCGCATGCACATCGCCCTTGTCCGCACCGAGTTTGATGCAGCGCGTGGCGGCGCAGAGCGCTACGCGGTGAATCTCGCCCGGGCCTGGCTGGCCCAGGGGCACCGCATCACTGTGGTGTGCGCCCGCCACAGCGAGTCCGATGCGCGCGACATGGAAGTCGTCCATGTTTCGCGCCCGCGTTTGCTGGGGCCGTTCAAGCACGCCTGGTTTGCCTCCCGCGCGGGCCAGGCGGCCCGCGCCACTGGCGCCGACGCGGTGCTTTGTCTCGCACGGGCCTGGCCGGGCGACGTTTTGAGACTGGGCGACGGACTGCACAGGCCATGGATGTCAGTGCGCTATCCGGACCTGGGGTCGAGGCGGCGCGCGCTGTTCAATCCGCGACACTCGCAATTGCTCAAACTCGAACGTGAGTTGTTCCTGCCGGGACGATTTGCGCGCTATGTCGCCAATAGCGCAATGGTCAAGAGGCAGGTCGTCCACATGTATGGAGTGGACCCCGCTCGCGTTGACGTCATTCCCAACGGTGTTGATCCTGCACGTTTCAACCTGGAGGCACGAACAAAGGGCCAGGCGCTGCGCGTGCAGCATGGGCTCGGGCGCGACACCAGACTGGTGCTCTTCTCCGGCATGGACTTCCGCCGCAAGGGGTTGCTGGAAGCCGCGCGCGGCTTTGTGGCCCTGGTTCGCACCACGAAGTTGCCGCTGGCTTTTGCCTGCGTTGGCAAGGGAGACTACAGCGAAGCCCGGGCGCTATTCGAAGCCGAAGGCTTGGGATCGCGCGGGCTATGGCTGGAGCCCTCGGGGGCCATAGAGGCGTGGTATGGTGCGGCAGACCTGTTCGTGCTGCCGACGATGTACGACCCGAGCGCCAACGCCGTGACGGAGTCTCTGGCGTGCGGCACGCCCGTGCTTACAAGCCAGGAAAACGGGGCCAGACAGCACTTGGTGGATGGCGTCAACGGCTACATTTTGCGTGATCGCACTGATGGCGCCGAGCTTTCCATGCGGGCCCGCTCCCTGCTCGAAAGCCCCCGGGCACCCGAGGCCGTGGCCGCGGCAAGCGGGCTGATCACGGTACGCGAGAACGCTTCGCGCCTGCTGGCGGTGCTGGAACAGGCGGCGCAGGAACGAGCGCGCAGGCCCCAGGTGCGAGGTTTCACGTTCAGCGCTGCCCAACAGCAACAGTGGCACGCCACAACGGGGCGCGCTGCGCGTCTGAAACTCCTGCGTGGCTGGCTGTGGGACAGCGGCGCAGCGGTTTCGCTGCATGAACTGGCAAGGAAGCTTCAATCGTGACCGCGGCCGCGACGAGCCTTCCCAGCCTGCTCGCGCCCCTCAGGCACGAGTGTGGAGTCATTGCCGGCGGCGATGAGGCCCTGCGCGTGTCCATTGCGCTGCGCGAGGCGCTCAATGCGGGTGAGTCCGTGCAGATTCTGCGGGCGCGGCCGGACTCTCTGTCTTGCCTGATCCTGACGGTAGAGGGGCAGTTTCTGGTCAAGGCGTTCCAGGCGGGCTTTCTGGCGCGCCTGTCGCCTCTGCGTTTTTGTTCCTCGGGAGCGGAATTCAGAGCCCACGAGGCCTGCCGCGAGCGCAACATCGCCTGCCAGCGGCCGCTGGCCCTCCTGTCCGCCAAAGTCGGCCGCGGTGTCAATTATCTCGTGCTCGAACGGCTGCCCAATACAGTTCCCCTTGCGGCCTATCTTGAGCGCGAAAAGGAGCGACTGCTGGACAGTCCTCAGCTGCTGCGCCGCCTGACTTCGGGCCTGGCCCGATTCGTGGCCTCGCTGCACCTTGGGGGCGTCGTTCTTCCTGACCTCGGGGCAGATCGCATTCTGGTGCGTGCGGCCAGGCAGCGCACCGAAGGACTGGAGTTCTTTGTGCAGGACGTGGCTGATCAATCTCCGGCGGGCATGGCGCCGCTCGTAAGGCGTATGGCAAGCCTGGGTGAGTTTGCACTCGGTTTTACAGGCTGGCCGGCTCCCGCCTTTGTACGGTTTCTCAGAGAGTATCTGGTGGATGCCGGAGACAGCGTCGAACTGCGGCCCGCCCTGCGCATGGTACAGGAGCGAGCCCTTGCCAGGCAGTTTGAGCGCAACACACTGCTGGTCGCCCGCTGCACAGAAGCTTCGACGTCTCTGGCGCGTGTTGAGCGCGAGGGCACGGTGCTGCTCGTGAATCGCCAGACTCAGGGTCTGGACCTCGAACAGCTGGAGGGCCCACTCTCTGACGCTGCACCCCAGCGCTGGGAGGAAGTGCTGCGGCAGCACCTGGGCCTGCGATTGGGGGAATCCAGTCTGTGGTCGGTCAGGCTGGACGTAAAGGCCGGCGACCCGGCCCACCAGGGTCGCCGGGTGGAGTCGTCGTGGGGCCGCCTGCTGGAGTTGAGCCAGGTGGGGGTGGAGGCTCCGCGGCCCCTGGCCTGCCTGGTATCGCCGACTGCGGTCGTGGTGCTTGGCCGCGTCCTGGGCGGGCTGGTACCCTTTGGCAACGCCGAAGACCCGGAGTGGAAGCTGCTTGATCAGCTCACACGGTCACTCATTCGCATGCACCGCGCGGGCTGCTATTTCCTGCCCGGCGAGCCCCGGGATATCCTTGCGGGATTGTCGGTGGCGCTGGGTCCCCGCGGCGGCCGCGAGTTTGTACTCAGCGCGCCCTGGCTGCTCTTCAGGGGCACGCCGGGAGCTCTGGGCATGCAGGGCATCGCGAGCCTGGGCCGCGTTGCACGTGCCCTGTCGGAGGCTTCAAGTGAACGCGTCGGTCGCGAGCTGGTCTGGAGTTACGCGCGACTGTTGAGACTGAACCGTTTTGACGGCGAAATGCTGGCGCAGGAGGCTTCCAGGGTGCCGACAGGCAAGACGCTGGTCATGACACGTGGCATTGAACGCAGCCGCCTGGAACGGGGAGGCCGCCTGTGATTGTGGGCCCCAACCTCGATCTCAACGGGAAGCGCCTGCTGTTCATCAAGCCGTCGTCTCTGGGCGATGTGTGTCACGCCGTGGCGAGTGCTTGGGCACTCAAGGCGCGCTGGCCGGGCCTTCACGTCACGTGGCTCGTAAACCGGACCTTCGAACCTTTGCTCAAGGGTGTTGCCTGCGTGGATGAAACCCTGAGCTTTGATCGCGCGCGTTTCAAAGGCCTGCTCTCCCTGTTCCGAGAGCGCAGTGCGCTGCGCGCCTTCGTGCAGAGCCTGCGTCAAGGATGTTTTGACGTGGCACTCGACCTTCAAGGCCTGCTGCGAAGCGGCATGTTTGCCTGGCTCTCCAACGCGCCGGTCAGGCTGGGTTTTGCCAAGGCGCGCGAAGGCTCACGCTTGTTCTACACCCACCCGGTGGACACTCCGGCTGGCCCCATACACGCGCGGGACCGCTATGACGCCCTCACGGCAGCTCTGGGCTGTGCCAAACCTCCCCGCGAAGACCTTGACGTGGGGCCGGCTGAGCGGTCGCGCCTGCACGAGCTGCTCAGCCGCGAGGGTTTTTCGGGTGAGCGCATGGTTGCGGTTTGCCCAGGCGCGCGCTGGGAGAGCAAACGATGGCCGCCACTGCAGTTTGCCCGAGTTCTCGACGAGTTGGCCGGCCACGGTGCGGGCCAGCCGTTGATTGTGGGCAGCCCCGACATGGCGGAAATCTGCCGCGAAGTAGCCGCGGCCTGCAATCTGGCCAGACCGGTGGACCTGTGCGGCCGTACGGGCCTGCGCGAATTGACCGCGCTGCTGGATGAATGCGAGCTGCTTCTGACCTGTGACAGCGGGCCCATGCACATCGCGGCAGCGCAAGGCACGCCAGTAGTGGCTGTTTTGGGCCCCACGGACCCTCTCCGGACTGGTCCCTACGGACAGCTGGACCATGTCGTCAGCGGAGAGTGCGAACTGATGCCCTGCCTGAAGCGGCACTGTCCCGGGCTGGGCGATAAATGCATGAAGGACTTGGACGCCAGGCGGGTAATCGAAAAGGCATTGGCACTGCTAAACGCAGGCCGGCGGAAGTAGAGTATGGGGGCCGATGTCCAAGAACGGAGCAGAAAAGAAGAAGCTGGACTGGTTCAACGTGCGCCGCGCGTTGGGCTTTCTTGCGCGCCTCGCGCCGTTTCTCAAGCCCCAGTGGCCCCAGATTCTGTTTCTGCTGCTTGGCGGCGCCATGTATTCGGCCGGCTTTGCCATGCGCATTCCCGTGGTGAAGCCCTTCGTCGACCTGGGAATTGACGCCATCAACCTCACAGAGTCAGACGCCCGCCGCATCCTGGAGAAGACGACGCCGCTGGCGGGCCTGCTGGCGGGCGGCGCGCTACTGATGGCTCTGGGTACCTTCGTCAAGCAGTACTACATGGGCTATGTCCAGGCCCAGACGCGCATACGCCTGCAGCGGGCCGTGATCGAGCGCCTGCTGCGCCAGCCCATGGCCTACTTCAACGCCGAGCGCAAGGGTGCGCTGATGTCGCGTATCTCACACAACCTGTCGGGCGCCAGTACGCTGGTAAAGATTGCCATTGAAGACCTCTACTCGCACCCGATGACGATCCTTTCGTTGCTCGTTGCCATGCTCTGGACCAGCCCCGCCCTGACCCTGATTGTGCTGGTGATCTGCCCCATCGTGGTCGTGCCTGTCATGCTGTTCACGCGCAAGATCAAGCGGGCCACCCGCAAGAAGTTCCAGGGCATGGAAGAGCAGGGCAACTTTTTTCATCAGATGCTCGACGGCATCCGCGTGGTCAAAGCCTTCCGTTTGCAGGGCGAACAGGAGCAGGAGTACGACCGCGTCTCCAAGGAAGTGTTTTCGCGTGAACGAAAGATCGCGCGCTACAAGGGCACCTCCCGCGCCATCATCGAGATTACCTACAACATGGTACTGGCCGCGGCCCTGCTGGGCGTGGCTCAGGTCTTCACGACTCAGTGGTTCGAGGAGGCGGGCGGCATAGGCATGTTCCTCCAGTTTGTGGTGGCCTCGTTCCTGATTTACGAACCGGCGCGGCGCTTTGGCCACTCCATCAACGAGCTGCAGGAGGCCACGGCGGGCCTGGAAAAGGTCTTTGAGGTGTATGACCGCAAGCCCGAACTCGCCGACCGCCCAGATGCCAAGGATGCGCCACGCGAGTTCCACGAGCTTGAGTTCGACCACGTCAACTTCGAGTACATCTCCGAGCGCCCGGTGCTTCAGGACATCTGCTTCAAGGTCAAGCGCGGTGAGATGATCGCGCTCGTGGGCCAGAGCGGCATGGGCAAGAGCACGCTGATGGACCTGATTCCGCGCTTCTATGACCCCGTCTCGGGTGCCGTGCGCGTGGACGGCACGGATCTTCGCGAGATCCGCACGGACAGCTGGCTTGCCAACATCGCCATGGTCACGCAGGAAACCTTCCTGTTCAACACGACCGTGCGAAAGAACATCATGACCGGCAAGCCCGAGGCCACGGAAGAAGAAATCATCACCGCGGCCAAGGCCGCGCACATCTGGGAGGAGATCAAGGCTTTGCCGCAGGGCCTCGACACGCCGCTGGGAGATCGAGGCGTGAACCTATCCGGGGGCCAGCGCCAGCGCGTTGCCATTGCGCGTGCCTTTCTCAAGCGCGCGCCCATCCTGCTGCTGGATGAAGCGACTTCCAATCTGGACACCCGCAGCGAGCGCGAAGTGCAGCGCGCCCTCGACGAACTGGTCTCGGGATGCACGGTATTCGTGGTGGCCCATCGGCTGAGCACGATCCGCAAGGCAGACCGCATCCTTGTGTTCCATGAAGGTCGTATTGCCGAGAGCGGCAGCCACGACGAACTGATGGCGCTGGACGGCCATTACGCCGCCGCCGTCAAGTTGCAACAGGGCTCAACCTCACTTCAGCAGGAACCAGCCGCCGCGTGAGCCCTATGAACTCGGATTCCAGGGGAAGCTTCGGCAACAGAAATGCGCGTCCGGCCAGCCGCCGCGACACCGCCCGCGTCGAGTCCCGGGCGGGTTCTCGCTCCACTGATCGCGTCGATGGGCGCCCCGGCAAGCCTGACACCGCGCGGGTCCGGCGCGCCGCCTCAGATCGGCGCTGGCGCGTTACGGTGGTGGCGCCGGCGCTCGAGTTCAACGGGCTGACCCTTTACACACTGACGCTGGTGCGCGCCCTGCTTGAAATGGGTAATGCCGTGCAGTTGCTGGCTCCGCGCGGCCCCCTGCACCACTCCCTGGGCGGCCTTGATGTCCAGGTGATACCCCTGCCCCCTGCGCGGCAGAAGCTCGGCTTCTTTGGCTGGCGCAAGTTGAGGGCGGCGGTGGAGAGCTTTGGCCCCGATGTGCTGCATGCCGTCTCTCCGGATCTCGATCTTCCCGGCGTGCGCCTGGCTGACGCCCTGGAGCGCTCGCTCTGCGTGACCATTCACGGCATCAAGACTCATGAGTTGCCCAAAGTCGAGGATACGGACTTCGATGGCTACATCGCCTGCGATGCCGCCGTGCGCGAGCGATTGGTGAACGATTGCCTGTTGCCGCGCCGGCTGGTCACGCAGATCGGGCTGGCCGTATCGCCCATGCGTGCCCCCGAAGAGGCCCACGTCATGGACCCGCGGGCGACGCCCGCCGTGGGCATGCTCGGCCCCTTGGAGGATTCCGTCGGCTTTGGCGCCTTTCTGGATGCTGCGGGACGCATCGGCAACAAGAGCAACGACACGATTTTCACGATCCTGGGCGATGGCCCAAGGCGCTCGGAAGTGCGCAAGATGGCCGAAGACCGCGGGCTGCTTCAGCGTGTGGTCCTGGTTGACCGGCTCTTTGACTACAGCCTGGCCTGGCGTCCGTTTGACATCATTTACGTGGACACGCGCCAGCCGGCAGCGGGCATGATGTTGCTGAGTGCCATGGCCTTTGGCCTCCCTGTTGTGGCCACCGAGGGCGGCGCCGTGTTTGAGCTGGTCGAGGATGGTGTAGACGGCTTGCTCGTCCACCGCGATGACGCCGAGGGCCTGGCCCAGCGCTTCATGCTGCTGATCGACAATCATCAGGAACGCCTGCGAATGGGCCGCGCCGCCTATGAGCGCGTGGAGCAGGAGTTTTCTCCCCAGAGCATGGCTCTGGCCTTAATGGACACCTACGCCGCGCTCGTCGCCGGTGAGCCCCTGCCCCTGCGCGGGGAAGGCGCCCAGGGTCCGCGCCGACCCACGCGATCCATCAAGTGAAGGTTGGAACAGGCTGGCCTGTGCCCGCGTTGCAACGTAAGAGGCTTGCCATGCCGGTATCTCGATACGACCGACTCTTTGGCCACGTGGCGTCCATCACCGGGTTGCTCAACGCCGCCCAGGTGGAACAGCTCTTTTCTGCGGTCGAAACCGGAGAGGCCCGCGATATGGCTACGGCGGCTGCGCGCAAGGGCCTGCTGGCGGGAGATCTGGCGGCGGCGGTGGCCATTATCGCTTCGGAGCTGGCGGCGCGCCGTATCGCCGAAGACATCAGCCCCAAGGCCGTCGTCGGCAGCGGCCGAAACCCGGCCGTAGACACCCAGATCTACCCCAAGTCCCTGGGGGAATACCGCAATCTCAAACAGATTGCGCGCGGCGCGATGGGCATCATCTTCCGGGGCGAACACGTGAAGTCCGGACGGGTCGTAGCCCTGAAAGTACTTCCCCTGCAGATGGTGCAGGACATGCGTGAGATCGAGCGGTTCCGTCGCGAGATTGAAACTGTCACATCGCTGTCGCATCCGAACATCGTCAAGATTGAGGCCTTTGGCCAGGATGACGACTTCTACTACTACGCCATGGAGTTCATTGAGGGGCGCTCCCTGCGCGAACTCATCCACGACCGCGGCCACCTCTCGCCCTATCACGCCGCTGAAATCGTGCGGGATGCCGCGCGCGGCATGGCATACGCGCACCGGCATGGTGTCATACACCGGGACATCAAGCCTTCGAACCTGATGGTCACGAAGGAGGGCCAGGTGAAGGTGGTGGACTTTGGCTTGGCGTTCACCAAGGCAAGCCCGACTTTAACAGCGACGGGCCTGAGCCTGGGCACGCCTTCTTACATGAGCCCTGAGCAGATTGAAGGAGGTCGTGCCGAAGTAACGGAGCGCAGCGACATCTACAGTCTCGGCGTGACATTGTATGAGGCCGTAACGGGCCGTCGGCCTTTTGAGGGGGAAAACCACTACGACGTGCTCAAGCGAGTGCTGTTTGACGAGCCGCCCAGCGCTATGGACCTGAATCCTACGGTGCCGCGGGAGCTTTCGCTGGTCATCGCCCGGGCCATGGCCAAGAGTGTACACGAGCGCTACGCCAACATGGATGCGATGGCAGAGGCCCTGACCGAGTTGATTGACGGCCACGGTGCGTAAGATTTCACGCATTGTTTTTTGTGGAAAGCGCTTTGGGCCGATGCTATACGGTTCGCCCCTGAAAGATTTCGGAACAATTCGCCTTCAAACCGGTTGAAAGAGCGGTTTGCCGCAAGCGCATAGAACGCACTGGTGCATGGCGGGCCGATGAATGAAAGATTTTGGCCAGTTTTTTTTGACAGGCCAATCTAGGCGTGATAATCTCATGACAGTCAGTAGTCGATAACGTGATACTAAGGCGTTGGGCCGTGTGAGCCCTCGGACGCCGGCAGGTACGGACGCATTTCTTTTCTAGTCCCAGTTCGCTGGGCATCCTTGGGAGGGGATCATATGGTTGCTAAGAAGAAGGGCTTTACGCTGATTGAGCTGCTGATCGTGGTGGTCATCGTGGGCATTCTGGCTCTGGCGGCGATTCCGCTGATTTCGAGCAACACGGAAGAAGCCCGTAGCTCCGAGGCCCGCGCGGCTCTCGGCGCCCTCAAGGACCGCGCCCGCGTGGTCTACCAGCGCACCCCGGCGGCCACGGTCAACACCGTTGCTGGCTTGGGCATCTCGACGACTGAGTTGACCGGTACGTACTTCACCTCCACCAACTACACGGTGGCGCTGGGTAGCGGTTCCTTCACGGGCACCTGCACCGGCGTGTACTCGGCCTCTCCGAACGACCTGACGGTCACTGCCAACATGATCAGCGGCAGCGCTTCGTTCAACCGCTAGATCAGCAACGCGTTATGAAATCGGGCAAGGCGCAAGCCTTGCCCGATTTCATTGGTCCAACCCCAAACGCGCGCTTTCTTACACGCGCAATATTTTTTAAATTTCAACATGACAATCCGTTCTAGTGGTGTATGATTCCATCACACGATTAGAGAACCGGAGCTTGAAATATGACGCGCCTCCACCAAGTCAGGGCCGCCCGTCGCCGCAACATCCTGGGCGCAACGCTTCTTGAAGTGGCAGTTGCCGCGGTGATTATTGCTATCGTGGCCATGGCTGGCACCAGCTACTACCTCTATGCCCGACTGTTCGAAATCCAGGCGGTCCAGGAGCAGGCCGGCTTCAACATTGTCGAGTTGGAGATTGAGTCGTGGCAAGCCGAGGGTTACGGCGCTCTCTCCACCTTTACGACGGCCTCTATTCCCTTTGGCTACAATTCGGCGTGGCCCGTCGCTGACCCGAGGCGGGTGACCTATCCGCGCACAGAAGTCCGTGAGGGAATGACCTATCGTATTACGGCCACGTCACTTTGGAATCGCCGCGGCGGCCCCCTCGATGGTTACACCACAAACGTGGACTTCCGCTGGTTGGAGACCGCGGGTGGCGTAAGCTGGGAGTACCGCCGCATTCAGTTCCTGGTGGAGTGGGGCCCCAGCTTTGGCAAGAGCGTCACCATTGAAACCCGCATTGCTCAGTAGTCGCATCGGCGGCCATCCACAATGAGGCAAGTTATGGCGAGGCAAGTCATGATGAACAGGCGCAAGGGATTCTCCCTGATCGAACTGATGGCAGCATTGGCAGCAGTGACTGTGCTCATCCTCGCCATGGGCAGCACCTTGATCTGGCTGATTCGCGGCGAGCGCCAGAGCATCAATGCCAACGAGAGCTTCAACCGTGCGGACATGATCCGCGACATTCTCCATACCAACCTGCGTGCCGGTCAGACCCTGCGCTTTCCCACTACCGACGCCACGGTGGCCTACCCTGCGGATGGTGTAGGCGTGGCGGGGCGCGGCACCATAGCAGCACCTTTCAACGGCGAAGAAATCTGGGTGGAGCTGCAGCGCTGGAACACGGCCACCAGCACCTTTGAAATCATCCAGACCATGTGGCGCTGGAATAGCGCAACCCAGGTGCTGGGCAACCAGGAAAGCGCCGCAGGGGTGGCCGGCGACCCGCGCCCCACAACGGCGGTGCGCTGGAGCCAGGGTGAGATCCTGAATTTCGATGTAATTCGCGTATCCAACCGGCGCATCCGCTTTGTCGTCAACACCAACGAGGTTGACCAGCCGGCGGAGTCCCAGTTCACCGTGACCCTGCGCAATATTCCATAACTCGGGCGCTCAAGCGCTGAACCACTTGAAGCAAATTCCGGAGAACGCCATGAATTTGACTGTAAACGCCAAGCGTCTTGCCACGCGCCGCCGCCGCGGATCGGTGCTGATGGTGGCCATGGGCTTTGTCATTGCTGTGGCACTGGCCGGCACGGGCATGCTTTCAGTGTCCTATGTGCACCAGGTGCAGATGCAGCAGAAAGCCCTGGCCGTGCGCATGATGGCCGCCGCCGAGGCCGGCATTGAGGCCAAGCGCGGCCGCTTCACACTGATTGCAGGTGTGCAGGATGACTGGTCGACGCTTTTGCCTACGGCGGGATGGAACAACATTGACGGGCCCATGCTGATCAACGGCCTGAGCGTTCAGGTCCAGGCCATGCCGACGGGCGGTGTGTCCGTGCCCAAGGTCCGCATCCGCGGCGTGGTCTCGACTATCGGCCGTAACCTGGCCGTGGAGTACGAGGCCAAAGTTCCACAGTTCAGTGACTACTCGGTGTTTGCCGGTGCCAACGCCATCTACAACCCCGGTGTCAACTACAAGTCGGTCGGCAACCACTATTCGCGCAACAACATTTACATCGACCCCACCTACACCGGTGTCGAGTTCTTCGGCCGCACCGAACTCTCGGGCACGGTCACCAGTTACGGCGTTGAGGGCGCGGCTTACAACTTCAAGCAGTCGCCGATCACCAACGTGGCGCCTCGCTCTATCGACTTCTCGGCGGTGAATTTCACCGTGCCGCGTGCCCGCGCAGTTACGCTGAGCCGGCTGTACAAGGAAAATACGCTGGCGATCAACTTCAACGGTGATGGCACGTTTACCCGGACGTATGTGCGTCGCCTGACCACGGCGGCTGCCAACAACAACCTGTATCCCACCAGCAACGCATGGATCAACACGGCCAACGGCGCGATTTTGAATGCCTCGCTCACGAACGCCGACTACGACGTGGCCAGTGAAGTGGTCAGTATTCCTTCGGAGGCGGTAATCTTCGTGGAAGAGGGTTTTGCTGACACCGTCGATATCCAGAGCGGCGCGCCGGTGGGTTCGTCCAACCGTTATGTTCAGCCCCTGCACCAGGCCACCAACTATACGCAGGGCTGGACCACCGGCTCGACCAGTGCCTGGTCGAGGCAGCAGCGCAAGGTTCTGCTGGTAGGCGGCACCCTGGGCCCCAACGACCGGGTCACCCTCGTCAGCGCCGGCAACATCATGACAGTGATTCGCCAGTGCCTGCGCTACCAGCCGCTGCTGGCCAACCCCAGCCTGCGCAATGCGAACAACAAGCAGTCCGCCGCGGCCAAGGCATTCAACTCGATGCTCGGCATCATCTCGAACACCGACATCAACATGGCCTGGGAATGGTGGACGCCTTTGACCTCGACGGAGCAGTGCCCCATCGGCGCTGGTGGCGGCACCTCGAACATCGCCGCCGGTCAGCCGGGTCAGTTCTGCATTGATGGCAACTTTGCGGCTGTAAACTGCTCCATGCCCGGAAACATCATCAACGGTACCTCGCGAGAGATCTGGTTCTGCGGAGGCAACGGCGGCAACGCGCTGATCAACTCGGGTCTGGGTAACATCTTCAGCCCCGGCGGCACCTGGCCCACGGCCGGCGCCCGCCACTATGACTGGGATTGGCGTCTTCAGGATACGGCTCCGCCGTACTACCTGCGCACCTACAACGTGAGCGCGCGGTTCATCCCCGGCACCTGGCGCAGCTACGAGTTCTAGCGATTACAAAAAATCGTTGGTGTAAGGCAGCCGCCCCGTCCATGTGACGGGGCGGATTGCTTTGAGTGCGAATTATGACCCCTTTGTGACCCCTTGCAGTGCAATGTTCTGACGGCGTGTTTGGCTCTAAGTCGAGGCGTAAATCGTTGTTGCGCAAATCGTTGTTGACGGAACTGACAGGCCCCACTATGTTCCGAACATCATTTCTGGCAAGGATTCTGTTCACCACTGACGGGAAAGGCCCATGGCAACGCTAGCCGTTGGCATCGATGTTGGTACGTCCTCGGTCAAGGCCGTGGCGGTCAAAGCCTCAGGCTCAGGCTACGCGCTCAAGAGCGTCGGGACGGCCGAAATCCGCCGCGCAGAATACAATCCGGAGGAGTCGCCACAGGCTCTGGCCGAGGCCCCGCTGCGCGCACTCGAACGCATCACCCAAGATGGCGCCTTTGCGCGGAAGCCCTGCGCATTTGCCGTCTCCGGTCCGCGCGTGGCGCCGCGCCTGTTCAAGTTTCCCAGCATACCCAAGTCCGAGGTTGAGCAGGCCGTGCGCTTTGAGGCCGAACAGATTATTCCGTTTGACCTCGCCCAGGCGGCCCTTGACTACGTGCTTTTTGACGAAGTGATGGAAGAAGGCAAGGCCCAGATGGAGGGCCTGGTCGTCGCCGTCCACAAGGAAGAAGTGGACAAGCGTTATGTGCTGCTCAAGAGCGCCGGCTTTGACCCCGTGGTGCTGGACATCGACACGCTCGCGTTGGCCAACGCTTACATCGAGACTGAGGGCGTGGGCGAGCGCGAAACCGTCGCCCTGATCAACATCGGCGCGCGTTTCACCAACCTGGCTATCACCCATGGTCCGCGCCGCGTTTTCGTGCGCGATATTGCCACCGGCGGCGACATGCTGTCGCGCGCCGTAAGCGAGATTTACGGCCTCGACTTGCCCATGGCCGAGAAGCGCAAGAAGGAAGCCATGTACACCCCGCTGGAAGACCTCGGCGGCGGCGGCGAAGAGGCCTTCGAGGCGCCTTCGGGCGGTACGGAGTCCGGCAACGAAGAGTATGTGCTGCTCGACGGCGACGAGACCTCCATGGGCCTCACCGCCGGCGGCAGCAACGAAACGCTCACGGGCGAGGAAGACTTCGAGGCATCCGGGCAGACGCAAAACGCCATGGGTGCGGCCCAGAAAGTGACGGCCAACCGCGCCGTGCTGGCCGATGCCCTGGGAGACCTCGTCAGCGAAATCCAGGATACGTTCAAGTACTACATCAACCGCCGCATCATACCCCGCGTGGACAAGGTCAAGCTCTGCGGCGGCACCTCGAAGTTCCCGGACATCGACGAGTTTTTCTCGAGCCAGCTCGGCGTGCCGGCGGCTTTGTGGAATCCCTTCGCACGGCTGGATGTCTCGGCCGTGACCAAGCGCTTCCCGGCCAACTTCCTGGATGAAATGGGTCCGTCAATGGCCATTGCGCTTGGCCTGGCGATGCGCTCGCTGTAAGGGCTTTGCAACAATTCGCGGAGAGCCTCAATGTTTGAACTGAACCTGATCAAGGATAAGGCCAAGGCAAGGCAGCGCCGGCGCGTTATCTTCTTGACCATCACAAGTATCTGCTTTCTGGCAGCGCTTTGCTCAATGTTCGTGTTGAGCCTTTACTGGTCGGAGTTCCAGGCGACCAAGACGCTCATCGCCGGCAACGACCGCACCCAGGCCAGCGTGAATCAGCTCAAGGGCGAGAATGACGTCAATGAGCCCCTGGTCAAGAAACGCCGCAACGAGTTGATCAAGGCTTGGGAAGAAGACGTCAATTTCTTTGCCAAGCGGCCTTACTACACGCCCGTCTTGAACATCATTGCCAAGGAAAAGCCGGACGCGCAGTTCTGGTATTCACGCATCGAAATCAACCCCATCACGGCTGCGGCCAACGCGCCCGTGAGTGCAGGTCCCGCCGTGCCCAAGGTTTTGGCCCCCCGCCGGTTCACCGCGCAGGGCATCATCAACATCAAGGAGAGCGACGTTCAGACCGAGAAGCAGCTCGATCGCCTTGTGGCCAAGATGAATACGATTGACGCGTTCGTGAACTTGGTGGGTGTGGCCCGGCCGTCGCTGGATCGCGCGTCTGAGAGCGGCCAGAGCCAGGGTGGCGGCGACTCCGGTCGCTGGAACGAATTCGAAATTTCGGGCACGGCAGGTGGTGCCGCGGGACTGGCTCCCTGAGTGTAGTTTCTGACTTACGGCGGATGATGGACTGGCGAGTACGGAGAAGCCATGGCAGACCAGGCGAAGTCTTCGGGAGATTGGACAGCGGGACTCATCGCGATCTTCGCGACCCTGCTGCTCGGCGGCGCGGCACCCATTGCGCTGTTCTTCCTGCTCTACAAGCCGCAGACCGTTAAGCGCGAGGAGCAGGTCGCTCGTGAGAAGAACCTGAAGAGCGAGTTGGACATCCAGTTGGCGCGGCAGGCCAATCTGGCCGGGCTGCAGAAGGAAGGCGAGGAGGTGGGCGCCAAGCTCGGTGAACTGGAGAAGCAGTTTGCCGACAAGACCATCCAGGACGCCGTGAAGAAGATCGGGGCTATGCTGGAGGCCAACAAGCTGGAGATGACTCCCGAAGCCAAGCTGCGCCGCGATACCTCGGCCATCCGCATGTCGGACACCAAGGATGACTTTCCCGGCGGCCTGCGCGCCTTGCAGATCAGTGTCACCTGCTATGGCAAGTGGAAAGACCTGGCGACCTTCATTGCCTCGGTTGAGAGCATGAAGGAGTTCACCGTGGTTCTGGGAGACTTGCGCGGCGAGGGCGACAAGAATGCCGGCGACAAGCACACCTACAATTTCGATCTCTGGATCATGATGCGCCGCGACCTGGACAAGATCGGGCGTTAGCGAACCCGCGCCGCTTGGGGGATGCGATGGACAAGCAAAAGAAGCAGCTGATTATCCTGGTGGTACTGATTGCGGTTGCGGCGGCCGTGGGCATTTTCATGCTCAACCGCGGCCCTGACACACCTCCGCCTGCGCCGCCGATAACTGATCCCGCGGCCCAGCAGCCACCCGCGGGTGGAGCGCCCGCTGCCGGCGCTCCGGCCGCTGCCGGAGCTCCGGGTGCGGCGCCCGCCCCCCTGGAAGATCTCAAGAAGCCGGATCTCACGATCCCGGATCACCGCGAAGTTTCGGTGGATCCGGAGGCCAAGGACCCGCTGCGCGTGCTGAACCCGGACGTTGCTTTCAAGCAGACGGCGAAGGAGATTCAGGAGTTGCGCGACAACTGGCATGTGAAGGGTATTTCCATCGCTGGCAAGGAAGAAGTCATCACGACCATCACCAACAGCGATGGGACCAAGGGCGAGCAGAGGGAAATTCGGGAAGTTTGGGCCTGCTTCTTTGACAACAACCCTCGTTACTACCGCGAAGGTGATCGTCTGGAGGGTACCTACTTCAAGGTCCGCCGCATCGTACACAATTACCGCGAGGCTTTTGTGGAAGTGGAAGGCGATACGGGGGCTATCGTCAAGCTGCCCATGATCATGAATGACAGGTACGGGCAAACTACCAAGAAGAGATAGTCGGCTGACTTTGCGGTCAGGACCGAAGCGTAAAACGAAACGGAGAGTTCCATGTACGGAATGAGTGGGCAAAGCCATTGGTACCGGCTTGTGGCCGTCTTGATGTTGCTGGCGTCATTCTCGACGGTGCTGGCCGCGCAGGATGGGGGCAGCGGCGAGGTCGAGGACGGCACCAAGACCCGGGAAGTGCTTAACCCCGAAGAAGAGATCACCGTGGACTTCGTGAAGAAGGACATCCACGTGGTCATGCATTACATCGGTCTTCGCTCGGGCTTGAACATCACCGTTGAAGGTGACATCGCCAAGGAACTCACGGTGATTTATCGCAACGTCAAGCCTAAGGACGCCATCCGCTCGATCTGTGAATCCAACGAGCTCACCTACGTCGAAAACGGCATGTTCGTTTATGTGAAGAAGCGCGTGAACACCGCCGCGACGCAGGCCAACGTGACGAAGGCCAAGAACACCGACCCCAATGATCCCGTCGAGCGTTTCAATGTGATCTTCGAGGCGCAGGACCTCGTGGGGGCTTTGATGGAGGTGGCTCGCGTCACCAAGACTCCTGTGTTCATTCCCGCCGTCAACCGCGACCAGTGGGATGAGTACAAGGGCAGCCCGGAAGACTTGAACAAGATGATCGATATGATCCAGAGCCGCAAGATCAGCATGTATATGCAGTCTGCGGAGCCCAGGGACATTCTCGAGCGCCTGGCCCAGTTGGGCGACCTGCTCATAGACAAGGACACGAGCAAGGGCTACGTCTTCAAGTATCGCGAAATGAAGTCCAAGAAGGCCGAGGGTGCGGGACCGGCTGCTGCCGAACCTGACGAAGAGCTGATCAGCCGCAACTGGTTGCTGATGGGCGCCAAGCTGGGTGAAGTTTCTCAGCAGGTTCGCAACCTGCTGACCACCGCGGGCCGCATCGCCTACGACAACGAGAACTCGGTCATCCTGGTGACGGACGTGAAGTCCCGCATGGAGCGCGAGATCATCCCCTTCCTGGATGAACTCAAGTCCCGTTATGACCAGCGCCTGCGCGACCAGCCCATTGACGACCCCATGCAGGTCAAGAGCTACACGACGTTGCGCGATGTGACCGACAACGAGTTCAAGCTTGGCCTGAACTCCATTCTTTCCGCTGATGGCAAGGTGGTGACCAACGCCGACCGCAACACGGTAGTGGTCTATGATCGCCGCTCAAAGTTCAAGGACATCGACCTTTTCTTCTCGGCCATTGATACGGAGCCCGAGCAGGTGCTGCTCACGGCCAAGCTGGTTGAGGTCACGCTGGACAACTACATCGGTTATGGCCTGCAGATCTTCACTGAACACGGTGCCCAGAATCTGGACAACGGACGCTTCACAGGGTCAAGCCGCGGTACCTCTGCGCAGACCGTTGGCAACATGTTTGGCGCACCCACGGGATTTGGGCCCTTCTTGGGCACTTTTGCCAGCGACCGCGTGTCGGTGACGCTGGAGGCCTTGGCCAATGATGGCAAGGTCAAGACGTTGATTCAGCCCACGGCCATGGTCAGCAACAAGAAGCAGGCCAAGATTACGGTGGGCCAGGAAGTGCCCTACCTTCAGACTTCGGCGGCCACGGGCGGCGTGGCCCAGGTGAGCATTTCGTTCAAGGAAATCGCGATGATCCTGGACGTGACGCCCACGATTCTCGCAGATGGCCTCATGCGCCTGCAGATCAAGTTCACCATCAAGGAGCAGATCGGCAACATCAGCATCCAGCAGAACGATACGCCGGTGCTTTCCAACCGCGAGTCGGACTCTAACGTCTTCATCCGCGACGGTGAAACTCTGGTGATCGGCGGTCTGATTCGCGAGCGTGAACGCGATCAGGAGAACGGCATTCCGTTCCTCAAGGACATTCCGTTGCTGGGCTATCTGTTCAAGACCCGAAACATCCGCTCGGAGAAGACTGACCTGTTGTTCTTCCTGCGTCCCACCATTGTGTCGCAGAAGAACGGCCAGCCCGTCAAGCTGGGCTATGCCCTGGAGCGCGAAGTGCGCCCCATGGTGTGGGACGACGACGATGCCAAGCAGCTTGCGCTGGTGCCTGCCGAGACCACCAAGCCGGGTGCCGTTGCCAAGGGTTCTCATTTCGACACCGGCAAGCGCCCCAAGTCGGCCAAGGACGTCAACCCCAACGAGTAACCACTCGCTGGAGCCAACCGCACTCAGGGGCGACCTTCAGGTCGCCCCTGCCATTCCGGAGCCGACCCGATGGCCACAGACGTGAGCGCGAGTTTTGACCGCCTCGTAGCGCGCTTTAGCCCGCTGATTGACCGTTCTCTCAAGCGCCTGGCCTGGCCGCGCGCAGATGCTCCCAAGCGGCTCCTCCATGCCATGAGCTACAGCCTTTGGGCCGGAGGCAAGCGCCTGCGCCCCATGCTGGTGCTAGCAGGCTGTGAGGCCGTCGGCGGCACGCTCTCAGTCGCGCTTCCGGTCGCCTGTGCGTTCGAGATGATTCACACCTACAGCCTGATTCACGACGATTTGCCGGCCATGGACGACGACGATCTCCGGCGCGGCAAGCCCACCTGCCACAAGGCCTTTGACGAGGCGACGGCGATTCTGGCAGGCGACGCCATGTTGACGTATGCGTTTCAGGTGATTGCAGAACAGGTACGCGATCCGGCCGTGTGCGTTGCAGTGCTGCGGGAGATTGCGTCAAGTGCGGGCGTAAGCGGGATGGTGGGGGGCCAGCAGGCCGATCTCGAAGGTGAGGGGCAATCCCTCGACCTCGAACGGCTGGTCTATATCCACAGCCGCAAGACGGGGGCCCTGATCGCCGCGTCAGTGGTGTGCGGTGCCTTGGTGGGCGGCGCTTCCAAGGCGGCTGTGGCGAGGCTGCGCGCATTTGGACGGGAGATCGGGCTGGCGTTTCAAGTTGTGGACGACGTCCTCGATGTTACGGCTACGGCCGAGCAGCTCGGGAAGTCGCCCGGCAAGGACCAGGCAGCCCACAAGCAGACTTACCCGGCGCTCATGGGCCTCGAAAAGGCCAAAGTTCACGCCCAGCAGTTGATCGACAAGGCGTGCAGGCGCATCGCGAATCTGCCACGACCCCAGGCGCTGACCACGATCTCGCGGTACTTTGTGGCGCGGACACATTAAACTCCTGGCGTGTACGCCGAGTCAGCCTACCTCTTCCGCCACGTCCTGTTGCGCGAAGCCGCGTATCAGCTGCATCTTCCTTCGGAGCGTGCAAGGTTGCACGGGCTTGCCTTCGCCCTACTGGAGGACTGGGCCGGCGGGCGCGCGCCCTTACCCCCGTCGCTGGAGAGCGGCGAGCCCTGCCAGCTGCATTCCACAGACCTGTTCGCGCAAGAATTGGCCGAGCATCTGCGGCTGGCCGCGGGGGAGCCGGACCACTCATCAACGGGCTCCATGGCAGAGGTCCGGCGCCTGTATCTCCGGCGTGCCGCGGAGCACGCGCTGCGCGAGAGGCGCACGGAAGCCCAGGCACTTTGGGCCGAGTATGCGCTCTGCTGCGACGACGTTGAGCGAGCCTTGGCGCTGCAACGCGCCGGAGAGTGCGCCCTTCGCGTAGGCGAGCCGGCGGCCGAGCGGTTTCTGCGCGATGCTGTGGACGCTCTTGAAAGCTGTGGTCGGGAGCGCGAGCGAGGAGTGGCCCTGGCAAGATTGGGAGCCTGTTTGCGTTCCAGGGGCAAGGTGGAAGAGGCGGAACATGCCTTGAATCATGCCCTGAAACTCGTCCGCGCCCGGGGAACGCTTCGCGAGGAAGGCCTAGTACTGGAGGCGCTGGGCGTCCACATGACCCAGTCCGGGCGTGCCGCCCTGGCCGGTGACTACTACCGGCGTGCCCTGGAAATCTACCGAAAGGTGGGGGACAGGCGCAGCGAGGCGACAGTGCTGGGCAACATCGGTATTGAACACCGGCACCGTGGTGAGGATGAGCAGTGCGAGGCGCGCTATCTCGAGGCGCTGGCGATTCTGACAGAACTGGGGGACCGCCACAATGAGGCCACCCTGCTCAACAATCTAGCCGGGCTGTACTGGGTAACGGACCGCAATGAGCAGGCCGAACGGACCTCCAAGCGGGCCTTGGAGCTTCAGCGGGCCATTGGCAACAGGCGTGGCGAAGGCATCACGCTTGCGAACATGTCGGACCTGCTCCGAGACGAGGGTCGGCTGGATGACGCCAAAGAGATGTGTCTCCAGGCCCTGGCGATTCACAGGGAGATGGGCAGCCGGCGCTTTGAGGGCATCGCAATGGACAATCTCGCCCGACTGCACCAGGCCGCGGGTGAGTGGGAGCCTGCCCGGCACGCCTTTGAAGAAGCCCTGGCTGTTTTGCGCGAAGTGCGAGACAGGCGCAGCGAAGGTACGACACTGTGCGCCTTTTCCACTTTTCTGGTGGAGTGCGGGGACCCTGGCGCCCGGCAGGTCTGGAACGAAGGCGCGGCGATTTTACGTGATTTGGGTGACGCCCGTCTTGAGGCCTCCATGGCAGAGATGAGGGCTGCCTGCGCCCGAAAGGGTCTGGCGCCCTTTGAGTGAGCAAGGGTCATGCTAGGAAGCACTAACTCACAGCCCGACAAGGTGATACGGCCGCGTTGCCTTTGGGGACTGGAAAGGTAGCATTCGATGTTTCCCTTGGGGGGAGCCGCCTTTCCCCGGGTTTCTGACGGTGGGGGCAGGATCGGAACGAGCGAAGATGGCCGATCCGCGGAGCACCTATGTACGAACTGCTAGAGACCATCAACGAACCGGAAGATCTCAAGAAACTTTCCGTTGATGAACTCGAAACGCTCTCGAAAGAGATTCGTTCGTTCATCATCGAAGTGGTCAGCGGCACCACCGGCGGCCACCTGGGCTCGGGTCTGGGCGCCGTTGAATTGACGGTCGCGCTTCACTATTTCTTCAACTTCCGCAACCACGACTCACTGGTGTTCGACGTGGGTCACCAGTGCTACCCGCACAAGGTGATTACGGGCCGGCGCGACAAACTCATGAAGCTGCGCCAGCACCACGGGCTCTCCGGCTTTCCAGACCCTACGGAAAGCTGCTTTGACCTCGTGAAGACCGGCCACGGAGGCACCTCGCTGTCCACGGCCCTGGGCATGGCCATTGCCAACAAGCTGGCCGGCCGCACGGACCGCACGAGCGTCGCCGTTATCGGGGATGGCGCGCTGCAGGAAGGCCAGGCCCTGGAAGCGCTTAACCATGGCGGCGACCTTCGCGACCTGAAGTTCCTCGTGGTGCTCAACGACAACGCACATGGCATTGGGCCCGCCACAGGCGCGCTGGCCAGCTATTTCAGCAAGTTCCGCACCTCCTCGGCCTACATGGGCGCCAAGAAGGAAGCAAAGAAGATGCTCAAGGCGCTTGACCAGGGCGGAGGCGCCATTGGGCGGGCGATTCACGACGTTCTGGACCACGTCAAGGCCGCGGCTCACGGCCTGATGCCGGCGCCTCATCCTGGCGTCTTGTTTGAGGAACTGGGTTATTTCTACTACGGCCCCATCGATGGCCACAACGTGCGCGAAATCGTTGACGCGCTGGAGAATGTTTCCCGCGTACCCAAGCCCGTGGTGTTGCACCTGATCACGACCAAGGGCAAGGGGTTCAAGAACGAGGACGAGGACTTCTACGCGCACCATGCCGCCGGCACGCACCAGAAGGTGACGTCGCATCTGCCGCGCGAGTATTCGCGCCACGGCGGCAAGTCCTACACGGATATCTTCATCGACGAAACGTTCGAACTCATGGCACGCGACGAGAAAGTCGTGGCCATTACGGCGGCCATGTTGCAGGGAACGGGGCTGCAGAAGGTGCTGGACAAGTATCCGGAGCGCGTGTTTGACGTCGGCATGGCCGAGCAGCACGCCGTGGGCTTTGCCCAGGGCCTGCGGCTGGCAGGCCACAAACCCATCTGCGCGATCTACTCCACGTTCATGCAGCGCAGCGTCGACCAGCTCTTCCAGGAAATTGCCCTGATCAAGACGCCGGTGTTGATGTGCCTCGACCGCGCGGGTCTCGTCGGCCCTGACGGTGCGACTCATAACGGCGTCTTCGATATCGCCTACCTCGGCATGCTGCCCAACGTCGTACTCTGCGCGCCGCGCGACGCCACCGAACTCAAACGCATGATGCGCTGGGGCATTGACCACAACGAACCCGTCGCGGTCCGCTTCCCCCGCACGGCCGCGCCCCGCCCGGAGCTGGAGTTGCCGGCTAACCAGCCCATAGAGCGCGGCAAGTGCGAAGTCCTGCGCGAGGGGCCCGATGGCGCAATTTTGGCCTACGGTTCCATGGTCTATCACGCGCTGGACGTGGTCGAGCAACTGGAGAAGCGGCACGGCAAGCGTTTCACGCTGGTGAACGCGCGCTTTGCCAAGCCGCTGGATGAGGCGGCCCTGGGTCCGATTATCGAGAAGGCGCCGGTGGTGTTCACCGTTGAGGAGCACGTGCGCCACGGCGGCTTTGGCAGTATCGTGCTGGAGTTCTGCAACAAGAGCCTGCTGGACGCCAACAAGCTGGTCATCTTGGCTATCGACGACAAGTTCATTGATCACGGCCAGCGTGTTCAGGTGCTGGAGGATGTCAACCTGCATCCCGCGGGCATTCTCAGGAGCATCGAGCTGCGTCTGGGTTTGGGCTCCGACGAAGCCCACGCCAATGCTCCGGCCAAGGCTGTGCGCGTTGGATAGGCCGGCTTGGCGTCACGGAGTGCGGTTTAGCCACGGGCGCCCATCCGCGGTGCCGAGCTCAGCGTTGCACTGGTCCATGTCTTCTGCTGCAAAGGCCAGCCTTCTCGGCCTTTTGCGGATGTCTACTAAGGATGCGCGGCCATGATTCTGCTGGTCGGTGACGGGAAACGGGCCGATGTGGTTCACGGCATCGCACAGGTGGAGCCGCTGCTGCGGGAGCGCACCTCCGATGTGGTCATCGACCTGGACGGCCGTGTGGACTTGACGCGTCAACCTCCGCGCATGGTATTCAACTTCGGAGGCGACGGCTCCATCTTGCACATCGCGCGCAGGCTGGGCGAGCATCAGGTGCCCATTCTGGGGGTGAACTTCGGGAAGTTCGGCTTCCTCGCGGAGTTCGAACTTCCCGACCTGCTTGTGCGCCTCGATGATGCCCTGGCCGGGCGCCTGCCCAGCCGGCGCTCTATCATGCTCAAGGCCGAGATTTCCCGAGCGGGTTTTGTGCGTGAGAAGTTGGCGGTCAACGACGTCGTGCTCCAACATCTGCCCGATGGCCGCATGTCAACGGTGCACGCGCGCTACTCCGGGGCTGACATTGCGACCATCGTCGGCGACGGCGTCGTGATCAGCACACCCCTGGGGTCTACGGCGCACAACCTTTCGGCCGGGGGGCCCATTTTGCACCCGGAAGTGGACGCCATCGTGCTTACCCCCATCTGCCCCCATACGCTCAGCCTGCGCCCCCTGACCCTGCCCGCGGGCGGCAAATTGGAACTCTGGGTCGACACCGGCGACAGCATCTGTCTGACCATGGACGGGCAGGGCAGCGAAACAATTTCCGGTGGTGATCGAATCATCATTACCCGTGCAGCGCGCCAGATCACCCTGGTGACCCACCCCAGTCGTTCCTACTTCGATACGCTGCGGTTGAAGTTTGGCTGGAGTTCGCGGCCCGTCGCCCATCCCCGCTGATATACTCATCGGGCGATGAAGTCGCCGACGTCCAAGCTCGCTTCCCGTCTGCCCATCACACCTTCGCGGCAGCCGCTCACCCTCGTGCTTTTCAGCGCCGACAGCATCCTTTGTGAGGGATTGCTGATGCTGCTCACGCAGTCACGCAAGTTCAGTCCCGAGCGCGACGCGGTGCGCGTCGCCACGGACGCCGCCCAGGCCCTGGAGTTCGGCGGCAACGATTCCGTGGTCATGTTCGTCGATCCGCGCCTTGCAGCAGTGGCGGCCCCCGCCCTGCTCCGCCTCAACTCGGCGGCCGCCCTGGTCATGCTGCGGCGCGGCTCCGGAGACGAAAAGCAGGCCGAGGAACTCCGAGGCGGCTTTCCCATTGACGATGAACTGGACGTCCCTCCCACCGTCCTGCAGGTCGATACGCTGCTGCGCCGTATGCGCGAGCTGGTTTACCTGCGCGGTCGCACCTTCAATCAGGGCGACGGTCCCAGCGAGAATGACAAGCTGCGCCGCCTCAATCGAATCGGCGTGGCACTTTCCAATGAGCGTAATCTTTCGGCGCTGCTCTCCGTCATCCTGACCGAGGCGCGCAACATCATGGACGCCGATGCCGGCTCGATCTACATCATCGAGGCGGGAAGCGGGGCCCCGCGCGCGCGTCGGCGGGCGGGAGATGCCGCGCGCCAGACCCAGGCTGCAGCCGTCAAGCGCTCGGACTTCACCACCAAAATGTTCTCCCTGCGGTTTGCCGCGGCGCAGAACGACAGCGTGAACATCCCCTTCGATGAGATCGTCTTCCCCGCCAACATGGAGAGCATCGCGGGCTACGCGGCGCTCACAGGTGAGATCGTCTCGATCGAAGACGTTTACCGCCTGCCCCCTGGCGTGCCCTACCGGTTCAACGCGACGATCGACAAGAAGTTCGGCTATCACACTCAGTCGATGCTTACTATTCCGCTCAAGAATACCTATGACGAGGTGGTCGGCGTCGTCCAACTCATCAACAAGAAGCGTGACCCCAGCCGCCGCATCGACCTGAGCGAAGAGTCCCACAAGACACTGATGCCCTTTTCCGCCGAGGACATCGAGCTCGCGAGCAGCCTTTCCAGCCAGGCCGGCGTGGCCATCGAGAATGTGCGCCTGGCCGATGCAATCCAGAAGCTGTTCGAATCCTTCGTGTTTGCCAGCATGCGCGCCATCGAGCAGCGCGACCCCAGCACAGCGGGCCACAGCGCGCGCGTGGATCGCGTTACGCTGGCGCTGGCGCAGGCCGTCAACGAGGCCAAGGAAGGACCCTTCAAGGACCAGCACTTTTCCGATTCGGAATTGACCGAGCTTCATTATGCCTGCCTGCTTCATGACTTCGGCAAGATTGGTGTGCGCGAGCACGTGTTGACCAAGGCCAAGAAGCTCTACCCCTGGGAGTCGGATGCCATCGCATTCCGGGCAGAAGTCATCCGGCGCGAACTCATGCTGACTGCGCTGGACGACGAGCTGTCCCTGTTGCGCAAGGGAGCCTCTTTTGAGGGTGATGAGGTCGCGGAGCTGCGCATGCGGTTGCAGCTCCAAGTTGCGGAGTTGGACGGAGATCTGGAGTTCATCAGGAAGCACACCGAGCCCGGCTTCTTGCCCGACGACGCCCTGGCGCGTCTCAAGGCCATTCACGCCAAGCGCTACCGTGGAAGGCACGGCGAGTTCCCGCTGATCCTCGACCGCGAGATGCACAGCCTCTCGACGCGGCGCGGCTCCTTGAACGACGAAGAGCGCCGGGAGATCGAGAATCACGTCAGCGACTCCTGGAAGTTCCTGCGCCAGATTCCCTGGACAGCCGACCTCTCCCGGGTGCCGGAGATCGCGGGCCAGCACCACGAGAAGATGAATGGCAAGGGCTACCCCAATGGCGTGCCGGCCTCCCAGACGCCCCTGGGTTCGCGCCTGATGGCTGTCGCGGATGTCTTTGACAGCCTGACTGCGGGCGACCGGCCCTATAAGCCCGCAATTCCGCTCGAGCGCGCCATGGAGATTCTGGAGAAGATGGCCCTGGCCGGCGATCTCGACCCCGATGTCGTCAAACTGCTCAAAGAGGCCAAGGTCTGGGAGAAGCTGAAGTTGAAGGTGGTCCGTCTGTCGGACGCCACGCCCGCCCAGCTGGCGGCGCAGTAGAGCATTGACCGGAGTTGCCTCCGGCGTTAGCAGATGGGGCCGGCTGGCGCAGTGTTAGTGAGTGAGATGCCATGGCCTTGACGACGCCCTATGCTCCAAGAACACCCGCCAAGGTGAAGACCGCGCGGGGAAAGAAAAGCGTGCCCCAGAAAATGAAGGCTTCGGATTTCCTGAAGTTCGATTGGCCGGACGAGCAGCAGTGGGAACTCGTGGCGGGCACGCCGGTTCTGCGCCCAAGCCCGGAGTTCCGCCACCAGGCACTGGTGGGCCGGGTCGGATTTGAGCTGGCCCGCTGGTGCGACGTGCACCGCGACTTCCGCGCCGTCATCAGCATGGGTCTGCTGCTGGAGAAGGCGGAGAGTATCCTGTGCCCGGACGTGATGCTGCTTTCCGCGGCTGACTTGCGCGCCCACAGGTCAGGGCCCCTGACTTGTGTGCCCAAGCTGGTTGTGGAAGTACTCGCGGACGAGTCGGCGGCCCTGGATCATGGCCCAAAACGCGACATCTACGCCTTCATCGGCGTGGCTGAGTACTGGCTGATGGACCCCGTTTCCGGTGCCCTGCACATCTACACCAGCCCCAAGGACGGAGCCTACACCCAACTGCCGGCAGACAGCTCGGGATTCGTGCGCTCACCTCTGCTGGTGCAGCGGCTTCGAGTTCTGATTGAGAGCAACGATCCCCGTATACTTTTCCAGTAGGCGAAAATGGCCAAGAGCAAGTCCACGCTTCCACGCACCATTACCGTCGCGCACAGTCCCGATGCCGACGACGCGTTCATGTTCCACGCGCTCACGAATCACAAGGTCGACACCGGCTGGCTGACCATCAAGCACGAGCTGTGCGACATCGAAACGCTCAACCAGCGCGCGAAAACGGCTGAGCTCGATGTCACGGCCGTCAGTTTCCACGCCTATCCCTATATTGCTGACAAGTACGTGATCACGCGCGCCGGCGCATCCATGGGAGACCGTTACGGCCCCATCGTCGTCTCGCGCGAACCCATGAATCCCCAGGACCTCGATGGGAAAGAGGTTGCCATTCCCGGCCCGCTGACGAGCGCCGCGCTGGCGCTGCGGCTCTACAACCCCAAGGTCAAACCCGTGCCCATGGGTTTTGACAAAGTCCAGCACGCCGTGCTCGAGGGCAAGGTGCCGGCGGGCGTTATCATCCACGAGGGCCAGGTTACCTACAACGATCTCAAGCTCTTCAAGGTCGTGGATCTCGGCGAGTGGTGGTTCAACAAACACGAGTTGCCCCTGCCGCTGGGTTGCAACGTTGCGCGCCGCGACCTGGGCAAAGACGTCATCGCCCAGTTCAGCAAGTGCTTCTCCGCCAGCATCAAGTACGCGCTGAAAAATCGCGAAGAAGCGCTCGACCACGCGCTCAGCTATGGCCGCGGGCTCGACCGCGAGCGCGCCCGCAAGTTCGTCGGCATGTACGTGAACGAATACACCGTCGATATCGGCAGGCGCGGCATGGAAAGCGTGAAACTGTTCCTCAAGCTCGGGCGCCAGGCGGGAATAGTGAAGGCCAAAGCCGAGCCGGAGTGGGTGTGACGCATGGGCGTGAAGGGCCCGTGACCTTCCATGAGTGACAGTGTCAAACCGGAGAACCCCGAAAAGCGCGCGGCCCTGCGGGACATGGCCAGCGGCGCGGCTGATTTCGCCACGCGCTACCTGCCGGGCTCTGGGCTGTTGAGGCGCATGGAGGAGGTGCGCAAGCAGTTTGAGGGTTTCGAGGCCCCGGCCCCCGGCGAGCCCGGGAGCCCTCGCTACCTCGACATGCACGGACGCAACTTTTTCCGGCCACCGGGCGCGCTGCGTGAGCCGGACTTCCTGGACACCTGCTCTCGCTGTAAGAAGTGTGTGGATGCCTGCCCCGAAATGGTGATCACTCCGGCGCAGGCCCACATGGGTGCGCCCGTGGACACGCCGCTGCTCTTTCCCAATCGCGGGCCCTGTACGCTCTGCGGCGAGTGCATGGATGTATGCCCGACCGGGGCACTGAAGAAAACGCCCGTGGGACAGATACGCATCGGCATTGCCGTGGTAGAGTCCGAAACCTGCATCGGCTACAAGGGCGAGACCTGCACCAGTTGCTACCGCGCCTGCCCCCTGGAACCCAACGCGATCTCATTTCACGACACCCAGCCGCGCGTAGACAGCCGCGTCTGCACAGGTTGCGGCCTTTGCGTGCCCGCCTGCCCCACAGACCCTGTCAGTATCGTGGTCCTGCCCCGTCCGGCGAGGAAATAGCGCCGCCGGCTGCGGTCTTGGCGGCGCCTGCGTTTCCGCCTCTTCAACCAGTGCCCACCTGTTGTAGAACATGCCCATGCCCGAGAAGTCCTACATCTATTGCGACTACGCCGCCGGAGGCCCGCCGCGCCCGGAGGTTTTCGAGGCCATGCGCTCGCATGCCTTTGCGCACTTCGCCAACCCCGGCGCGCATCATCCGTTGGCCTATCTCGCCCGACACGAGATGGAGCGCCTGCACAGCCGCGCCGCGGCGGTGCTGGGCGTCGATCCGCGTGAGGTCATCTTCACCAGCGGCGGAACGGAGAGCGACGTGCTCGCGCTGCGCGGAATGCTGCCTCCCCGCCCCCTGAGCCGTGGTGGCCGTGAGGTCGATGATGCCAGGCCTTTTTCACGCCGGGACGAACTGGTGGTATCCGCAATTGAGCACCACGCCGTGCTGCTCTGTGCGGAGAAGCTGGCGCGGGAGGGATTCTGCGTACGCTATGCCGGCGTCAATTCACAGGGCCTGGTAGATGTGGACCAGCTCGACCTGCTGATCAGTGAGCGTACGGCCCTGGTCAGTGTGATGCTCGCCAACAACGAAACCGGTGTCATTCAGCCTGTGCGCGAGGTGGCGCGCCGTGCCCATGCCAAGGGCGCGAAGTTCCACTGCGATGCGGTGCAGGCGTTTGGAAAGGTTGACCTCAAGCCGCGTGACATCGGCTGCGATCTGTTGAGTCTCTCGGGCGGGAAGTTCGGAGGGCCCAAGGGCACCGGGTTGCTGTACAACGAAATGACCAATCGCCTTGACGCCCAGATGGTAGGGGGCCCGCAGGAATGGGGCTATCGCGCGGGTACTGAGAACCTCGGCGGGCAGGCCGGCCTGGCCTTGGCCATGGAATTGGCTGAGGCTGAGCGTGAGAAGGTCTGGCCCCGTGTGGCGAAGATCCGTGACGCACTGGAGGGCACTTTGAAGGCAAAACTTGGTGCCAGGGTGCGCATTAACGGCGAGGGCGCGCCACGGCTGCCCAACATCAGCAATGTCTCGTTCCTCGGTGTCGAGGGCCAGGCCTTAGGCATTGAGCTTGGTGAACAGGGCTATTGCGTAGGGCTTGGCAGCGCGTGCGCGCCGGGCGAAACCGACCCCAGTCATGTGTTGCGCGCCATGGGTCTCTCATGGGAAGACGCCCAGGGCTGCATTCGCTTCAGCTTCGGTCCCGAGATCACCGAGGCTCAGGGAGCGCGGCTGGCCGATCTGTGCGTCGCCAACTATCTGAAGCTGGCAGAACTGGCGTGATCGAGGAACTGGGGCCTCCGGCCCTGGCTCCGCGGCCAACATGAAAGCGCGCACGCTCAATCCCACGGCCCAACCCTTCGACCTGCGGCTTTCGCTGCCGGGTTCGAAGAGTTTTGCCAATCGCGCGCTGGTGTGCGCGGCTTTGGCAGGGCGAAAGTGCTCACTTTCCAATCTCTCGCCTGGCGATGACACGGCGCTGATGCTCAACGTGCTGGCCGACCTCGGCTGGAGCGTGCGCGGGCGCGGCGACCACGTGGATCTCAATCCGCGCGCGAGGCCAGCGATTGCGGCTGGGGAGGGGCGCAGGACGATTTACACCGGTGCAGCAGGCACAGCCACGCGCTTTGCCTGCGCGCTCCTGTGCGTGACGCCGGGGCGCTTCGTGCTCGACGGCAATGTCAGAATGCGCCAACGTCCCATGGCGGACTTGATTCACGCACTGCGGCAACTGGGTGCAATAATCAACGAGAAGGGCAAGCCAGGTTGCGTGCCGCTGGAGATTGAGGGTGCCAGTCTGCGCGGCGGCAAGTGCGTACTCAGCGGCGAGGTCTCCAGCCAGTTTCTTTCCGCGCTATTGCTCGTGGCGCCGATGGTGGGGGGCGGCATCGAGATCGACGTGCAGGGCGTACTCGTCAGCAAGCCTTACGTCGATATCACGCTCAACGTAATGCGCGCCTTTGGCCTGCCGGATGCGTGCGTCAAACGCGATGGCTACCGGAGACTTGTGGTCAAGCCGGGCGCCTATGGCTGCGAGCGTTACGATTGCCCTCCTGACGCCACGGCTGCGAGCTACTTCTGGGGCGCTGCTGCGGTCACGGGCTCAACCTGCGTGGTTGATGGATTGACGCGTCAAGATGTTCAGGGCGACGTCAAGTTTGTCGATTGCCTCAGGCGCATGGGTTGCGAGGCACTGGAGTTTCCCAATGGGCTTGGAGTCCGAGGACTGTTCCAAAGCGGGATTGGACCTGCCTCTCGGGGCACCGTGGGGGCTGGCGCCCTGCGAGCCATCGAGGCGGACATGTCATCCATGCCCGACTGCGCACAGACACTGGCGGTGGTGTGCGTGTTTGCCCAGGGCACCTCACGTCTGACGGGGCTCTCCACGCTGCGCGTCAAGGAAACCGACCGCATCGCGGCCTTGCAGGCGGAGTTGAAGAAGCTGGGCGTGACGACGCGCGCAGGGGAGGACTGGCTGGAGATAGACGGGCAGGGCCAGAAGGCAGAGGTCAGAGGGCGGAAGTCCCGGCCGTTGCCCGTAATCAAGACCTACGAAGACCACCGCATGGCCATGAGTTTCGCAATCGCGGGGTTACGCACGCCGTTGCGCATTTCGCATCCCGAAGTCGTCAGCAAGAGCTTTCCGGGCTTCTGGGAGTACTGGGAACGGCTCCAGCCCTCGGCGAAATGACAACCAGGTCAGGTCGCGAAGATCAGTACGAAGCACGCAAGCGCGATCAGGGCCAGGAATGCCGCTGCTGCCAGCGCCATGTTGCGCTGAGCCATCGCGGCTGCCAGTTTGTCCTCGAGGGATTTGACGCGGCTCTGCATCTCCCCCTGGCGGGACTGTTCGATCTTCAGCGCGCGAAGCACGCTGCTCTTTCCGATTTCGATCTTCGCCACCTGCTTGGGGCGGTTGCGCTCCAGCAGGGCTTCGAGGTCGGTGAAGAGATTGTCGAGGTTGGCGTAACGCTGGTCGGGCTCCTTGGCCAGCATGCGCTTGAGCACCGCAATGACGTCCTCACCCAGGGAAGGCCGATAGCCGCGCGGGTCGGGCATGGGTTCGCGGGTGTGGGCGAGCATGACCCTTGAGGGCGTGCCGTCGTACATGGGTCGGCCCGTGAGCATATGGTAGAAAGTCGCGCCCAGGGAATAGATGTCGGCGCGGTAGTCCACGTTGTCGCGGCCCATGGCCTGTTCGGGGGCGATGTAGTCTGGCGTACCCAGCACCATGCCCTCAAAGCCAAGTTCCTTGTCCAGCTTGCTCTTCACAAAGCCGAAATCGCCCAGCTTCACAAGGCCCGTGCGCGTGACCATGACGTTGGACGGCTTGATGTCGCGGTGGACGATGTCGAAGTCCTTGTAGTAGCGGATGGCGCGCACCACCTGAATGAGGATTTCCACGGCGCGACCGACTTCCATCTGGCGCCGGGGGGAATCCTGGATCAGCTCTTCGACCGTGCGGCCTTCGACGTACTCCATGGAAAAGTAGTAGTAGTCGCCTTCCTTGCCGACGTCATAGACCTGAATCAGGTTCTGGTGGGAGAGCTTGCCCACGATGCGCGCCTCCAGCACGAAGCGCTTGCGGAACTCGTCGTCGCTGATCCACTGCTTGTGCAGCACCTTCAGGGCGACGAGGCGGTTCATGGATATCTGCCGGGCTTTGAACACGCTGCCCAGCCCGCCCTCGCCCAGCGTGCTGACGATCTCATAGCCCTTGAACTTGAGGTCCTGTTTGCGTTCGCGGTCGCGCGTGAGCTGTTCGTGGGCCTTCTCGACGCGCCGGATGTCCTCGGGGGACATCAGCTTCTCGTTGAGCACAATCTGTTGCAGCGAGAGATTCTGGCCCAGGTTGGCGCTGGCCTGCTGGCGCGAGCGGCACATCTCGAGCTGTTCGGCAGTGAGCAGCCCGTTGCGCACGGCCAGCACGCCGAAGTCCACAACCCCCAGCGTGGCCTTGTCGCGGGAGTCGAGGCCTTCGCTCATGGGCGGTGCTTCTTCCATCGCAACTCCGTGGGTGGTCAAGCGCGTCCCCAAGGTCAGCAGATTACGAAAGAGTTTTACCGGACGAAGGCCGGACAAAACTGTTTCGGCGGTTTACTGACACACCCTTAGCAAATTCAGCCGTCGGGATTTCCCCCGGAAATGATTTTGGATTTCAGATCGCGGATTTTGGAGTACGCCCGGAGCGCAGGCTCCCGTCCAAAAGCCGAAATCCAAAATCCAAAACGTGCTGCCGGTTTCTTCCAACTTCAGGCCCCGGACAACGACAGCCCAAGCTCCGCCAGCTTCTGCTTGACCTCGTTGAGCGACGTCTGGCCGAAGTTCGGCGTGCCCAGCAGGTCCGGCTCCGTCTTGGCCGAAAGCTGGCCGATGGTCTTGATACCCAGGCGCTCCATGCAGCGCCGCGAGCGCACCGACAGCTCCAGCGTGTCGATGCTGCGGGCCAGCACGTCGTCGCCGCCGGGCGTGACAGGCGCGCCGCCCTTCTGGTCCTCGGGCGGAATGTAGGAGAGGGCATCTTCCTTGCGCATGCCAAGGCGCAAACCCTTGGAGGCCAGGATGCTCTTGATTTCCTGCAGCGACGTCTCGCCGAAGTTCTTGTACGAAAGCAGCTCGCTCTCGGTCTTCAGGATCAGGTCGCCCAGCGTCTCAATCTTCATCTTGGAGAGGCAGTTGCGCGAGCGGACTGACAGCTCGAAGTCCGTCACAGGCGTGCGCAGGATCTGCAGGCGCTTGTCTTCCTTGCGCTCGCGATCCTCATCGTAGAACATGTTCATGGACGCCTGGGCGTCGCGCAGGTACAGCCGCGCGCGGGGATGGCGCGGATACTCCTTGAGGATCGTCTCGTAGCACTTCACGGCCAGGTCGTACTCGCCCTCGTCCTCGTAAATCGTGCCCAGGTTGATCAGCACATCAACGGGGACGGGTGCGTTCTGCGCGATGCGTTCATAGGCCAGGCGCGCCGTGTCATCGTCTCCGGCAGCCTGCGCAATGAGGCCCAGCACGAAGTTCAAGCCGCGGTGCGAGGGGTTCTGGTCGGCGGCGGGCTCCACCTCGGCAATGGCCGCGGCCAGCTCACCGCGGCGCAGCAACAGCTCGCCGCGCGCCGCGACGATGTCGAGGTTCTGCGGGTTCTTGAGTGCCTTGAGCGTCTTCTCGGCGTCGTCCAGACGGCCGAGCTCCAGCTGGCAGCGGAAGAGTGGCAGTCCTGCCTCCAGCGTCTTGTACTGGCTGAACTCCGGCGCGAACACCTTCTCGGCGCGGGCATAGAAGCCCGCGTCGCAAAGCGCACGGGCCAGGAAGTGCTTGGCGAAATCGTGGCTGGCTTCCGTCTCCAGAATGGCCAGCGCGCGATCTGCGCGCCCCAGCAGGTACAGAAGAACGCCCTGCCGCTCGCGGGCGGCGGTCCAGGAGGCCAGAGCCTCCTCGGCCTGACGGCGCAGGCCGGCATCCTGATAGAGAGTGTTTCTCAGCTCCAGGAGAGCCTTGACGTCGGGAGTCTTGCGTTCAACAAGTTCTGCGAGGAAGTCACTCGTGGCGGTCGGCATCCGGCGAAGCTCCGTGCTGGGGCCAATTCTGAATCGCTCGCGTGTCAGGCGAGACGGTGGCCCTGAAGATTGAGCGCAAAAGCATAGGAATCCGGGGGATAAGCGCAAGTGTCCGCCAAGAGGCCATTTCGGACGCCTTGCCTAAACACCCCACTGCCGCCCCCTGGGCTCAGGGCAACTCGTATTTGTTCACCTGCATAAAGGTACGCACTACTCCGCCAGCGCCGGGCTGCCCCATCCAGGCGGCCACGCAGTCATCGGCATCCAGCGCCAGGACCGGGAAGGTGCAGGTATTGGCCTGGCAGAACGTCTTGCTCAGTTCATGGGGCCCGCCCTTGAAGCGCTCACCGTTGTCGCGGCTGGCAAAGGCCAGAATGTTGCCGCCCAGCAAAGTGCCATCGTTGGCGGCGATAAACACGTTGTAATTGTTGTCGGGCCGCCGGAATACGGCGATGGACGGCTGGCGGATGCCCCCCGTGCTGCTGGTATAGAGCCCGTTGGGGGTTGCGAACACGCTCCCGCCGTTGCGGGTGTAAGTGGAATAGAGCCCGCGGTCTCCGCCGGCGTCCTGCCCGATGAATGCCAGGAACACTTCGCCGTCCAGGCCGCCCTTCACCCTGGGTTCGGTCATGCTGACGCTGCCGCGCACCGCCAGACCGTCTGTGGAAACCTGCCCGAAGTTCGAGCCGTTGTCGTCGCTTCGCAACAGACGCAGATTGCGGCGCCCTGACACCTGCTCTGACCAAAGCACATAAACGCGATCGCTGACATCAGTGCAAACGTCGGGGCTTTCGGCGTTGGAGCCGCCCGTCACGTGAGGAAGCGGAATGGCCGAGCCGAAGCTGATGATTTTGCGGCGATAGTAGACGTTGCCCCCGCTCTCCCAGACCACATGCACACGGTTGTTGGAATCCACGTGCACGCGGGGGCTGCTTTCGTCGCTGCCCGCGGTATTCGTGAGGTTCGAAGTCGTGATCGTGCCACCCGAAGTGCGCGTGGCGTAGTACACCTCGCGGTTGGGCGCGTTGCCCTCTTCCCAGACCACATGCAAGGTGCCCAGGCTGTCCAACGCGCACTGCGGCTTGCGGCTGTCGTCACCAGGGCTGACGTGTACACCACGTCGTGGCTGCCGCTGCCGTTTGACTGGGCATAAACCAGATGGACGCGGCTGCCGTCATAGGCTACGGCCGGTTCAATGGCGGCGTTGGCCGGAGTCAGGGGCTCGGGCGTGGGGGAGTTGATGGTGACCTTGATGGCGGCTCCGCCCGGCTCTTCTTCATCTTCCGGACCACAGGCCGCAATCAGGAAACAGAGTGGCAACAGCGGGAGGATTTTGCGCATGAGGGAACAGTCAGGGGCAAATCAGGGAGGAAAAGTGTAGCAAGCCCGGCGCGCATTGAAACGGCGCGGCCGCGCGAGCGTTGGAGTTTACTCGCGCTCGTAAGTGCCCTTGTCGCGGCGATGCCAGCGGGAGAAGCCAAGCTCTTTCAGTCGCGAGGGCGCCAGCTTGTCAACGCCGCCGCCGAAACGGGAGAGTTGTTTGCTTACGGGGTGCCCGCAGGTGGGGCACTGGGTGAGGGGCTCGGCGCTGACACGTTGGAAAACCTCAAAGACTTCGTCGCAGAGCTCGCCTTTCTTCTTGGTGTGCTTGTACTCGTAGATGGGCATGGTTGAAGAATAGATCGTGAGGCCGGGGGCTGAAAGGGGGCCTGCTGGGTGCGACGTGTAATGTTTTGTGGCACGAACAAAACGTTACGTTGCGAAAGTGCCGGGGCTCGTGCGGCTGGCATAAGAGTCACAAAAGCTTCCGTGGCATTGATTTACAGCCATTGGCCTGGCTTGGCAAGTTTTGGCACAGCCTATGCTTGAGAGGGCTTCGGCTTGCCGACGTTCGGCGGCCCTGAACAAACTTTTCGATTCCAAACCCTGGAGAAGCAGAGATGAAGAAGACGATCCTTTCGATGCTGGTGGTGCTGGTTGCGGTTCTCGCGGTGGCCTGCGGCGGCAACAAGCCGGCCGGCAACGGCAGCAACACGGCGACTGACGGCGCCAAGTGTGGCGGCGGTGAGGCTGCCGTTGACGCTTTCGCCCTGTACAAGAAGAAGGGCCGCAAGTGGGTCCTCAAGAGCACGACCAAGATGGAAGGCATGGACCCCATGGTCAGCTACATGGAGTACGAGATTGTCGACGTGACGGACAAGTCGGCCAAGCAGAAGATGACGATGCTGGACAAGGAAAAGAAGCCCATGGCTGGCATGGCTCCCACCGAGACCGAGATCAAGTTCGAGACCCCGAAGGTTGAGGCTCCCAAGTGCGGCGCCAAGGCTCCGGAGATGAAGAAGGAAAAGATCAAGGTCGAGGCCGGCGAGTTCGAGTGCTACTTCATGGAAGTCAGCGGCACGAAGAGCTGGTCCAGCGTCGAGTACCCCGGTCTCGCGGTCAAGAGCGAGGGTGCGAACAACACGATGGAGCTGATCTCCTTCGACAAGTAACTCTCTCTCAGAGTTCTTCGACCAGCCGCCGAAAGGCGGCTGGTTTCGTTTTTCGCCAAGTTGTTCCCAAGCCAGGCCCACGCTAGTCTGATTCATCCCAAGGAGGTACCCATGCCGCGCCTTTTTGCCTTTCTGGCCCTGGGGATCGCGTTGCTGGCCCAGACCGCCGCCGCCCAAGAGGCCTCTGATGCCTTCAATCTCTTTCGCGTGTCTGGCCGCGCCTGGAGCACGCGCAGCGTTCACTGGGAACGAGGCAAGTCTCCCAGAGTAAGCCTCGAGCGCGTCGAGGTCACCGACGTTCGCGATGATGGCTGTCGCCTCAAGCGCCAGAGGATGAACAGCTACGGCCTGCCCGAGGGTGAGCCCGCAACGGAGGACGTCGTTTTCAACGCGGCTTTGAAGCAGACTTTTGAGCATCCCGCGGACGCAAAACGTCTGAACCTCAGCGCGGCCGGGATGTCATGGAAGGCCTCAAGATTGACAAGGCGCGGCGACACCTCCAACCTGGAAGAGAGCCGAAGCGTGAAGTTTCCCGCACTGCTGCTGCACCGCAGCGAGCTGAGTCAAGACGGCGCCACGGTTGTCGAGCTGGTGGAGTTTTGCCTGGCCGAACCGGACCCCTTTGCGCTTTACCGGATGGCTGGGCGCAAGTGGGTTCATCGCATCATCGGCGCAGACGGAAAGGCCCGCTTTGAGGCCGGCGAAGTCGTGGAAACGGCGGAATCCGGCGCCAAAGTGAAGGTCTTTGTTTGCGACCAGGAGGGACAGGCTCTTGATGGGGCCAAGGTGGTCGAGCAGCTCATCGACTTTGACACCGCCAAACCCTGGCAGGCGCCGGAGGCCGGGCCGGGCGTCGAGGTCAAGCTGGCATCGTTCAACGCCGGCGCGATTCAGTGGTCTGCCCTGCGCGTGAAGGAAGGGGAGAAGGTATCCCACTATGCGCGCAATTGGCCCGTCCTAGAGCTGGATGTCGAGGCCGGCGGCACCCGCAAGACGCTTGAGTGTTTCTTCACGGGGCACGGCACGGGGCAGTTTTACGCCACAAAGGGGAACTACGTGCTCACGCGCTCAGCCACCTTGATGAAGCAGATGCAGCCCTTCGTCAACTATGTGAAGCAGGAGGTGGTCGCGGTCGGGGAGCGTGAGGTCACCCTGCGTATGACCACCTACGACGCGGCCATGAACAAGCTGGTCAGCAGCGACTCCAAGCTCTCGCGCTCGGGCAACAAAGACCAACGCCACAGCGGCGAGGAGCCCGTGGAGGAACTGGTTTTTGTACGAGGCAGTGGCGGCTTTTACTGCCTGCGGCAGAACGTTTCGGCTGACACGACCACCACGACGATCTGGATGCACCGCGGGGCGACCCCGAAGATGCGGGTGGCTTCCCCGGAGTTCACGATGGTGCAGGAAGCGCTTGAGTTTCGGGTGCGCTGAGGCCTGCCTGAATTCAGGCAGGGAGGCGTTGGGTATTGGCGCGGCTTGGTTTGAGGTCGGGGCCGGGGTAGAATCCCGATGCGGGAACTTCATGCGAAAGGCTTCCATGGCACGCAGGATCCTCTCTGGTTCGTTGGTCTTGCTCGTACTGTTGCTGGCCGTCAACAAGGCAGATGCACAGTCCAAGCCCACAGGCAAGGAATTCAAGGACGGCTGGAGCACCTGGGCCAATGCCAAGGTCGGCGATTGGGCCGAGTACCAGGTCGGCAAGGAAATCAAGCGGCGTTACGAAATCGTCAAGGTCTCGGGGGACGTGATTACCTGGTCCGAAGCCCTGACCATGAACGGCAAGGCCGAGGACCCCAAAGAGAAGAAGCCCGCCGAGTGGTGGAAGATCAAGCCCCTGAGCGGCAAGGTGCCTCCAAACCTAAACCCGGTGTGGTCGGTTGCCGAGATCAAGGTGGACGACCTTGTGCTCAAGTGCGATGTCGTGTCCTGGATGAACGGCAACCTGAGCAATGAGGTTTACTTCTGCAAGGATGTTCCCTGCGGCGGGCTCGTGAAATTCATGATGGACGGTCAGGCCACCATCTGGCTGGCAAACTTCGGCGACAAGGATAGCAAGGCTGGCAAGCTCAAGGGCAGCGATCCCAACGCAGGCCGCGCCGCGAACCTGCCTGCCTTTTACGCAACCTCGGGCAACGTCAGCGTGCACAAGCAGACCAAGGGCGACACTGTCAGTTACTACAAGCGCGCAGTGCTTGAAGGCGGCTCGCGCGAGGCCAAGCTGACTCAAACGCCGTGCGATGCCGAGGGCAAGCCGCCCGCGGACGCCAAATCAGAGGAAATCGTCATCAAGGCTGAGGAATGGCTGCCGGCCAAGTCCAAGCCATTGGCCCGTGGCGAAAAGGTCAAGGTCACCGCAGGCGAGTACTCCTGTGATGTCTACGAAGTCGTCGAAGGCTCCGCCAAGACCAAGGTCTGGTTGTCAGCCGAGGGTGTGGTCGTGAAGTCCGAAACCTTCGAAAACGGCAAACTGTCCTCGAGCACTGAGGTCGTGCGCATGAGCCAGCGCTGAACGATCTCAGACTGACCATGAGTTTCGCAGCCGCTTCGGCGGCAAGTTCAGGGCCCCCTCGGGGGCCCTGAATTCTGTTGGCGTGACGTTCAAAGAAGAGGGGCCCGGGTCAAACCCGGGCCCCAGGCATTCTGATTTCCGGTGCAGACCCTACTTGCCTTCCTTGGCCTTGGCTTGACGCAGTTCGTTGGGATAGCCCGCGTTGAGCGCCTCTTCCAGTTTCTCCATGCGCTCTTTGAACTTGCTGTCGGAGGCCATGGCGTTCTTCGCCGCGCGCCAGGCTTGGGCAAGGCAGTAACCCTCGCTGTTGCCGCCAATCCACCAGGCGTAATAGGCGCCCATCATGTAAGCGTTGTAGGCCGCTTCGTAGGTCTGGCGGCCGTCAAACAGGCAATCACCGAGTACGCGGTAGGCCACGGCCAATGCCGCGTCGTCCTCTACGCTGTTCTTGTCTTCGAGGGACTCGTCCTTGGTGATGGGCTCGACAATGGCCTGTGCGTCGGCGTACTTCTTCTGCGCAACGAGTACGAGCCCCGACCACGAATCGGCCTTGGCTTTGAGGCTCTTGTCGTTTCCCGCAAACTTGGCGGCATCGCGGAAGGCTGCGAGCGCCGCGTCAAAGCGGCCGGCGCTGATTTCGAGTTCGCCCAGGGCCTGGCTGCCGTTGTTGTCAAATGGGCTGCCCAGGCGCGCCATGTCCTTGTAGGTCTGGCGGGCACCATCCAGGTCCTTGCCCAGGATCTGCATGCGGGCCAGCAGGGGGAGTGCATCGCCGAGAAAGTAGCCGTCTTTGTAGGCCGATACGTAGGCCCGCACGCGATCTGCCGCCTGCCGCGCGCTGCGCTCGTTGGCATCGCTGGCATACAGCTGGGCCAGCAGGAAGAGTGCGTGCTCCTTGTTCAGGGCACTGCCTGTCTTGCTCTCGTTGTCCAGGGTTGCTGCCGCGCCCTCCGGATCAGCGGCCATCTTCTGAATGGCCGAGGAGAGTGTCTCACTCAAGCTTCCCTGCTCCGTGGTGCGGTTGACGCTGACAAGGTCCTTGCGGGCGACGGACTTCGTTTTGCCTTCGGAAGTCTTGTACTCAACCTTGGCCCAGGACCAGGCGGTGACGACCACGCCATTGTCTGTCTGGACTTCCCTGCCGGCCATGTAGCTTACGGTGTCCGCCCAAAGCAGGGGCGCCAGCAGCGTGCAAAGGGAAAACACAGTCATCAGCTTGCGCATCGGTGATCTCCGTGGGGGCACAGAGTGTGCCCCCAAGTCTTGTCGTGTTCAAGGCTCGGCCCTGCAACTATCAACGAAGCAGCCTGCGGGCGGTTCAGGACACCAGCCTTGAAATGTCCCGCGCCAGCGCCTTGGACGCTTCCACTACGGCTTCGCGCCAGCGGCCCATGCCGTAATCCTTCAGCGGGCCCGTGGCGTAAGCGTGCATGACCCCGCGCGAGGAGTTCACGATCGCGCCCTTGCCCTCTGTATTGAAACAGGCCCGGATGGTCTCCAGCGCACCGCCCTGCGCGCCGTAGCCCGGCACAAGAAACAGCGCGCGCGGCATGAGTTCGCGCATGCGCCGCGCCGCATCGAGGTGTGTCGCGCCGACGACGGCGCCCACCGAAGAGAATCCACTCGCTCCGACGCTCTGGGCGCCCCAGGCGTTGATCTGCGCGGCAACGCGCTCGACCAGCGTTCCTCCCTGGGCCAGCGCCAGTTCCTGGAATTCCGCGCTGCCGCTGTTGCTCGTGCGGGCAAGTATGAACAGGCCGCAGCCCTCCTGCAGCGCTCGTTCAACGAATGGCGCGATGGAGTCTCCGCCGAGGTAAGGGTTGATGGTGGCGCAATCCGCGTGCAGCGACGGCAGCTCGATACCCTTGACCCTGGCGCCGCCGAAGAGGCTCTGTGCATAGGCTTCGGCGGTGGTGCCGATGTCGCCACGCTTGACGTCGGCAATGATGATCAGGCCCTTCTTCCGGCCATGGTCGCAGATGGCACCCAGGTCGGCTGCGCCCTCGGGACCCAAGGCTTCGAAGAAGGCCGCTTGAGGCTTGAGGGCCGGCACGAAGGGCTCCACCAGGTCGATCACCTCGCAGCAGAATTCCCGCACGGCCGCTCGCACGGCTGCCGGGGTGCGGCCGAGCTGCTCAAAGGCGCGCTCATAAAACTCCTCTGGAATCCAGTCCAGGCGCGGGTCCAGGCCCGCACACACGGGTGCTTGTTTGCGCGCGATGGCGTCGAGGAGACGATCTGCGAAGTGCTTGATCATGGCCGTGGGAGCGGGTTTTCAGCCCAAAACAGGTCTCGGTGGCAGCAGGTGGGTGATTGTGCCTGCTTCCGTGCCGTACTTCGGCGCAAAAATCTGGTCAAGCGCGCGGTTTAACAGAGCGCGAAGGCTGTGGACAGCCTGTCAGTAAGTTCAGAACAACGCCACAGGATGTGTTCAACTGACATAGGAAGCCAGACTAATAGTGGTTGGACATCAAGTGGGTGGTCGGCCCACAAATCTGAAATTTATTGAAGAAAGTGGGTCTGATAATTGGACAGGTGGGTGAAAGTGGGTTACTTTCCTTGCGGGTGGAATACATGGTCGGCGTGTCGCGCTACATTGGTGAAGCGCAAACCATCATCGACGCGAAGAACCGCATCACGCTGCCGGCAAAGTTCCGCGGCAGGTTGCCGGTATCGCCCGATGGTTCGATCCTGCTTTACGTCATGCCTGGTCCGGAGTTTCCCTGTCTTGAAGTGTTTGACATGGTCAGCGGCGAGCGAAGGATTGCGGAGCTGACCGGTGAGGCAGGCTTGCCGGGAGCCGAGCAGCTCAGGCGGCAGTCGCTCCTGGGCATGATGGAGCTGTGCGAGTGCGACAAGCAGGGGAGAATCCTGCTGCCTGCCAAGCATGTGGGTTGGGCGAAGTTGAAGGGGGAAGTGCGGGTCAGTGGTCGGGGTGACCGTCTGCTTCTCTATTGCGCCGAGGAGGCCAAGACCTTCAACGCGCTGCTGGATCTCGATGATCTTGATCCGGCGCAGATCGCCAAGCTGTACGAAGCAGCAAAGATGCAGGGCAGTAAAGCGGTTTCAGGTTAAGTTCCCTTTGACCTGATCCGATAACAGTCGAGGCGGTGCAGTGTCGCTTCGGCTCGGAGCAGTCAGCCGCGCCCGTCGGCCGCGATATGTCCGACCGCCAGTCGCCCGGTGCAAGGGCGTCACACGCAAACGCAAGCCAACTCCAAGCACGCAGCCCACGCGCCGACGCGCGACGGAAACTTCGTGCCTTCAGATACCCGGATGAATTCAGGGGGGGCGGTACATGGATTTTGTCAACGAGATTCCGCAGCACGATCCCAACGGTCTGGCCGCCGTGGCGGCGCTTCTTGGCAGCGGGGAGAGCTTCAGCGACGAGCAGTTGCTGGCCCGCCGCGAGGAAATCCGCAAGTGCCAGTCGCTGCTCAAGCGCGTCCAGAAGCTGTTCCGCGACGTCGACTTCAGCGAGCACGTCACCGGCCTGATTCGTGCGCTGGACAAGGCCGAGGCGCGCGAAAGCGCCCGCATGATTGCGGTGCACGCGTGAGTCAATGGCCGAACACCTACCCGTCCTTGTCGCGGCCGTGCTTGATGCGTTTGCATGCCTGCGCGCTGGAGCGATTGTCGTGGACGGCACCGTCGGAATGGGCGGACATGCCGGGGCCATCCTTGAGCAGCATTCAGGCGCACGATTGCTCGGCCTTGACCGCGACGAGGCCGCGGTTTCGCGTGCAGCTCAACATCTCCGCAGATTTGGAGATCGTGCCGCTGTCCGTCACGACCGGTTCTCGAACTGGCTGGCTGCCTGCCGCGCTGTGGGACATGAGCGCGTAGACGGCCTGCTCCTCGATCTCGGCGTCTCCAGCCTTCAACTCGACACCAGCGAGCGCGGCTTCAGTTTCCGTGCCGATGCGCCCCTGGACATGCGCATGGACCGGCAGGGCGGGCTTACGGCGCGCGAGTTCCTCGAGGGGCTCACTCCCCCGGAAGTGGCCAAGGTGCTGCGCGACTACGGCGAGGAGCGGCTGGCCTGGCCCATCGCCAAGGCCATCTGCCGCGAGCGTGACGCCGGTCGGCTGAGCACCACGGGAGATCTCGCGGCCATCTGCCGCCGCGTCTACCCCAGGGGCCCTCAGCGCATTGACCCGGCGACGCGGACTTTTCAGGCCCTGCGCATCGCCGTCAATGACGAGCTGGGAGAGCTGTCCCGCGCGCTCGATGACGTGCCCCGGGGACTGAACGTTGGCGGCGTTGTCTGCGTAATCAGCTTTCACTCGCTGGAAGATCGCGTAGTCAAGCAGCGCTTTTCCGCCTGGCAGCAGGCGGGGCAGGCAAGTTTGCTCAAGCGCAAGCCCGTAATGGCCGATGAAGCGGAGGTGGCGGCCAACCCGCGGGCTTCGAGCGCGAAACTGCGTGCTCTGCTTTGGGGTGTGCGCCGGCAGAGATCGACAGAGCGGCGCAGCCGGCATCATCGGAACGAGCCATGAACCTTGGTACTTCATTGATCGCGGTGGTCTTCTTCGTGGGCCTGGCGGCCATTGTCGTCGCCCAGCGGCTTGAAATCCGCAGCGCGGGCTACCGCGTTGGCAAGGCGGAGAAAGAGCTGCTCAAGCTGGACGAGGAGATTCGCGTCCTGCGCACCAAGAAGGCCCAGGCCGAAGACCCTCGCAATCTGTGGAAGAAGGTTCAGGAACTGGGCCTGCCCCTGCTGCCTCCCGAGTTCAAGGAAGAGCCCGAAAAGCCGGCCGCGAAGGCGGCACCCAAGCGCACGTCGCGCGACGCCAAACCGGTCCAGGTCAGGAAGCAGGGGTAGACATGCGCCATTGGTTCAGCTGGTTTGTCGCGTCTGCCGCCGGGGCCCATTCACCGCGCCGAGTTTCGGTATGGATTCTCGGCTTGGTGGTCGTCGTGTTTGCAGGGCTGGCCGGGCGGCTTTACTCGCTGCAGGTCGTGCATCACGAGAACTATCTTCAGCAGCGCAATCGCAGCAGCACGCGCACCATTACGTTACCGGGAGAGCGCGGCGCGATTGTCACCTCTGACAACGTGGCGCTCGCACGCACGACCTTCTCGGGCAATTCGCTGGTTATCAATCCCCGCGCCGTGCCGGCGGCCGAGCGCGAGAGTCTGGCGCGCCGGATTACAGGCCTGATCGGGCGTGACGAGGCCTTCGCCCAGAAGCTTACGCTGGAACTCTACAGGCGCCGTGACAGCTACTACTACTGCGTAGCCCGGGAGCTCGCTGAAGACGCAGCTGAGGCCGTTCAGAGAGGCATCAAGGAAAAGCGGCTTCCCGGGGTCGAACTGCGCGCCGTCGAGACGCGCGAATATCCGCTGGGCATGTTTGCGCCCCATATTGTGGGGTTTGTCGGCGCGGACAAGGTGGGCCAGGAAGGCGTCGAGCGCCTGCTGGACGGCATGCTGGCGCCCCGGCCCGGCAATCGCGTGACGACGGTGGACGCCTTGGGACGGCCCGTTCAGGGTGTGGCTGACGTTGTGGAGCCCGCGACGAACGGGGCCACGGTAGAGCTGACGATCAACGCGGCCATCCAGGCCATCGTGGAAGAAGAGTTGAAGGCCTGCGTGGAAAAATGGGATCCCGTCAGTGTCGCGATCGTGGTCATGGAGACACACACGGGCGCCGTTCTTGGCATGGCCAACTTCCCTAACTTCGACCCCAACAACCCCGGCGCCAACCCTGAGGGCCGGCGCAACATTGCCATCACGGACGCCTTTGAGCCCGGCTCGATGTTCAAGCCGCTGATTGTGTGCGGTGCCTATCAACTTGGCCTGCTGCATCCCGATTCCATACTGCCCTACACACCCACAATCAGCGTTCCGGGGCGGCGCAAGGCGGTCAGCGACGGGACCCATCCGATTCCTCAGAACTGTCTGGTTCCCTTCAACGGCGGCTGGGGCGCCCAGGTTGATGTCGGCCTGGTGAAGTCCAGTAACACACAAATGACCCGCATCGGCCTCCTGCTGGGGCAGGACCGCCTGTATGAGCATCTGCGCAACTGCGCCTTCGGCACCCGCACCGGCTTTGATCTTGGCGGCACGCAGTTCGGAGAGAGCCCCGGCCGCTTGAGACCCCTGGAGCAGTGGCGCCAGGGAAGCTCGATTCCCTCCATCTGCATGGGTTACGAAGTGCAGGTCACGGCGCTGCAGATGCTCAACAGCTTCAACGCAATTGCCAACGGCGGCGACCTCTTCAAGCCCTTTGTGGTCAAGCGCGTGACCGCCGCCGATGGCGAAGTGCTCTACGAGCGGCAGCCGGAACTCCTGAAGCACAGCGGCCTGAGCGCCGAGGTGACACGGGAAAAGATGAACTCCACGCTCAAGCGCGTGGTCAGCGCCGAAGGCACGGCCAAGGGCGCCAAACTCAGCGAGTACGTCATTGCGGGCAAAACGGGGACAGCCCACAAGGTCAAGAGCGGACAGTACAGCGAAGACAAGATCTGCAGCTTCGTGGGATACGCTCCCGCGGACCAGCCCCGCATCTCCGTCATTGTGGTGGTGAACGAGGCGCGGGCCAAGGTTCTCAACCGTTGGGGTTATCCCATCTTGCACTACGGCGGCACCGTGGCGGCGCCGACGATGTCCCGCATCACGCTTCGAACCCTCAAGTATCTCGGGGTCTCAGAAACCGAGCCCGACTTGCCCGCTCTGGGCGAAGGACTCGCTGAAGTCAGCCGCAAGCCGGCAAAGGATTGACCATGCGCTTTGATGCCCTGTTCCGCAGACTTCAGGCCCTGGACCCTCAAGTCCGGGCCGTTCATGCCAGTCAGTGCCGCGTGACTTCACTGGTTGAGGACAGCCGCAAGGCCACGCGCGGCTGTCTCTTTGCTGCTGTGCCCGGCACCAAGCAGGACGGAACGGCCTACGTTCCGGCCGCCATCGCCGGGGGTGCCAAGGCGCTGCTGCTGCCCCGGGAAATGCCGGAAGTCGCCCTGCCGCAGATTGTCAGCTCCAATCTCCGCCGCACTCTGGCCTTGACGGCGGCCATCCTGAACGGGGAGCCGGCCAGCAGCCTACAGATGGTGGGGGTCACCGGAACCAAGGGCAAGACCACGGTGGCCTTTCTCATGCGCGCCATCTTTGACGAGTGCGGAATCTCATCGGGGCTGATCGGAACTGTGGCGAACGTAGTAGCCGGGGAAGAGCGCGCGGCTTCCATGACTACGCCCAGCCCCCTGGAGATTCAGTCGCTGCTGGCGGAGATGAAGGCGAGTGGCCAGGGCGCGTGCGCCATGGAAGTGAGCAGCCACGCCCTGGATCAGGAGCGCACGGCAGGCATCTCGTTTGCCGGAGCCATCTTCACGAACCTCGGGCACGATCATCTGGACTATCACAAGTCTTTCGACGAGTACTTCGCGGCCAAGGCACGCCTTTTTGAGGGCCTTGATCCCGAAGTGGGTGTGGCGCTGATCAATATTGACGATCCCTACGGCCAGCGCATGTTTGAGCGCACGCGTGCGGCGGCCCTGCGCTACGGCATGAGCGAGCGAGCAGACATCCGCTTGACGGACCTCATCATGTCGGTGGCGGGCATGAGCTTCACGATCCGCTGGCTGGGCGATGCTGAGCGCTTCGAAAGCCCCCTGACGGGGCGCTACAACGCCATGAATCTTGCGGCCTGCATTGGTATGGCCCTCGCGCTGGACCTGCCGCTGGAAGGCATCAAGCGCGCCGTAGCCCGCTTCGGCGGCGCCCCGGGCAGGCTCGAACGTGTCAGTGGTGAGCGCGGACCCCTGGTGTTCGTGGACTACGCCCATACACCGGACTCGCTGGAAAACGTGCTCTCTACCCTGCGCGAGATCTGCTCCGACCGGCGTCTGACCTGCGTGTTTGGCTGCGGTGGTGATCGCGACCGCACCAAGCGGCCCAAAATGGGCGCCATTGCAGCCACGATTGCCAATCGCGTGATCGTCACCAGCGACAATCCCCGCACGGAGCAGCCCGAGGCCATCATCGAGGAGATCCTGGCGGGCATTCCGCCCCAGAAGCGGCCGGTGGAGGCCCTGACGGATCGCGCCGCGGCCATTGATCTTGCCATTGCTCAGGCCGAGCCGACCGATGTTGTTCTCATCGCGGGCAAAGGCCACGAGACCTATCAGATTTTCCGCGATCGCACCGTTCACTTTGACGATCGTGAAGTGGCGGCGCAGGCGATTGCCCGCCACTGGTCCATGGCCCGCAGCGGGCGGCTGGAGAAGGCGGTTCAATAGCCGGGAGACGCGCCATGCGCGAGATGTCGGTCAAGGAAATCAAGCTGGCGGTCGGGGGCGAGTGGTTCAAGCGGCCCAGCGACGGCAGTGCAAGATCCGAAAGTCAGCGGGCTGCTGTCAGCATTGCGCGCGGCATCTCCACCGATACCCGCACGTTGGTGGAGGGCGATGTCTTCGTGGCACTGACGGGTGCGAATTTTGACGGGGCCCAGTTTCTGGCAAGTGCGCAAGCCAAGGGTGCCATTGCCCTGGTTACGCAGCGCCTGCCGGAGGGCTTTGTGCCGCGCGTTCCGACCATCCTGGTCGAAGATTCGCTGGTGGCATTGGGTCGCCTGGCCACCGCCAACCTGACCGCCCTCAAGGCCTGCGTCGTCGCGGTAGGGGGCAGCAACGGCAAGACCACGACGCGCGAGCTGACCTTTGCCGTGCTCGCCCGGCGCTTTGCAGCGATTCAGAATCACGCCAACGAGAACAATCTGGTCGGCGTACCCCTGACGCTTCTGCGAGCGGGAGACCGCCATGACTTCGTCGTGGCCGAACTGGGCACGAACCAGAAAGGCGAAGTGGCTCGGCTGGCGGCAATCGCGCGGCCGCGATGCGCGATCCTGACCAGCATCTCTGAAGAACACCTGGAGGGTCTGGGCAGCCTGGAGGGTGTGCTGGACGAAGAGGCTGCGCTGCTTGAGGCCCTGCCTCCGGACGGCATTGCCATTGTGAACTTCGACGACGTCCGCTGTGTTCGAGCCGCGGCACGAGCCAACTGCCGCGTGGTCAGCTTCGGCACCGATGAGCGCTGCGAGATTCGGGCCGGGGACATCCGCATGGACCGCGAGGGCACGCACTTTGTAGTGAACGACCGTTACGCCTTCCAACTCCCACTGCTGGGACGCCACAACGTCAACAACGCTTTGGCGGCCATCGCCACGGGCTGGGTATGCGGCGTCTCCATGCAGGAGATGCAAAGCGCCTTGCGCGACGTCGAGCCCGCACCCCATCGCCTGGAGTACCGGCAGTTCGGCGGCATTGGTGTGATTGATGACAGCTACAACGCCAACCCTGCCAGCATGTGTGCAGCGCTGCGCACGCTGGCCGCCTTTCCCTGCCGCGGGCAGCGTGTAGCGGTGCTGGGCGACATGCTGGAACTAGGCGCGCACAGCGAACGGCTGCACCGCGAGGTCGGTGCCTTCGCAACGACTCTTGCGCCCGACCTCGTGATCACGGTGGGAGCTCACGCCAACCTGATTGCCGACGCACTTGAGGAGCACTTTGAGCAGGCGGGGCGCGGCGCGGTCTGGCGCTGCAAGGATGCCCCGGATGCCGCCGCGGAACTCCTGCGTGAACTTCAGGAGGGTGATGTCGTGCTGCTCAAGGGCAGCCATGGCGTGAATCTGAGTCGCGTCACCCAGGCCCTGCGGCTCAGGTTTGCCGTGGCGGTGCAGGCCCGGGCCATGCGCCCCACGGTGCGGGAACTGCCCGTGGGCGACGAACTTCCCCACAACCTCGCCTCCTTTTGATGGACCGTGCCATGACCCATGCTCCGCTCGCTCTTGCTGATCCGGTGTCGGCTCTGATCATGCTGGCCCTGGCCCTTGGGCTGTGGCTGACCGCGGCGGCGGTCACCATCGGCGCCGGCCGGCTGGTCATTCCATGGCTGGTCAAACGCAAGATCAACGACGGCGAACAGCGCAAGGCCAGTGATTACCTGCGCATGCTGCATTCCGACAAGAAGAACACACCCACGATGGGCGGCGCCTTCATTGTGCCTGCCTGGCTCCTGGTGTCAGCCCTGGGCGCCGGCATGCTCGTGCTTCTGGGCTTTGATGCCCTGCGCGTGTTTGGCGCGCTTGGCCTTGCGGCCTTTGTGGTCCTTGGCAACGGTGCCCTTGGTCTGGTGGACGACTACTGCAAGCTGACCAAGCGTGGGAAGGACGGCATCAGCGGCAAGACCAAGTTGGCGGCCCAAACCGCCATTGCGGCACTGGCCTCGAGCGGCGCCTGCTGGCTTCTGGGAGATGCCGGGCGCCTGCTGGTGCTGCCCTTTGTCAGCCTTGAAATCGGCTGGTGGATGATCCCGTTGGGCACCTTCGTGATTGTCGGGGCAGGCAACGCCTACAACCTGACCGACGGTCTCGATGGCCTCGCGGGCGGCACCGGCAGCGTGGCCTTCTACGCCATGGCCGGCGGCGCCGGCCTGCTGGCGGCCTTGGGCAGCGCGCCTGCGCTTGCGCTGGAGGCGGCGCTGCTGGGCAGCGTCGCTTCGGGCGCGCTGCTCGGCTTTCTCTACTGGAATCGTCACCCCGCCAAGGTGTTCATGGGCGACACCGGCAGCCTCTCTCTGGGCGCTTTGCTGGGGCTTCTGGCGGTGCTGGCACGCCTGGAACTCCTGCTGGCCGTCGTTGGCGGAGTTTTCGTCGTGGAGGCGTTGAGCGTGATGCTGCAGGTGGGTTACTTCAAGCTCAGCAAGGGCAAGCGCATCTTCCGCTGCGCGCCTCTGCATCATCATTTTCAGTTCGGGGGTTGGCACGAAACCAAGGTAACGCGGCATTTTCTGGCGGCGGCCTGCGCCTGCGCCTTTGTCGGTCTGGCCCTTGCCGCGACCTTCGTGCGTCTACCGCAGCCCGCTCCGCAGGCATCCAAGCCCAAAGTGGAACGTGAAGTGCCGGCGGACGTACTCGTCCAGCGCTGAATTCGCTAGTCCACGTTGCCGCTCAGCGCGGCATAGCCCATGTAGGCAAACTCGCGAACCTTGGGGTCCGGGTCCTTCTCCGAAAGTTGCTTGAGGCGCTGGGCGTCGGTCTGCAGTCCGATGCGTGAAAGCGCGATGGCGGCGTTCCCGCGCGCCGCGGCGTCGGGGTCATCCAGCATCTCCAGCACGATGTCGCGGCCACTGCGGTCTCCGAAGTTGGCGAGGTTGCACGCGGCAGCGCGGCGGATGACCTTGTTCTCGAGATTCATCAGGCGGTAGAGTTCGCGCCGGGCCGGTTCACGGAAGCGCTGGCTGCGATTCATGACGCCCAAGGCGCCACAGGCTGCTTCTACAAGAGCGGGCGCGCGACTCTGGCTGTTGGCGGAGAAGGCCAGCACGCTCTCAAATGTCAGTTCCAGGTCGGCGTAGAACTTGTTGTGCTGCTCCTCGATGTTGCGGGCGCTCTGGCGCCGCTGTTCGTCAAGTTCGGCGCGCGCGCGATTGAACTCGTCGCCGCTGTGCTCAGCCTTCAACTTGTCGAGCTTGCCCCGATAGCCCTGTTCCAGACGAAGCTGCGCGCCCTTGGCCTCCTCGGCGGCGTTCTGGGCCTGGATCGCTATCTGCACCAGCGCGTGGTAGACGTCCTTGTCGTTGCTGCTGGTCAGGTACTCGTTGATAGTGGCTACGGACAGCGGCCTGCCAATCCAGTTCAGGTACCAGACGGAGAACACGGCCAGAGGAATCAGCAGGGTGAAGCCGATCAACCACCAGGGCGGCCGAGTTGACTTGACGGGAGCGGGCGCGGCGGGTTCGGGCTCAGGCGAGCCCTGGGCGCGCTCGCCGGTAAGGGGGTCAGGCGGCAGGTCGTCTTCGGGTCCGACATCGATGTACGACGCCGCGGGGTCGTGGCGCTCGGATGAATCCGGCAGGTCATCTGGGTCAAAGCGTGGCTTGGTCATGGCTGTGAACAGAAAAGGGGCGCGCGGATGCTGGCGCCCCCGGAAAGCCCCCCGTTTGTCAGCGGCTACTGCCCCGCCGCCTTGACTTCAATAGTAATGGTCTTCTGGCCTTCGCCCTGTCCTGAGCGGCAGAAGATCGTGAAGCGGTATTCCCCGGCCTTGGTGGGAGTGCCAGCAATGGCGACGCCTGCCTCGGTCTCTACGAATCCCGTGCCGGGGGGCAGGACGTCATCGTCGCCCAATGTCCACACCTGGCCGCCGCGCCCACCCTCGGCGCGCAACACAAGTTCGGCCTCCTGGCCCACTTGCCAGGTAGCTTCAGCCTGCGTGCGGATGACGGGGTCAATCTTTCCCGGGTACTGCTGTTCTTCGGACTTGTGCAGCCAGCCCGCGCCGAACTTGGGGTATCCCGCCTCGTGCTCCACAAACTGGCTCCAGTAGGCCATGCACAGGCCTGCGGTGAAGCCGATGTACAGCAGCAGCAGCCACCACGCTACGGGCTTGGCGGTTTCCGTGATTCCGGCGTCCGGCCAGATTTCGAGGTGCTCTTCGTGCGATTGGACTTCCGTTTCGGAGTGTGCGGCAGCGGCGTGGCTCATGGTCAGCCCTTGCTCCCTTGGTCGGCGGGAAGCGTCGTCGCCGAGGCGTCATCCAGGTCATGGATGCGGTGGGCGACATCTTCCACGTTATCAAATTGGCGGTCTTTGATGGCCCAGACGAAAATGAACCAGGCAGCTACACCGGCCAGCGCCGAAATGAAGAACAGCGCAACCACGGTGCTGATGCCAAGATTGATTGCCGCCATGGGTCACCTGCCTGCTTCTAAAGTGGGTGCCGGGCCCGCGGGCCCAGGTTCCAGCTGGGGCGAAACGTTACGCTCGAAATCGCGCAGACGCCACGAGTTTCCTACGACAAAAAGACTCGAAATCAGCATCGCCAGCGCGGCCCATTGCGGCGCCAGGCGGCCCATCACCGCCAAAGCTACCGCCGCGGCATTATAGCCAAAGGCCCAGAACAAGTTGAGCCACATGACGACCAGGGTCCGCCTCGCCAGTCGTACCGTCAGGGGCAGCCGCGTCAGGTCGCTGCCAAGCAACGTCATGCCGGCGGCCAGGCGCGCCAGTCCCGACGCGTCCGAGAAAGTGATGCCCACGCCGGCGGCCATCAGAGCCGGGCCGTCGTTGAGGCCGTCGCCCGTCATGGCCACCCACGGCGCGCCCAGGTTCTGCACGATTTCGAGCTTCTCCTGCGGCCGCTGCCGCGCCTGAACACTCAAGATGCCCGTTTCGCGCGCTACTCGCTGGCCGGCCGCTTCGCTGTCCCCCGTGACCAGCCTGACCTCAAGCCCCAGGTCCGTCAGCTCGCGCACGGCCTGCCGTGCCCCCGGCTTGAGGGCGTCTTCGAGCCAGAGCCGCCCCAACAGCCGACCTCCATCGCTGACGCAGATTTCGGTGGCACCGTCCAGGGGGTCCTGGGTTCGCTCGGGCACGCCGCAAAAGGCCGCGCTGCCCACCCGCAGGCTGCGCCCGTCAAGCAGGGCCTCGACTCCTTGGCCGGGCAAAGCCTTGAATTCCGCGGGCAAGGCGACGGCCAGACCCCGCACCTTCGCCTCGCGCACGATGGCCTTGCCAAGCCAGTGTTCGCTGGGCGCCTCGGCGCTGGCGGCGGTCCTGAGCAATTGCGCGGGCTGGACACCTTCTGCGGCCTCCAGGGTCCTGACGGAAGGTTGACCCTGGGTCAACGTCCCCGTCTTATCAAAAATGAAGTGCTTCACGCGTCCGAGGCTTTCCAGCACGCTGCCGTCTCGAATCAGTACGCCCAGCTGCGCCGCACGGCCCAGGGCCACGGCGCTGGCCATGGGAACGGCCAGGCCCAGCGCACAGGGACAGGCCACCACCAGCACGGACAGGGCCGACAGGGCGGCTTTGGCGGGGTCGTCGGCCATGAAGTGCCACCAGCCCCAGGTTCCGGCGGCCAGGAGCATGACCACGGGCACGAACACACGCGAAACGTGGTCGACGGCGCTTTCGAAGCGCGTACGGCGCAGGAGGGCCTGACGTGTGAGCTGAACGATACGCGAGCGCACGGTGTCCTGTCCCACGGCCGTGACCCGCACTTCCAGGGGAGAGTCTCCGTTGGTGGTGCCGGCGAGGACGCTGTCACCCACGCCTTTGGGCACGGGCCGCCCTTCGCCGGTGAGCAGCGCCTCAGGAATGCTGGAGCGGCCCCGGATCACCACGCCGTCTGCGGGGAGCATGGCGCCCGGCTCAACGGCAATCACGTCGTTGACCTGGAGCGAGTCAGCCGCAACTTCCCTGATGCCGTGGTCCGTCTTGAGGCTGGCGTGGCCCATCTCGGCGGCTGTCAGGTCGCGGATGCCGCTGGATGTTTTGCGGCGCGCCGCGGCCTCGAGGTAGCGGCCCAGGTTTACCAGCACCAGGATCATCGTGCCGCTGTCAAAATAGAGCGTGGGCTTGTCCTGCGTGAACAGCTGCCAGGTCGAGTAGCCAAAGCTGGCCAGGGCGCCCATGGCGATGAGCACGTCGGCGTTTACGCTTCCGCGCAGCAGGCTCTTGAGCGAGCGCCAGAGGTACGGCAGGCCCAGCATGGCCACGATGGGCACCGCCAACCCGAACTCAGCCCACTCGAAGAAGCGCACCGTGCGCGGATCAACTCCCTCGAACCCTCCGGTATATCGGGCGACGGAGATCATCATGATGTCCATGGAGAAGAACCAGGACAGCCCAAGCTGCGCCAGCAGCCAGCTTGTAAGCCCGCTTTCCCCCCGCTCGCCAATGATGCGCTGGCAGAGATAACAACCATAACAGCAGAAGCGCTGCCACACGCCGGCCACCTGACCCTGATGGCCGGAGGCAGCAATGGGCAGCCCGCAGTGGTCGCAGAGGTGGAGATTGTGGCCGGAGTCGCCCATCAATGGTGCCCCGGTCCGGAGTGTCCAACGTGCAGGTATGGCTCGAAGTAGGGGATACCGCGGGCCACGGTGATGACCCCCATGATCACCATCAGCACGGCGGCAAACCGCAGCAAGTTGCGGCGAGAACCCGCACTCACGGCCGCGCCAAAGGTGCCGATGCTGACCATGATTGGCATGGTACCCAAAGCAAAGCCCAGGCTCAGCGACAGCGACGCCCAAAGCCCCTCAAAGCGCGCGGCGGACACAAAGGCGGCCGCCAGCATCACATACACGAGCGGGCAGGGTAGCAGGCCGTTGACTAGGCCAAGCACCAGGGGCGCAAAGGGGCTGCGGCTGCGCGTAAGTGAGCGCGTGAAGTGAACCACCAGGTCTGCCAGAAAGCCGGATTGAAAACGGCGCCAC
>ERZ761602.778-NODE-778-length-63886-cov-6.982673_pt1 | contig 63886 bp, 53 predicted proteins | sample MGYA00512165_ERZ761602 | MGnify/ENA primary metagenome ERZ761602 (study PRJEB28899, sample SAMN02445085) | bioreactor sludge metagenome | biome: EBPR sludge; isolation source: Thorneside wastewater treatment plant | place: Australia: Brisbane, Thorneside Wastewater... | reverse complement strand
CCAAGTTCATCTCAGCCGACGGCGGCTTCAAGCGCGTCGTCTGGATGTCGTCCATCCTCAAGGAGCAGATGGCCGAGCAGCTCCAGAAGGTGGCCGAGCGCGAAGGCGTTCCGGACCTGATCGCCAAGATCTGCGACGAGCGCATCGCCACCGACGTGGACAGCCTCATGGCTTTCCTGACCGATAAGCACCATCCGGCACTGGAGATGCCGGCCTTGCTCTAGCGACCACGCCACTGGACGGCGGACGCTCCCGCCCGGACGTCCGCCGTCCAGCTCGACACTTTCGGAGACACGATGCCCCGCCTCGTCCGCGACCTGATGACCATCGGCGTGCCGGTCTGCCGGGATACGGAGACCTGCGGGACGGTGGCCGCCCGGCTGGCCTGCCAGACACCCTCGGCCGAGGTCGTGGTCGCTTTGGACGAAGACGGCATGGCCTGTGGCTGGACGACGGCCGCAGCGCTGGCCGCCCGGCCCGCCGAGCCGGTGAGCGCCGTGCTCGACGAGGTCATCCCCCAGGTCCCGCCGGACCTCCCGGCGGCGGCCGCGGCCCAGTTGCTGCGTGACCGGGGCGTGGCGTATGCTTTCTTAATGCACGATTGGCCGGGCGAGCCGCGCCCGTCCGCCCTGATCGCGCTGAAGACCCTGGAAGCCAGCCTGGAGACGCCATGAACCGACCCGCGCCGACCGAACCGGAACCCAAGACCTACCTGTTCATTCTCAACGAGGGACCGTATGGCCAGGAGCGGCCCTACACGGCCCTGCGCCTGGCTGTCAACCTGGCCAAGCGCCGTGATCTGAGGGTGCGGGTCCATCTGGCCGGGGACGGCGTGCAGTGCGCGATCGCCGGCCAGGAGCCGCCGGAGGGCATCCCCAACATCGAGCACATGATCCGCACCCTGGTCCAGCACGGCGAAGTCGGTTACAGCGGCCTGTCGGCCGAGATGCGCGGTTTCAAGCCGCGAGTGCTGATCGAGGGCGTCAAACACATCAGCCCAGACATCCTGGCCGAATGGGCCACTGCGGCTGAGCATATCCTGGTCTTTTGAGAGGAGAGATTGTCATGCCGGTCGAAATCCCCAAGGACAAATGGGCAGGCCAGATCCGGACGGTGACGCTCGGCGCCACCGCGGCCGAGGGCGGCACGCGCGCCCGCACGCTGACGGTGGGCGGCGAAGCCTGCCTGCCCTTCCTGCATTTTGACGCGCCGGGCGCCGCCATGCCGCACCGGCCGGCGCTGGCGCTGGAGGTGCGTGACCGCCGGCCGGACGATTGGTCGCCGCTGCTGGGCCAGGCCTGGGGCGAGGCCATGAGCGACCCCGGCGACTGGGCTCGCGCGGCCGAACAGGCCGGCGCCGACCTGATCGTGCTGACCCTCTCCCTGACCCAGGCCGACGGCTCGCCCAACCTGCCGGCCAATGCCGTGGCCGTCGTCCAGAAAGTCCTCGGCGCCACCGGGCTGCCGCTGGCCGTCTTCGGGCCGGGCCAGGCCGAAAAGGACAACGAGCTGATCGTGCCCGTGGCCGAGGCCGCCAAGGGCGAGCGCCTGCTCATCGGCGTCTGCGAAGACAAGAACTACCGGACCATCGTGGCCGCCGCCATGGCCAACGGTCACCTGGTCAGCTCCAAGACGCCCATGGACGTCAACCTGGCCAAACAGCTGATCATCCTGATCCATGACATGGGCATGCCGCTGGACCGCATCCTCATGGACCCGACCACCGGCGCGCTCGGCTACGGCATCGAGTATGGCTACTCGGTGATGGAGCGCCTGCGCCTGGCCGCGCTGCAAGGGGACAGCATGACCCAGCAGCCCATGCTGGTGACGCCGGGCGAGGAAGCCTGGAAGGCCAAGGAGGCCAAGGTGGGCGAGGGTGTGCCGGCGGCCTGGGGGGACTGGCAGCGCCGGGCCATCAATTGGGAGACGCTCACCGGGAGCGCCCTGCTCCAAACCGGAGCCGATATCGTCGTCCTGCGCCACCCCGAGTCGTTGGCCAGGCTCAGGACCCAGATCGCCGGCCTGATGCAGGCCTGACCCAGGAGGTGCGCCATGCCCATGACGGGACTTGAAATCTACAAGCTGCTGCCGCAGACCAACTGCAAAGAGTGCGGCCTGCCCACTTGCCTGGCCTTCGCCATGAAACTGGCCTCCAAGGGGGCCGAGCTCAAGCAGTGCCCGTACGTCAGCGAGGCCTCCAAGGCCAAGCTGGAGGCGGCCTCCGCGCCGCCCATCCGCCTGGTGACCGTGGCCGGCGACGGCTTGAAGGCGACGGCCGGAAATGAGACCGTGCTCTTCCGGCACGAGAAGACCTTCTATCACAAGCCCGGCCTGTTCATCCGCGTCAAGGACACCGACGCCGCGCTGGCGGCCAAGGTCTCTGAAGCCGACGCCTACGTCGTGGACTACGTCGGCATCAAGTTGAGCGTGGACGGCTTCGCGCTGGAGGCCGCCTCCGGCGACGCGGCCAAGTTCGCGGCCGCGGTCAGCGCCGCGCGCGCCGCCAGCAAGAAACCGTTCATCCTGATCGCGTCCGACCCGGCGGTCATGGAGGCCGGCCTGAAGGCGGCCGGCGGCCAGCCGCTGCTCTACGCCGCCGACGACGGCAACTGGCAGAAAATGGCCGAGCTGGCCAAGACCGCCAAGGCGCCGCTGGCCGTCAGGGCCGCGGGCCTGGACAAGTTGGTCGAGCTGACCGAGGCGCTCAAGAAGGCCGGCCTGGAAGACCTGGTGCTTGATCCCGGCGCGCGCGCCTACGGCGAGTCGTTGACCGCGCTGACACAGATCCGGCGCCTGGCGCTCAAGAAGAATTTTCGCCCGCTCGGCTTCCCGGTCATCACCTTCCCGGGCGAGGCCGCGGGCGCCGATGAGTTGGTGCTGGCCGCCCAGCACATCGCCAAGTACGCGGGCTTCATCGTGCTGGAGAGCTTCGACCCGGCCACGGCCTACCCGCTGCTGACGCTGCGCCAGAACATCTACACCGACCCGCAGAAGCCCATCCAGGTGCAGCCAGGCGTCTACGAGATCAACAACCCGGACGCCAACGCGCCCGTGATGGTGACCACGAACTTCTCCATTACCTACTTCGCCGTCAACAACGAAGTGGAAGGCTCCGGCTGGCCGGCCTGGCTGGTGGTGGCCGACGCCGAAGGCATGAGCGTGCTCACCGCCTGGGCGGCCGGCAAGTTCGACGCCGACCGCATCGCCAAGGCCGTCAAGGGCGCCGGCCTGGAAGGCAAGCTCAGCCACAAGCGCATCATCCTCCCCGGCCAGGTGGCCGTGCTCTCCGGCGAACTGGAGGAGAGCCTGGCCGGGTGGCAGATCATGGTCGGTCCGAAGGAGGCCGTGGACATCCCGGCCTACCTGAAGACGATGTGGCCGAAGGCCAACTGAAAGCGCCTTCTGTCGCGCCCTGGCCGCGCGGTTCAGCCGGCGGCCAGCGCGCAATACCTGATATGGCCAACACCCAACTCGACGCGTCCCTCCGTCAGGTCTTCAAGCGCTTCAATCCTTTCATGGTCGGCCTGTTCCGGCTGGGCCTGGCGCCGCTCGTCAACGGCTGGCCAGACGTCGGCGGGCGGATCCTGGTCATCGCTCACCGCGGCCGCAAAACGGGCCGGCGCCGTCTGACGCCGGTCAACTATGCCGTTGTGCGCGATGATCTGTATGTCACCGCCGGCTTCGGCAGCGGCGCGGACTGGTATCGCAACATCCTAAACGACCCGCACGTCGAAATCTGGCTCCCGGACGGCTGGTGGGCGGGGGTGGCTGAGGATGTCTCCGACTGGGAGGAATACCTGCCGGTCCTGCGCCAGGTGCTCATCGGCAGCGGCGCCGTGGCGCCGCTGATGGGCGTGGACCCGCACACGCAGGACGACGCGAGCCTGGCCGCCGCCACGGCCGGCTACCGCCTGGTCCGTCTGCACCGGGTGGAGGCGCGCACCGGCCCCGGCGGCCCGAGTGAGTTCGCCTGGGTCTGGCCGCTGGTGGCCATGGCCCTGTTGCCGCTGGCCATCCGCGGGCTGTGGCCGCGCCGCCGAGACTGATCCCGGTCTCACTGCCAACGACCCACTGTTCATGGCCCATCACTCAGTCACCTTCCTGCCGGCCGGCCAGACGGCTTCTGTCACGACCGGCACCTTGCTCACCGAAGCTATCCGCCAGGCCGGCCTGGATATCGGCCAGCCGTGCGGCGGCCAGGGCCGCTGCGGGCGCTGCGCCATCGTCGTCGAAGACGGCCAGATCCGCCGCCGCTCGGCCATCCGCCTCTCAGACGCCGACCTGGCCGCCGGTTATGCGCTGGCGTGCCAGGCCGTGGTCGAAGGCGACGCCACCATCCGCCTGCTGGAGACCGAGGCCGTCGAGCGGCGCCTGGTCACCGACAAGACCGCGCGCCAGGTGGCCGCGCCGTTCGCGTACGCGCCCGAACGCGACCAGAGCGTGCGCGCCTTCTTCGTCACCCTGGATGAGCCCACGCTGGCCGATAACGTGGATGACGCCGCCCGGCTGGAGCGCGCCCTGGCCGCGCACGGAGTCCGCGGCCTGGAGATTCCGCTGGCGCTGCTGCGCACGCTCGGCCCGCGCCTGCGGGACGCCAACTGGCAAGCCACGGCCGTGGTGGAGCTGGACACCTGGCGCCGGCCGGCCGGCCCGCCGCGCCTGATCGACCTGATCCCGGGCGATCAGCTCGCCCAAGTGCTCGGCCTGGCCATCGACATCGGCACGACCACGGTCACGGTCTATCTGGTGGACCTGCTCACCGGCGCCGCCGTCGACCAGGCGGCCGAGTACAACGGCCAGATCGCGCGCGGCGAGGACGTCATCTCACGCATCATCTACGCGAGCAAGGGCGGGCCGGCCTCCGCGCCGTCCGGGCTGGAAGAGCTGCGGGCGCGCGTCCTCGAGACCATCAACACCCTGATCGCGCGTCTGGCCGAGCGCGGCCAGGTGGACCCGCAGCGCATCTACAAAGCGACCGTCGCCGGCAACACGACCATGCTGCATCTCTTCCTGGGGGTGCCGCCGGCTTCTATCCGCCTGACGCCCTACATCCCGGCCGTCAACCATCCGGCGCCGCTGACCGCGGCCGAGGCCGGCCTGGCGATCCACCCGCTGGCGCTGGTGGACCCCCTGCCCGGCGTGGCCTCCTACGTCGGCGCCGACATCACCGCCGGCGTGCTGGCCACGGGCCTGCATGAGGCCGAGCCGCTGACGCTCTTCATCGACGTCGGCACCAACGGCGAGATCGTGCTCGGCAACCAGGAATGGCTGATGACGTGCGCGTGCTCGGCCGGGCCGGCCTTCGAGGGCGCCGGCGTGGTCTCCGGCATGCGCGCCACCCGCGGCGCCATTGAGGAGGTCTGGATCAACAGCCAGACCTATGAGCCCACCTATCGCGTCATCGGCGGCGGCCAACCGCGCGGCCTGTGCGGCTCCGGCCTGCTCTCCCTGCTGGCGGAGCTGTTCATCACCGGCGTCGCCGACAAGGCCGGCAATTTCAAGCTCGACCTCGGCCTGCCGCGGCTGCGCCCGGGCGCGCACGGCCCGGAATACGTGGTGGTCTGGGCCGGCGACGCTGCTCACGGCCAGGACATCGTCCTCACCAAGGTCGATGTGGACAACCTGATGCGCGCCAAGGCCGCCATCTACGCCGGCTTCAATGTCCTGGCGCAGAGCGTGGGCGTGGACTTGAGCCAGGTGGAACGCCTGCTGATCGGCGGCTCGTTCGGCAAGTATCTTAACGTCGAGAAGGCGGTGCAGGTGGGGCTGCTGCCGGACCTGCCCTGGGACCGGATCAACTTCCTGGGCAACACCGCTGTGCTCGGCGCCTATTTAGCCTTGCTGTCCCGTGACGCGCGCGCGGCGGTGCGCGCCCTGGCCGAGAAGATGACCTACCTGGAGCTCTCGGCCGACAACTCGTTCTATGAGGCCTTCACCTCGGCGCTCTTCCTGCCCCACACGGACCTGAGCCGCTTCCCGAGCGTAGCGGCCCTGGCGGCGCCGGGCGAGGCGGGCGCGCGCGCCTAGTACCCCGTCCACTTGAATAGGATGGGTCGGCGCCACTTGGGCGCGGCTACCCCGGTCCATCTCTTTCACGAGGACGGGGCACTAGCCGCGCCAACAACACCTGGAGAGATGGACCTATGACGACCTTGGCTTTGGCAGGCAAAGGCGGCACCGGCAAGACCACGGTCGCCGCGCTTCTGATCCGGGCGTTGACGCGCCGCCGGCTCGGCCCGGTGCTGGCCATCGACGCCGACCCCTCCTCCAACCTCAACCTGGCGCTGGGCCTGCCGCTGACCCTGACAGTCGGCGACATCCGCGAAGCGATGCTGGCCGGCGTGCAGGACGGCTCGGTCGGCACGGGCATCGCCCGGCGTGATTTCCTCAACACGCGCATCCGCCTGGCGGTGGAGGAGGGCGAGACCGTGGACCTGCTGGCGATGGGCCGGCCGGAGGGCCAGGGCTGTTACTGCGCCTTCAACCACATGCTGCGCGAGATCGTCGACGGCCTGGGCCGGCCCTACGGTTACGTCGTCATCGACAATGAGGCCGGCATGGAGCATCTCAGCCGGCGCACCACGCGCGACGTCGACGTGCTCGTGGTGGTCACCGACCCCACCGTGCGCGGCGTCAAGGCGGCCGAAGGCATCGTCAAACTGACGGGCGAGCTCGACATCAACGTTCAGCGGTCCGTGCTGATCGTCAATCGCGTCAACGGCGCGCTCACGCCCGCCCTGCAGCAAGCTGTGGATGAAATCGGCCTGGGCGCCGCGTTCGTCATCCCAGCCGACCCCGCCATCGGGTCGCTGGACGCCAACGGCCGGCCGCTGGTGGAGCTCGACTCGGCGTCGCCAGCCGGGCAGGCCATCGACGCTCTGCTCGCGCACTTGCTGCAGCCGGCCCGCTGAGGGCGCGGCGTCCGCGTGTCAGGCCGCAGCAGTGTTGGCCGGTCCGCCGGCTGATCGTCACCGCTGTTCAGGAGAAAACCACATGAGCACTGTCCGACAACTTCTGCAAAACCGCGACCCGCAGGTCTGGACCGCCAAACCCGACACGACCATGTTTGAAGCGCTGCAGCTCATGGCCGCCAAGGACGTCGGCGCCCTGCCGGTGGTTCAGGGCGCCAAGCTGGTGGGCATCCTCTCGGAGCGCGACTATGCCCGCAAGGGCATCCTGGCCGGCAAGGCCTCCAAGAACACGGCCGTGCGTGAACTGATGACCAAGGACGTTATTGTGGTGCACCCGGACCACTCGGTGGACCGCTGCATGGCCCTGATGATGCGCCACAAGATCCGCCATCTGCCGGTGCTCAACGAACAGCAGACGCTGGTCGGCATCGTCTCCATCCGCGACGTGGTGCGCGTCATCATCGAAAACCAGCGCAGCACCATCGAGCGCCTGGAGGGGCGCGGCCTCGGCGAGTTGCTGGATCAAGCGTAAGCGGCCAGCGCTTTGTGCCGCACCGCACAATTCCGAGGCAACCTGGACCGGCTCAATTGGATATGACCTTTGTAACTCGCAATCGGGTGATTTGGCACTATGGAAAGTGGGCACCCGGAGTCACGCTGTCAGTCACCTGATGACGACCGCGTGGCCATTGTCATGCAAGCGGTGGCCGCCTCTGCGCCCGCCTCCGCTCACCCCCCAAGGAGATCGTCATGCTGCTCATCGGCGAGAAAATCCACATCATCGCGCCCAAAGTCAAGGAGGCCCTGGCGGCCCGTGACGGCGCCTTCTTCGTCGACCTGGCCCGCAAACAACGGGAGGCCGGGGCCGACGCCCTCGATCTGAACATCGGCCCGCAGAAGAAAGCCGGTCCGGAGATCATGGACTGGCTGGTGGACGTGGTCCTGGAGGCGGTGCCGGGCATGACGCTGTCGTTCGACACCACCAACCTGGCCGCCATCGAGGCCGGCCTGCGCAAACTGCCCCAAGGCTACGGTGCCATCATCAACTCGACCTCGGCCGAGGAGGAACGTCTGGCCGCAGTGCCGCCGCTGGCAGCCAAGTACGGCGCCAAGCTGATCGCCCTGACGATGGCCAAGGAAGGCATCCCGGTTTCGGCCGACGCGCGCGTGTCGATCGCTCTGGAGAAACTCATCCCGCGCGCCCAGGAAGTCGGCCTGGCCATGCACGACCTGATCGTCGACCCGCTGGTGCTGACGGTCTCCGGCTGCCAGGAATACGTGCCGCAGTGCATCGAAGCTGTGCGCATGCTCAAGATGGTGACCGATCCGCCGCCGATGGTGAACGTGGGCCTGTCCAACGTCTCCAACGCCGTGCCGGCCGCCATGCGCCCGCTGCTCAACCGCGTCTACATGGTCATGCTCATGGCCGTCGGCGTCGACGCCGCCATCATCGACCCGCTCGATGAAGACCTGATGACGGCCATCCGGATCGTGCAGCAGCGCGACGCCAGCACCCCGCTCGGCGCCCTGTACCTGAAACTGCACGATGCGGTGGCCGCCGGCGCCGAACTGGAGCCGAGCGACGTCGACCTGCGTGACCCGGTCCAGGTGGACGTCTGGAAGACCGTCCAGGTCCTGCTCAACAAAGTCATCTACACCGATTCGTATCTGCGGCTGTAGGCAGGCCCACCCGAGACCGCCGCGGCCGGCTTCAGCAGCCCGGCCAGGGCGCCGTCCGCAGTCCTGCCCGAGCTTTTGGAGGCCCAATGACCACGCCTGATCTCACCGCTGCCTTTGTCGAGTTCATCCGCCGCACGGCCACCGACCTGCCCGAGGACGTCGAGCAGGCTCTGCGCCAGGCGCACACCAAAGAGGCGGCTGGCTCGGCGGCTCGCAGCGCGCTGGACACCATCCTGGAGAACGTGGCCCTGGCCCGCCAGCACTCCACCCCCATCTGCCAGGACACGGGCACACCGATCGCCTACTTCCACTATCCGGAAGGCTGGTCCACGCTCAAGCTCAAGGCCCAGTTTGAGGCCGCGCTGAAGGAGGCCACCCGGGCCGCTTATCTGCGCCCCAACGCCGTCAACCCGGTCACCGGCAAGAACACCGGCGACAACGTGGGCGCGGGCAGCCCGGTCCTGCACTTCGAGGAGTGGGAGCACGACTACCTGCAGGTGGACCTGCTGCTCAAGGGCGGCGGCTGTGAGAACGTCAGCACCCAGTATTCGCTGCCCAACGCCGAACTGAAGGCCGGGCGTGACCTGGAAGGCGTGCGCCGGGTGGCCCTGGACGCCGTCTACAAGGCGCAGGGCAAGGGCTGCGCGCCCGGCTTCCTGGGGATCTCGGTGGGCGGCGACCGCGGCGTCTCCTACTTTGTCGCTAAGGAACAGCTCTTCCGCAAGCTGGATGAAGTGTCGCCCCAGGCCGACGTGGCCGCGCTGGAAGGCCGCATCACCGCCGAGGCCAACCAGCTCGGCATCGGCCCGATGGGCTTTGGCGGCGAGTCCACGGTCCTGGCCACGCAGATCGGCATCCCGCACCGCCATCCGGCCAGTTTCTTCGTCACCGTGGCGTACATGTGCTGGGCCCACCGCCGCCGCACGCTCACCTGGCGCGCCGGCACCGTCGAGATCAAATAGGAGCCGGCCATGCTCAAGCTCACCATCCCTGTCCCTGACGCCGAGATCCGCGCCCTCAAGGTCGGCGACTCGGTTTCCATTTCCGGCGTGATGTATACGGCCCGCGACGCCGCGCACAAGTACCTGGTCGAGAATTTCTGCAAGGGCACGCCGCCGCCGGCCGCCGAATTGGAACTGTACGAGCTCCTCCAAGCGGACCTGAAGGGCGGCGCCGTCTACCACTGCGGCCCTGTGGTCCGCCAGGTGGACGGCCGCTGGCAGTTCGTCTCGGCCGGGCCGACCACCAGCGCGCGCGAGGAGGTCTACGAGGACTACGTCATCGCCCACTTCGACCTCAAGCTGATCATCGGCAAGGGCGGTATGGGCCCGCGCACGCTCAAGGCCTGCCAGGAGCAGCCGGCCGTGTATCTGCACGCCATCGGCGGCGCCGGCTCGCTCATCGCCGAAGCGGTCGAAGAAGTCATCGCCGTCTACAAGAAGGACGAGTTTGGCGCACCGGAGGCCTTCTGGAAGATCCGCGTCAAGGACTTTCCGGCCGTCGTCACCATGGACAGCCACGGCCACAGCCTGCACGCCGTCGTCGAACAGCGGAGCAAGGCCAAACTGGCGGAACTGCTGGCGTAAGGGCGGTGAGGGGGCGCCTAGCGCTGCCAAGGAGACCCAGCGATGTACGATCTCATTGTCATCGGCGGCGGGCCGGCCGGGCTGACCGCCACGATCTACGCGGTCCGCAAACGCCTGAACGTACTCCTGGTCACTAAAGACCTGGGCGGCAAGACCAACTACCGCTTGCAGCTTCCCAACCTGGAACACCATCTGGTCATCAACGGCGAGGAGATGATCAACCGCTTCGCCAACGAGATCGAGTACCTGGAATTTGCGCGCGAGTTTGACAGCGTCGATGCGGTGGCGCCAGCGCCGGGCGGCTACCGGGTCCGCACGCGCAAAGGCGCCGAGCACACTGCGCGCGCCGTCCTGATCGCCACCGGCGCGCGCGGCCAGCGCCTGGAGGTGCCCGGCGAGAAAGAGTTCGCCATGCGCGGGCTGTGCTACAGCACCGTCAGCTATGCCGCCCTGTTCGTCGGCCGCAACGTCGTCGTCATCGGCAGCAACGGCCTGGCGCTGCGCGCCGGCGCCGATCTGGCCCGCCTGGCCCGCCACGTCACCCTGGTGGCGCCGGACCGCGGCGAACTAGACAGCGCGCTCGGCCGCAAGCTGCGCGGCTTCTCCAACGTCGTGATCCTGGAGGACCACGCGGTCGAGCAGGTGAAGGGCGACGACTATGCGCGCAGCCTGGTCCTGCGGCGTCCGAACGACACGCTCGCCGAACTGCACGCCGACGCTTTCTTCGTCGAGCTCGGCCTGCAGCCGAACTCCAGCCTGGTTAAGGGCCTGCTGACGCTGGATGCACAGGGCGGCATCATCGTGGACAACGCCAACCATACGTCGGCGCCGGGGCTGTTTGCGGCCGGCGACGTCACCAACGTCCACGCCGAGCAAGTCCTGATCGCGATCGGTGAGGGCGCCAAGGCGGCGCTGTCCGCGTATGACTACCTGCTGGAACACGAACTGGGGCCGGGCGAGCCGCCCACTTCCGCCTAGGACCCCGTCCGGCCGCGGGGGCTGAACGGGGCAGCGCTGCCGGCGCTGACGGGGAGGCCTAACATGTGCGAATTCTGCGTCAAACACGGCGACGGCCAGAAATGGTACCTGGCCATGCAGAACTACTCGCGTGAGCTGCGCGACCAGAACGGTCGGCTGGCTTACCTGGGCCGCTTCGCCAACGAATTTGAACAAACGATGCCGGCGGCGCTGGCGCAGCTGGAGACGCTCTCCCGCACGCCGCTGGCCGGCCCGGCCCGGCCTTTCTTGAAGTGGCGTCTGCAGCAGGATCACTACGGCCAGGTCGTCCCGCTGGAGGAGGTCGAGCAGATCCTGCGCCAGGTGGACGGGATTGTGCGCCTGCCGTGCGTCTGCCGCCGCGTGACCACCGGGCAGAAAGAGGCGCGCTACTGCTTCGCGCTCACCGGCGACCCGCGCCTGGCCGAGGTCCTGGACGACTCGTTCAGTCTGGAGTACCTGAGCGCCGAGGAGGCCATCGCCGCCGTGCGCCAGCTGGACGACCACGGCCTCGTCCATTCGGTCTGGACGTTCAAAACGCCCTATATCGGCGCGCTGTGCAACTGTGACCAGGACTGTATCGCCTATCGCGTCTGCCATGCGCGCGGCTATTTCCAGCTGTTCTTCCGGGCCGAGTTCGTGGCCCAGGTGAACCCAGACGCCTGCACCGGCTGCCGCCAGTGCCTGCGCCAGTGCCAGTTCGGGGCTTTGCGCGTCTCGCTGGCCAACAAGAAAGTGTCGGTGGACCCGCGCCAGTGTTACGGCTGCGGTGTGTGCCGGGCCGCCTGCGCGAAAGCGGCCATCACCCTCGTGGATCGGGCCGCTCAACCCGAGGCGGCGTCCATTTGGTAAGGGCGATCCACCCATCGCGCGCATAGGAGTTCAGCCATGCCCCTCTTCACCCCCGGTCGGCGTTGGCAGCCGGCGTATCTGCCCTTCCATGACGAGCCCTTCGTCGACCGCGTCGTCGAGACGATTGAGCTGGCCGTCAAAGGCCCGCTCTTCGGCTGCCGGATGTGCGGCAACTGCCTGCTGCAGGAGACGGCCTTCATCTGCCCGATGGAGTGCCCCAAGGGCCTGCGCAACGGGCCGTGCGGCGGCTCGACCCCTGAGCACTGCTACGTGGACACCACCCGCCCGTGCATCTGGTACAAGATCTACGAGCGCGCCGAGAAAATGGGGCGGACCGAGAAACTCCTGGAGGTGCTGCCGCCGCTGGATTGGGAGAAGGTCGGCACCGACTCGTGGATGGACGTCTACCGCCAGTGGCAGAAGAAGGGCGGCCTGCGCTTCACCTGGAACACGCTGACGGCCCCGCCCGCTGAGCGGGCCAAAGTCTGGGACGAGTTTTTCTATGAGATCCGCCAGCCGGATTGGTGGCGCGGCGATGACCAGCCGCATCCGCCGGCCCCGCACGAGCCGGTCTCCAACCTGGAGCGCAAGTTGAGCGCCGGCGAGTTCGTGGTCACGGCCGAGATCGCGCCGCCCCTGGCCGCCGCCGCGGACGACGTGATCAAGAAACTCAACCTGCTGCGGGAGTACATCGACGCCGCCAACTTCACCGACAATCCGTCGGCCACGCCGCGCATGTCATCGCTGGTCTGCTCGGCCATCACCGTGCAACAGGGGATGGAGCCGGTCATGCAGATCGCGGCCCGCGAGCGCACGCGCATGGGCGCGCAGAGCACCATCCTGGGCGCGGCCGCGCTCGGCATCCGCAACGTGCTGTGCCTCACCGGCGACCATCCGCGCATCGGGCCGTCGCCGCACGGCCGCATGGACATCTGGGACCTGGATTCGATCCAGATGCTCTGGCTTTTCCGGCGCATGCGCGATGAGGGCCACTTCCTGGACGCGCGCGAGATCAAGAGCGCGCCGCCGCTCTTCCTCGGCGCGGCCGGCTCGCCCTTCGCGTCCACCGACCGCTTCCAGGCCATGCGCGAGGAGAAGAAGGTCAACGCCGGCGCGCAGTTCTTCCAGACCAACCTGGTCTACGACGTGGAGGGGTTTGAGCGCTGGCTGGCGGCCCTGGACCAGCGCGGCGTGCTCACCCGCGTCCACGTGTTGGCCGGCCTGATGCCGATCCGCTCGCCCAAAGCCGCGCAGGCCATCGCCGAAGTGCCGGGCGTCAAGATGCCGCGCGCCATCCTCGAGCGCATGGAGAAGGCCGCCGATCCCAAGGAGGAAGGCGTCCAGATCACGCTCGAGCTGATCGACCGTCTCAAGCAGCTGCCCGGCGTCCATGGCATCCACCTGATGTCGGTGGGCTGGGAGGCGATCGTGCCGCGGTTGGTGAAGGACTCGGGCTTGCAGCGGCCGAAGCCGGCCGCCGCCTGACCCCTACGCCCATGCGTCTGCTGCTGCTCGCCGACGTTCACGCCAACTGGGAGGCCCTGCTCAGCCTGCAGCGCGCCGAGGCCCAGCCGGATGCCGTGCTCTTCGCCGGCGACGCCGTTGGCTATGGGCCGGACCCCGCCCACTGCGCGCGCTGGCTCGCGCACAACGCGACGCTGACCGTGCGCGGCAACCATGATGCCGCGCTGGCCGACGAGACGGCGCCGCCGGCCCACCTGCCGCCCGAATTAGCCGAAGCCGCCCGCGAGACCTTGGCCTACGCCCGTCAGGCGCTCACGGCCGAAGACCGCGCGGCTTTGGCGCGCTGGCCACTGACGGCTGCGGCCACCTATGGCGGGGCGCGCTTCCTGCTCGTCCACGGCACGCCCGCCGATCCGCTGGGCGGCCAACTGGATCCGGCCACCTGCGCCGAGGCCGAGCTTGAGCGGCTGTTCGCCAACGTGCCCGCCGACGTGATCGTGGTCGGCCACACCCATGTCCCGGCGCTGCGCCGTTTCCGGGACAAACTCATCGTCAACCCGGGCAGCCTGGGTCAGCCGCGTTATGGCGTCGCGGACGCCACGTTCGCGGTCTGGCAGGACGGCCGGGTCCAAATCCACCACCTGCATTACGACCACGACGCCCCGGCCCAGAGGCTGCGCCTCGGCCCGTACAGCCCGGAGGTGGTCGAACAGTTGGTTCAGATCCTTGAGACCGGCCTGGTGCCCCAACCCGCTGACTGAGAAGGCCGGCCCGGGCGGAACGCGGCCATGACCGCTGGAACGATCTTGTATCTGTCCCGGCAGGATGTGGAAGCCTGCCACATCCCGATGCGCGCCATCATCGACGCGCTGGACGCGATGTTCCAGGAGAAGGGCCGCGGGCAGACCGAAATGCCGCCCAAGCCCGGCATCCATCCCCGGCCCGACGCCTTTATCCACGCCATGCCGGCCTATATCCCCAGCCTGCAGGCCGCCGGCCTGAAATGGGTATCCGGCTACCCTGGCAACCAGGCCAAGGGGCTGCCCTATATCGCCGGCCTGCTCATCCTCAACGACCCCGCCACCGGCCTGCCGCTGGCAGTGATGGACTGCACCTGGATTACGGCCAAGCGCACCGGCGCGGCCACCGCTGTGGCGGCCAAGTACCTGGCCCGCCCAGACAGCGCCACCGCCGGCATCGTCGCCTGCGGCGTGCAGGGCCGCAGCAACCTGGAGGCCCTGGCCTGCCTCTTCCCGCTCCGCCGCGTGAAGGCCTATGACCTGCACCCCGAGATCGCCGAACGCTACGCCCGCGAGATGAGCCAGCAGCTGCAGCTGGAGGTTGAGCCGGTCCGCACGCTGCCCGAGGCCGTGCGCGGCCTGGACCTGGTGGTCACCAGCGGGCCGATCCTAAAACATCCCCAACCGCAGATCGAGGCGGGCTGGCTGGCGCCCGGCGCCTTTGCCTCACCCGTGGACTTCGACTCGTTCTGGCAGGGCGCGGCGCTGCGCGAGGTGGACCGGCTGGCCACCGACGACCGGGCGCAGCTGCGCCATTACCGCCAAGAGGGCTACTTCCGCGAGACGCCCGAGCCGTACGCCGACCTGGGCGAGATCGCGGCCGGTCTACAGCCGGGCCGCCAGTCTGAGGCCGAGCGGACGATGAGCCTCAACCTGGGATTGGCCCTGGACGATCTGGCAACCGCTATCCGCGTCTATGAACGGGCGCGGGCATTGGGCCTCGGACGGGAATTGCCGCTGTAGCGCCTACCGGCGCCGGGCACAGTCGGCGTCACCGCCCGGGGAACACTCCGAGCCAGGACCGGCCCGCCGGCCCTGGCCGATCTGCACAGGAGGCTGCTATGTCCGATCGCAAGAAGGTCACGCTGCCGACGCTGTTGAAGAAGATGAGCGAGGGTGTGCCGATCACGTTCATCACCTGCTACGACTACGCCATGGCCTACCTGGTGGAACAGGCCGGCGTCGATATGGTCCTGGTGGGGGACAGCCTGGGCATGACCATGCTGGGCTATGACGGCACCCTGCCCGTGACCATGGACGACATGATCCGGCACACGGCCGCTGTCCGCCGCGGCGCCCCCACCGCCTGGCTGATCGGGGACATGCCGTACATGTCCTACCAGCCCTCCGATGAAGCCGCCATCCGCAACGCCGGGCGCTTCATGGCCGAGGCCGGCTGTGACGCCGTCAAGCTGGAGGGCGGCGTCGAAATGGCCAGCCGCATGGCCGCCATCGCCCGCTGCGGCATCCCGGTGATGGGCCACCTCGGCCTCACTCCGCAGAGTGTCAGCGCCCTGGGCGGCTTCCGTGTCCAGGGCAAAGACGCCGCCCGCGCCCGCAAGATCGTGGATGACGCCAAAGCGTTGGAGGACGCCGGCGCTTTCAGCATCCTGCTGGAGATGGTGCCGGACCGCGTCTGCGAGCTGATCACCGAGCGCGCCAACATCCCGATCATCAGCCTGGGCTCCGGCCCCTATGCCCACGGGCAGCTGCTCATCTTCCATGACATGTTCGGCCTCTACCCGCGGTTCAAGCCGAAGATGGCCAAGGTCTACGGCCACGCCGGGGAGGTGATCCTCAACGGGTTGAAGCAGTACGTGACCGAGGTCACCAGCCGCCAGTTCCCGCAGTCCGAGCACTGGTTCGGCATCCCGGACGATCAACTGGCCGAGCTCAAGCGCCTGCTGGATGAAAGCCACGGCGAGCGCGTGCCGTGACCGCCTTCACCCCGGCCTGCCGAGCCACCGCTGTGGGCAGCCTGCCGCACGTCTCAGCGGCGGCGGCCTGCGCACTGATCCAGCGCCGCCTGCCCGAGCTCCCGGCCTGGCCGCAGCTGCCGCGCCGCGACCCGCGCGAGAGCATCTACGCGCAGTACAGCCCCGGCTTCCCGGGCGCCGCCCTGGTGGAGGGCCGCGTGGTCGTGGACCGGACGCGCCCGCTGGAGCCGGAGCTGGAGCGGCTGTATGCGCGTTACCTGAACGATGACGCCGCCGCGGTCGGGCTGGACGCCGACCACGCCGCCGGGCTGGCCGAATTCGAGACGCTCACCTGGCCGGAGGCCGTCGCGCTCAAAGGCCAGGTCATGGGGCCGATCAGCTGGGGCCTGACCGTCACCGATCAGGAGCGGCGCGCCATCCTGTATGACGAGGTGCTGGCCGATGCCTGCGCCAAACACCTGCGCCTGCACGCCGCCCACCAGGAGCGGCGGCTGCGGCAACTGGCCGAGCGCGCTGGGCGGCCGGGCGCGCCGCCGCGCACGCTGCTCTTCGTCGACGAGCCGTATCTGGCGTCGTATGGCTCGGCCTATGTCAGCCTGGCGCGCGATCAAGTGGTGGCGCTGCTGGAGGAGGTCTTCGCCGGTCTGCAGGACTTGAAGGGCGTCCACTGCTGCGGCAACACGGATTGGGCCTTGCTGCTGGACACCTCGCTGGACGTCCTGAACTTCGACGCCTACAACTTCGCCGAGGCCCTGGCGCTCTATCCGGAGGCTGTGCGCGCCTTCCTGGCGCGCGGCGGGCTGATCGCCTGGGGCATCGTGCCGGCGGCCAGCGACGCGCAGGTGCTGGCGCAGACCAGCGCCGGCCTGGCCGAGCGGCTGGAGGCGGCCTGGCGCCAGCTGGCCGGCAAAGGCGTGGCCTATGACGCGCTCGTCAACGCCGCTCTGATCACCCCGGCCTGCGGGCTGGGGACGCTGTCAGAGGCGGCGGCCGAGCGCGCCCTGACGCTGGCGGCCGAGGTGGCGGGGCAGCTGCAGCGGCGCCACTTTCCACGTTCGTAACGGATCAGCTCACTACGCGGCCGGGCCAGCCGCGGCCGGCCCGGCCGCCGCGCAGACGAGGAGGCCAGCATGGACCAACCCTTAGCCGAACGGCTGCACATCCCGACTGAGAACCTGGACGCGATCAACGCGCTGCTGCTGAACACCAGCAATGGCGTCATCCATGATTTCCTGGAGGTGGTGAACAAATATGGGACGCCGGAGGAGATCAACCGCCAGGCCGAGGCGGCCCGGCACCTGCCCAGCCTGCTGGCGCGGCTGGAGGCGCAGAAATCGCCCTACCTGCGCGACCTGCACTGGCTGATCCGGCAGCGCGACCAAGGCGCGTTTATCAGCGTCCCGGAGTACCGGCGCCGCGTGCTCGGGCCGCGCGCCGGCGTGATGTCTTTCCCGGAAGACTTCGCCGTGACCCTCGAGATCAGCGCCTTTCAGTACTTTCCGTGGCTGATCACCCAGGCGCGCCAGGCCATCGTCCAGGGCGAACTGATGCCCGGCCGCTTCATCCGCGTGCGCAAGCTGAAGGAGTCCGAGGACGACGACGGCGACCTGATCGCCGTGGCGGCCGCCATGCAGATCATCGGCGCCACCTACGTGGAGACGCTGGACACCAAGGGCACCGACGGCGCCAACGTGCATCTGGGCGGCCCCGCCACCATCACCGGTTACTTCGGCGGCGTCGGCCAGCCCAACGGCTACGCCCTGAAGTGGCTGGACGAGTTCCTGTACTACTACACCCGCTATGGCATCCGCCAGGTGCTCAACCTCAACCCGGGCACCGTGCTGCTGGGCTACCTGCTCTACAAGCTCGGCGTGAACAACGAGTTCAAGATCTCGGTGTTCATGGGCAACGACAACCCCTACTCGGTGCTGTGGACCCTGCTCGGCGCCAAGCTCTTCGCGCGCCCGGACGGCACCAGCCCGCTCATCGGCTTCAACTTCAGCAACTCGGTGGACAACAGCACCATCGAGCTGTGCGCCGAGTTCCGGCGCCAGCTGGATTTTGAGACGGTGGTGCGCTTCGAGCACCATATCACCGAAACCTGGAAGAGCATCGTGCGCCAGCCCTACAACCGGCGCGCCGAGCTGGTGGAGATCGCGGGCCGCGTGGCGAATATCTCGGCCAAGCATGAGGGCGGCGATCCGGAAGTCGAGCAGATCCGCACCCATCCGTCCGACATCCTGGATTACTTCCGCGCCAAGACCGAGATCGTCGAGAGCGGCGAGATGCTGATGCTGGAGCGCAACTACCTGGACAAGCACGCGGCCGTCAACGCGACGGCCCGGGCGCTCACCGAGAACGGCCTGAGCTTCGGGGCGGCGCGCCATCTGCACCACGCGCCGGCGGCCGAAGGAGTGCCGGCCTGACCGCTTGGCCGGCGGGGCAGACGCGGCCGCTCTTCACAGACCCCGCGTCTGCCTCTACAATAAACTGGCGATGACGGACCTCAGCCCGCGCCCGCCCAGCCTGCGCCAGGTCGTCCTGACGGCCACCGGCCAGGATGTGCGCCGCTGCCAGCAGTGCGCGCTTTGCGACGAGCCCGTCGACGCCGAGCAAGACCTCACCTTCACGACGTTGGTGCAGTTGATCCAGATGAACGACGACGAGGCGCTCACCAGCCGGACGGTCTGGTCGGAGCGGGTGCTGCAATCGGCCCGGCACCGCTGCACCAGCCGCCTGAACCTGGAGGCGATTGTGCTGGCGCTGCGCGCCGAGGCGCTCCGGCGCGGCCTGGCCGGCCCCAGCGCCTGACGCGCGGCCTCATCTCCGGGAGCTCCCTTCATGAAACTCGCGATCACGGGCAAAGGCGGCGTCGGCAAGACCACGCTCACCAGCTTGCTGGCCTGCTTCTACGCCGACCGCGGCGACACGGTGCTGGCCATCGACGCCGACCCCTCCCCCTGCCTGGGCGCGGCCCTGGGCTTCCCGCCGGAGCTGGTGGCCGGCCTGACCCCGATCGCCAAGATGGAGTCCCTGATCTACGAGCGGACCGGCGCCCAGCCGGGGACGATGGGCGGCTACTTCAAGCTCAACCCGCGCGTGGACGACATCCCCGACCGGTTCACGGCTCAGCACCGCGGCATCCGGCTGCTGGAGCTGGGCGCCGTGGAGAAGGGCGGCTCCGGCTGCATCTGTCCGGAGAGCGTCATGCTCAAGCAGTTGGTCTCCCACATCCTGCTGCGGCGCAACGAAGTCGTCCTGCTGGATATGTACGCGGGCGTCGAGCACCTCGGCCGGGCCACGGTGGACGCCGTCGACGCGCTCCTGGTGGTGGTCGAGCCCGGCTCGCGCAGCCTGGCCACGGCCGTCCAGATCCGGTCGCTGGCCGGCGACCTGGGTCTGAAGCGCCTGTTCCTGGTCGGCAACAAAGTGGCGTCCGCGGCCGATCGCGCGTATATTGAGGCGCATTCGCCGGGCCTGCCGGTGCTGGGTTATCTGCCCGGCTCGGCCGCCGCCCAGACCGCCGACCGCGCCGGCCTGGCCGCTTATGACGCTGTCCCGGAGATGGCCGCCGCCGCCCGCGTCATCGCCGACAGCCTGCAATCCGCGCTCGCCGAGCGCCGCCCCAACACCGCCTGACCACGCCGGTCCGCCGGACCGCGCTTTCCGGGCGCAGCCGCACACGGCCCGCCCGCCGACCAAGCTAAGAGCCACCAGACCTGCAGGTCCGGTGCTGATTGGTCTTTGGTCATCCCATCTCAATCGCAAGCCGTTTGCATATACCCCAAAAAGGTGACGTTTAGCACCATTGCCGTCATGTGCCATGACAATTGACCGATAGTACCCGACTCCTATGCTATGGGGGCTGATTGTGTCCGCATCCATAAATTGAGGCGACCCCGGTTGGGCCGATGACAGCCCGGCGGGACAGGTTTCGGCCCGGAAACTACGGCGCCGCTGGCCGCGCGGTGCCTGTCGGGCGCCGGGTTGAAAGGAGGTGACACGCCATCCGCAAGAATGCCATCCGGCCGCCTTCGTCCCTGATGTTTTAATCCCGGAAACGCAGAAAGGAATCTTCCCTCATGGCAACCGCCTCCCAGCCCCAGAAAGTCTTCGGCTTCCTGCCGGATGACGTCCCGTCCATCGGGGCCATGCTCAGCCTGGGCTTCCAGCAAGTGCTGACCATGTTCCCGGCGACCGTGCTGGTCGCCGTCCTGACCAAGTTCGATGTCGGCGTCACGCTGCTGGCCAGCGGCCTGGGCACCATCATCGCCCTGCTCGTCTCCAGCCGCAAAATCCCGATGTACTACGGCTCCAGCTTCAGCTACATCTCGGTCGTCGTGACGACCATGAGCCTGTACGCCAATGATTGTTTCGCCGACCCCGCCACCGTCTACTGCCCGGAGGGCATCAAGCTCGTCCAGGTCGGCATCATGGGCACGGCCGTTTTTGAGATCCTGATCGGCCTGCTGATCATGCGCATCGGCAAAGAGGCCCTGGACCGCGTGCTGCCGCCCGTCATCACCGGCAGCATGGCCATGGTCATCGGTATCGCCCTGGCCGGCGCGGCGCTGGGCATGGCCGGCGCCAACTGGACGGTGGCCATCATCACCCTGTTTGTGACGGTCGCTTTCTCAGTCTATCTGCAGAACCGCGGTTTGCTCGGCATGTTGCCGATCTTGTTCGGCGCCATCGTCGGCTACCTGGTGGCCTGGGCCTTCGGCCTGGTCAACTTTGAGCCCGTGGCCGCCGCCGATTGGTTCCGCGTCCCGCCGATCACCCTGCCGGCCTTCACCGACCCGAACGCCTGGGCCGTGGTCTTCAGCATCACGCTGATCGCCATCGCCACCATCCCGGAGAGCACGGCCCACCTGTACCAGATGAGCCTGTACATCGACGCGCTGGCCAAGGACCTGGGCCGCAAGCCGCTGGAAATCAAGAAACTCATCGGCCTGAACCTGATCGCGGACGGCGCCGACGACCTGGTGGTGGGCTTCCTGGGCGGCTGCGCCGGCACCAACTACGGCGAGAACAACTCGCTGATGGCCATCACCCGCAACTACTCCACGGCCGTGCTGATGGCGGCCGGCGGCCTGGCCATCCTGCTCGGCTTCATCGGCAAGCTGGCGGCGCTGGTCAACACCATCCCGGTGGCCGTCACCGGCGGCCTGGCCGTCTACCTCTTCGGCGTCATCGGCATGCAAGGCGTGGCGCTGATCCAGTCTGAGAAGGTCAACCTGTTTGAGCCGCGCCAGCTGGCCGTGGGCGCCACCATCCTGATCTGCGGCATCGGCGGCAACCTGGCCCTGCCGAACGGCCTGTTCCCGTTCCAGATCCCGGTCCTGTTCCCGAACGGTATCCCGGCTATCGTCTTCGCTGCGATTATCGGTATTGTGATGAATCTGCTGTTCCTGTTGGTGCCGCCGAAGTTGTTCGGCGTGGAAGAGCGCCAGAATATCAACCTGTAGTCTCGGCTGCTTTCCCTCGCGGGGGCGGGTCACGCCGCCCCCGCGAGGCGACTGGGCACCGCGCGTTCGTCTGGTAGCCAGAAGGAGCAAAGCCCGATGTTGACCGCACACCCCGGGCTGCCCGAGTTCGATTACATCAAGCCGACGACCTTGCCGGAGGCCAGCCAGTTCCTGGCCGAGCACGCCGGCGAGGCGCGGCCCTTCCTGGGCGGCACCGATACGTTCGTCCGTCTGCGCGACGGCGCTTGGAAAGACAAATACCTCGTCGACGTCAAGCACCTCGACGGGATGCAGACCCTGGCCTTTGACCCGGCCGCCGGCCTGACCGTCGGCGCGGCCGTGAACATGAACCGCGTCATCGCGGCGCCGGAGGTCCAGGCCCATTACCCGCTGCTGGCCGAGGCCGCCCACACGGTGGCCAGTTACCAGCTCCGCACGCGTGCCACCCTGGTGGGCAATGCCTGCAACGCCTCGCCGGCCGGCGACACGGTCGGCGCCGGGCTGGTGCTGAACGCCGAGCTGCTGATCTTCGGCGTGGACGGCGGCCGGCGCGCGCCGCTGGCGACGTTCTTCCGCGGCCCCGGCAAGACCACGCTCCGGCCCGGCGACATCGTCACGGCCATCCACTACCCGCTGCCGCCGGCCGGGCACGCCGGCCGCTACCTCAAGCTCGGCCGCAACGCCCTGGGCGACCTGGCCATCGTGGGCGTGACCGCCCTGGGTTACCGGGACCCGGCCGCGCCGTCCGGCTATCGCTTCCGGCTGGCGCTGGCTTCGGTGGCCCCGATGCCGCTGCGGCCCGTCCAGGCCGAGGCGCTCTTGAGCGATCAACCGCTGAGCGAAGCCGGGCTGCAGGCGGCCGCCGAGGCCGCGGCCGCCGCGGCGACCCCCATCGACGACGTCCGCGGCGGCGCCGAATACCGCCGGCTGATGGTGCGCAACCTCACCCGGCAGGCGCTGCGCGACGTGTGGCAGCGGCTGGGATAGGAGATCCGACCATGGCGATGCATCGCATCACATTTACCCTCAACGGCGCCCGCGAGCGCGTCGAGGTGCCGTCCAATCAGACACTGCTGCAACTGCTGCGCGAGCGCCTGGCGCTGACGGGCACCAAGAACGGCTGCACGGCCGGCGAGTGCGGCGCGTGCACGGTCCTGTGGAACGGCGAGCCCGTCAACAGCTGCCTGGTGCTGGCCGTGGAGTGCGACGGCACCGAGGTCGTCACGGTCGAGGGCCTGGCCCACGACCGCCAGCTCGACCCGGTGCAGACGGCCCTGCTGGAGGCCGGCGGCGTGCAGTGCGGCTTCTGCACGCCGGGCGTGCTGCTCTCGGCGCGCGCCCTGCTGGACCGCAACCCGCGGCCCAGCGACTACGAGATCCGCGACGCGCTGACCGGCAACCTGTGCCGCTGCACGGGCTATCTGCGCATCATCGAAGCGGTCAAGGCGGCGGCCCGCGCAGCCGAGCCGGCCTGAGAGGAGGCGACCATGCTCAAGACCAAACCCGCCGCCGACGGCCACACGCCAGTCGGCGACAGCGTGCCGCGGCTGGACGCCCACGACAAGGTCACCGGCGCCGCGCAGTTCGCGGACGATATCCAGTTTGGGCCGGGGCTGCTGCAGGCGCGCATCCTGCGCAGCCCGCACGCCCACGCCCTGATCAAGCGCCTCGACGTCAGCCGGGCGCTGGCCCTGCCCGGCGTCAAAGCCATCGTCACCGGCGAGCAGACGCCCGGCTACATCGGCCTGTACCTCCAGGACCGCCACATCTTCTGCCGCGACCGCGTGCGCTACATCGGCGACCCGGTGGCCGGCGTGGCGGCCGTGGACGAGGCCACCGCCGAACAGGCCGTCGACCTGATCGAGGTCGAGTACGAGCCGCTGCCGGCCGTGTTCGACCCGGTGGAGGGCACCCGTCCGGACGCCCCGCTGCTGCACCCGGACCTCGGCCAGTATGAGGCCGTCAACTTCATCTTCCCCAAGCCGGGCAGCAACATCTCCAACCACTTCAAGATCCGGCGCGGCGACGTGGCCGGCGCCTGGGCGCAGTGCGCGGCGGTGGTGGAGCGTGAATACCGCGTGCCGCACATCCAGCACGTGCCCATCGAGCCGCACGTGGCCGTGGCCAAGTGGGACGACAAGGACAAGATCACGCTCTGGGCCAGCTCGCAGTCGCCGTTCGCCCAGCGCAACTTGATCGCCAAGGCCCTGCACCTCTCGCAGAGCCAGATCCAGGTGATCGCGCCGTACGTCGGCGGCGGCTTCGGCGCCAAGGCGGGCGTGAGCATGGAGGCGCTGGCCGTGGTCATCGCCGGCGCCGTCAAGGGCCGGCCCGTGAAGCTGCGCCTGACGCGCGAGGAGGAGTTCTTCACCACCTTCGTGCGCCAAGGTCTGGTGGCGCGCTTCAAAGTCGGCTGTGACCAGGACGGGCGGCTGCAGGCGCTGGAGAACACCTACTACTGGGATGCCGGCGCCTACACCGAGTACGGCGTGAACATGACGCGCGCCGGCGGCTACAGCGGCACCGGCCCGTACGACGTCCCCAACGTCAAGGTAGACAGCATCTGCGTCTACACCAACCACCCGGTCGGCGGCCCAATGCGCGGCTTCGGCATGCCCGAACTGCACAGCGGCCTGGAACAGGCCATGGACGATCTGGCGCACGCCGTCGGCGTGGACCCGGTGGAGTTCCGGCGCCGCAACTGCATCCGCGGCGGCGACATCGTCGCCACCGGCATGACCATGCACCCCACCGGCCTGCCGGAGTGCATCGAAAAGGCGGCGGCGGCCATCAACTGGGGCCACAAGTCCTCCCCGAGCGCGCCCAACAAGCGGCGCGGCAAGGGCATGGCCATCATGTGGAAGGCCCCGGCCATGCCGCCCAACGCCGGCTCCAGCGCGCGCGTCCAGCTCAACGAGGACGGCACCGTCATGGTCAGCCTGGGCGGCCAGGAGATCGGCCAGGGCACCTTCACGGTCATGGCCCAGATGGCGGCCGCCGCCCTGGGCGTGCCCTATGATTGGGTGAAGGTGGCCGGCCCCATCGATACGGACTCCAGCCCGTATGAGTGGCAGACCGTCGCCAGCCGGCTCACCTGGAGCATGGGCAACGCCGTGAGCGCGGCCGCCCGCGACGCGCGCCGGCAGATCCTGGAGATGGTGGCCAAGGCCTGGAAGGAGAGCCCGGACGACCTGGACATCGTGGACGGCCAGGTGATCTCCTACAAGTCCGAAGAAGCGTGCTCGCTCAAGGACCTCGTGATCTACGGTCTGCCCAACCCGGATGGTGACGGCTGGATCGGCGGCCCGGTGCTTGGCCGGGGCAGCTTCATGCCCACCTACGTCACCGGGCTGGACCCGGAGACCGGCCAGGGGCCGCGCGCCGTGGTCCACTACACCACCGGCGCCCAGGCGGTGGAAATCGAGGTCGATCTGGACACCGGCAAGGTGGAGGTGCTGCGGGCGGTGGCCGCCTTCGACGTCGGCAAGGCCATCAACCCGGACATGGTGCGCGCCCAGATGGAGGGCGGCCTGGTGCAGGGCATCAGCACGGCCTTCTTTGAAAGCCTGCAGCTCAAGAACGGCCGGGTGCTGAACCCGAGCTTTGTGGACTACCGCATCGCCACCGCCGCCGACGCCCCGCCGCAGCTCGAGGCGATTATTGTCGAGGTGCCGCAGGACGACGGTCCGTGGGGCGCGCGCGGCATCGGCGAGCACTCCATGGTGCCCACGATCCCGGCCATCGCCAACGCCCTGTACGACGCGGTCGGCATCCGCCTGGAGGCGCCGCCGTTCACGGCCGAGAAAGTCTATCTGGCGATGCGCGCGGCGGGAGTCGTACAATAGAAAGGCAGGGGGCGCGGCGGGTGCGCCGCGCCCCACCCGGGGAGGTCGCCGAGGCGGACCGCGCCGACTAGGGCGGGATGCTCAAGCACCGCGAGGCAGTCCTGAAGAGGGTGCTGGCAGCCCGGCGCACCGCCGCCCCGGCCCATCTTGCAGAGGAGGCCCCATGAAACGATCCCAAGCCAAACCTGCCAAGCCCGCTCGCACCAAGTTCCGCCGCTTCCTGATGCCGCTGATCCTGGAAGCCGCGGCTGCCGTCGTGGTCCTGGCGCTCCTGCGGCGCCGCCAGACGGCCAAACCCGCCTGACGGCCGCGCCGCCGGCCCGCCTGCCTCGGCCCACGCACCCGCCGGGGCAGGCTCACGCCGGAAGCCGCGCCCGGCGGCCGTCTCTGCCCCGCTCAGATCCGAACATGGACAAAAAACCCCTGCACACGCTGCTCGAAGAACTGCACACCCAACTGCACCAGGCCCAGCCGATTGACGCTGCGGAACGCCAACTGCTGAAAGACCTGTCTCAAGATATCCAGGCGTTGTTGCAGCGTTCCAGCGCCGGGGAGCCGCTGGCTGAGTCCGCGCCGGTCCTGGCGCGCCTGAACCAGGCGGTCCAACAGTTCGAGGTCTCGCATCCGCACCTCACCCTCGCGCTGGGCCAGGTCATCGACACGCTCAGCCGCGCCGGGCTCTGACCCGGGCCAGACGCGCCCTCCGATCCGTGTTCGCAGAAAGGACGATGAACGCGTGGCCAATCCCCAAGCGCCCACGGGGGCCCCTGATCCGTCTCAATTGATTGATGAACTGCGCGAACGCCGCCGGCGCATCCTCCAGGGCGGCGGCCCGGCGCGCGTCGAGGCCCAGCACGCCAAAGGCAAGCTGACCGCCCGCGAGCGCCTGCTGCGGCTGCTGGACGAAGGCAGCTTTGTCGAGGTGGACGGCTATATCACCCACCGTCACAGCGATTTCGGCATGGACCGCGAGCGCCATCCCGGCGACAGCGTGGTGGCCGGCTTCGGCAAGATCGACGGCCGGCGCGTGTGCGTCTACGCCCAGGATTTCACCGTGTTGGGCGGCTCGTTCAGCGAGGCCCAGGGCCAGAAGGTGGCCAAGCTCATGGACCTGGCGCTGGAGGCCGGCGTACCCGTCATCGGCCTGAACGACTCGGTCGGCGCGCGCATCCAGGAGGGCGTCTACAGCCTGGCGGCCTACGCCGAACTGTTCTGGCGCAACACCCAGGCCAGCGGCGTGGTCCCGCAGATCAGCGTCATGCTCGGGCCGTGCGCCGGCGGCTCGGTCTACTCCCCCGGCCTGACCGACTTCGTCGTCATGACCAAGGGCTCCAGCCACATGTTCATCACCGGGCCGGAGGTCATCAAGACCGTCACCCATGAAGAAGTGGACCTGGAGACGCTCGGCGGGGCCATGACCCACAGCGCCGTCAGCGGCGTGGCCCACTTCGTGGCCGACGACGAGGGCCAGGCGCTGGCCCTGACGCGCCAGCTGCTCGGCTACCTGCCCGGCAACAACGCCGAGGCCCCGCCCGCCCGGCCGCCGGCCGACGATCCCTGGCGCATGGACGCGGAGCTGAACACGCTGGTGCCGGTGGACCCCAGCCAGGCCTATGACATGCAGGCCATCCTCGGGCGCGTCTTCGACCGGGACAGCTTCCTGGAGGTGCACCGGCACTTCGCGCCCAATGCCCTGACCGGCTTCGCGCGCCTGCACGGGCAGGTGGTGGGCGTGGTGGCGCAGCAGCCGCTGATCCTGGCCGGCGTCATCGACATCGACGCCTCGGACAAGATGGCGCGCTTCATCCGCTTCTGCGACGCGTTCAATATCCCGCTCATCACGTTCGTCGACTCGCCCGGCTTCATGCCCGGCGTGGCCCAGGAACACGGCGGCATCATCCGCCACGGCGCCAAGATTGTCTACGCCTACTCCGAAGCCACCGTGCCCAAACTGGCCGTCATCACGCGCAAGGCCTACGGCGGCGCCTACATCGTGATGAGCAGCAAGTACATCCGCACCGACCTGGTCTTCGCCTGGCCCACGGCCGAGATCGCCGTGATGGGCGCCGAGGGCGCGGTGAGCATCCTGTACGGCAAGGACCTCAAGAAGATGACCGCCGGCGCCGAGGCCGAGCGCGCCCGGCTGGAGGCCGAGTTCCGCGAGAAGTTCGGCCGGCCCTACCACGCCGCCGCCAGCGGCCACGTCGACGACATCCTCGTCCCGGCCGAGACCCGCCCGCGCCTGATCGCGGCCCTGGAGCTGCTGCGCGATAAGCAGGTCAGCCGGCGGCCGCGCAAACACGGCAACATCCCCCTGTAACCCGAGCAAGGCGTCTATGTCCTCCGTCTACGTTCAAGGGTTAATCGTCAGCGGCTTCGGCCTCGGCTTGACGTTCGCGGCCCTGGGCCTGTTCATCCTCGTCATCCTGGGCCTGCAGCGCCTGTTCGCGGCCCGGCCGGCCCAGCCCGAACCCTCCGAGCCCGCGCCGGTGTCCGCCTCGGCCCGCGACAGCGAAGCCGAGGAGATCGCGGCCGCCATCTGCCTCGCGCTCAGCCACCTGCGCGCGCTGGAAATCTGCGAGAGCGGGCTGGGCCAGACGCTGGAGGCCGGCCGCGGGCCATGGTGGCGGCCCGCCGCCGGCGCCCCGGCCGACCCTGCCAGGAGGCGATCATGAGCGCTCATCCCAAACGCCGCGTGCGCGTCACCGTCAACGGCCACGCCTATACCGTAGAAGTGGGCGACTTGAACGCGGCCCCCCTGGTGGTGACCGTCAACGGCCAGCCCTACGTCGTCAACGTGGAGACGCTGGCCGCCGAGCCGGCGCCGGCCCAGGCCCTGGAGGCCGTGGCCCGGCCCACCTCGGCGCCCGCCAAGGTGCCGGTGCCGCCCGGGCCGGCCGGGCCGACCGTCCGCGACGTCCGCGCGCCCATGCCCGGCACGATCGGGGAAGTGGCCGTCAAGGCCGGCGACACGGTCAGCTTCGGCCAGACCCTGTGCGTGCTCGAAGCCATGAAGATGAAGAGCGCCATCCGGTCGCCGCGCGACGGCGTGATCGCCAGCGTGGCGGTGGGCGCCGGTGAAAGCGTGCCGTACGGCACCGTGCTCTTCACGTTCCGGGAAGGGTGAACGGCATGGACTTCAGCCAACTCCTTGGCCTGCTGCAAGCGCCCCTCCACCTCACCTGGCAGATGGCCGTCATGATGGCGGCCGGCGGCGTGCTCATCTACCTGGCCATCGCGCGCGACTACGAGCCGATGCTGCTGCTGCCGATCGGCTTCGGCGCCATCCTGGCCAACCTGCCGCTGACCGGCATCACCGGTCCGGACGGCTTTCTGGGCGTGCTCTACAAGGCCGGCATCGCCACCGAGTTGTTCCCGCTGCTGATCTTCATCGGCGTCGGGGCCATGACCGACTTCGGGCCGCTGCTGGAGAACCCGCGCATGGCGCTGCTGGGCGCGGCCGGCCAGTTGGGCATCTTCGGCACGCTCATGCTGGCCCTGAGCTTCGGCTTCGACCTGAACGAGGCCGCCTCCATCGGCATCATCGGCGCCATCGACGGGCCGACCGCCATCTACGTCTCCAGCCGCCTGGCCCCGCATCTGCTCGGGCCCATCGCCGTAGCCGCTTACAGCTACATGTCGCTGGTGCCGATCATCCAGCCGCCGGTGATGCGCCTGCTGACCACCGAGGCCGAGCGCCGGGTGCGGATGCCCTACACCCAGCGCGAGGTCCCGCGCGCCGTGCGCATCCTGTTCCCGGTCGTCGTCACCATCCTGATCTCGCTGATCGCGCCGGCCGCCTCGCCCCTGATCGCGGCGCTGATGTTCGGCAACCTGCTGCGCGAATCCGGCGCCGTGGAGCGCCTGGCCAAATCCGCCCAGAACGAGCTCGCCAACGTCACCACCATGTTCCTGGGGCTGGTGATCGGCGGCACCATGACCGGCGAGAGCTTCCTGCGCCTGGACACGCTGCTGATCCTGGGCATGGGCCTGCTGGCCTTCGTGCTGGACACGGCCGGCGGGGTGCTGTTCGGCAAGGTCATGTACCTGCTCTCCGGCAAGAAGTTCAACCCGCTCATTGGCGCGGCCGGCATCAGCGCCTTCCCGATGTCGGCGCGCATCGTCCAGCGCCTGGGGCAGGAGGTGGACTTCGAGAACTTCCTGCTGATGCACGCCATGGGCGCCAATGCCTCCGGCCAGTTGGCCAGCGTGGTGGCCGGCGGCGTGGTGCTGGCCCTGCTCAGCGGCGCGCTGTAAACACAGGTGGAGAGTTAAGCCGCAGATTTCGCGGATGACCACGGATTACAGGGGCTACCACCCGGATCGTCTGTGAAATCCGCGCAATCCACGGCAACACAAACGCAGCCCGTTGGAGAGTCTATGGCGTACGACCTCATCATCCGTCAGGCGCGTCTGCGCCGCCAACCCGAGGGCCGCTGGGACATCGCCGTGGCCGACGGCCGCATCGCGGCGATCGCCGAGCGCCTGCCCGAGCGCGCCCCGGTCGAAGTGGAGGCGCGCGGCGGCCTGGTCACCGAGTCTTTCGCCAACCCGCACCTGCACCTGTGCAAGGTCTACACGCGCCAGCGGCTGGACGAGGCCGCCCTGGGCGGCTACCACGCCGAGGGCATGGGCCAGGCCATGACCACCATCGAGCAGGCGGCCCGGGTGAAGGCGGATTACGCCGAGGCCTGGATCACGCCCAACGCGCGGCGGGCCGTGGCGCTGGCGGCCTGGCACGGCAACACCCATCTGCGCGCCCTGGCCGATGTGGACAACCAGGCCCGGCTGGAGGGCGTCAAGGCCCTGCTGCGGGTGCGCGCCGAGTTCAAGGGGATCGTGGATGTCCAGGTGACGGCCTTCGCCCAGGATGGCCTGGTCCGTGAACCGGGCGCGCTGGCACTGCTGCGCGAGGCGCTGGAACTGGGCGCCGACGTGGTCGGCGGCATCCCGTGGATCGAGTACACCGAGGCCGACAGCCAGCAGCACCTGCGCGAGGTCTTCGATCTGGCGCAGGCGTTCGACAAAGATGTGTCGCTGCTGGTGGACGACGCCGGCGACCCCGGGCTGCGCACGCTGGAAGCGCTGGCGGTGGAGACCATCCGGCGCGGCTGGCAGGGGCGCACCCTGGCCCATCACGCGCGCGCCATGGCCCTCTACCCGGAGCCCTATTTTCAGAAAGTGACGGCGCTGCTCAAGCGCGCCGATCTGGCCGTCATCTCCGACCCGCACACCGGCCCGCTGCACGCCCGCGTCAAGGATCTGCTGGCGGCCGGCGTCACCGTGGCCCTGGGCCAGGACGACATCTCCGACGCCTACTATCCCTTCGGCCGCAACAGTCTGCTGGAGGTGGCCTTCCTGGCCGCCCACCTGCTGTGGATGACCACCGGCCCGGAACTGGAGAAACTGTACGACCTGATCACCGTGGACGCGGCCCGCGCCATGAACGTGCGCGGCTTCCGCCTGGAAGTGGGCGCGCCCGCGCATCTGGTGGTCCTGGAAGCGCCCAACGTCTTGGAGGCCCTGCGCGACCACGCCGCGCCCGCCTCTGTCATCAGCCATGGCCGGCTGGTGGACCGCGCCGCGCTCACGCCGCTGCTCGGCCCATCTTGACCGTGGCCATTTCCCACCCCATCCCCTGACAAGGAGTTTCTGCATGAAGACGATCGATCTCACCATCCCGCTCGGCATCGGCACGCCGGCCTGGCCCACCTACGAGCCGCTGCAGGTGAAATACTTCAAGCGGCTCACCCCCAACGGCGCCAACGGCCAGGTGCTGACCCATTCCAACCACCTGGGCACCCACCTGGACGGCGAGATTCACTTCTACACGCCCGGCAAGGACATCGCCACGCTGGCCCTGGACTTCCTGGTGCATGAGGGCGTAATCGTGGACCTGAGCGACGTCTGCGGCGACTACGACATCTACACGAGCAAGATGGTCGAGGACCGGGTCGAGGTCAAAGAGGGCGACATCCTCATCCTCCACACCGGCTACCATCACTTCGGCTGGGATCAGCCGACCGCGGACGAGATCCGCTACATGGTGAAGCACCCCGGCCCGGATCGCGAGTTCGCCGAATGGTGCAAGGCCAAGAAGCTGCGCTGGCTGGCCGTGGACTGCGGCAGCGCCGACCACCCGATGAACACCATCATCCGCGACTGGCACCCGCGCCAGGCGCGCCAGGCGGACCAGCACTTCCAGAAGAAGTACGGCCAGTCGCTGGCCGAGCGCTTTGACGACGGCAAGTACCAGTTGATGCACATCGAGATGTTCCCGCACGGCATCATCCACGCCGAGTGCATCGGCGGCGACATCGACCTGCTCCTCAACCGGCGCGTGACCATCGGCTTTTTCCCGTGGCGGTTTGTGGACGGCGAAGCCAGCATCGGCCGCTGCGTGGCCTTTGTGGATGACGCCGAGTACGAGGCCCTGATGGCCAAGAAGGCCGGACTGCCCAAGACCAAGCACGGCGATTGCTACGCGCCTGGGACGGTCGAGCGTCTGAACGCGCTCAGCCAGGCCTGAAGCCGGCCCTGCTCTGAGCTTCGGTCCATCAGCCGCCCCCGGCCGCCGCCTGCGCCGGGGGCGTTTGTTTGGGTTGGCGTTCCCAGCCAGGCGCCGGAGGCCGCCTGCCAGCTGATCAAGATTCCCCATCCGGTTTGTCAAACATTCCCGACAGACTTTGGCCCGTTTCTGTCCTAACTTTGTGAAGGCTGGCGAGGCGTTACCGGCGGCGCCCAGAGTTGGTAGGCGGATTATTGCCATAGGGCGGAAACAGAGCTGGTACGTCATGGAAAGCGACCTCCGACGATACTACGATCTTTTTGCCGGCGCTTTTACCCTCCAGGCGTTGGAGGGCCCGTTACCCAGCCAGCACCACACCGCTATCGCCCAGACCCTTGGCCGCGCCGACGGCATCCTCGGCCTGATCCGCCACGACGTTCAAGCCCCACAACCGCCCCGCGCCTCTCAGGCTGCGGCCGCTGAGCCCACTCAGCCCGCGCTGATGATCCTGGCCTATACCGCCGGCGCCAGCGCCGCCCTGGTGGACCGGCGCCTCTACCTGCCGTCCGCCTGGTTCTCGGCTGAGACCAGCGGCCGACGCCGGCGCTGGGCGCTGCCGGCCACGGCCACCTACGCGAGCGCCCCGGCTCTGGGTGAGGAGATGGTCCGCTACGCGATCGCGGCCCAGCAGCTCCCGCATCGCTGGGTGGCGATCCCGGAGGCTTGCGGCGTTTCCCTGGCCTTCCTGGACGAGCTGCATAGCCAGGACAAGTACTTTCTGGTCGAGATCCCGCGCCAGACGCCGGCCCGGCGCTACCCCTCCAAGGCCGCCTCCGATCCCGAGCGGGCCCGCCCGCTGGCCGCGCCCGCCCCTCAACGCGTGGACACCCTGGCGCTGCGCCTGCCCGCCAACCTGTGGCGGCCGTACACCTTTCCGGAGGTGCCGGCGGCCGGCCACTTTGAGATGGCCGCGCAGCGCGTCTTCTTGCCCACCGCCGGCGGCCCGCTGCGCGAGGAGTGGCTGATCGCGCGCCGCCCGCCCGGCCTATTCCAGCCGAACCAGTGGTGTTACTATCGCTCGAACGCGCCGGCCAAGACGCCGCTGCCCTTGCTGGCGCGCCTCACCGTCTGGCACGCGCCCGTCACTGCGGCACTGGCCGAATGCCACAGCACGCTGCCCGGCGCCCGGGCGGCCGGCCAGACGTGGGCCAACTGGCATCAGCAGACCGCCTTGGCCTTCGTCGCCCACAGCTGCCTGAGCCATCTGCGCCGCCAATACGGCGCGGCGGCGCCCGCCCTCACGCTGGCCCAGATGCAGCGAATGCTGCAGTTGATCCTGCCTCAGGCCGATTTCGACGCCGGCGTGCTGGCGGCTGAGATCCGGCGCATTCAGCGCCAGAATCTGGCTGCTTACCTCTCGCAGCGTGATTGATCCGGCCTCCCCGGCGAAGTCCCCGTTCTGAGTCGGGTTTTCATACCAAGCCTCAACCTTGTGCCCCGGTTTAGCGGTCGCCCAAACGGACGACCAATGCTAAACTGTTTCCTAACAAGCTCTCACCGCACCCCAGACAATCTGGCTTTTCCACGTGAATTCAGGCCCAACGCCCATCCTGGATGTCCTGACCAGTTACGTTCCGGCGCTGGTCACCCGCCGCCTGTCGACCGAGCCTGCCCCGTTGACGGCGCCGTTGTTGGAAAGTGTGCCGGCCGTTGCGCTCTTCGCCGACGTCTCCGGCTTCACGCCGCTGGCCGAACGCCTCTCCGGGCGCGGCCCGCAGGGCGTGGAAGAGCTCTCGCGCATCCTCAACGCTTACTTCGGCCAACTCATCGACCTGATCACGGCCCACGGCGGCGACATCGTGAAGTTCGCCGGCGACGCCATTTTGGCGGTGTGGCCGGTGGCCGACCTGACGCCGGACGGCTTCGCGCAGCCCACCGCGGCCGCCTTCGCCGCGGCCGTGAGCGCCGTGCAATGCGCGTCCACGGCGCAGCGGGCGCTGCAGGGCTTTGAGGCCGGCGAGGTGCGCCTGACCCTGCGGATGGGCGTCGCCGCCGGCCACAGCCTGCTGGAGCATCTGGGCGGCGAGTATGGGCGCTGGCACGTCCTGGTCGCCGGCGATCTGGTGACCCAGGTGACGGCGGTGGAACGCCAGGCCGAACCGGGCGAAGTGATCATCTCGGCCGAGGCGTGGCGCCTGGTCCAGAGCGCGTGCGCGGGTGAGGCCCTGCCATCCGGCGCGGTGCGGTTGACCGCGGTGCGCACGCCGTTCCCGCCCTTCGCGCTGCATCGCGCGCAGCTGGCGGCCGAGGCCATCCCGGCGGTGCAGGCTTACGTGCCGGGCGCCATCCGCAGCCGCCTGGTGGCCGGCCAGACCGGCTGGCTGGCCGAACTGCGGCGCGTCACCGTGATCTTCGCCCACCTGCCGACGCTGGACCAGCACACCTCGCTCGAGCACGCCCAGCACATCATCCGCACGCTGCAGACGGCCATCTACCGTTACGAAGGCAGCGTCGACAAGCTCAGCGTCGACGAGAAGGGCGTGTCGCTGCTGGCCGTGCTGGGCTGGCCGCCGCTCGCCCACGAAGACGACCCGACCCGCGGCGTGCAGGTGGCCCTGGCCATGCAGGCCGAGCTGCGCAAGCTGGCCGTGCCCAGCGCCATCGGCGTCGCCACCGGCCGCGCCTTCTGCGGATCAGTCGGCAACGCGGTCCGGCGCGAGTACACGATGATCGGCGACATCGTCAACCTGGCCGCGCGCCTGATGCAGGCGGCCGCCGACACGATCCTGTGCGACGCGGCCACGACCCAGAGCGCGCAGCGCGTGATCGAGTTCGAGACGCTGCCCGCCATATGGGTGAAAGGCCGCAGCGAGGCCGTGCCCATCTATCGGCCGCGCGGCGAGACCTCCCGCGCGGCGCTGCGCCTGGCGGCCGAGACCGCGGCCCAGGCCCCGATGGTGGGGCGCACCACCGAGCGCATGGCGCTGGCCGGGCGGCTGCAGCTCTTGCTGGCCGGCCAGGGCGGCGTCGTCGTGGTCGAGGGCGAGGCCGGTCTGGGCAAATCCCGGCTGGTGGAATACGTGCTGGAGCAGGCCCGCACTCTGGGCATCGAGAGCTTCCTGGGGGCCGGCGACGCGGTCGAGAAGTCCACGCCCTATCACGCTTGGCGGCCGATCTTCGGCCAACTGCTGGATTGGGACCTCAATCACGACTCGGGCGTCCGCCAGAACACGCTCCTCAAGCTCGGGCTGGATGCGGCGGCGCTGCAGTTGGTGCCGCTGCTGGACGCCGTGCTTCCGCTCGAATTGCCGGACAGCGAAGTGACCCACCAGATGACGGGCCAGGTGCGCGCCGACAACACGCGCGACTTCCTGCTGCGCCTGCTGGGCGCCGCCGCCGCCCAGACCCCCAAGTTGGTGGTGCTGGAGGATGCGCATTGGCTGGATACGGCCTCCTGGGCCCTGGCGCTGCTGCTCAGCCAGCGTGTCAAATCGGTGCTGCTGGTGGTCACCACCCGGCCGTTGGCCGAGCCGCAGCCGTCCGAGTACGGCCAACTGCTCAAGATCGCCAACGCCCAACACCTGCTGTTGACAGCGCTCTCGCAAGAGGCGACGCTGTCCCTGGTCTGCCAGCGCCTGGGCGTCACCGCCGTGCCTGAGCCGGTCGCGGCCCTGATCCGCACCAAGGCCGAGGGCAACCCGTTCTACAGCCTGGAGCTGGCGTTGGCCTTGCGCGACACCGGCCTGCTCGTGATCGCCGACGGGGAAGGCCGCCTGGCCGAAGGGCGCGCCGACCTCAGCGCCGTCGATTTGCCGGACACGGTCCAGGGCGTGATCACCAGCCGCATCGACCGCCTGCCGCCGCCGCAGCAGCTCACGCTCAAGGTCGCCAGCGTCATCGGCCGGACCTTCGCCTACCCGGCGCTGCAATCGGTCTATCCCGTAGACACCGACCGCGAGCAGCTGCCCGAGTTCCTGCAGGCGCTGGACCGGCTGGACCTCACCGGCCTGGAGACGCCTGAGCCGCAGCTGACTTACACCTTCAAGCACATCATCACGCGCGACGTGGCCTACAACCTGATGTTGTACGCCCAGCGCCAGCGCCTGCACCAGGCCGTGGCCGAATGGTACGAGGCCACCTACGCTCAAGAGCTGGCCCTGTTCTACGAGCTGCTGGCCTATCACTGGCGCGCGGCCGAGGAGCCGGCCAAGACCATCACCTACCTGGAACGGGCCGGCGACCAGGCGCTCGAAAATTACGCCAACGAAGAGGCGATCCGCCTCTACACGCAGGCCCTGGAACTGGCTGACCGGCCGGGCCAGACGTTGGCGGCCGGCCGGCGCGCGCAGCTGGAACTGCACCTGGGCGAGGCCTACGCCAACGCGACGCAATACGGCGCGGGCCGCACTCACCTGGAGAAGGGGCTGGCGCTGATCGGCCAGCGCGCGCCGTCCACGCCGCTGCAGACGGCGCTCAGCCTGCTCGGCCAGCTCGGCCGACAGGTGCTGCACCGCCTGTGGCCGGCCCAGTTTGTCGGCCGGGCGGCCCGCCCCGGCGCTGTCCCGGACCGCGCCACGCTGCTGGCGGCAGCGCGCACGTACGAGCGCCTAACCGAGGTCTATTTCTTCGCCAACGAGACGCTGCTGGCTTTGGACGCCGCCATCCGCTCGCTCAACCTGGCCGAGGCGGCCGGCCCGTCGCCGGAACTGGCGCGCGCCTATGCCCCGGTCGGCACGATCCTGGGCTTCATCCCCGTCCACGGCCTGGCGCAGATGTACTGCCGCCGCGCCCTGGAGATGGTCCGGCCGATGAACGACCTCTCCGCCCGCGCCTGGGTGGCCCTGGCCACCGGCGTCTATTACGCCGGGCTGGGCCACTGGGCCACCGCCCACGGCCTGTTCGACGACGTGGTCGAGATCTCGGAACGGCTGGGCGACCGCCGGCGCTGGGACGACGGTGTGACCAACCTGGTCATGGTCAACTACCTCCAGGGCGAGTTCGCGCGCGCCGAGCAGCTGGCTGACCGCTTCTACGCCTCCGCCAGCAGCCGCGGCGACGCCGACAACCAGGCCTGGGCGTTGATGGAGAAGCTCTATTGCGTCCTGGCGCTGGACCGGCACGAGGCCGTGGCGACGTGCCTGGAACAGCTCCAGGCGCTGTTCGGCAGCAACTCAAAGATCGTGGACGAACCGCTGAAGATCAGCGTGTTCGGCGCGCTGGCGCAGGCCTATCTGCGCGAGCGCCAGTGGGCGCCGGCCCGGGCGGCGGCCGAACAAGCCGATCAGCTCATCGCGCGTTCGACGCCGACCTCTTATCCGGCTCTGCTCGGGTATGCCAGCGTGGCCGAGGTCTACCTGCAGCTGTGGGAGGCCGAACCCGAGGCGCGCGCGCAGACCCAGCCGGCCGCGCGCCGGGCCGTCAAGGCGCTGCACAAGTTCGCGGGCGTCTTCCCCATTGGTTGGCCGCGCGCCTGGTTGTGGCAGGGACGCTACGAGCGTCTGGCCGGCAACCTGAACGCGGCGCGGCAGGCCTGGCGCAAGTGCCTGTCTTCGGCCGAGAAGCTGATGATGCCTTATGCGGCGGCCTTGGCCCACGTGGAACTGAGCCGGTACGGCGACGGCGACGCCGCCGAGCGGCAGCGCCACCGCGAACGCGCCCGCGGCATCTTCACCCAACTGGGCGCGTACAGCCAGCTCCAGCATTTGAACGACGACGAGCGCCCGCAGCCGGCGGCCGCCGGAAACGCCTGAGATGCTCGCGGATGAGGCGCCGCTCGACCGGCTCCTGATCGACGCGCTCCGGCGTCTGTCCGTCCGGCTGGGCCTGGCCGCCCCTTACCTGGCCGGCCAGGTCGCCGCCTGGCAGCGCCGGCTGGCGGCCTCGCCCGATCCCGCCGATTACTTCCGCAACCCGCTCGGCTTCCCGCTGCTGCGCCTGCCCTGGTGGCTCGGGCAGACGCTGCCGCCCGCGCTCGACGCCTCTTTTCAGGCCGACCTGGTCTATTCGAGCGTCAACGGCTACTACTTCATCCGCCTGCTGGATAACGTCATGGACGGCCACGCCCCGGCTGAGCGCGAGCTGCTGCCGGCCCTGGCTTTCTTTCATACCGAGTTCCAGTCCGCCTACCAGGCCCACTTCGCGGCCGGCCACCCCTTCTGGGCGTACTTCCACGCCGTCTGGTTTGGCGCGGCCGAGGTCACCGCGCGCGACGCCGGTCTGGCGGACATCGACCAGGCCGCCTTTCAACAGTACGCGGCGCGCAAGGTCAGCGCCGCCAAGATCCCGCTGGCGGCCGTCGGCTGGCAGGCCGGCCGCCCGGAAAAGCTGGAGCCGTGGGCGCAGTTTGTGGAGACGCTGGGGGCCTGGCATCAAATGTGGAACGACGTCTTCGACTGGAACAAGGATCTGCGCCACGGGACGGTCACGTACTTCCTGTCGGAGGCGCGCCGGCGCAAACGCCCGGACGAGCCGGAGGCCGCCTGGGTGGTGCGCGAGGGCTTCGCCTGGGGCGTGGCCGGCTTGCAGGCGGGCCTGGCCCAAGCGCAGACGCAGGCGGCGGCGCTGGGCAGCCCCGGCCTGGCCGCCTACCTGGAACAGCGCGCGGCCCTGCTCCGCCAGCAGCAGGCCGAACTGGCGCCGAGCCTGGCGGCCCTGGCCCAACTCGCCGTCCGCCTGGCCTGACCTGCCGCGCCCGGCGCGGCCGTAGTGGACGATTGTGGAGCTATGACCGACACTCTGACCGACCCCGGTCTGTTCGCGTTCGCGCAGTTGTGCTTCCGCAACTTCCTGGACGAGTTCGCCCAGTACGGCCTGGAGGCGGACCCGGGTCTGGAGCTGCGCCAGGGCGGCGGCGTGCTGTGCTACTACGACATGAAAGACCGCCAGATCTACATGTCGCTGCCCAACCTGGCCGAGCCGGTGGGCAAGTTGCACCTGCTCTTCCTGCGTTCGCTGCTCGGGGTGGAAAGCCAGGAGGAGTTCTGGCAGTTCTTCTACATCTTCCTCCCGCACGTCATCGCCCACGAGATGGCCCACCACTTCCGCCACCGCTGCGGCCAGTTCTCGGACAACCTGTGGTACGAGGAGCAGGTGGCCAACCAGCTGGCGGTGGCTGTCACCAAGCACCGCCTGACGCCGGAGGAGAAAGCCTTCGCGCGCCGGACGCTGCCGCGCGCCATCGAGGGGCTGGCGGCCAAGATGGAGTCGAAGAACATCGCCACCGACTCCTATTACAACCTGCTCTACGCCCTCAACGCCTCCGGCCAGATCGGCGACGCCGCCCTCGAGAACATCGAGCTGGTGCAGAAGCTCTTCGCCGTCAAGACCGAGGACATCCTCAAAGGCACCGGCCAGCTCTCGGCCGAACTGCTGCTGCGGCTGGAGCAGCGCGACGACATCATCGACTCGATCAACGACGACTACGCCACCGACGCCATCCGCTACATCTACTACCACATCGGCTGGCTGTATCTGGCGCTGATGGGCCGCGAGACCCAGTATGTCGAGGAGTTTGCGCGCGTCCACCTGAAGCAAAGCGTGGAGCTGCTGTCGCTGGTGGATGGGGCCGAGACCGACCCGGACGAGAAGGCCATCCAGGCCTGCTTCAAGGCCTACCGCGACACGCGCGCCCTGTCCGACGTGGGCAGCCGCTACTTCTACAAGCGCTACCGCTCGCTGCTGCTGACCAAGCTGCAGACCACGGCGCTGCTGGCCCCGGCGCAGCGCGAACAACTGCGCTCGGAGGCCGGCGCTTTGCTGGAGGCCTGGCGCGGCCGCGAGAAAGAGTCGGATTCGCTGGTCTACCTGGCCCAGCTGGCGCCGCCGGCGCTGCGCCGGCTCTTCCCGCACGTCATCGGCGAGCACCTGGACCCGGACCTGCCGCTGCTGCGCCACCTGCCCACCGCCACGGACGTACGCCTGTGGCGGCACATCCGCCTGCGCGGCCCGGATGTGGCCGCCGCCAACACGCTGCAACGCCTCAGCCTGCTGGACCAGGCCGATATCTTCCGGCCGCTGCCGGCCGAGGTGATGCTCGAGATCACGCACACCCTGTGCCGGATGAAGCTGGACACCGGCGAGGTGGTCATCTGGGAGGGCGAGGCCAACGACGACGTCTACATCCTCGTGGACGGGGAGCTGGAGGTCTGCGTCCAGCGCGACGGCGGCTTCAAGCGCTTCGACACGATCCGGCCGGGCGAGGTCTTCGGCGAGATGGCGTTCTTCACGCGCGAGCCGCGTAACGCCACCGTCCGCGCCACGCGCCGCTCGGAGTGCCTGGTCCTCAAAGGCTCAGACCTGCGCCTGTTCAGCTTCCAACATCCCTCGGTGCTGATGCAGATGGCCGGCGTGCTCGCCAAACGCCTGGCTAACTTCATCAAAACCAAGGCCGACTCGCCCAAAGGCTGAGGCCAGTCCGCCGTGCTATACTCCCGCCCATCAGCCAGCCCTACCCTGGAAAAGGAGAAAGTGCCATGGATTTCCAAACCCTCGTCGGCAAGGCCATCTCGGACGAAAAGTTTGCCCAGGCCCTGGTGAGCGATCCCGAGAAGGCGCTCAAGGAAGCTGGCATCCAGCCCACCGCGGAAATGCTGGAAGCGCTGCGCGGCGTCGACGCGGCCGCCATCCGGCGTCTGGCCCAGGCCTTCGGCGACAACAAGGCGGGCACCCTCTAGGGCCCTCTCTAGACCGGCTTTGCGCGAGGACGTCGTCCGGGTTCAGCGGATGACGTCTTTTTATTTGTGAGCACCCTGCCGCCACGCGCCCGCCTTTGGCCGGAGGTCGAAGCCATCTTCGGCCGCCTGCCGCCGGCCGTCTACCCTGCCGGCGTCCGCCTGCGCCACGACCTCGCCCAGCGTTTCAGCCCCACCGGCCAGTTCGCGGACTGGCTGAGCGGGCCGGCCGACCCACCCTGGCTGGACCTGGCGGCCTGGGCGCTCGCGGATTGGGGCGGACCGGTCGGCCCAACGCGCGCCGCGGTCGAATACCACGCCACCCTGGCCGTGGCCGCCACGCTCAGCGCCGCCGGCGCCCTGGCCAGCGCCGCTGAGCCGGAGACCGGCCTGGCCGCCGAGGCGCTGCCTCTGGCACAGGCGCTCACGGCCGCCGCCGCCGATCACCTGGCTCAGCTCTTCCCGCCGGACTCCGCTTTCTGGCCGCGCTATCACGCCCTGACGGCGGCCTGGCAGCGCGCCCTGACGACGCCGCCGGACTGGGCCGCCGCGCCGCCCTACGGCGATCTGCACACGCACCTGGCCGAGCGCGGCGCCGGCGCGGCGCTGCCGCTGCTGAGCGTGAGCGCCCTCACCGGGCGCGACGCCGATTGGCCGGCGCTGGCGGCGATGACGGCCGACGCCGGCCTGGCCTTCGAGATCGGGTACGCCCTCCAAGCTGTGCCGCGCGACGTCCGGCGCGGCACCCTGTCTTATCCGCTGCTGCGCGTCCGGCACGCCGCCGGCCTGGCCGCCGCCACACCGGTCACGCCGGAACGGCTGCTGGGAGCGGCCCTGCTCACCGGCGCGCTGACGTCCGTGGCCGAGGAAGCCCGCGCTCGGCTAGCCCGCGCCCAGGCGGCCGCGCGCGCGCTCGGCCTGCCGACCTTCGCCGCGCGCCTGGCCGTCGCCGATGAACAACTGGCCACGCTCAAGAGCGTGTGGAGCGGCGCGGCCTCCGCCGACGCCTCGGGCGTGCGCTTCGCCCCGGCCGATGGCGGCCTGCGCCAGGCGCTGGACATGGCCGAGCAGCATCTGCTGGCCGATCTGACTTTTGCGGAAAGCTGGGAGGTGCAGCGGCGCGGGCTCTTTGGCCAGCCAGCGTTGACTGGCCGCGTCTTTGCGCCCGGCCTGATCCTGGAGGTCCTGGCCGGCCACGGCCTGCCGGTGACCGACGCCGTCGAGGCCTTGCTGGACCAACTGGCCGCGGACGGCTATCGCTACTACCCGCACCGCGCCGTGCCGCCGGACGCCGACGATCTGGGGCTGGCGTTACGCCTGGGCGCGGATAGCCGCGTCTCCGCCCGGCAGCGCGCCCGCCTGGAAGAGGCCCTGCGCTGGCTGCCGCTCAATCAGGCGCCGGACGGCCGCCTGCCCTGCTGGTTCACACACGGTGTGGCCGACCTGGACACCGCCACGCCGACCTCGCTGTGGGGCGACCAGTGCGCGACCGTGGAGGCCAACCTGCTGCTCGGCCTGCACGCGCACGCCACCCCGGCAGCCCGGGCGCTGGTGGAAGCGGCCGGCCTCGGCTGGCTGGCGCGCTGGAAGACCAGCGGGCTCGGCGCCAACGCCCACTACGTCGCCGCGTACGCGCTGTGGGCGGCGCGCCGCCTGGCAGTGGCCCTGGCCGCCGATCCCTTTCCGGAGAGCTGGCGCGCCGCGGCCGGGGCCGTCCTGGCCGCGGTCGCGGCGCGGCTCAGGGCCGAGGCCGCGCACGCGGACACCCCGCAGACGGCGGCCCTGCTCACGCTGACGTGCCTGGGCGCGCCGCACCAGCCCGCCCTGGCGGCGCTGTTCGATCCGCAGTGGATCAGCCTGATCCTCAAGCGCCAGCGCTACGACGGCGCCTGGCCGGGCGAGCCGCTCTACGTCGTGCCCACGCGCGGCGAGACCGCGGGCTGGTACGCCAGCACCCTCGTCACCACCGCCCTCTGCTACGACGCCCTCAGGACCTTTCAGCTCAGCCGGCGCGCCTGAGGCCCTCGGCCGCGGCGCGCTAAGCCCGGCCAGAGTGGCCCAGCAGGCGCAGCGCGTTGAGCACCACCACCAGCGTGCTGCCCTCGTGCAGGACCACGGCCAGGCCGAGGCCGGCCCAACCGGTGAGCGCGGCCAGGATCAGCAGGCCGATGACGCCCAGCGCGATGGCCAGGTTCTGGACGATGACGGCGCGCATGGCGCGGCCCAGGCTGATGGCGAACGGCAGTCGGGTGAGGTCATCGCCGAGCAGGGCGACATCGGCGGTCTCCAGGGCCACCTCCGTGCCGGCTGACCCCAGGGCGATGCCCACCGTGGCCTGGGCCAGCGCCGGGGCGTCATTGACGCCGTCGCCGACCATCGCCAGCGCGCCGTGCCGGGCGCCCAATTCCCGGATAGCCGCCAACTTATCCTCGGGCAGCAGGCCGGCGCGCACGTCCGTGACGCCCAGCCCGGCCGCCAGCGGCACCGCCGCACTGGCGTGATCGCCGGTGAGCAAGGCGAAGTGCTGCACCCCCAGCCGCCGCAGGGCGGTCAACGCCTCGGCGGCCTCCGCGCGGACGGTGTCCGCCAGCGCGATCAGCCCGGCCAACTCACCATCGACGGCCACCCCCATCGCCATCCGGCCGCGGCTGGTCAGCGCCTCCAGGCGCGCGCGCGCTTCCCGGGACACCGGCACGCCGGCCTCCTCCAGCAGACGCGCATTGCCCACCCAGAGCGTGTGCCCGGCGACGGCCGCGCGCAACCCGCGTCCTTCCAGAGCCTCCACACGCTCCACAGCCGGCAGCGCCAATCCGCGCGCCTCGGCCGCGCGCACCACGGCTTGCGCCAGGGGATGCCCGGAGCGGCTTTCGGCCGCGGCGGCCCAGGCCAGCCAGCGGTCCACCGGCCACGCGGCGGGCGCGTCCCCGGCCGACCACTGCTCCCGGCCGATCACGTCCGTCACGGCCGGCCGGCCGTGCGTGAGCGTCCCGGTCTTATCGAAGGCGATGGCCGTCAATTGCCCAAGCGCCTCCAGCGGCGCGCCGCCCTTCACCAGGACGCCGTTGCGCGCGGCCTGCGCCACCGCCGCCAGCACGGCCGCCGGTGTGCCCAGCGCCAGCGCGCAGGGCGAGGCCGCCACCAGCAGCAACAGCGCGCGCTGAACGGCCTGCGCCAAAGACAGCCAGCCGAACAGCGGCGGCACAATCATCACCAGGCCGGTCAGGAGCAATACCGCCGGAACAAAGCGGCGCTCGAATTGCTCCACGCTGCGCTGGGCCGGCGATTTCTGCGCTTGGGCGGCCTCCACCAGCTGCATCACCCGCGCCAGCGTGCTGTCCTTGGCCAGCCGCGTGACGCGCACTTCCAGCGCGCCCGCGCCATTGACCGAGCCCGCGAAGACCAGCTGTCCCGGCCCCTTCTCCACCGGCAGCGCCTCGCCGGTGACCGGCGCCTGATTGACCTCAGAGTGCCCGGCCAGCACCACGCCGTCCACGGGCACCCGCGCGCCCGGCCGCACCACGGCCACGTCGTCCAGCTGCAGCTGCGCCACCGGCAGCTCACTCTCCCGGCCGGCGCGGCGCACGCGCGCCGTCTTGGGGGTCAGCGCGGACAGCGCCCGCACGGCGGCGCGCGCCCGATCCAGCGCGCGTTCCTGGAGCGCATGGCCCAGGCTGAACAGGCACAACAGCAGCGCGCCCTCGGCCCACTCACCCAGCGCGGCCGCGCCCAGGGCGGCCAGCCCCATCAACAGGTCGGTGTCGAAGTGGCCGGTCCGCAGCGCGTGGACGGCGTGCCGGGCCACCTCCCAGCCGCCCAGCAGATAAGCGGCCAGGTAGAAGCCCCAGGCCAGCGGCGCGCTCCAACCGAGAAAAGTCGCGCCGATCCAGCCCAGGCCCAGCAGCAGGCCGGCGCCCAGGCTGAAGATCAGCTCACGGTTGGCGCTGTAAACGCGGCGCCAGCCGGAGGCCGGCAGGGCATAGCCGGTCCCGCGCACCCGCCGCTCGATGGAGCCGCGTGTCACCTGGCGCGCGTCGTACTCCACGCGCATCTTCTCGGCGGCGAAGTTCACGGTGACGGCCAGCACGCCGTCCAGGCGGCCGACGCTGTGCTCGAGGACACGCGCGCAGTCCGAGCAGTCCATGCCCTCGATGGCGAGCAGGTCATGGCGATAGCGGCGGACGATGCGGGCGCCGGCCTGCGCGGCCAACTGGCGCACCTGGGCCAGCGTGAGCACGTCCGGGTCGTAATGCAGGCAGACGGCGGCCGGCTCCCGGTCCACTTCCAGATGCACGCGCCGCAGGCCGGCGGCGTTTTCCAGCGCATGCTCCAGACGGGCGACACAGCCGCACTCGGGCGCCTCCACGCCGGGCAGCACAAACGGCAGATCCAGCTCGATCGTCTTCTCGGGCATCGGTCCCAGGCTCCGCTATTGATGCTGCAGATGTTCCAGGCCGCGGTGGAACAAGTCGTGGATGTGATCGTCGTCGAGCGCGTAGTACACCACGCGGCCGGCGCGCCGGCTCTTCACCAGCCGCAGGCTGCGCATCAGGCGCAGCTGATGCGAGACCGCGCTCTGGGTCAGGCCGAGCAGGGTGGCCAAATCGCCCACGCACAGCTCGACGTGCGACAGCGCCGAGACCAGGCGCAGCCGGGTGGGATCGGCCAGGGCGGCGAAGGTGCGCGCCAGATGCGTGGCCGTCGGGCCATCGACCAGATGGCTGGCAGCCGTCGCCGCCGCGCGGGGGTCCAGGAAGTCAGCGGTGAAACGGAGGCGGTGGGTGGCCATAGTCAAATGAATACATGAGCAACTAATCATATTTTAGGCGCTCGCGCCGGCCCCGTCAAGGCGGGCGCTGGGCCAGACAGGCTGGCCGGCCGGCCGTGGCCACCAGCGCCATCTCAGTCCCCCGGCGGAGCCGCTTTCCGCCTTTCGGGCCTGTCTCCCGGCGGCCGGGTCGGGCACAATGCCAGGCGAACTCGGCGGCCCACGGCGTTAGCGCCGTGAGCGTGTCTGACCTGATCCCTCCCACCCGCGATTGGAGTCCCATGTCTACGTCCCTGCGTCTTGCCGGCCTGTCCATCCTGCTCAGCGTGCTGGCCGCCGCCTGCGCGCCCGCCGCGGCCCCGGCCGCCCCAGCGCCGACCCTCGCGGCGTCCCCCACTTCTCTCCCCACCGCCGTCCCGCCCACGCCCACCGCCGCGCCGGTGACCGGATACGCCCCGGTGGCGCGCGTGCTCGTCAACGTGCCGGCCGGCGCGCCGGCGCAGGTAGAAGTCCTGGCCGTCGGGGATTTGCCGGACGCCTGCACGCAGATCAGCGCGGCCAGCCAGAGCCGGGACGGCGATACATTCGTGGTGGATCTGCTGACCGTGCGCGCCGCGGACGCCGTCTGCGCGCAGGTCTTGCAGCCGTACGAATACGGCCTGGGGTTGGACGCGCCCGATCTGGCGCCGGGGACTTACACCGTGATCGTGAACGGCGTGCGCGCCGAGTTCACGCTGCCGGAACCGGGGCCGGAGGCCATCCCATCCACGATCATCATTCAAGACTACGAAGCCGACCCGGTGGCGGCCGACGCCAAGTACAAGGACCAGCGGCTCGTCATCCAGGGCCGGATCACCAACATCAACGCCGTCTTCGGCACGCAGGCCCTGCTGCTGCGCGACTCCGAGGCCGAGGTCGGTCTGCAGTGTTACCTCACGGACAACGCCGACGCGGAGAAGGTGGCGGTGGGCGATAGCGTGGTGATCGACGGGATCGTGCGCGGCGGCGAGCTCGGCTTCTTCATGGTCGTGGATGAGTGCCGCGTGCTCGCGCCCTGACCGCGCCGCACTCCGGCGGGCTCACCCGGTCCGGCCAACGCCGGGTCCGTCGCGGTCGACCGCGTCCGGGCGAGGCCGCGGCGGAAGAGGTGGCCGCGCGCTCGATCAGGGGTTGGCGGCTGAGGGGACAGGCCTTAAGCGTCGCCCAGGCTCAGAAAGGCCTGCACGGCCTGCGGGTCGAAGTGCGAGCCGGCGGCGGTGCGGATGTGCTCGCGCACCCGGGCCTCCGACCAGGCCGGGCGGTAGGGCCGGTCGCTGCGCAGCGCGTCGACCACATCGGCCACGGCGAAGAGGCGGGCCGCCAGCGGAATCTGCTCAGCCTTCAGGCCATGAGGATAGCCGGTGCCATCCCAGCGCTCATGATGCCAGCGCGGGATATCCAGCGCCGGCCGCAGATAGGCGATGGGGTACAGCAGGTCATAGGCGTAGACCGGATGCTGGCGCATGATGGCCCACTCTTCGTCGGTGAGAGGGCCGGGCTTCAGCAGGATGCTGTCCGGGACGCCGAGCTTGCCGATATCGTGCAGCAGCGCGCCGCGGCGGACATGCGTGAGCTGGGCGTCGTCAATCCCCACGGCGCGCGCCAGGCGCAGGGTCATCGTCGTCACGCGCTGGGAATGGCCTTCGGTCTCCTTATCGCGCAGGTCGAGCGCGCGCGACCACCCCTCAATCGTGGCGTCATAGGCCAGGATCAGCTCGGTCTGCGAGCGCTGCAGCCCCTCGAAGAGGCGGGCATTGTCCACGGCGATGGCGGCCTGGCGGGCCAGCGTCTCCAGGTATTCCAGCCATTCCATATCGGGGGTGAGGACCGTCCGCTGGAAGACGCCCAGAACACCGATGACCTGCCCTTTGGCCAGCAGCGGCACGCCGCAATAGCCCACAAACGCGTTGGCCGGCAGCGTCTCGACGCGTCCGGCGGCCTCCGCCGCGGCCGCCAGGTTGGGCACCACCAGCGTGAGGCGCTCCAGGGCCACCCGCCCGGTGGGGCCTTCGCCCAGGCGCACCGGCCGGCGCTCCAGATCCTGGGTCGGGAAACCGCGCCCGCTGGCGTACTGGAGCATGTGCGTGATCGGGTTGAGCAGCCAGACGGCGGCCGCGGCCACGCCCAGCTGCGCGATCGTCTGCTGCACCACGACCCCGAGGCTGACTTGCAGGTCCAGGCTGCCGACGATGGCCAGGTCGATGGCCTGCAGCCCGCTCAGGCGGCGCAACTGGCGCTCCAGTTTGGCGCGTTCGTCTTGCAGGTGGCGATAGCGGTTGAGGCGTGTGATGGTGCGCACCCGCGCGCGCAGCTCCACCCGGTCGACGGGTTTGGTGACGAAGTCATCGGCGCCGGCCTCCAGGCCGCGCAAGCGCGCTTCCCGGTCGTCCAGGGCCGTCACCATGACCACGGGCACATCGGCCAGGCGCGCGTCGGCGCGCAGCCGGCGGCAGACCTCGTAGCCGTCCATCCCCGGCATCATGACGTCCAGCAAGATAAGGTCCGGGGCCAGCGCCTGCGCCTGGGCCAGAGCGGTCGCGCCATCAGCGGCGAAAGCCAGCGTGTAGTCCTCATCCAGCAGCAGCGCCTCCAGCGCCGCGCGCCCCAGCGGCTCATCGTCCACCAGCAGGATCAACGAACTCATGCCTGACCCCTCCGCAAATGAGAGGCGACCGTTTGCGCCAACGTGGTCAGGCGCACCGGCTTGGTCAAGTAGTCGTCGGCGCCGGCCGCCAGACAGCGCTCGCGGTCGCCGGGCATGGCCAGCGCCGTCAGAGCGATGATCGGGATCACGGCGGTGGCGGGGTCGGCGCGCAGGCGCTGGATCGCCTCCAGGCCGTCCATCTCCGGCATCTGCACATCCATCAGGATGATATCCGGCGGCGCCGCCTGGACCTGCTCCAACACCTCCCGGCCGGTGACGGCCAGCCGCATCTCGTAACCGGCCGCGGCCAGGTAATCGGAGTAGGTGGTCTGCATCATCAGGTTGTCCTCCGCCAGCAGGACCACCGGCCGGCGCCGGGGTTGGGCCAGGCCTGGGGCGGGGCGCAGCGCTTTCTCCAGGGCTTCGCGTAGCCGCGCGCGCGACACTGGTTTGACGATGTAATCGGCGACGCCCAGCGCCCAGCCGCGCTCCCGCTCGTCGGACACCGCCACCACGACCACGGGGATAGCGCGCGTGCGCGGCTCAGCCCGCAGCTGCGCCAGCACCTGCCAGCCGGAACGGCCGGGGAGGTGGATATCCAGCAGGATGACGTCCGGCGGCGCGGCCAGAACCTGCTCCAGGACCGCGGCGCCGGTCGGGTCGACGCTGACCTGCGCGCCCCAGGCCTCCAGGTAGCGCGTCAGCTGCTCCGAGACGGTCGGCGAGTCCTCGACGACAAGCACCCGCCGCGCCGTGAGCGCCGGGGCGGCGGCGGGGACCTCGGCCGCCGGCCGCGCCTCCGTGTCATCCCAGGGCAGGGAGACGGTGAAGCGGCTGCCCTGGCCCGGCGCGCTGACCAACCCGACGCTGCCGCCGTGCAGTTCGGCCATGCGCTGGACCAGTGACAGGCCCAGCCCGGTGCCGCCGTACTGCCGGTCCAGGCCGCCGTCCACCTGCACAAAGGGCTGGAACAGATGCCGCGCCTCCTCCGGCGCGATGCCGATGCCGGTGTCCCAGACGGTGAAATGAGCCGCGCCGGTCTCCGTGTCGGCGCGCACCTCCAGGCCGATCTGGCCGCCCTCCGGCGTGAACTTGACGGCGTTGCCGAGCAGGTTGACCAGCATCTGCTTGAGCCGGCGCGCGTCGGCGCGCACGAGGCGCGCCTCGGCGGCCAGGTCGAGGGTCGCGGTCAGGCGCTTCTTGTGGGCCTGCTGTTTCACCAGCCGCAGGCTGGCCTGGCAGAGCGGTTCCACCTCCACCGGCGCAATCTGCAGCTCCAGCTTGCCGGCCTCGATCTTGGCCAGGTCCAGGATATCGTTGATCAACGCCAGCAGATGCTGGCCGCTCTCGCCGACCAGGCGCAGCGGCCGCGACTGGCGCTCGTCCAGCGGGCCGTAGACGCCCTCGTCCAGGGCCTCGGTCAGGGTGAGGATGGCGTTGAGCGGCGTGCGCAATTCGTGGCTCATGCTGGCCAGGAAGTCATCTTTGGCCCGTGCCATGCGCTTCAGATCGGCGTTGGCGCGGCTCAACTCGGCGGTGCGCTCGGCCACGCGCTGCTCCAGTTCAGCATTGAGGCGGCGGATCTCCTCTTGCGCCTGCTGGCGCTCGGTCAGGTCGATGAACGCCACCAGCACGCGCTCCAGGGTGACCTCGGCGCCCGGCAGCACCCGCAGGCTGATTTCAAGCAGGCGCGGCTCGCCGGCCTGATTGCGCACCGGGATATCGGCCCGAAAACTGGTCTGGCCGTGGGCCAGAGCCGCCAGCTCCTGTTGAAAAACCGGATAGGACTCCGGCCCGAAATAGACCGCCAGGCTCCGCCGCACTTCGGCCTCGTCGCGGGCGCCAAGCATGTGGACACTGGCCTGGTTGATCGCCAGGACACGCACGGCGGCCGCCAGCGCCACGACCTCGTCCGGGTGCGCAGCGAAATAGGCCGCGAAGTCCGTCACCCCGGCCAGGCGCAATTGATCGAAGCGCGCCTGCACGTCCGAGAAGTCCTCCTCCCACACGGCCGCCGGGGAGTCATCGAACAGCGCACGGTAGCGGCTTTCGCTCACGCGCAGGGCGACTTCGGCGTGCTTGCGCGCCGTGATATCGCGGTAGTTCACGACGATGGCGCCGACGTTGGGGTCATCCAGCAGGTTGGTGCCGGTGGCTTCCACCCAGCGCCAGCCGCCGTCCTTGTGCCGGTACAGGAGCTCGGCGGTCACCGGTGTGTGCGGCTGGCTCAGGACCTGGCCAAACAGCGCCCGACCGGCCGAGAGGCCTTCCGGGTGCAGAAACTCGAAGGCGTTGCGGCCGGACATCTCCTCCGGCAACCAGCCCAGGACGCGGGTGGCGGCCGCGCTCTCGTACAGGATCAGGCCGTCGGCGGCCAGCAGGGCGACGGCATCCGCGCTCTGCTCGATGAGCGCGCGAAAGCGCCGCTCGCTGGCCTGGCGCGCGGCCTGGGCCTGCTGGCGCTCGATGGCGTAGCGGACGGCGCGCGGGACGCTGTCCCAGCCGGCCTGCCCCTTCACCAAGTAGTCCTGCGCGCCGGCCTGGACGGCCCGCACGGCCAGGTACTCGTCCAGCAACCCAGACAGAACCACCACCGCCCCGGCGGCCTGGCGCTGGAAGGCCTCGAACGTCTCCAGGCCCTGGCTGTCCGGCAGACCCAGGTCCAGCAGGACGGCGTCGAAAGGCCGGCTCTGCCAGGCTGCCAACCCCTGGCTCAGCCGCTCCGCCACCGTCACCTGGAACCAGGCCCAGGCGTCGCGGGCCAGCGCCTGGCGCAGCAGGAGCACGTCGGCCGGGTTGTCCTCAACCAGCAGCAGTTGAATCGCCGTCTTGGCCATGCGGCACCTCGCGGGGCAACGTCACCACACTAAACCAGAAATGGCGGATGGAATGCACCACTTCGACGAAGGCCGTGAACGCCAGCGGTTTGACGACATAGCAGTTGGCGTGCAGGCCGTAGGCCCGCAAGACGTCTTCCTCGGCCCGCGACGTGGTCAGCACGACGACGGGGATGGTCATCAGGACGGGGTCAGCCTTGAGCTCAGCCAGCACCTCCTGCCCGCCCATGCGCGGCAGGTTGAGGTCCAGCATGATCAGGTCCGGGCGCGGGGCCGTCGCGTAGCGCCCCTGGCGGCGCAGGAAGGCCAGGGCCTCCACGCCGTCCTCGGCCACGTGCAGATGGTTGAGCAGCTTGGCCTGGCTCAACGCCTCCTGGGCGATGAGCACGTCGGTCGGGCTGTCCTCGACAATCAGGATTTCGATGGAACGCGGGGTGTCAGTGGTCATGGGACGGATCTCGGTCAGGTAAGGTGAAGAAAAAGGTCGAGCCCTGCCCGGGCTGAGACTCGACCCACAGGCGCCCGCCGTGCCGTTCGACGATCTTCTTGCACAGGGCCAGGCCGATGCCGGTGCCGGGGTATTCGCGGCGTGTGTGCAGGCGCTGAAAGACCTGGAAGATGCGCTCAAAGTACTGCGGCTCGATGCCCAGGCCGTTGTCGCGCACGGCGAAGCGCCAGCCGGCGGCCTCGCGCTCCGCGCTGACGGCCACCTCCGGCGCGCGCTCGCCGCGGAACTTGAGCGCGTTGCCCACCAGGTTCTGGAAGAGCTGGACGAGCTGGGTGAAGTCGGCGGTCACGCTGGGCAGGGGGCCGGGCGTGATCACGGCGCCGGTCTCGGCGACCATGACGGCCAGGTTGTCCAGCGCGGCCCGCAGCGCCAGGCCGGTGTCAGCGGCCGTAAAAGCGCCGCCGCGCCGGCCGACGCGCGAATACGCCAGCAGGTCGTTGATCAGGGCCTGCATGCGGCCGGCGGCGTCCACGGCGTGGCCGATCAGCTCGTCGGCGCGCTCGTCCAGCCGGCCCTGATACAGCTGCTGGAGGAGTTGGACCATGCCGGCCATGCCGCGCAGCGGCTCTTGCAGGTCGTGCGAGGCCACGTAGGCGAACTGTTCCAGTTCGGCGTTGGAGCGCCGCAGCTCGTCCTCGATGCGCTTGCGGTCGGTGATGTCCACCAGCGTGGACAGGATGCAGGCTTCGCCGTTGAACGTGATCTGTTCCTGGCCGGCCACCACATGCCGCAGGGCGCCGGAGCGATGGCGGATGTCCAGTTCGAAGTCGCGGACCGAGCCCTCGGCCAGCAGCCGCTGGACGATGGCCTGCCGGTCCGACGCGCGGACGAAGATATTGAACTCGGTCGTCAGCCGGCCGAGCAGCTCCCGGCGTTCAAAGCCGACGATCGCACAGTAGGCGTCGTTCAACTCCAAATAGCGCCCGTCGGCCAGGCGCGTGATCAACAGCGCCGTGGGGCTGGACCGGAAGGCTTTGGAGAAATTCTCCTCGCTCTGGCGCAGCGCGGCCTCGGCCAGCTTGCGCTCGGTGATGTCATAGAGGATCGCCAGCAGGCAGGCCTCGCCGGCCAGCTCGATCGTCTCGAGCGAGAACAACACCTGGCGGCGCGCACCGGACCTGGCGCGCAGTGTCAATTCGCGGTTCCGCACGGCGCCCTGGTCACGCAGCTGCGTCAGGAGGTTCTGGCGGTCGGCCGGATCGTCGTAGATGTTAACGGCGAGAATCGGGCGGCCCACCAATTCGGCCCGCGAGTAGCCCAGCAATTGCTCGTAGCTCGCATTGACGTCGATGATCTGCCCGTCGGCCAGGCGCGAGATGCTCATAGCGCCCGGGTTGGCCTGAAACGCTTTGCCGAAGCGCTCCTCGCTCTGGCGCAGCGCGGCCTCGGATTCCTTGCGCGCCGTGATCACCTCGGAGAACAGGATCACGCCGCCGATCTGGCCGTCGCTCTCATACCAGGGCCGGATCTCCCAGCGCACCCAGTCCAGGCGCCCGTCCGCGCGCGGGAAGGGGTCCTCCTCGCAGCGCTCCACCGCGCCGGCCTGGCAGCGCCGGTGGATCGCCTTCCAGCGCTCGGGGATCTCGGGAAAGATATCGTAGTGGGAGCGGCCCACCAGGTCCTGCCCGCCCAGGCGGTAGTCCGCGAGATAGCGGCGGCTGGCCACAATGTACGTCATGGTCCGGTCGAACATGGCGATAGCGGCCGGGCTGTGTTCGACGAACAGGCGCAAAACCTGCTCGCCGCGCCGGGAACGTTCCTCGGCCTGGCGCAGCGCGGTGACATCGACGGTGGCGACCACCATGCGCCAGTCCGGGAACTCCAGCGGCACGGCGCTGACGCTGGTCCACAACTCGCCTCCGGTCTCGGTGATTGTGCCAACCTCGACGTCGGTCACCGGCCGCCCCTCGCGGAGCACGCGCTGGCTCGGGAAGGCCTCGGGCGGCAGCGGCGTCCGGTCTGGGTTGAAGTAGCGGCGCGTCCGGTAGGCGCCCTGAACCAACTGCGCCTGATCCAGCTTCAAGACCCGTTCCAGCGCGCGGTTGGCGTAGACCACCCGGCGCTCGGCGTCGAGGATGGACACCCCGACGGGCAGGCTTTCGATCACGGCCTGAAGCTTGCCCTCGCTCTCACGCAGCGCGGCCTCCGCCCGCCGGCGCTCGGTGATATCGCGCAAGTTGACGTGGATGGCGGCCTGGCCCTGGTCGCGGAAGGGTGCCGCCGAGGCTTCCACCTCCACCACGCTCCCGTCCAGCCGCAGCATGCGCTGCTCGCGCGGCGGCACCGGCCGGCCCGTGGCCACCATCTGCTGGATGCGCTCACGCACGGCGGCGCGGTCGTCCGGGTGGATCAGGTCGAACGGGGAGCGGCCCAGCAGCTGCTCCGGCCGCTCGGCGCCGAACAGCCGCAGGCAGGCGGCGTTGACGAGCGTCAGCCGGCCCTCGCGATTAACGAAGACGGCGTCCGGGGCGTTGTCGATCAGGCCGCGGTAGCGCGCTTCGCTCTCGCGCAGCGCGGCCTCGGCCCGCTTGCGCTCGGTGATATCCTCGACAAAGCCCTCCAGATGGCGCGGGCGGCCATCGGGGTCGGTGACGCAGCGCAGATGGAGATGTGCGTCCCAGTCGGGGCCGTTCCGGCGGTGATAACGGTTCTCGATCACGAGCGGGCCGCCTTGGGCCAGCAGCTGGGCGATGATGACCTCCCGCCGCTCGGGGTTCACATACGTCTGCTGAGCCACATCGTGGATGGCGGCCAGCACCTCGGCCGGCGAGCCGTACCCCAGCATGCGCGCCAGGGCCGGGTTCAAGTCCAAATACCGGCCCTCAAATGTCGAGTGGAAGATGCCGATCGCGGCCCCCTCATACAGCGCGCGGTATTTGGCTTCGCTCTCCCGCAGCGCGGCTTCGGCCTGCTTGCGCGCCGTGATGTCCTGGCTCGTGCCGAAGCCGAGCGTGGCCCGGCGCGCGTCGCCGTCGCCTTCGAACTGGACGCGTACGGAGATGGCCAGCCAATGCTCGGAGCCATCGGGATGGACGACGCGGTACTCGGTGGCATAGCGCCCGTCGCTGGCGGGCGCGGTGGCGGCCGCGATCTCGGCGCCCAGCCGCTCCCGGTCATCCGGATGCACGCGCGCGAGCACATCGGCCAGCGCCACCTCCGCCGCGGTGAAGCCGTAGTGGGCCTGGGCGCGTTGATCAAGATAAACAGCCCCGGTCCGGAGGTCATGGCGCCAGGCGCCCAGGCCGGCGGCCTCGTTGGCCAGGCGCAGCCAGGCTTCGCTCTCGCGCAGCGCGGCCTCGGCCCGCATACGCTCGGTGATGTCGTAGTTGACGCCGACCATGCGCAGCGGCTGGCCGGCGGCGTCGCGGACGACCACGGCATTGGCCTGGAGCACGCGCACCGTGCCGTCCGGCCAGCGCACCCGGAACTGGGTGTCATACTCCTTCTCGCCGCTGCGCGCCAGGCGCGAGGCCGTATCGCTGGCGGCGCGGTCGTCCGGGTGCAGGCCGCTCACCCAGGCCTCGTAATCGTGCTGGAAGTCCTCGCGCTTGACGCCATAGAGCGCGTACATCTGGTCGTCCCAGATCAACTCGTTCTTCTGGATGTCCCATTCCCAGATCCCCAGGCCGGCCGACCGCGTGGCGAGGTCCAGGCGCTCGGCCAGGGTCCGCAGCCGGGTCTCGGTCAGCTTGCGCTCGGTGACCACGTCGAAGACGGCCACAAAATCGCCGGCCTGCGGGCTGTAGACGTGCACGGAAAACCACATCCGCAGCGCCGCGACGAACGTCTCGAACCGCTCCGGCCTCCCCGTGGCCGCCACCCGGCCGTAGATTTCAAACAGCTCGGGGTCGTTTTCCCGCAGGCCCGGGATCGCGTCGGTGGCCTTCCGGCCCGTGATCCCCGTCAGCCCGGTCAGGGTCTCGAAGGCGCGGTTGACCGTCAGGTAGACCCAGTCGCGCGGCTGGCCGTCCTCAAAGAGCATGCGGCAATACGCAAACCCCTCCAGCATGTTCTCGAACAGACCGCGATAGCGGGCCTCGCTGTCCGCCAGGGCCTGCTCCGCCCGCCGACGCGCGCTGATATCGCGCGAGACGCCGAGCACATCCACGCCGCCGGCCGGGTTATGCAGGAGCGTGGTGACGACCTCGGTCCAGACGGTGGAGCCGTCTCGGCGCGTCTGCTCCACCGCATGCGTCTGGGTCACCACGGCCGGGTCCCCGGCCAGGAAGGCCGCCAGGCGCTGCGGCAGCGACGCCTGGATCATGGCCAGCGAGGCCGGCGTCATCACCTGATCCATCCGCTGGGCCAGGACCTCCTCCACCGTATAGCCGCGCAGGCGCTCCACGGACGGGCTGACGTAGGTGAAGCGGCCCGTGTTCGTGTCCAGGACCCAGACCACGTCGGCCATGTGCTCGGCCAGGAGGCGGTAGCGGGCCTCGCTGGCGCGCAGGGCCTCTTCGGCGGCGCGGCTGGCCATCACGTCCTGGCAGAACGCCATGAAGCGGTCGTCGCTCAGCCGGACCGCGCGCAGCGCGACCCAGACCAGGTGCCCGGCGCGGTGGCGCAGGTGGAAGTCGCCCTCGGCATAGCCGGCCGTCATCACGGCCGCGAAGTTGTACAGGCCGTTTTCGGCGTCGGCCTCGTCCACGATGTCGGCGATGCTGAGCCGGGAAAGCTCGGCGGCGGAATAGCCCAGCAGATCGAGCGCGGCCGGGTTGAAGTCCACGTAGCGGCCAGTCCGGTCAGCGACGAAGATGGCCTGGGGCGCATTCTCCACGTAGGAACGGAACTTGGCCTCGTTGGCTTGCAAGGCGGCCGCGGCCCGGCGGCGCTCGGTGATGTCCTCCATCATCGTCAGCAGCAGGCGGCGGTCCCCCAGATCGATATACTCGGCCGCAAACAGCCCCGTGAGGATCTCGCCCGTGCTGGACCGCACGGCCACCTCGAAATCGCGCAACTGGCCATCGGCTTGCAGACGCCGCTGGGCGGCCGCGCGCTGTTCGGGGTGCACAAACAGGTTCAACTCCAGGGCCGTCCGGCCGATCACGGCCTCGCGCGGCAGGCCGAGGGTCCGCCCGAACGCCTCGTTGACGTCCACGTAGCGGCCCGTGTCCAACTCCGTGATCGCCATCAGCGTCGGACTGGCCTGGAAAATCTTGGCGAATGTCTCGGCGGGGACGGGCGGCGCGGGGTGCTCGGGCGGCGGCGCGGCCTGGGCCGCGGGCTGGAGTTCGTCCAGGGCGGCCTGCGCTTCCGCCATTTGCTCGCGCAGTTTTTGGAGGCGGCGTTCTAGCTGGCGCGCACGCGTCTGGGGGCGGGGAGGGGCCATAGTCTCGTCTCAGCTTTCTGAGCGCCTCCAGCCCAGGGGCCGTTGGGGGATCAACTCCAAGGGCCGAACCCGGACAGGCGGCCGGTCACTGCGTAAAGGCAACCCTATCCCCCAGAGTTAAAGCGGCAAAATAGCCTAAAGAGGTTAAGCTAGTCGGCCGATCGATCCTAGTACCGATCGGCGTGGGTAACCGTGATGATGGTCCCTGCGGAAGAACAAGCCTTATTGTAATCCCTATGGCAAGGGCAAGGCAGGCGAAAACAGGCGGCGCCGGGTGGCAGCCGCCCGTCTATTCCGAACCGGGTTGGGGCACGCCCAGCGTCTATTCCCAGCGGAAACGCCAGGCCGCCAACGCGGCCAGGCCGAGCGTATAACTGAGCAGGCCCAGCACCGGCCAAGCCGGGTCGGACGGAAGCGTGCCCGTGGCGAGCAGCGGGCTGAGCAGCGTGTTTACCATCGTCGTCGGCAGCCACGGGCTGACCGGCCGCAGGAAGGCGGGCAGGATTTCAGCCGGGAAGCCGCCGCCCAAAAAGAACATCGGCAACAGGGTAAAGATGAAGAGCGAACTGGCGATGTCGGCCTTGGGCGACAGGCTGGCCACCAGCAGCCCGTAGGCGCTGAACGTGGACACGCCCAACGCCAGCACGCCCAGCGCCGCCCCGGCGCCGAGGCCGTTGACGGGCAAACCTAACGCCAGCGCGCCGAAGGCGAGCACGCTCATGGCCTGAACGACGCTCAGCGCCGCCTGCGCCAGCCCCAGGCCGAGCACCAGATGACCCACCGGCGTCGGCGTGGCCGCCAGGCGCTGAAACACGCCTTGGGTGCGCCAGTTGACCAGCCGCATCGCCAGCGTCTGCCCGCCCAGCATCACGGTCAGCCCGACGATGGCCGGGAAGATGAAGGCCGCCAGGTCAAGGTCGCCGGGCTCAGCCGGCCGGCCGATCAGCCAGAACAAGACCAGCATGAAGAGCGGCGTGAACAGCGACAGCGCCGTCGTGCGCCAATCGGTGAGGCCGGCCTGGAACATGGCCCCGGCGAAGTGCAGGATCGGGCGCCAGGCGGGTTGTTGGCGGGGAAGATGAGTCAGCATAGGGTTCCCTTTCAGGTGTGGTCGAAGCGATAAGGCCGCCCGCCCGCTTCACGCGTCGCGCCAGGCGCGGCCGGTGAAGTGCAGGAAGACCTCTTCCAGGGAGGGCGCCCGGCCGGTCGGCGCCGCGGCGGCCAGCTGGCCGACCAGGGCGGCCGGGGTGTCCAGGGCCAGCAGCCGGCCATGGTCGAGGATGCCCACCTGGTCACACAGGGCCTCGGCCTCCTCAATGTAATGCGTGGTCAGGACGAGGGTGCGGCCCTCGGCCCGCAGTGTGCGCACCAAGTCCCACAGGTTGCGGCGGGCTTGCGGGTCCAATCCGGCCGTCGGCTCATCCAGAAAGACGAGCTCGGGATCGTTGACCAGGGCCAGGGCCAGCGCCAGGCGCTGCTGCTGGCCGCCGCTGAGTTGGCCGGGCAGGGCCGCGGCCTTTTCGGCCAGCCCCACGCGCCGCAACAGGTCCAGCGCAGCGGCGCGGTTGAGGCGGCGGCCGTAGAGCCGCGCGAAGAGCAGCACCTGCTGCAGCGCCGCCAGGTCCGGCATCAGGCTGGTGTGCTGGAGCTGCACGCCCAGGCGCCCCTTCACCTGGGCGGCGTGCGCAGACAGGTCCAACCCCAGCACCACCACGCGGCCGGTCTCGGGCTGGCGCAGGCCTTGCAGGAGGCTCAGGGTCGTGCTCTTGCCGGCGCCGTTCGGGCCAAGCAGACCGAAGGTGCAGCCGGCCGGGACGGAGAAACTCAGGTCAGCCACGGCCCGCACCGCGCCGTAGCTCTTCGACAGGTTTTCCACATGGATCGCGAACGTCATGACTAACTCCTTGGCTGGGCCGTTGTTGATCAGAGCCTAGGGCCGGACCGCCGGCGCCGCATCGCCCGTTGGAGGGCGGCGCCGATAAACAAAAAGGCCAGCCGCAGGGCTGGCCCAGGGGGACAGAGGCCGCTAGGCCTTTCGATCTATTCGTCCAGGCGGACGAGCCCGCGCCGCAGCGCCTCGGTCACGGCCTGCGTGCGGTCGGCCACGCCCAGCTTGCCGAGCAGGCTGTTGACGTGGACCTTCACCGTGCCTTCGCTGATGCCCAGCGCGGCGCCGGCCTCCTTGTTGCTGCGGCCGGCCACGATCTGGCGCAGCACGTCCAGCTCGCGCGCCGAGAGCTCCGGGGCCAGCAGCCGGTCGGCCAGCTTGGCGGCCACCTCCGGCGGGATGCGCTTCTGGCCGGCGTGCACGGCCCGGATGGCCTCCAGCAGGGCCTCGCGCGGCGTGTCCTTGAGCAGGTAGGCGCGGGCGCCGGCCTGCAGCGCGCGGAAGATGTCTTCGTCGCCGTCAAACGTGGTCAACACGATCACGCGTGCGGCCGGCACGTCGGCCGCGATCTGGTGGATGGCCGCCACGCCGCCCAACTCCGGCATGCGCAGGTCCAGCAGGATGACGTCCGGACGATGACGGCGGGCCAGGTCCACGGCCTGCCGGCCGTCTCCGGCCTCGGCCACCACCTGCATGTCGGCCCGGCGCGCAATCATGGCGGCCAGCCCCTCGCGCACCACGGAATGGTCGTCGGCAATCAGGATGCGGATCGGCGCGGTCTCAGGCATGGGGTTTGTCCACTCGCAGCGGGAGGGTGGCGCGCAGCGTGGCGCCGGCGCCGGGCGCGCTGTGCACGTCCAGGGAGCCGCCGTGGCGGGCGACGCGCTCGCGGATCCCCACCAGGCCCAGGCCGCCGGACGCGCTCGGGCGCGGCGCGGCCGGGTCAAATCCGCGCCCGTCGTCGCCGATTTCCAGGCTGACGGAGGCGGCGTTGGCCTGCAGGCGGATGCGCACGTGGCGCGCCTCGGCATGCCGCAAGATATTCGTGACGGCCTCCTGGCCCAGACGCAGCAGGTCGGCCTCCAGGCCGGGCGCCAAGTCGGGCCAGGCCTCGTCCGTCTGGACCGTCACTTCCAGGCCGGTGCCGGCCGTCAGGGCCAGCACCGCGGCGCGCAGGGCCTGCGGCAGCGGCTGGTGTTCGAGCGAAGCCGGCCGCAGCGCATAGACCGAGCGGCGCGCCTCGGCCAGGCTGTCACGGGCCAGGGCGCGGGCCCGGGCGAGATGCTGGCGCGCCGCCGCCTCGTCTTCGGCCAACACATCCTCGGCGGCCTCCAACTGCACGACGATGCCGGTAAAGCCTTGCGCCAACGTATCGTGGATATCGCGCGCCAGGCGGTTGCGTTCCTGCAGCAGCGCCGCCTGCTGGTTCTGCTCGGCCAGCCAGGCCAGGCGCAGCGCCAGCGCCATCGGCTGAGCCAGGGCCTGCGCCAGCTCCAGCGTGTCAGCGTCGAAGCGCCGCCGGGCCGGCCACTCCGCGCTGAAGAAGCCGGCCACGGCCTCGCCGTCCAGCAAGGGCACGCCCAGCAGCGTCTGCACGCCGCGGGCCAGCAGCGCTGCGCGGGGCCCCAGCCGGGCGTCGTTGGCGACATCGTCCACCACCAGCGGACGGCGGGTGCGCTGCAGTTCCGGCCAGAGGGGCAGCACCGGATCGGCCTCGGCCGCGCCCGCCACAGCCCGGCCGGACAGCTGGGCCAGGCGCAGCTGGATGACGCCCGTGGCCGGGTCCAGCAAGAACAGGCGCACGGTCGGGACGGCCAGCTGCTCGGCGACGGCCGCCAGCGCTTGCCGCAGCACCTGTTCCAGCGAGGCCGACGGGGCGATGGCGGTGATCGTCCGGGCCAGGGCCAGTGTCTGGCCGCGCGAGACCTGCACGGCGCGCTCCAGCGTGCGCGCGAAGAGCCAGCTCAGCCAGGCGCCGGCCGCGTACACGACCCACCAGAACAACACCAGCCCGGCGCTCTGGGCCGGCGAGCCCACCGGGTACACCGTTGGCCACTGGCCTTGCTGCTCGCCGACGGCAAAGAGCGCGGTCAGGGTGCTGATCGCCATCAACGCGCCGAAGAATCCGTTTGAGCCCAGCACCAGGCCGCTCACCAGCAGCCCCAGCACGTACAGGGCGTTGACGGGGCTGCTCATGCCATAGAACTGGGCGTTGAAGGCGATGGGGATGAGGAACCCGCCCAACAGGCAGCTGGAGGCCCAGAAGGAGTGCCCGCCGCGGAGCAGGAGCTCGGCCGCTCCGCACAGGAGCAGCAGCCCCAGGCCGTCCCACGGGAAGAAGCGGTTGAACGGCACGCCCGCCCAACCGGCGGCCAGGTAGCCGCCGGCGCCGAGCGCGGTGAGCGCCGACACCCAGCGCAGCCGGCGGGCGTTGGAATCCGGCAGCGGCGGCGTCAGGGGCAGCCGCGCGCGCCACAGGTGCACGCCGGCGACGAGCAGATTGCCGGCCACTATGCCCAGCGCCAGGCCCGGCAGGAAGTACCCACCCGCCGCCGCGCCGGCCAGGCCGCCAGCCAGCCCGCCCAGCGCGGCGCCGGCCAGCCACCCGATCAGGAAGCGCCAGGAATAGGCGGGAGAAGGCCGAAAAGAAGACATGCAGCGGTATTGTAGACGATCCCCAAAGCGGCCGACCGTCACCCCACCCTAGCAGAGGTGGAAGGCAGCGGCCTCGGCCGTCTGGCCCAGGTGCGGCTCTAGCGGAGGTCGGTGGACAAGCTATATCGAACGGGGTAGCGGCGCTCAGTACACCATCTCGCCGCGCACAAAGGCAGCCGTGCGCGGATCGCGTGGGGCTTCAAAGAAGAGGTCGGTCGGCGCCAGCTCCACCAGCTGGCCGCCCAGCAGCAGGCCGACGCGCGTCGCCAGCCGGCGCGCCTGGAAGACGTTGTGCGTCACCATGACGACGGTCGTGCCGCGCGCGCGATTTTGGTCGCTGACGATGCGCTCGATCAGGCCGACGTTGTAGGGATCGAGGTTGGCGGTCGGCTCGTCCAGCAGCAGCACCTCCGGCTCCAGCACCAGCGCCCGCGCCAGGGCCGCGCGCTGCATCTCGCCGCCGGAGAGCTTGTGGGCGGGCTGGCGCGCCAGCGCCTGCAAGCCCACCTGTTCCAGGGCCGCGTCCACGCGCCCGTCCACGGCCAGGCCGCGCAGCTTCAGGCCGTAGGCGACATTGTCGCGCACCGATTGCTGCAGCAGGACCGGGCGTTGAAAGACCGTGGTCACGCGCCGCAACAGGTCCAGCGGCGGTTCGGCCGCCACCGGCTGGCCGCGGAAGCGCAGCTCCCCGGCGCTGGGCGGCTCCAGGAAATTGAGCAGGCGCAGCAGCGTGGATTTGCCGGCGCCGCTCGGCCCCACCAGGGCCAGGGCTTCGCCGCGCTCGATCTCCAGCGCGGCCAGATCCAGCACCGCCCGGCCGGCGTAGGACTTGGTCACCGCGCGCAGCGAATAGAGCGCACCGGCCGGACCGGTCGTCATCGTCCGGGCCTCGCCTCGGCCCGCCAGGCGGCCGTTTCACGCCGCTGGCCGGCCCGCACCAGCCAGTAGTTGATGATAAAGGTCAGCGTCAGCAGCACCGTGCCGAGCGCCAGCGCCAGCCCGAACTCGCCCTGGCGCGTCTCCAGCACGATCGCCGTCGTCAGCACGCGCGTCTGCCCTTCGATGTTGCCGCCCACCAGCATCACGGCGCCGACCTCCGAGATGATGCTGCCGAAGGCGGCGACGATGGCCGAGAGCACGCCGCTGCGCGCCTCGCCGAGCAGCGTCCACATCACCTGGTTGGGCGAGGCGCCCAGGGCGCGCAGCTGCAGGCGCAGGCTCGGGTCCAGGCCCTCCACCGCCGTCAGCGCCAGGCCGGCCACCATCGGCAGGGCGATGATGACCTGGGCCGTGATCATGGCCGGCGCCGTGAACAGCCAGCCGAGCCAGCCGAGCGGCCCGCTGCGCGAGAGCAGCAGGTAGACGAACAGCCCCACCACCACCGGCGGCAGCCCCATGCCGGTGTAGATCAGCAGTTCCCAGAAGCGCTTGCCGGGCACGGGCCGCAGGGCCAGCAGCGCGCCCAGCGGCAGGCCGATGAGCGTGGCGATGGCCAGGGCGACGCCCGAGACAGACAGCGACAGCAGGATGATCGGGAGCAGTTGCGGCAGCACGTCCATAGGAACACAACGGCCGAGGCGCGCCTCCGCCGGCCGCTCAACCGGCTGGGCCTACTTGGCGATCATGACCTCAGTGGCTTTGATCACGGCCGTGGCCTCGTCGCCGACCTGGAGCCCCAGGCTCTCGACCGAGCTGCGCGTGATGGCGGCCACCACCTCCAGGCCGTTCACTTCCAGGACCACCTCGGCCATGATGGCGCCGAGCTTAATGGACTTGATCTGGCCTTTGAACTGGTTGCGGGCGCTGAGGGACATGCTCATCTCCGGAGGTTGGCCGCTTTACTTGGCGGCACTCGGGTAGAACAGGGCCTGGCCGTACTTGTCCTGGCCGTACTGGCCGATTCTCTGCTGGACCTCGGCCGACGTCAGCCACTCGGCGAACTGGGTGGCCAGCGTGAAATTGACGCCCGGGTGCTTCTCTGGGCTGACCGGGATCACGCCATAGGGGTTGTAGAGCGACTTGTCCTGGTTGCCGGCAATCGTGTCGCCGCCGACGATCACGACCAGGCCGGGCAGTTCAGCCTGCATAGACAGCCAGGTGCCGCGGTCGGTGAGGGTGTAGCCGGGCTTCTCGTTGGCGAACAGCAGCGTCTCGCCCATGCCCTGGCCGATGGAGAAGTACCAGCCGCCGTCCACGGTCGGCGTGAGGCCGGCCGACGCCCACAAGCTCTTCTCTTTGGTGTGCGTGCCGGAGTCGTCGCCGCGCGAGACAAACACCGCCGCCGTCGACGCGATCTGAGCCAGCGCTTCTTTGGCCGTGGCCAGGCCCTTGACGCCGGCCGGGTCAGCCGCCGGGCCGACGAGGATGTAGTCGTTATACATGACATCGAGCCGATTCACGCCATCGCCATCCGCCACGAACTTGTCCTCGCGCGCGCGGGCATGGACCAGCACCACGTCGGCGTCGCCCTTCGAGCCGATCTCCAGGGCCTGGCCGGTGCCAACC
>ERZ761602.777-NODE-777-length-63969-cov-18.766655_pt1 | contig 63969 bp, 56 predicted proteins | sample MGYA00512165_ERZ761602 | MGnify/ENA primary metagenome ERZ761602 (study PRJEB28899, sample SAMN02445085) | bioreactor sludge metagenome | biome: EBPR sludge; isolation source: Thorneside wastewater treatment plant | place: Australia: Brisbane, Thorneside... | reverse complement strand
CTTCTATTTCTGATCCAAATTTTATTTTGCGATCCAAAAAATCATTCAATTGTATTGATTTATTTGATTCATGCCACCTTGAACTCTCCTTATTATAAAAATCACAGAAATATGTTACTTTTTTTATTAGGTCAATCTTTGAAAAATCAATCGTCCATTCATCTCGTGCTGTAACTATTCCATTAGAATAAAGCTGAAATAAAGCTTTTTTGCTTTTCCCAGACTTTACTGACTTATCAATCAAAGGCAGTAATGATTCAAAATCATTAACTGCAATATTTATCCAATTATTATTCTTATCCGGGTTAATGTGCTGAAAATGAATATTGGGAAGAGGATTGATTGTAAACCATTGCAGTTTTTGTTCTTTGCGCCAATCATCCGGCATATCCACATAATAAATGGTGCAGGGCTTTTTCTTTTCTTTACTGTATTTCTTTACCAGAAACATAATGGCCACCCCTGCCTGAATTCCAAATACATTATGGGTGGTTCCGGCAATTTTTGGGTTCGCCCTTACATCACTGTGCGTATCTATGATATAAGCATAGTCAAATTCATCCTGCACACATTTTCTAAAGCCGTCAAAGGTCCGGCTGTCAATAAAACTCCTATTCGTAATAAAGGCAATAATGCCATTTTCATCCAATCGGTCAAAAGCCCAGCGGTAAAAACGGGCATACATATCATACACCTTAGTTTTCTGGGCGGTGCTGTTCTTTATGAATGTGTCCTTTATTCTCTGGTCAATGGTCGGGTATTCCCTGTTTTTATTATTGTCGTTTTCATTGGCCTGGTTTGCATTATAAGGCGGGTTACCAATCACCACGCTTATTTTTTTTCTGTTTTGGTCCACAATCCTTTGTGAATTCACTTTGGTAATGGAAAATAAATCTCCCATCACTTTGTATTTGCTATGAATCCCGGTAACTTTTTCATTCAGCCCTCCGATATTGTCCAGGGTATCCACAAAACACAGGTTTGTAAACTCGGCATATTTGCCCATCTTTTGGGTATAGGTGAATTCAATATTCAGGTTACTGATATAATAGGGCAGAATGGCCACTTCATTGGCGTGTAACTCATGTTTGTATTTATACTCCAGCTTATCCTTTCCCATGTAATCAATCATATCACAAACAAAGGTTCCGGTTCCTGTGGCCGGGTCGAGTATATCCACGCCTTTATCCTCCAGAAACTTATTAAAATGCTTATGTAACAGATAATCGGTCCCCTTAATCATGAATTGTACAATCTCATTAGGGGTATAAACCACACCCAGGCGGTCCGCCGCTTTGGGGTTGTAACTCTTATAAAAGGTTTCATAAATGACCTTTAGGAATTTCTGCTTTTCATGATGATCTGCAATTCCGGCGGCGGCGGCATTAATGGCCTGGTAATAATGCTGAATGGTTCCCAGGGCCAGGCGGCGGGTTTGCCCGGTAAAGAAAGAATTAATAACCTTTTCCAATTCCCTTGCCACATTATTCTCCCGGTGAAACTGGGTTTCATCAAATATGGTATTGAATACGTCCTCAGTCAGGATATGCTGAATGATCATTTCCCGTACATCATCCAGGGTAATTTCTTTATTAATGCTCTCATGACAAAGTGCCAGAAATTCCCCAGCCGCTTTGGTAAATTCCGGGTTTGTGTGTTCCTGTGCAATGATGATTCCCCTGATAGTGTCCGTAACTTTTGGAATATCCTGCTTAAACAATTCAATAGCCTTTCTGAATTGTTGCACTTCTGGCCGCTCAAAGCTGATAAAACGGGAAATGATGCTATGCAAAGCCCCGGCATCTTTCATAGAAACCCGCTGCACCTCCAGGCCATTCTGAATTAATACCGCCGTTTGACTGTCCTCAAAAAAGATATTTTCTTTCGGGTATCCCTTTGCAAATTTTTTCCTGATCTCTTCATCAATATCATCACTTTCATCCTTACTCTCCCAATAACCCCAATCCTGCCTGAGCATATCTTTCAGGGTTCCGTCCGGGGTTACATTTTTGCCATTCGCTGCCCGAATGGTAACCTCAGGTACAATCATTAACCCTTTAGGCTTTGCGTACTCATTTAAGAGGTTATAAAAGGCGTTCCTGATGGCCGTTTCTTTTCTCGTGCCTCCAAAATGAATGATCTTTTCCACCTCATTTTGATACTGCCTGATTGAAAATTCGCTCATGTATTTAATTCGTTTTTGGGTTTATTTCTTAAATCCTATCCTTTCCCGGTCCTCCCATTTACGCTGGGCGGCCTTCTCATCCAATAAATTTTCCATTGCATCATAAATCTGGTTTAGCTGGGCATCATGCTCCCCTATTCTTTCCTTAATCTGCCTTAATTGAGCCTTTATATCACTTTCCTAAAATAACACCCGCCTGATCTCCACAAAGGCCCGCATGATGGCTATATTCATCTGTATGGCCCGGTCGCTGTTCAGAATACCGGACAGCATGGCCACGCCCTGTTCGGTAAAAGCATAAGGCAGGTATTTACTATGTTGCCCTCTGCCTTTCTTTAAGGTCGCAATTTGCGTCCTTAAAGGATTATCTTGTTTTTCTAAGGTTTCAATTTGAAACCTCAAAGCCTCCCATTCCTCCTTTGTTAGCTGAAACATAAAGTCCTCAGGAAACCGCTTTATATTACGGTTTACCGCCTCTTTTAAGCGTTTTGTTTCTACTTCATACAGGGCCGCTAAATCACGGTCCAGCATGACCCGCTCCCCTCTGATCTCATATATCCGATTCTGAATACTTTGAATGATCTGCATAGGATTAATTTATAATTCCAGTTTGATTTTATTAGCGGCTGCCCGCTTATTTTCATCAATAATTTTTGTGTAAATCTGTGTGGTTTTCAGGTCCCGGTGGCCCAGCATTTTGGAAACGGTATAAATATCCGTACCCTGGCTGAGTTGTAAGGTAGCAAACGTATGCCTAAAGCAATGGAAAGTTATATCTTTTGTTATTCCGGCGGCTCCAATCCAATGGGCCAAATGTTTGTTTCCATAAGCCGAATAATTTAGCCCTTCAAAAACTTTGCTTTCCGGAGATTTTCGCTGCCCTAATAATTCAATGGCCTGATCGGACACAGGGAGGGTTTCCTGGCCTTTTGTTTTTTGTTGACGGAAACGGATAACATAACCGTTCCCATTAATAAATTCAATCTCTCCCCAAACTAATTTTTGAATATCCGAAAACCTTAATCCAGTCATGGCTGAAAACAGGGCGGCCATTTTCAACAATGGCTCCTTACAATCAGTTCTTACCAGGCTATTGAGTTCCTCCAATGTCAGGAAATTACGCTGCGTTTCATCCGGCTTGATCGGCTCTACCCGGCTATTCAGGTCCGTTTGTAAAAGGCCGTCCTTAAAGGCTTGTTTCAGGCTGGCCTTGAATTTATTGAAATACGAAAAGGCAGAATTGGTGGAAAGTTTAGCCTGGGTTCTTTTGAGGCTTTGGGTGGATAATAGAAATTCCCGGAAATCATTACAGAATGTTTCATTCAATCTGGCAAAGGGCAAAAAACCTTTTGTAAAGGCCAATAGGTAGTTATACACGGAAATCCAGTTATCATGATTGGAGGCTTTGCGTTTATCGGCTAACTGCTTAAAGTATTCCACAAAATTCCGTTCCCCGATCTCCTTTATTCTTAATTGCTCCCTTTCCTGCCCGGTATATATTTCGGGCTTATTCAGGTGGTTCTCTCTTTTTTGCCTGATCTGTTCCGCTATCTGGAGGGTTTCTTTATTGTGCTTTTTATCCAGTGGGCTTATTGAAATCTTCTTAATCCTGCCCTTTTCATCTTTTATGGTTTCGGAAAACAGGTACTGGCCAAGGAATTCCCGGCGGGTAGGTTCCCCGGTTTCCGGGTGGATGATGGGCGGGTAAAAATCAAGGTAAAGGCTTAAACGGTTGCCGGATATGGGTTTCTGCCTGAGTTTCACTTTTATAGCCATTGTCAGATAATTAATGTTTAGGCGAATAGTTTATCTATGTCGGTCCGCTTTATTCGTGTCAACCTTTGGGAAAGGTTCACAGCTTTAATTTTATTATTGTTAATGTGCTGGTAAACAGATCGGACCGAACAATTCAATAAAGCGGCCACCTCCTTAACGGTCAGAAATTCTTTTGCTTTAATTGCCTCTAAAGGTTTATTCAATATGGCAATAGTTTCCCGGTTGCTGACATCAATCCTGGCATTTCTTTGCCGGACCTTATAAGCCATTTTAGCGCAATAGTCACCGCAATATTTTGTTACGGTGGTACGGGCCGTAAACTCATTTTCACAATGCTGACAAATTCGCTGAATTCTCAGGGTTGAACTCATTTCCTTTTATGTCGTTAAGGTTGATTAATAAAATATTAGTGTCGTTAAGTGCATTTAAGTGCATAAAAAAACGGCTGTTTTGCCGAAATTTTGTACCTCGGCCCCTAAGGTACAAATAAGGTACAAATATTTACTAAAAATAGTGGGAATAACACAAAATAAACCGATAAGGATAAAAATGACAAAAGGCCCTATTATTGGGCCTTTTGTACGGTAATTCGTGGGTTTTTTGCTTATTTATTTAGCATGGTTACTTTCCGATACAAAACTTACTAAATATATAATCCAACCTGTCTTCATTGCTCACTTCACCGGTGATCTCGCCGAGGTAGTGAAGGCAACGGCGTATGTCTAATGCCAGGAGGTCGCCGGGCAATTGATCATCCAACCCTTTTCGGATATCATAAATAGATTGCTGCACTTGTTGTAAAGCGCTGTAATGCCGCGCATTCGTGACTATCGTATTCTCCGATTGCAACTGCCCTTGTACCACTTTCTCCACCAGCCTGCGCTTCAACTGTTCTACATGAAATCCGGTTTGCGCGGATATATACCATACATCGTCCCCGCTGAATTTTTGCTGCGCCGCTTCCAAACCAATCGTATCCGCCTTATTGCCTACCAGTAAATACTGCGGATTTTGCCCACGTACTATCCATTGCGCCGCTTCCAGTTCTTCCGGTGTTTCTTCCTGCACGTCAAAAAGATACAATACCAGGTCTGCCTGCTTCATTTTCTTCATGCTCTTCTCCACACCAATCGTTTCAATTACATCCTCCGTCTCGCGCAAACCTGCAGTATCTATCAACCTGAATAAAATGCCTTCAATATTGATCAGCTCTTCGATCGTATCCCGCGTCGTTCCAGCGATATCACTCACAATCGCCCGGTTCTCATTCAATAAACTGTTCAGCAGGGTCGATTTGCCCGCGTTCGGTTTTCCGGTGATGGCCACACTCACGCCATTCCTGATCACATTCCCCAACCGGAACGATTCTATCAAGCCGCCAACCGTGTGCTGCGCTTCCTCAATCAATTGAAAAAAACGGCTCCGGTCGGCAAACTCCACATCCTCCTGGCTAAAGTCCAGCTCAAGCTCAATCAAAGCCGAAAACTGCAGCATCCGCTCACGTAATCCCTGCAAAACATGCGAGAAGCCTCCCCGCATATTATGCAATGCGGTCCGCCTCGACGCTTCCGTGTTTGAAGCTATCAGGTCTGCCACCGATTCCGCCTGGGCCAGGTCCATTTTACCCGATAAAAAAGCCCGCTGCGTAAATTCACCCGGCTTCGCCAAACGGGCGCCTTCCGCTGTAATGGCGCTGATAATCTGTTCCTGGATATATGGCGAACCATGACAGGATATCTCCACCACATCCTCCCCCGTATAACTGCGCGGGCCCTTAAACAACGACAAAACCACTTCATCCAAAACACGGCCACTGTGTTCAAGAAAGCCTACATGCAGGGTATGGCTTGGCTGTGCCGCTAAGCTTTTTGAAGGAAAGAGGCCGTCGCAAATGCCAATGGCATCAGGCCCGCTCACCCTGATGACCGCAATAGCGCCAACGCCATGCGCCGTAGCCAGGGCCACAATCGTATCGTCCCATCCGGATAATTTGCCTTGCATGAGGTAAAGTTAAATCATTCATCCAGCAGATGCATAAAAAAAGCCTCCCGGTTTGGGAGGCTAAATTTCGTGTAACCGTTGTCGTTATTGTTCCTGTACCACGAAGGTAATCGGCTGACGGCGGTAGGCATTTACATTACGGCCATTCTGGATCGCCGGGGTCCATTTCGGGCCCTTCTTGATGATCTTCATGGCTTCCTGCTCCATACCATAACCGTGGCTGGTTTCGGCCTGCACATCACTGATGCTGCCATCGCGGCCCACAATGAAACGCACAACCACCTGGTATGTACCTTCGGGAGCGCCGTTATCTACCGGGGTATTTGGGTTCAGGTTGTTTTGCAGGTAACGCCTCCAGGCAGATTCCCCACCAGGGAAAGATGCTTCCACTTCCACCTTGGTAAAGATCTTATTTTCATCGTCCGACACTTTGGGCACTTCCACAACCTGTGTACCCTTATCTTCCACGGGAGCCTGAACAATTTGTTCTTTGTTCTCGCTCTCCACGGTCTTGGTACTGATCACCTGGTCTTCCTTGATCTCTTCGATCTTTTCATCAGGCTTCACTTCCTCATCCTTTACGATTTTCGGAGGGGTGAATTTCACCTGGTTCACTTCAGGAGGTGGCGGTGGTGTGGGTGGCGGTGGTGGTGGCGGTGGCGGTGGCGGCTCATCTTTCTTGATTTCAGCCATCTGCGTTTCCAACACTTCAATCTGATCGGTCTTTTTGCCTTTATTCAACATATTGGCCATGACGGACCCCAGGAATGCCAGCAACAGTATCGCTGATGTAAAAAGCAATGCTTTCACCAGCGTTTTATTGTAGGTTTTCCGCAGATCATAGGCGCCATAAGCCTTATTCTTACCATCAAAGATGATATCCAGAATATCAGCCTGTAAAATTTTATTTGGTTCCATGTAATCGCTTTAATGATGTGGTGACGGGCACCCTTGTTTATTGAATACCGTTCGCAATTTCTGTCTGACGAATGAGTTCCTGTTCCGCAGGAGTGATATCCACTTCGGCATAGTGGCCGGGTGGAACCCCGCAAATACTCATTTCATCCAGGATGTCAATGGAATTTTTGAAAGTCGATTTGCTGTCAGACTTGATGATATACATCAGGTCGTCAATCGGTGTCGCTTTCTTTTTGTCGACAATCAGTTGCCTGATTTCCTTAAAACTGGTACTCTTGAATTCTTCACTGAGTTTATCCGCTTCCAGTTGCCCGAAATAATAATACACTTGGTCGCCCTTGCCCAGCAAAATGGTCATGGCGCCAGAGTTTTTTACTTTCAGGATCTGGTCCTTATCTTCCTTCGGTTCATTCATGTTCATGGCCGTTGCCTGGCTCATGGTGGTGGTGAATACGAAGAATGTCAGGAGCAGGAAGCCCAGGTCCACCATGGGTGTAAGGTCAACCCGTGTTGACAGTTTCTTGGCCTTCTTGACGCCAGGGCCCTTTTTATGGCCCCCGCCCGACGATGTATCTATTTCTGCCATGGCTTAAATGGTTTTCTTTTTGTGATCAATTAGTCGTTCTTATCCCCTGAAATGGCCTGCTTGTACAATTCTGAACCAATGGGAACCGCTTCGGAATTGGTAACAATGCGGAACTTATAAATCTCGTTCTTCTTAAATGCCATTTTTACATTTTTGAAGATGGGATATAAGGCATCATTGTCGCCCTTTACCATGAGCATTTGCTCGAGGTCTCGCTGGTTGCCGCCTGCATACACATTGGTGATGCTGCGCACCCAATCAACGAGTTCATTATTGGTAGAGTCATTCGGGATACCCGGCAATTGGGTTGCAGGAATTTTATCGGCCCTGTTCAGAGACGATTTAACCATATTCAGCGGCACGCCGATGAATTCCTCTTTTTTCCATTTGGCCATTTCAGCCTGGCTCAGGTTCAGGGCCTTGGTGAGGTTGATATTCTCGAGTATATCGCCTTTCTTGGTTTCGTCGCCCAGCATCAGGAACACCTTACCTTCCTTTGTCATGGTAAACATGATCGATTTATCCGGTACAGCCTTGCTCGACACTGAAGAAGGCGGCGTTACGGCCAGCACTTCCGGTGGTTTTTGCTTGGTTGCCAGGATAAAGAAGGTCAACAGCAGAAAAGCCACATCACACATCGCCGTCATGTCGACGTTGGTGCTTTTCCGTGGTAACTTTACTTTAGGCATACTTGTTAATTTATTCGCTTATGAATGAGATGCAGTTTCTGGATTTCTCCACAAAATTTTCCTGATTATTTGTACAGGCTTGCAAAACTTTGTGTGAGGGTAAATCCAGACTCATCGATGCCATAAGTAATATTGTCGATCTTGGTCGTAAACATGTTGTAGAAGATGATCGCGAAAGCTGATGTACCGATACCAAGGGCGGTATTATACAGGGCCTCAGAGATACCGATAGACAGTTCGTTGGCAGAAGATGCGCCACCGCTGTCGGCACCCAGGTTACCGAAGGCGCGGATCATACCGATTACCGTTCCCAACAGACCGATCAGGGTTGCCACTGTGGCGATGGTAGAGAGGAACACCAGGTTCTTTTCCAGCATCGGCAGTTCAAGGGCCGTGGCTTCCTCCACTTCCTTCTGGATCGCCAGCACTTTTTGTTCTGTATTCAATTCGTTGTTTGAGATCATTTCTTTGTAACGGTGCAGGCCGGCTTTCATCACGTTGCCCACTGAACCTTTTTGCTTATCGCACTCAGCAAGAGCTGCGTCTACATTTTTATTGGCCAGGTGGTACTGCACTTTGCGCACGAAGTCGGCGTTGCTGCCGGTACCTGTGGCTTTTGATACAGTCAGGAACCTTTCTACCACGAAAGTTAACATGGTCAGGAATGTACCAATCAGTACGGGTACGATGATACCACCCAGGTACATTTTAGACAATGCGGTTTTGGGATCATGACGCTCGGGCCAGAATCCGCCATTTTCTTTACCCTCTCCAAAATTACTTGGGTTACCCAACACAAAACGCCAGATAATGTAACCGGCTACCAGGCATAATACCGGAGCTAAAATGGAAATGATGTTGCTTGATTTCTTCGCCTGAACGGATGATGCCGGCTTGGCTGTTGCAGTTGGTCTTGTCTCTGCCATAACAATCGGTTTTTAATTGGTTAAGTGTGAAAAAACTTGTGTTTGTGGTTATAAATGCCCAGATTATATAATGATACAATCTTATGGAAGGCGTAAGTTAATAAAATAATTGAGAAACCTCATGCCGGGTATTGATTTTTTTATGTTTTCCGTACACATATTTAATTTACACGTAACACAGTGCTGGCCTGTGTTTTATAAAACATTATTCATAGCGCAGGGCTACAATGGGATCGAGCCGGGAGGCCTTTACGGCAGGGTACAATCCCGCTGCCAATCCTACAAAACTGCACACAAATATACCGGCAATGACCCATCCCCATGGAACAACAAAACCGGTGTTCAGCAACAGGGCTACCACATTACCCAGTAAGACACCGGAAATGATGCCGGCCGCTGCACCCAATAAACTAATAATAACTGATTCAAAGAGGAACTGCGCGCGGATATCTTTTTTGGTGCCCCCCAGGGCTTTTACCAACCCAATTTCCTTGGTGCGTTCATTTACCGCAACGAGCATGATATTCATTAAACCAATAGCCGCGCCAATTAATGTAATGAAAGCGATGCCAATCGTGCCTTTTTCGAGGAAGCCCAGGTTGGTCAGCAGGGCTTCCGCGATGCTGTCGCTTTTGTCAACATAAAAATTATCCTCATCCCTCGGGTCAAGTTTCCGGATAGGCCTGAATGTGCCTTTGGCCTCTCCAATAGCTACATCCATAAGTTTGATATCGGGCACCTGAACAGCCAATACAAAACTGGATGCATTGCCCGAAAACAACCTGCGTACATTATTCACCGGCAACACCACAACCTTACTGGTATTAAAAAAAGCACTGGAGCTTTTTTCCTTTAAAACGGCAATAACCCGGTATGGCACATGGTCCACATCCACTACGGCATCAATCGCTTTTGAGGGGTTACCGGGAAAAAGTTTTTCGGAAACACCGCTGCCCAGGATGCAGACATTATGCCCGTCTCCAATTTCCGTCAATGTAAAATTCCTGCCAATGTTAATCTCATAGCCGTTCAGGTCCAGGTAATTTTCATCGCCCCCGAATACATTGATCTCCGGGTTGGTTTTCCGTTCATTGGTATTCACCACAACTCCATTCGCGCCACGCACGGCAACACTCACTTTTGAGCCCGGGAACGCGTAGCGGTTTTTAAATGTAGAAGCTTCATCGTATGTTATTTGAATGCCTGTGTTAGATGTGCGCTGGCGTTGGTTCGACTTGGTTGTTTTACCGGTAGACCTCCTGCCGCCGCCGCCAAAATTCATATTCCGTTCGCGGAAGCGGATGCTGAACGAATTGGCGCCCATGGTGGAAAAACTTGAGGTCAGGCTATTGCTCGCCGCCTGTATGGCCGTTATGATGAGGATCAGCGCGAAGATACCCAACGCGATGATGATAACGGTAATGATTGTCCGAAGTTTATTGGCCTTGATATTCCGCCACGAAAGGGAAAGTGAATCTTTATAGGTCATGCCTTACCAAAGTTATGCCTAAAGATAGTCAAGCCTGTTCAGCCACCGATAAAACTTTGATAAACGGCATTTACAAGTGGTACATCCAACCGATCAGGAATTCGGGGTATACACCCAGGACCAGGATCAGGATGGCCAGCACAACCAGTAGCGCCTGGAAACCGGAATTCCCGGCGGAATTGACGAGTGATGATGTACCCGGCTCTTTGAAATACATGGCCTGGATGACTCGGAAATAATAATATGCGCTAACGGCAGCCATCAGTACCGCGAAGATAACGAGCCAGAACTGCTGGCCGTTTTCCACCGCGGCCATCAGCATGTAGAATTTAGCCTGGAAGCCTGCCGTCAGGGGGATGCCGGTGAGTGAAAGCAAAAAGATGGTGGCCACCAGGGCAAGTATGGGCTGCTTTTTCGCCAATCCGTTAAACCCATCAACGGTATAATCTTCCATTTTCAATAAAACGGCAAAAATGCCAATGGTGGACAGACTGTACGCGGCTGAATATAAGAGTATGCCTTCTTTGGCTTTATCGTTCAGGGCAAAAAGGGCCAGGAGCATGAATCCGGCCTGCGCGATGCTGGAATAAGCCAGCATACGCTTGACACTTTGCTGGAACACCGCCGTGAGATTCCCTATGAGTAATGTGGCCGCCGTGATCACAACAATCAGCATTTGCCATTGCGCGTGCATTACGCCAAACACCTGTTCAAACAAACGCAGGAATGCGAAGAAACCCGCCGCTTTTACAATGGTGCTCATGAATGAAGTGAACACGGTGGGTGCGCCATCATACACATCGGGCGTCCAGAAATGAAAGGGCGCAGCCGACACTTTAAAGGCCATGGATACGAGCAGGAAAATCAAACCGGTGGCAATCATCACCGGCATATCACCGGTACCCATCGGGATATTGTTGATGTAGAATGAACCATTGGGGTTACCGCCATAAATAAACGTGATGCCCATGAGCATGATACCTGTGGAAAAGCAACCCATCAAAAAATATTTGAGGGACGCTTCATTGCTTTTCAAATTGCGTTTATCGCTTCCCGTTAGTATATACAGCGGAATCGACATGATCTCCACCCCAATAAACAGGATGAGCAAGGTATTGAATGTGGCCATGAGGGAAATGCCGCACAACACAAAGAACATCAGGGCGAAATACTCGGCCACATGCTCACCCACTTTCTCCACTTCGGAGCCGGAGAGTAAAAAATAAAATAGCGTAGCGCCGAAAACGATGGCCAGGAAACTGAGGTTAAAACTGTTTGTACGCAACATTTCAGCCGGGTCAATATTAAACAGCGGAAGGCCAGAATTGAGTTCCATGGCGTTCATGGCAAACAGCAAAACGATGCCGGTTAATGCAATGTACCTGGGCACTGCCTTGCTTTTCACAAATGCGCCGCAGAACATCATCAGCACTCCCCATATCGCAGAAAACAATATCGCGTTCATAATTCAGTCTGTCAGTTTTGTTACCGGCTGCCGGCCGGTTAAAATTATTTTGTTACAATCATCGGCAACGCATCCCTCGTTAAATCAATTAACGGTTGCGGATAGACGCCGGTGATGAATATAATGAGTACTATCACGGCCAGGGTCAGCTTTTCATTCCAACTGATATCACCCACAGTTGATGTTACCGTGTTTGTTTCACCATAAAATATTTTCTGAATCATGTTCAGGGTATACACGGCGGAGAGGATGATGCCGATACCGGCTGTAACCGCATACCATGTATTAAACTGGAACAAGCCCGCAAACATCAAAAATTCACCCGGGAAGGCGTTGGTTAAAGGCAACGCGATATTGGCAAGTGCCACAACAACCAACATGATGGTGAGGAATGGCGCTCGGGATGCCAGTCCGCCCAATTGGGAAATCTGGCGAACACCAGTTTTGCGTTCGATCATATCAACTACCAACCACAATCCAATGATATTGACACCATGCGTAAACATTTGAATCATCATGCCCTGTACGCCCATTTCCCTTCCAGTAAATAAGGCGGCACACATCAACCCGATATGCGCGATGGATGAATAAGCTACCAGTTTTTTCAGGTTATCCTGCATCCAGGCGATCGCGCTTGCATACAGGATTCCGGTGATACTGAAAAAGATGATGATGGAATCAAACTTATCGGCAGCTTCCGGGAAAATCGGGATCAGCCAGCGGATGACACCAAACAAACCCATCTTTACCATAATCCCACTCAACACCATGGTTACTGGGGTTGGGCTCTGGTCATAGGTATCGGGCTGCCAGGTATGAAAGGGGAAAATCGGCATCTTTATGGCAAATGCCACAAAGAACAACCAGAACAGGCAGTTTTGTTCGGTAGCCGTTAACTGCGCGTTCATGAAATGCGCCAGGGCGAATGAGTGTGCTGAACTCGTACCATCTTCAAACACACGGGCGGCGGTATGCTGGTACACATATAAAATGCCAATCAGCATCAACAGTGAACCTACAAATGTGTACACAAAGAATTTGAATGTTACGGGTATCCGCTTCTCTCCACCCCATTGGCTGCACAGGAAATAAACAGGGATCAGGGCCAGTTCCCAGAAGAAATAAAATACCAGTGCATCCTTTGCCAGGAAAACTCCCATCAATCCTGCCTGGGCCAGCAACATCAAACCAAAATATGCCGGCGCGTTTTTCATGTCGTGCCGGTAAGTGCCCAGGAAAATCAAGGGGAACGCCAGCGCCGTGAGGAAACTGAGCAGGCGCCCTGTACTGTCGATGCCAATATTGAAACTGTTACCGATATATTTCAGCCAGTAATAATTAACATTATTATACTTATGGTGCGCCTGGATATCGGTGTAAAACAGCGTTGTAACCGACACAGCCAATACCAGAAATGAACCGGCCAGGGCCAGGTTCTTAGCCGCTTTCCCGGTGCTGGTAAAGAAACTGATAATACCCAGCAACAAAGGCAGCCAGATTAGCAACTCAGGAAATGTGATGTACGTGCCCAGCATTGATGTGTATTTACAAATAAAATTGTATGATGAATAATAAGAGCATGCCAATGACCATCAGTAAAATATACGCGCCCACTTGCCCGCTCTGCAACCAGCGCAACTGGCGCCCGCCGTAATTCACGGCACGGCCTATTCCATTGACAAAACCATCGATCCCTTTTTTCTCTATCAAACGGTCAAATATGCCTGATACAGAACGAATGGGCTTTACAATGGCCGCGTCATAGAATTCATCGACATACCATTTATATACCAGGATTTTGGCAAAGCCGGTCGGCTCGTCTTCAGCCTGATAACTTTTAAACTTAAACCATGCGAAACCGATAGATGCCAGCACGAGCAAGGTTGATATACCCATCAGCGCATACTCGGTACCGTGATCCAGGTGGTGGGCAACCTCTCCGGTGGCAGGCTTCAGGAAGGCCGCCAGCCAATGGTTTCCGCCAAGTGCCGCGGGTATGCCAATATACCCGCCAACCACGCTGAGCACAGCCAGCACAACCAGTGGGATGGTCATGGCAGATGGGCTTTCGTGCAGGTGTTGTTCCTGTTCTTCAGAGCCCCGGAAGGTTCCGGTAAATGTTAGGATGTATAACCTGAACATGTAAAAAGCTGTCATTAAAGCGGCAAAGAGCGCTAACGCGAACATCCAGGGCGCATGCGCGTAAGTACCCGCAAGGATTTCATCCTTTGAGAAGAATCCTGAGAATCCAGGGATGCCGGCAATGGCCAGGCAACCAATAAAAAATGTGATGCTGGTAACCTTCATGTGCTTGTGCAGTCCGCCCATTTTACGGATATCCTGCTCACCGCCCATGGCATGGATCACGCTGCCGCTTCCCAGGAACATCAGGGCCTTAAAGAACGCATGGGTCAATACGTGGAAGACCGCGGCCACATAATTTCCTGTACCTAATGCCAGGAACATGAAACCCAACTGGCTGACAGTAGAATAAGCCAGTACCTTTTTAATATCGTTCTGACGAATGGCGATAGATGCCGCCAGTAATGCGGTGGCAAGTCCGGTTATGGCAATGATGGTTTGCGTAAATTCCGCCAATGAAAAGAGCGCATGGCTTCGGGCAACCATATAAATACCGGCTGTTACCATCGTTGCCGCGTGGATCAGGGCGCTCACGGGTGTAGGGCCTGCCATCGCGTCGGGCAACCAGGTGTACAGTGGAATTTGCGCACTCTTGCCCGTAGCTCCCAGGAACAATAATAAAGTAATGCCGGTGATATCGGCCTGGCTTAATTTATCGAGCGTAGCCTGGCTGAAAATGGTTTGATAATCCACATGGCCCGTTTTGGCGATCAGCCAAAATATGGCGAGCAGGAAACCCAGGTCACCAATGCGGTTCATGACGAATGCCTTTTTTGCCGCGTTGGTATAATCATTCTTCTTGAACCAGTAGCCAATCAGCAAGTACGAACATAAGCCTACCCCTTCCCATCCTATAAACATGACCACCAGGTTTCCTCCCATAACGAGGAGCAACATGGAGAACACAAAGAGGTTCAGGTAAGCGAAATATTTCGCGAAATCAGGCGCGGGCTCATCATGCATATAAGCGGTAGAGTACACATGAATCAAGAAGCCTATACCTGTAATGATCAGCAGGAACAACGAACTCAACTGGTCAATGGTAAATTCGAATCCGATTTTCAGGCTGTCGATGCGGATAAAATCAAATAAATGTGCCGTATGTGTTTGCCCATTCTTCACCTGGATAAACACTAAGCAACTCAGCAAGAATGCAGCGAGTACTACCAGGCTTCCGAAAAAACCGGAAACGGATTTAGGCAATACTTTCCTTCCCATGCCATTGACCAGGAAACCGATCAGGGGCAACAGGGGGATCAGCCAGACAATATCTAAAACGTTGTTCATAAGCGATATCTTACAGCGACGGGACGCGACCGTTGCTTATTAGTTTTTTAAACGGTTCAGGAAATTGACATCTATGGAATGTGTATTCCGGTAAAGCATCACAATAATGGCAAGCCCAACACTCACTTCCGCCGCTGCCACCACCATAATAAAGAATACAAAGATCTGGGCATCACTGGCAACCGTTGGCAATGCTTTGGCCGCCTCACCCACCGCGTGCATTTTTGAAAATGCTACCAGCAGGAGGTTGACCGCGTTTAACATGAGTTCCACGCACATGAATATGATGATTGCGTTACGCCTCATCAATATGCCAACCATACCGATGCTGAATAAAACCAGCGATAACGCGATGTATGCTTTAATGTCCATAATTAATATTACAGTTTCACATAAATACCCACACCCAAAGTGCTGGAAGCGGGTTGTATGGATAAAATATCCTGAATCTTTTTCCTGGCCACGCCGTTGAACACGTCAACCGCTTTATAAGCGGCGGCTTTTGTCAGCAATTTGGTCAACACGCCCGTTGCAATGCCTCCCAGTGCCGGGTACAATAATTTTTTTACGGTGCCGTCGTCAAACTTCTGCTCATCTGTTAAACCCCGGATGGTGCTGTATGCCGCTACGCCTGTACCAACTACAGATAATGTCTTGAACACCACCAAACCTGTCTTATACGTCCTGTACATTTTGTTGAGGTCATTGATGCCCCCTTTCTTATCGAGGATATCCCCTAAAATTTTCACCCCTTTCAGGTTCTCTCCCAAAATGCCGTTCTTATTGATCCGGTAATTTCCAATGCTGAATACTGGATTGAATCCTTTCTTTACAGACAAAATTTTAGACTTTCCAAGGATATCATCCAGTTTAAAGGGGATATCCTGCAAGGTTGGTATTTTCACCTGCGCGCAAACCGGTAAGCTCAGTGAGCTTAAGAGTATAACAGCCAGGGATATGCGAAAAATCAATTTCATTAATGCGATTATTGTTTTTTACCGATGATGACCGCGCCAATCATCGCGCTCAGGAATAACACACTGCTGATTTCAAAAGGCAATACGTAATTGGTAAACAGGTTTTTGCCCAGTTCCTTGATGAGGCCTGCGTCGCCAACATTCATTTGCACCAGTTGCTGTTTATCTATGTCCATCAATGCGGCCAGTAATACAAGCAACAGGGAACCACCCGATATCACCCCGATCAGCCTTAATCTGTAATTTTTTACAGGTTCCGTATCGGCATTGAGGTTCATCAGCATCACCACAAACAAAAACAGAACCATGATGGCCCCTGCATAAACAATGATATTTACAATAGCCAGGAACTGCGCATTGAGCATGATATAATGCCCTGAAATAGCAAAGAAAACAACGATGAGCCAGAGAATGCTGTGCACGGGGTTCTTACTCGTGATCATCATGATCCCTGCGAATGCCGCCACAACAGACAGGATGATAAAAAGCAGTGTAGTTATATTCATGAAATCGGAAATTATGCGTTCACGGATCCTTTCGCAGCCCTGTTGCCCAATGCCTTTGCATAAGCTTCAGGATTTTCTTTCGGATGCGGGATCAGCAATTCGTTCTTGTTATATATGAATTGTTTGCGCTGGTAGTCGGCCGGCGTAAATGTTTCACTCAGGTAAATGGCATCTTTCGGACAAGCTTCTTCGCATAATCCGCAAAAGATGCAACGAAGCATATTGATTTCATACTTTGCCGCGTATTTTTCTTCCTTATACAGGTTTTCTTCTCCAGGCAGGCGTTCCGCGGCTTCCATGGTGATGGCTTCGGCGGGACAAGCTACAGCGCACAATCCACATGCCGTGCAGTTTTCACGCCCTTCCGCATCACGGTTCAGGATATGCAATCCCCTGAAAACCGGTGAAAAAGGCCGTTGCTTTTCCGGATAATTGATCGTCGGCTTCTTCTTGAAAATATGGCTGAACGTGATCATCATGCCTTTGAATACCGCGGGCAGGTATAATTTTTCCCAGAAGCTCATGGGCTTCCTGTCTACTGGTAGTGCACGGTTTGTTAAAGCTTGCATATAAAAAAGGTTTGCAAAAATAGGGTTTAATGTGCTGCTATTACCGGTCCAGGAACAAAATCACCGCACCTGTGACCAGCATATTGAATAAAGCCAGTGGTATCAGGATGCGCCATCCCAGGTGCATCAACTGGTCGTAACGGAAACGCGGGATCGTCCAGCGTACCCACATAAACAAAAACAGGAAAAACACCACTTTCATCATCAATGCCACCACACCCACAATGGCTGCCACATTGGTTGACAGGTTAGCCTCGTTAACAAAAGGCATATCATACCCGCCAAAAAACAATGTTGCCATAATCACACTGCTCACAAACATATTGATGTATTCAGAAAACAGGTAAAAGCCAAGTTTCATGGACGAATACTCTGTGTGGTAACCGCCAATCAGTTCGTTCTCCGCTTCTGGCAAGTCGAACGGTGTTCGGTTACATTCGGCGAAAGAACAGATCAGGAAAATCAGGAAGCCCAGCGGCTGGTAAATAATGTTCCATAAGCCGGTTTGTTGCTGAACAACCATTTCTTTCAGGCTTAATGAACCTGTCACCATCAACAAACTGATCAGGGATATACCCATCGCGAGTTCATAACTGATGATCTGTGAAGCGGCGCGCAATCCACCCAGCAATGAATATTTATTATTACTGGCCCAAGCGCCGATCATGATACCATACACGCCAAGGCTCACAACACCAAATACATATAAGATACCGATATTGACATCCGCGATTTGCAAACTGATGTCCCTTCCAAACAGGTGCAGTTTATCGCCCCAGGGAATCACGGCGCTGGTCATCACAGCCGTCAGCATGGCAAGGGCGGGGCCTAATATGAACAGGAATTTCGAAGAGAAATTCGGGATAATTTCCTCTTTGAAAAACAGTTTCAATCCGTCTGCCAGTGGTTGCAACAAACCAAAGGGACCGGCCCTGTTTGGGCCCCTGCGGTCCTGGATGACAGCCGCCACTTTACGTTCGGCAAAAGTGGTGTACATGGCAACTACCAGCGAAATGCTGACAACGACCACAATCAGGATCAGTTTCTCAATGATTAACGCGGTGTCGATTGATAAAAACATAGTCTATGCTTGACCGGTAGCCCGGCTGATGAATATTCCTTTTACTTTTTAAAATTGTCTGAGTGAGCAGGGCCGTTGAGCTCACTGAGGTGCACACCCGGCTTGTTCACTTCAGAAACCGAATGGATATCCATCAGTTTCTTAGGTTCCATTCCGTTCATCACTTTCTGCACGGTTTCCTGCGGCATAACCAGTTGGGAATACTTGTTCGCGCCGATGACGGAATGCCTGGGTATACTGGTCAGCCCTTCAATGGCCCAATCGCTGGTTTTCTTTTTATCGAATCGGCAGGTATTGCAGATCCATCCGGGTTTTCCGTCAAAGCTTTGTACTTCGCCCCACTGGTCTTTACGGGCCGTTACCCTGAACACTTCATCACCGCGCAGCCATAAGGTTGCTTTTCCGCAACAACCGGGTGTCTGGCAATCGCGGTGCGCATCCACAGGTTTGGTAAACCAAACCCTGTTCTTAAACCTGAAAGTTTTATCGGTGAGTGCGCCAACCGGGCACACATCAATCATATTGCCACTAAAATCATTGTCGATGGCCTTTGAAATATATGTGGAAATCGCCGCGTGGTCGCCACGGTCAACCACGCCATGTACCCTTTTATTGGTGATCTGATCGGCTACGTATGTGCAACGGTAGCAGAGGATGCACCTGGTCATGTGTAACTGGATATACGGGCCGATGTCTTCCTTTTTAAAAGTTCGGCGGGCAAACTGGTAACGGGTGCCCTCTTTGCCGTGCTCATAGCCAAGGTCCTGCAGGTGGCATTCTCCAGCCTGGTCACATATGGGGCAATCCAGGGGATGGTTCAATAATAAAAACTCCACTACGCCATTGCGGGCATCAATCACCCGGTCGCTGGTGATATTCTTCACCACCATACCATCCATAACGGTAGTACGGCAACTGGCTACCAATTTAGGCATCGGGCGCGGATCTGCTGCTGAACCGGCGGCCACTTCCACAAGACAGGTACGGCATTTACCGCCGCTGCCTTCAAGTTTGCTGTAATAACACATGGCCGGCGGCGTAACATCACCTCCGATCTGCCTCGCTGCATTTAAGATCGTGGTACCGGGCGCCACATCTATCGTGATGTTATCGATGGTAACCTTGATCGTTTTTTGTTCTTCTGCCATAATATTTTCATATTAACTGTGAAAGCGCCCAGGTAATAACCGATGAATCATTATCACAACAGTAGCTTAACAGTTATTATTTCATTTTCATACGTAACACAAAACCTCATCAAACTTTCTCCGGCACATAAATCGGATCGGCATAATGGGCCAGGCCATAATTCTGGTTAAGGCAAAGCTCCGGGTTCCTGACATGCCATTCAAATTCATCCCTGAAATGGCGGATCGCAGCGGCAACAGGCCATGCAGCGGCATCACCCAGCGGACAAATGGTGTTTCCTTCAATTTTACGCTGGATATCCCAGAGTAAATCGATATCGCTCATTTCGCCCTTACCACTATCAATTTTCTTCAGGATTTTTTCCATCCAGCCTGTTCCTTCGCGGCAAGGGCTGCATTGACCGCAGCTTTCATGCCTGTAAAACCTGGCAAGCGTATAGGTATGCTTTACGATGCACTGATCTTCATCCAATACAATGAAACCTCCTGAACCCATCATGGTACCTGTGGCAAATCCGCCATCACTGAGGCTCTCATAATTCATCAATCTTTTTTCCCCTTTCGCTGTAGTAAGGAGCAGGTTCGCAGGTAAGATCGGAACGGAAGAACCTCCGGGGATACAGGCTTTCAGGCGTTTGCCGTTGGGGATTCCCCCGCAATATTCATCACTGAAAATGAATTCCTCCACGCTGATCGTCATGTCAATTTCATACACACCCGGCTTGTTGATATTGCCGCAGGCGCTGATGAGTTTGGTACCTGTAGACTTGCCCACCCCGATTTGCGCATATGCTTCCCCGCCATCGTTGATGATGGGCACTACAGCCGCAAGTGTTTCCACATTGTTAACCACCGTTGGACATCCCCACAAACCTTTCACAGCAGGGAATGGTGGTTTGATGCGTGGGTTGCCGCGCTTACCTTCAAGCGATTCGAGCAAAGCGGTTTCTTCGCCGCAGATATAGGCGCCGGCGCCGCGCTGTACATGTATATTGCAATCAAAACCGGAACCCTGGATATTTTTACCCAACCAGCCTTTCTGACGGGCTTCAATGATCGCTTCTTCCAAAATATCCGCCACCCAGTCGTACTCACCCCTGATGTAGATATAGCTTGTATTGCTTCCCAGCGCGAAGGATGATACAATCATCCCTTCAATTAATATATGTGGGATGAATTCCATGAGGTAACGGTCCTTAAACGTACCCGGCTCACTTTCATCCGCATTGCATACCAGGTAACGGGGCACGCCTTCGGGTTTGGCCAGGAAACTCCATTTCATGCCGGTAGGGAAACCCGCTCCGCCACGGCCCCTCAATCCGCTCTTCTTCACTTCCTCCACGACGGCTTCCGGCGTCATCTTCAACGCTTTTTCCACGCTGCGGTAGCCGCCTTCCTTCCGGTAGGTTTCATAATACCGGATGCCCGGGATATGTGCTTTGTCTAATAATAATTTCTTTCCCATGTATCTGCTCTGATTAAGAGATGGTCCTTCAATATTTTATGAGGCCATATTTGCGGGCCATCGGCCCTTTTTGCAAACGCCCCTGTTTATCCAGCAACTTCAACTTGCCGGCCAGCAGCAAAAAACGGTTTTGGCCTTCCGGCTGCCCTTCCAGCGTTACCTGCATTTGCTTGTTCACGCTGTACCTGCCTTTTTCCGCGACTTGTTTATCCGTTCCCGCCTGCTTACGGTTAAGGATAAACGATCCGTCAGTTTTTAACTCCAGCTCAGCTTCCGAATCCGGGCAACCTGAACAAGGCAATAATCCCTTGTAATTGCCCGCTACTGATACCGCCTGCATCATTACCGAACTGTCACTAACGGTAGCGGATACACGATTCGAAGCGGTATCTTTATTCGCCACTGGCGCTTCATCCCTGAACCCTTCATTCACGTCTGTATCCTGTTCGTTCTTACCCGATCCGCAACCCAACCCTGCACATAATAAAAAGCAAAACAATACCTGTTTCATAATCCTTAATTCGCTTTTGCCCTGCACTCATCAATGATCGCATCTACCTTTTCGCGTGTCAGGTGCTCACGATAATGTTTGCCCAACTGCATCATAGGCGCATAGCCGCATGCCCCGAGGCATTCCACGGTTTTCAGCGTAAACATCCCGTCGGCTGTGGTTTCACCCACACCTATGTTTAATTTTTGCCTGATGTAATCAATGATATCATCGCTTCCGTTCAGCATGCAGGGCCCTGTCTGGCAAACTTCAAACACATATTTACCCACGGGTTTGAGGTTGTACATGCTGTAGAAACTGGCCACTTCGTACACTTCAATAGGCTCAATCTTCAGGAGACCTGCCACATAATCCATAACGGGAACATCAAGCCAGCCGCCAAACTCAAGCTGCGCGAGGTGAAGAACGGGTAATAGCGCGCTCTTCTGTTTGCCTTCGGGATAGCGGGCCACGATCTCGTTCACTTTGGCCAGGCTTTGTTCACTAAACTGTATCATACGTTTCTCTCAAATATTTTGTTCAACAAGGATAGCCACAGGTTATGCAGCCATTCAAATGATGCATCAGGCATCCAGTTCACCGGCAATCAGGTTCAGGCTGCTCATGGTGATAACGGCGTCGCTCAACATGCCCCCCTTGATCAATTCGGGATATGCCTGGTAGTATATAAAACATGGGCGCCTGAAATGCAGCCTGTACGGGGTTCGACCGCCATCGCTGATCAGGTAAAAGCCCAGTTCGCCATTGGCACCTTCCACTGCAGAATAAATTTCCCCTGCAGGCATCTCAATTTCACCCATGATGATTTTGAAATGATATATCAGGGCTTCCATCTTCGTGTACACATCCTGTTTAGGTGGCAGGTAATATGCCGGTGTGTCGGCATGATACACTTCGGCATCAGCGCCTTTGAATGACTGCACTTTTTCATATGCCTGGCGGATGATGCCCAGGCTCTGCCACATCTCCTGGTTGCGGACCAGGAACCGGTCGTAACAATCACCGGTGCTTCCTACAGGTATCGTAAAATTAAATTCTTCGTAACTGCTGTATGGCGCATGTACTCGTACATCGTAATCTACGCCCGCGGCGCGCAGGTTCGGACCTGTGAATCCGTAGTTCAATGCCCTTTCCGCGGCAATTGGGCCCACACCAATGGTGCGTTCCATAAAAATGCGGTTGCGGGTAAAGAGGTTTTCAAACTCTTTCAACTGGGCAGGGTATTCTTTCAGGAATTTCTCCAGTTTTTCGAATGCGGCATTCGTGAAATTGCGCTCAAAACCGCCAATACGGCCAATATTCGTAGTCAGACGGGATCCGCATACTTCCTCATAAATTTCATATATCAGTTCACGGTACTGCATCAGGTACAAGAAGCCAGAATACGCGCCGCTGTCTACACCAACAATAGAGTTACAAATCAGGTGGTCGCTGATGCGGGCCAGTTCCATAATGATGATGCGCAGGTAATCGACCCTCTTGGGTGTTTGTACACCCAGCAGCCTTTCGCAGGTGATATGCCAGCCCATGTTGTTGATGGGCGATGAGCAATAATTCAGCCTGTCGGTGAGCGGGGTGATTTGATAGAGCGGCCTGCGTTCAGCGATTTTTTCAAACGCGCGGTGAATATAGCCCACAGTAGATGTGGCTTTCATGATGCGTTCGCCGTCGAGTTCAAGGATATTCTGAAACACGCCATGCGTAGCCGGGTGCGTAGGGCCCAGGTTTAGCGTGTTGGTTTGCTTTTCAATGCTTCCTTCCGGTAACAGTATATGTTCGTTCATAGCATGTACCGCCAAGCGGTTGATTATGGTTTCACCTGGCCATCAACGCTACCGTTTTCGTGTAGCCGTGGCCGTATGAACCTTTGATAAATGATCGTCAGTTTCTCCGCCAGTAAGATCGAAAATAAGACCACCTGGCTCCACTTCATAAATATTTTAAAATTCCTGTCCTTATGTCCTACTGGCACTTCATACCAGAGAACAAGTGTCAGGATCACAAAAGCCAGCAATAAAGCAGATCCAATCACTCCATATCTTTTCATGAATGCCTTCATTGCTTGATATTTTAATAAGTACCCCTGCCAAACATTTCATCGTCTTTATCGATACGCGTCTGGTCTTCCACCGGGTATTCTTTCCTTAATGGGAAATAATCCATTTCATCCACATTCAGCACCCTGATCAAATTGGGGTGGCCAATAAAATTCACACCAAAGAAATCATAAGTTTCACGTTCCATCCAATTGGCCGTCTGGTAGAGCGATGTAGCGCTGAACACATCCGGCGATTGTATATCTGTGTATACCTTAAACCTTATCCGCACATTATCACGCATATTATGCAGGTGGTACACCACGCAAAGTTCCTCGCCCTTCCTGTCAGGAAAATGAACAGCCTGTAAATCAGTCAGGAAGCGGAATCCGAGGGTTTCATCATCATACAGGTGCTGCAGGATTTTCAGGTTGAGTTCTTTGGGCGCCGTAAATGTGAGCATGCCATATGGCTCCTGCCAGTCGGTTAACGCATCCCCGAATTTCTCCGTAAGTTTTTCCCTGATGATATCGTTCGTTAAAGCCATGGATAAAAATTAATGTTTATTGGATTCCGTATCCTGCCAGGAGATCGCGGTATTGATCGCTGTTCCTGCGGCGCAAGCCTTCCTTATCAACCAGTTCCTGGATCTTCATGAAACCGTCGAGGATGGCTTCCGGCCTGGGGGGGCAACCGGGTACATACACATCCACCGGAATCACCTGGTCAATGCCCTGTAACACGGAATAACTGTCGAATATTCCTCCACTGCTCGCACAGGCGCCAACGGCCATTACCCAGCGGGGCTCGGCCATTTGCAGGTACACCTGCTTTAACACAGGCCCCATTTTTTTCGCGATGGTACCCATCACCATCAAAAGGTCGCACTGGCGTGGCGAGAATCCCACACGCTCTGAACCAAACCTGGCCAGGTCGTAGTGGCTGGCCATGGTAGCCATGAATTCAATACCGCAGCAACTGGTGGCAAAAGGCAGGGGCCAGATCGAGTTCTTCCGCGCCAGGCTCACTACTTTTTCAAAGTTTGTAGCCATGAAACCCTCTCCCATGTACCCTTCCGGGATCCCCTGGAATTTGACAGTATTATTGAATTGAACGGGACGTGACATATTTAAACTTGTAATTTTTTGATGGGAACTTTTTTGTAACAACAGTTTTTAGCTTTGTTGGTTGAACAAAAGCCCAAACTTTGGCGCTTATTCTTCCCACTTTAATGCGCCCTTTTTGAAAATGTAAATGAAGCCTGAAAGGAAAAGGCTGACAAACATGACAACCGCCAGGAACCCTTCCCAGCCCAATTCCCTGAAATTTACCGCATATGGATAAAAGAAAATCACTTCCACATCGAACAGCACGAATAAAATCGCTACCAGGAAGTATTTGATGGCCATTGGCTGACGGGCATTACCCCTGATTTCAATACCACTTTCGAAGTTTTGGAGCTTATCGGCGGTTTTACGCTTGGGCCCCAGGAAATCGGAACCAATGATAATGGTGGCTACCAGGCCAATAGCAAAAATGATTTGCAGTGCAATAGGTAAATAACTTACGGCTGTTCCCGAATCCGCCTGTAGAAAGTGGAAAAGCATATCGGTATTGAATTTAATTGGGGGCAAAAATAAGGCAGCACCGGTAATATACAATGCTGATAAACAAAATAAACATCGGGCCCGGCATATTGTGCGAAAAGGCCCTGAATAAAACTTTCACCATGTTTTTGATTGCATCTCAGGTGGCATGCAACCTGCCTTTTGATCCATGTTTGAAAACATGCCATCATTTGTCATCAACATATAAAAAAAGTCCGTTCAGGGAACGGACTCTAAAATATAAGCATTTGATTATTAACGTTTTGGAGAAGCCGGTGTTTTTGGCGGCTTAGGCGGTGCCGGGGTCCTGCGCGCTTTGGGGTCGTTTTTGCTGATGAACTCCCTGTTAGAAACCAATTGTTGGTCGGCCGGGTCAAGCGCTATGGCTTTATCAACATACTGCAAGGATGTTGCCTGGTCTTTTTGCACGTTATAATAGTATTCAATAAAAAACTTGTATGCGCCAATCAATTGGTTCTTCACCTTTTCCTTGTCTGCTTCCTTTTCGCCGATTTCAACCACTTTTTGATAGAAAGGAACTGCAAGTCCCTGTTCACCGGTACTGTCGATGGATCCATTCGCTTTTCCAATCATATAATAGCCAAATACATCTTCAGGATATTTTTCAACATAGCGGTTGAACACCGTGATAGACTGTTGAAATTCGTTGCCCCTGTAGAAATTGTAACCGGCATAATACAGGTCGGTCTTGCCAAAATTCTTCTTTACATCCAGGATTTTGTTATACCAAACCGCGGCTTCCTTATAATTTTTCTGTGCTTCAAAGGTGGTCGCCATGGCTTTCAGGTAACTGATCTTGTTGTTTTCGATACTGTCAAGCTGAACCGCCTTATCAACCAATTGGCCTGCCTGTGCTTCGTTCCCAGGGAATTTCAGCAACAACATGGCATAGCGGGAATAATCGCCCGGGCCAATCTTTTCTTCAGACTGACGCTTAAAATATTCTTCATAACTCAGTTTCGCGTTCATGGAATCGCTCAACCTGTCGTATGCCAAAGCTTTGATACCATACAGGTTTGGATATGGATTGCTGCCGCCTTCACGGATGCACTCATCGGCTTTTGTGATGGCCTCATTAAACAAACCCTGTGCATATTTCATGGAAGCCCTGTATGAACAGGCACGCGGGTCATCATCCGAATTAGCCAGCCATTTTTCAAGGTACTCGGCAGAACGGGATACGTTTGTGCTGTAATAATAATTGAACAAGGTATTGTACACAGGCGCGTACTTGGGATCCATGGCAATAGCTTCATTAAAATAGCGCATGTAAATTTCTTCCTGTCCCACACCCTGCGATTGGTAAATCCGTCCAATACGGTATTTCGCGCGGGCATAGTCTGATTTGTAACCAAGGGCAGCTTCATACGATAATTGCGCATTGCCACCATCACCGAGCCTGCGGTATGCATCGCCCAGGTTCACCATGACATCCGGGTCATTGAATTTTTTGATTTGGGTTGCCTGTTTCAGCTTATCCACCGCATAAGCGGGGTCACCGGTTTTAGATTCAGGGTTGCCATTGGCAAAACCCACCGCGTTGAGTACCGCAATGCTTTTGCCCTGGCTGAGGGAAATCGCTGCTTCAAAATGATTTCGGGCATCCTGGGTTTTACCTTCCAGCAATTCGGTATGTCCAACGCCAGCCATTAACAGAGGGCTATTGGGGTTGGCCATCAGCTTAGATTGGTAAAAAGCCCTGGTGTCGGCAATATCTTTTGCTGTACGTTCATCAGACGCCAAAGTACATTGGCCCAGCCAATAGGCTGCTTCTTCGTTATTAGGATTGGCTTCCAGTAATTTTTGAAAGACTTCCTTCGCACTTTTGAACCGCTCGTAGTACATGAATTTCCGGCCTTCATCAATACTCTGCGCCATTACCGCCACAGAAAAACCAAGACCCATAAACAGGAAAAGCATGCCCAATGTGATTTTTCTCATGTTTCTTTTTTGTGTTTAGACTGCTGCAATGTTATTAAATAATATAAAAAACCGTTAAAGCCTTTTGTTATTTTTTTGGTAGAGAGAGGTTAATTTTTACCGGCCTGACATCAAAATTCATGATTGGGCCAAGGTACGCGCGCCTGAAAATCAACTGTCCACGTTCATATTTCAAAAAATCCACAAATCCATTTCCCAACCCATGATAATTTTCCTTAATGACATAATACAAGCCCCTGACCAACGGATAGCGACGGGATTGAATGCTTTCCTGGACCGGTTTCACAAAAGGCTGATCCGGGCAGATATCGCAGCGCAGGTAATTGATCCTGATCTTTTGCAAGCGCTCCACCTGTTCTTTGATCTCAGGGTTACCCACCCAGCTTATGCCCACCAAACCGATGGCATTAGGGTTTTCGGAAATAAAGTCAATCACATCCTGGCTGGTTTTTGCCGCTTTTACCACGGAGCTATCAGGTAATGCGCCTTTTAATATGGAGTCGCGGATAAAGCGATAGGTACTGGTCGCGCTAAGCCCATCGAACACCAAGGTTTGTTCCCTTTTTTGCTTACCCAGTAACCTGTCACGCAATTCATCCATGGTAAACATGGAATCAGGGTTGTTGCGGTTGCTGATGACCGCGATGGCATCGGCTGCCAGCAAACCCCAACGTGGCGGGTATTTGAGCGAGTCTTTCATAAATGACTCCTCGTTATATTTGAGGCCACGTGTAATTAAAACGAGGCGGGTAGCCGAATCGCGGAAGAAATCGCGGATGCAGGCCTCTTCAGTTTTATAATCGGCGATGATGCGGGTTTCGGGGTTACTGGCTTCATACATGGCAATCTGCTCTTCGATCACAGGCCTGTACGACTCATCCACACTGATATGTATGGTTCCTTTATTTGGCTTGTCAATACTGTCTGACTGCTGTTTTTTGGAATCGCAGCCGGTTATGAGCATACCCATAAAAGCGATACCCGCCAGTAAAGACATCAAACGCATCGGTGCATTCATCAGCGCAAATAATTTTTCTTGTACCCGCGATAAATCCTGAATGCCCCGTAGAGCACGCAAATCGCGCCAAAACCTTTCATATAAGGGTCATCAAAACGGGCTTCCAAACCGGTATTAAATTGTTTGATGAACATCAGGAACACGCCCATGGCCATCCACATAATGCCCATGCCATAATCCATCAAAGCCCGCATCCGGATCAGCCCCTTATCGCGCTGGCTCAATTTTTCCCGCTCAAATTCCTCCAATGCCATTTGATTATAATTTTATTTTTCGTGAACCTGCAAGTTACGTCATAATCGGTTTTATCAGGGCGTGGCCGCAAAGGTTACAGGGAGTATATAATATACAGATACATCCCTTCCCTTTGATTTTCCCGGCTTCCATTGGGGCATGCGTTTCAGCACCCTCACCACTTCTGATGTAAATGCTTCCCCCGGATCCATCACAGGCTCAAAGCTCCTCAACTTCCCATCGTACCCAACCACAAACCTCATTTTCACCTGCACCATCTCTCCTTCACCCATATCATGGGGAGCCTGGAGATTCCGCGCGAGGTAGCGCATCAGGGCCTCGGTGCCACCAGGAAATTCCGGCATTTGCTCAGCCTGTTCAAGCGGACTTGAGGGGTCGGGCATGTCGGGCTCGCTTGTAAAAACAACACCTGGTTTTGGCGGAACCGGCGACGGGGGCACTTGTACCAATGGGGGGCTGAATATACCTTTATCATTGGTGCGGCTATCAATCACAATACTATCAGTTAAATTTCTGATTTTATCTACCGCCTTTCCGGCAGGCTGCACTTCTACCCTGCTCACAAATTGTTGCGTCCGCAGATTCTGCTTTGCTGTCTCAGGCTTGGGTACATGTGGTTTTTTAGGTTCCGGCTTCTTTTCCTCCAGGACATCGGGCAAAACATGCGCCGTTGCCGTCTCATACATAAAATGCTTTTTGACCAGGGCAGGTCTTCGTAAAAGGGCCCAGGCCGACAATATGGCGAAGATCCCAAACACCCAAAAAACAGCGCGGGTTAGGCGGTTTCCGTATTGTTTACGCAGGAGATAAGCGCCATAGGCTTTATGGCGGCCATCAAATAAAATATCTAACTCATGTGCGTGCAGTATGTCTTCGGCTTTCATAATCTTTTTGTTTAGAGTTGAAGAATAATGAAAACCGGCGCCGTCTTCCCCATTAAGATGCATTCCGCTGATAATTCCACAAAACCAAGGGTATGGCGCATCTACCATATGTATAAATCAGTCTGATAGCTGCCCCGATGCGCTTATATTTGCGGGATGAAAATTTTGATGGTTTGCCTGGGTAATATCTGCAGGAGCCCATTGGCCGAAGGCATTTTGCAGGAAAAAGCCCGACTGGCAGGTTTGAACTGGATGGTAGACAGCGCGGGTACTTACAAAAACCATGTGGGCGAAGCCCCCCATACCCTGAGCCAGAAAGTGGCGAAACTAAATGGTATTGATATCAGCCAGCAAAGGTCGAGGCACCTGCAAGCTGCTGATATTGAGTCGTTTGATCGCATTTACGCCATGGCGGCAGATGTGATGGATGGGATCCGTGCGATATATGGCGCGCCGCTGCCCGAAGGTAAAGTACAATTATTCCTGGAGGAGTTATATCCCGGCGAAAACCGGGATGTACCGGACCCTTGGTATGGACCGGAACCGGGTTATCATGAAGTATTTCACATGATTGAACAAACCTGCGATGCCATTATCGCCAAACAATTCACAGTACAAGTATAAGGAGACAGGAACATGAGTAAACCATCCATACCCCAGGGCATGCGTGATTTTTCGGCGGAAACCGTCCGGAAAAGGAACCATATCCTATCTGTCATTCGCCAGGTATTTGAATGTTATGGATTTGAGCCTTTGGAAACGCCTGCCATGGAAAATATTGAAACCCTGATGGGTAAATATGGGGAGGAGGGCGATAAATTGATATTTAAGGTTCTGAATAACGGGCTCAATGATCCGAAGAACGAGGAGAAAGCGAGGGCCGGATTTCAAAAAGTGATGGAAGGGAAAAGCAGCGCTGACCTGACCGGCAGGGCGCTCAAATACGACCTGACCATCCCTTTCGCACGCTTTGTAGCCATGAACCACGGGCAACTAACGTTTCCGTATAAACGCTACCAGATACAACCGGTATGGCGGGCCGACCGGCCGCAAAAAGGCCGCTACCGCGAATTTACGCAATGCGATGCCGATGTAGCCGGAAGCCGTTCCCTGGTCAATGAAGTGGAACTGGCTTTGATATACGACCAGGTTTTCCGGAAACTGGGCCTGCATGGATATGAATTAAGGATCAATAACCGGAAAATACTGGCCGCGCTGGCAAACCGCTGCGGGGGCGCCGAATTCCTTACGGATATCACTGTGGCCATTGATAAACTCGATAAAATCGGGCTCGACAAAGTGCTGGAAGAATTGCGTCAAAGGGGGTTGCAGGAAAATCAAATAGACAGTATCCGCCAATACCTCTCCATCAGCGGCAGCAACGCCGAAAAAATACAAGCCATTCAAACATTACTGGGCGACGACCCGCAAGCCATAAAAGGCCTTGAAGAATTATCGTTTGTATTGGAACATGCATCAGGAGCCCAATTGGTGGCAGATTTCACGCTGGCCCGCGGGTTGAATTACTACACAGGTGTGATATTCGAAGTGCGTCCACCCAACACCGTTACCATGGGCAGCATTGGCGGGGGCGGTCGCTATGACGACCTGACCGGCTTGTTTGGCGTAAAAGACATCAGCGGGGTTGGCATCAGCTTTGGCATCGACAGGATTTATGATGTGATGGAGGAACTGCAACTGTTCCCCAACAGCATGTCGGCCGGAACCCATGCCCTGTTTTTCAATATGGGGGATACGGAAAGCTTAACCGCTTTCAGGCTCGTAACCAAACTTCGGGAACAGCAAATACCCTGTGAGTTATACCATGAGCCCGCTAAAATGGACAAGCAGTTTAAATACGCGGAAAAGAAAAACATCCCCTACGCGGTGATTATCGGAAGCCATGAAATAGCGGAACAAAAAGCCATGGTGAAAGACCTGACAACCGGCAAACAGGAAGCTGTCCCTTTTGAAAAGTTAAAACCCTTTTTTAAACCATCATAACAGGTTACCATTTCTGATTTCCTGTATCAATAACAAAAAAAACAACATATGCAGACAAGTTCCCGTTTCCTTACCCTAATCCTCGCGATTGCCATTGTGGCTTTCAGCTCTTGCGGCAAATCAAATAAGCAGGGGCGCTATATTCCCGAAAACGCGGCCATTGCTGTGGTTGTGAACGGCGAATCCCTTTCAAACAAACTACCCTGGTCGGAAATCAAACAAACCGAATGGTTTAAACTTTTGTATAACGACAGTACATTAGACGCTTTTGTAAAATCCGCGCTCGATAACCCGGACAATACCGGTATCGATACCAAAAAAGACCTGATCTTTTTTGCCGTAAAAGATTCAGTGGGTGGATACATCGCGTTTGAAGGAACCATCAAAGACGAAGCCGCTTTTAAAAAGTTTGTGACGCAGGTTTATGAAAACGGGAAGACAGAGTCGAAAGACGGCATGAACTACCTCAGCAAAAATGATATCACCGCTTCGTGGAAAGACGGCATGTTTGTGGTTGCAGGCAACGCGCCGATGCTGAACCAGGATAACCTGATGAAGGAACTTGGCAATGCAGACCAGTCGGCCCCGGTAAACACTTCACGCGATATGGTTGTTGCCTGCCAAAATGTGTATGCATTGAAAGAAGACAAGAGCCTGGCAAAGGACGATAAAATGTCGGACCTGATGAAGTCTAAAGGCGATATGCACTTTTGGATGAATACCGAAGCCCTGTATTCCGGTTCATTGAGCAATGCCGCACTGAGCATGATGAATATCAGCAAGCTCTACAAAGGGTCATTCACAACCGGCGTGGTGAATTTCGATAATGGCCAGATCAATATGGATTTCAAATCATACTCCGGCAAGGAGATGACGGAACTGACCAAGAAATACAGCGGCAGCAGCCTGAACAAAGACATGATTGGAAAGATGCCATCAAAAAATGTGGTTTTCTTCTTGTCGATAAATTTCAAGCCAGAAGGTGTGCGCGAATTCCTGAAACTGGCCGGACTGGATGGTTTCGCCAATATGGGCAGCGCTTTCCTTGGATTTAATGTGGATGATTTTGTAAAAGCCAATAAAGGCGATATCGCCCTCAGCATTTCAGATATCCGTACAGACAGCATGGGCAGGCCCGACGCCAGCTTCCTGTTCACCGCTTCAATTGGCGACCAGGCGGCCTTTGACAAACTCATCGCGGCCGGTAAAAAGATTGGCAAAGAGGAAATGGGCGGACAACTCGACAGTAAAATATTCTATAGTTCGAATAAAAATTATTTCGCCATTGGCAACCAGCAAACCGATGTGAATGGTTTTGTGGGTTCAGCTAAAAATGCGGAAATGCCATTCATGAATAAGATTGGCAACAGCCCCATTGGCATGTACATCGACATTCAACAAATGATTAAAGGGGTTGGCGCGTCAGAAATGAACCGCGACAGCCTGAGCACCATCGCTTACCAGGCCACCCTCAATATGTGGCAGGACGTGCTGATGAGCGGAGGCAAGTTAAAAGACGGGGCGGTGGAACAACACGTGGAAATCAACCTCGTGGATAAAAACACCAACAGCCTGAAACTTTTGAACAAATACATCAACGTACTGGTGGACATTGAAAACAAGAAGAAGGCCAAATACGCGGCCATGTTTGACGAATCCACATTCGGTGATGAACCCGTAGTGGTTGCGGAACCATAAGTCGAAAAATATTCAGTTCACAGGAAGCCGTCAAGGTATATTGACGGCTTCATTTGTTCATAACCGTTATGCATATACGATTCGAACAGGTTGTTCCCAGGTACCTCGAAGAGGAAAAAGTGAAGAGATCGGAGATCTGGAATAAGACCATTGACATCGCGCCGGGCGAACATCTGCATATTGTAGCACCGAGCGGCAGCGGCAAAACATCGCTGATGCATTTCCTGTATGGCCTGAGATCCGATTACAGCGGGCGCATCCTGTTCGACAACCAGGACATCAAAGCATTCGACGCGGAACAGGTGGCAGCCAACAGGACAAGAAGGACCAGCGTGATTTTCCAGGACCTGCGCCTCTTCCCCAATCATACTGTATGGCAGAATATTGAAGTGAAGCGTGTGCTGGAACCTTATCACGAAGCGGAAACTATTAAAGAAATGGCCGGCCACCTGGGCATAGCGGGCAAACTCGAGAAGCCGCTGCACACCTGCAGTTACGGGGAGCAACAACGCATTGCGATCATCCGGGCCCTGCAACAACCTTTTGAGCTGTTGCTGATGGATGAACCATTCAGCCACCTCGATGAGGCCAACAGGCAAAAAGCCATGAACCTGATGGCCGGTGAAGCCAGGAAGCGAAACGCCACCCTGGTGCTGGCGGACCTGAAAAAGATCGATTATTTTGACGCCGACCGCATCATACATTTATAATTAACCATTGCCCGAGCAGACGATGCATAAAACTAACGGTAAGCAATACACGAAAGTAAAATTTAAGGATATCGCCGCCTTTCTCGACAGGTCGGGCAACCGCTCATCGCGATGGTTCAGTTATGCCGGGCTCAGCATTGGCGTGTTGCTGCTGCTATGTGCCGTGCAGATGTACATCAATATCAGCGACCTGCTGCGTGATAAAAACCCGCGCAAGAATGGTTATGATTTTATTTCGGTGACCAAAACTGTAACGAACGAAACCATGGGCCGCGACAACCGGTTCACCGAACAGGATGTGGAGGAAATCCGCCGCCAGCCGTTCATCCAGGGCGCAGCGCCCCTGATTGCCAACCAGTTCAGGGCCAAGGCCAGCGCAGGCAATATCATCCCTTTCAGCACTGATCTTTTCCTTGAAGCCATCCAGGAAGATTTCATTGATACGGTGCCGGAAGGGTTTAACTGGAAAGCGGGGCAACAGGATTTGCCCATCATTTTTTCGTCAGATTATCTTGAGATGTACAATGTGTTTGCGCCATCACAGGGCCTTCCGCAATTATCGGGTGAGACACTGGGCTCTATCAATATCATTGTGGAATGTCATGGGCCATTAGGCAAACAAATGTACCGTGGGCATATCGTGGCGCTGACCGACCGCATCAACTCCATCCTGGTACCTGAAAGTTTTTTGCGTTGGGCCAATAAGGCTTATGGCGAATCGGAGCAGGAACCATTCGCGCGTGTATACATAAAAACGGAGGACGCGAACAACCCGGATTTACTGAGTTTCCTGGAACAGAAAAATTACCATGTCAATAAAGACAAAACAAAGTTCGGAAGGATCAAGCAAGTACTGCAGGCAGTGGTGAGCGGGTTGGGATTATTCGCAGTACTGGTGATATTGCTGGCGATGATGTTGTTTTCGTTTTACCTGCAATTGATGATCGCACGAAGCCGGGAAAACCTGCAGTTGTTACTCACACTTGGCTATTCACCTGCCTGGCTGAGCCAAACCGTCTCACGGCGATGGATACCCGCTTATACCATCATTATCGCCTCCGCTTTGATCGCGGCATCAATGGTGCAATGGGGATTCCACTATTTCTCACTGGATGGCCGCACCAGCATGTCGGCCTTCCTGCATCCAGTAGTGTGGTTGCTGGCCCTGTTGATTTGGGTATTGTGCATCCTGATCAATACCAGGATGATCAGGAAATTGCTGTATAAAATACGCTAAGTGGTTTACAGGGATTCGTAAACAACCGCGGCCCCCTGCCCAACACCCACGCACATGGTGGCCAAACCATATCTTGCCCCGCGCTTTTTCATTTCGTGCAGCAGGGTTGTGGAAATGCGCACACCACTGCATCCAAGCGGATGGCCCAGCGCGATGGCTCCTCCATTCACATTCACTTTTTCCAGGTCGAGTCCCAGGTCGTGGATACAGGCAATGCTTTGCGAAGCGAATGCCTCATTCAATTCCACCAGGTCGAGGTCCGATACCTTAAGGCCTGCCCTTGTCAGGGCTTTCTGAGTGGCGGGTACAGGACCGATACCCATGATGGAAGGATCTACCCCGGCAACGGCCATAGATATCAGCCTTGCCATCGGTTTCAACGCGAACTTTTTCACCGCCCCTTCACTGGCCAGCAACATGGCAGCAGCACCGTCGTTGATGCCGCTGCTGTTACCCGCTGTTACCGTGCCATCCTTTATGAAAGCAGGTTTCAGTTGCGCGAGCTTTTCCATGGTACTTGTCCTGGGATGCTCATCTTTTTCCAGTTCAAACTGATCCTTCCCTAATTGAACGGTAACCGGGATAATTTCATCGGACCATTTACCGGCCTGGTAGGCGGCTTCATATTTTAACTGGCTTTCCATGGCAAATTCATCCTGCGCGTGCCGGCTGATATTCCACTGGCGCGCCACATTTTCGGCCGTTTCACCCATGGTAAAGGGATGGTATAATTCAGCGAGCTTTTTATTGATAAAGCGCCAGCCCATGGTGGTGTCGAACATTTGCTGGCCCCTGTCGAAGCCAGACTGGCTTTTTGACAACACATAAGGCGCACGGCTCATACTCTCCACACCAGATGCAATCATCAACTCGGCATCCCCGCAGGCAATCGTTCTGCCAGCATCCATAATGGCTTGCAAGCCACTGGCGCAAAGCCTGTTGACTGTATTCCCCGCAACCGTCATGGGCAATCCGGCAAGCAGGGCCGCCATGCGCGCCACATTCCGGTTATCTTCCCCACTCTGGTTCGCCGCACCGGCAATCACATCCTCAATAGCAGTAGGGTCGGCATTGGGGTTTCGGTGAAGGATGGCTTTAATAACAAGTGCGAGCAGGTCGTCTGGACGATGGGCTGATAAAGCACCGCCATATTTTCCGATGGGTGTGCGAACAGAATCAATAATGTACACTGGTTGCATAACTGTGATTTTAGCTGCGGGCGCGCCATTGCGTCGTTTCCGCCATGCAAGATATAAGTTTTAACCAAATGGCCGGGGAAAGGCTGCCGGCTTGTTTGTATCTTTGCGGTATGTTGAACAAACCAAATATCCGCGACTTGAGCCTGCCGGAGTTGAAATCTTATTTCGAATCTATTGGAGATAAGAAGTTCAGGGCCATACAGGCTTATGAATGGCTGTGGAAGCATCATGTGCGCAGCTTTGAGGATATGACCAACCTGTCTGTTGGCCTGAGGAAAAAACTGGCTGAGGATTTTGCCTTGAACAGTATTTTAGTAGACAAGGTGCAGCACAGTAATGACGGCACGTTAAAAACCCGGTTTGTAACATACGATGGCCATTATATGGAAGGGGTGATGATCCCTACGGAAAACCGCAACACGGCCTGTGTATCATCCCAGATTGGGTGCAGCCTCACCTGCCGTTTTTGCGCTACAGGCATGATGGACAGGAAGCGGAACCTGAGTTTTGAAGAGATTTACGACCAGGTGGCCATCCTGCATGAACAAAGCGAACAGGCCACCGGAAAAAAATTATCGAATATTGTGTTTATGGGTATGGGGGAACCCCTGCTCAATTATAAGAACGTGTTGAAGGCTGTTGACAGGATCACGGCAGTTGACAGCATGGCCATGAGCCCCAAGCGGATCACGGTGTCCACCGCAGGCGTAGCGAAGATGATCCGTCAGTTGGGTGATGACCAGGTTCGCTTTAACCTCGCATTATCGTTGCATGCACCGACAGATGAAAAGCGCAACGACATCATGCCGATCAATGAAACCAACAGCATACAGTCGTTGGTAGACGCGCTCAACTATTTTTACGACAAGACTAAGAACGATATCACCCTCGAATACATATTGTTCAAAGACAAAAACGATTCCCTGAAAGATGCCGAGGAGTTGATAAAGATTTACCGGAAAATCCCCACGCACCTGATCAATGTGATTGAATACAACCCGGTGGCAGGCGCTGATTTTGCCAAACCTGACGAACAGAAAACGCAGGCTTTCACGCAATACCTCGCGCAACACAGGGTAAATGTTCGTGTACGCCGGAGCCGCGGCAAGGATATTGATGCCGCCTGCGGGCAACTGGCCAACAAAGACAAGGCTACAGCAAAATCCACCCTTTAACAAAGCGTTGATTAAACCTACGGCATCCTTCGCAGTCTATACGGTATAAACAGTAACATCATGAAAAAAATCATCACCGTTTTTACCCTTATGACCGCCATCAGCCTGGGGGCTATTGCACAAGAACCCGGGGCCATGAAGCATAAAGGCATGCATAAAGGCCAGGGCCGTGGCATGCACGCAAAAAAAGAGGCCTTACAGGCATTAAACCTCAGTGAATCACAACAAAAACAAATCCGTGATATCCGTAAGCAAACCCGGAAAGAAGCCATGCTGCTGAAAGAAAACCGCGGCATGACACTCGAACAATATGACCAACGCCGGGCCGCCTTGAAAAGGCAGGAGAAAAGCCGGGTTGAATCTGTATTGACCCGGGAGCAAAAAAACAGGCTCGCTACCATGAAAACGGAGCGGGAACAAAAAATGAAAGAGCGCCAGGGCCGTCATTTTGAGCAGATGAAAGCAAACTTATCACTCACCGACGACCAGGCTCAAAAGATGACAGCACTGCGCGAAAAGAACAGGCAATCCATCAAACAAATCCGTGAAAACGATCAACTGGGGCCTGACAGCAAACAACTGGCCATCCGGAAAATCAAGGATGAAGCAGCTTCTGAAAGGAAGAAAATTTTAACGGAAGAACAGATCCGGAAAATGGACGAGTTGAAGCAGCAGCACGAGGGCAAGCGGATGCATAAGCGCAGGATGGACGTGCGGAAGTAAAAATAACCGGCATTATGATGAATTTGAAGCGTACACAAACATGTACGCTTTTTTGTTGGGTTCAACCGAAAAGGGCGAAGACGCCGGAAAACCGTACCTTTGCCTTTCATCCTGTTGTAAAACAGCAAACAAATTTATATGAGCCAGGACGCTTTCCGCAAGTTTATTAATCCCAAAAAAAACAGTGTTGTAAAAGAAGAACTCCGACAGGAGAAGAAAAAGTACAAGAAAGAAAGGGCGGCCTTTTTTGATAAAATAAAAGAAGAAAAAAGATTGGAGCGGGAAGCGCAAAAAGGCAACCGCACAGCGGGGAAAGCCAAAAAATCGGCACCTGTCGCACAAAAGGAACCCCCCAGGACAAAGCCAACCGGAAATTCAAAAACATCGCAAAAAGCGGAACCAATCAGTTCCATGCCACTCAACAAATACCTGGCCCATTGCGGTGTTTGTTCGAGGAGGGATGCTGCGGATTTGATTAAAGAAGGCAAGGTAACCGTCAATAAAAAACCGGTCACTGAGCCTGGGTATAAGCTTCAGCCGAATGATGAAGTATTCTTCAACAACCGCAAACTCTTCATCACGAAAAACCTTGTGTACATACTCCTGAATAAACCCAAGGATTATATCACCACCACCGATGACCCGCAGGGCCGCAAAACGGTGTTGGAGCTGATCAAATCGGCAACATCAGAAAGGGTGTACCCCATTGGCAGGCTCGACCGCAATACATCTGGCGTTTTGTTGCTAACCAACGACGGGGACCTTACACAGAAACTCTCCCACCCAAGCTATGAGGTCAGGAAGATTTATGAAGTGAAACTTGACAAGCCATTGGTAAAAGCCGATTTCGATAAGATATTGAAAGGATTGATCCTGGAGGATGGCGTAATCCATGTTGACAGCCTGGCTTATGCCGACAACCGCGATAAATCGGTGATTGGCATCGAACTGCACAGCGGACGGAACAGGATTGTGCGCCGCATTTTTGAACACCTTGGTTATGATGTGAAAGGGTTAGACCGTGTGATGTACGCGGGTCTGACAAAAAAGAATGTAGAGCGCGGCAAATGGAGGTTCCTGAGCGAAAAAGAAATCAGGCTGCTGAAATACCTGAACGCGTCGAAAAACAAACCCAAAAAAGCCTAACTGCATTTATTCGTTACCGTTGCAGAACCTGCGTTACCATATCATTGCGGAACATGAGGATTTTGTCGCGATCGACAAACCATCCGGTATGTTGTCGATCCCCGACCGTACGCAAAGCGAACCCAGCCTGAAGGATAAGTTGATGGAACGGTATGGGAAAATTTTAACCGTGCACCGCATTGACCGGGATACCAGCGGTTTGATCCTGTTTGCCAGGACTGAAGCCATGCACCAGTACCTCTGCGGCTTATTTGAAAACAGGGGTATCCGAAAATTTTACAGCGGTGTTGTGCTGGGAATGCCCCCTAAAGCTGAGGGTTTGATTGATGCACCGATCATGGAAGACCCGGCGCATGCGGGCCGCATGATGGTACACCGAAACGGCAAACCAGCCCAAACCGGTTATACAGTGCTGGAAACGCACCCGCAATACTCGCTTATGCAATTTGAATTATTCTCCGGCCGCACGCACCAGATCAGGGTTCATATGAAACATATTGGCCATCCGCTTGCGGTTGACCCATTATACGGCGATGGCAAACCCATATTGCTTTCGTCCATCAAAAAAAAATACCATCTCTCGAAATCGGAGGAAGCCGAACGCCCGATGATTGGCCGTTTGGCACTGCATGCGTTTGAATTAAATTTTGCTTTGCCTAATGGAGAAGATGTGCGCCTGGAAGCGCCTATCCCCAAAGAGTTTAAAGCGCTGATGCAGCAATTGCGCAAAATTTCCGGCAATTGATATAAGAAGTAATGAAGCGCCAGCTTCAATGTTTGAAGCAACTAGCCCGAAGAAGCACGCCGGACAAAAGTTTTCCCAAACCTGTTTTTGACATCATCTATCGCCTTATACAAACCCGTTTTCTTTTCTATGTCGGTGAATAAACTCACCTGGTAGCCATCTCCGGTGAGTTCACTCAATTTTACGCCGATCAGCCTGACAGGTGAACCCTTCTTATACAATTGATCGAACAGGGTTTTTACAATTGGTATGATTTCATCATCTGCATGGCTATACGAAATAACGGTTTGGCGGGAGAAGGTGCTGAAATCGGGGTACCTGATTTTTACGCCCACACAACCGGCCACTTTTCCATCCTGCCTCAGCTCGAAACAAACTTTTTCAGTCAGTCGTACCAACTGGCGGATGATGTACTCGCGGTCGGTTTTGTTTTCATCAAAAGTGGTTTCCGAAGAAACTGATTTTGATTCATGATAAGGCGAGACTTCGCTGTTATGTATCCCCCGGCTTTTCTCCAGGAGGTCTGAGCCCCATTTACCCATTCGCTCTTCCAACAAGGCCGGGTCAGCATCCTGCAAATCCCGTATATACATGAAGCCCATAGATTCAAGGACGGCCTGCGTATGTTCGCCAACCCCGGGAATTTCGGATACGCGTAAGGGTGAGAGAAAATCCTTTTCCTTTCCCGGAGGTATGTACAGGTACCCATTGGGCTTTGCCCTGTTGGTCGCCATTTTAGCCAGCATTTTGTTGGGAGCCAATCCAAATGAAATGGGCAATCCTGTTTCATCCATGATGCGCTTGCGCAAATTGATGGTCCATTCAAGCGGCTTAAAGAACCGGTCCATGCCGCTCAGGTCAAGGTAGAATTCATCGATGGAAGCTTTCTCAAACAAGGGCGCGGTTTCGGCGATGATCTGCGTGACCCATCTTGAATACTTACTATACTCCGCGCGATGCCCGTTCAGGAAAATTGCATGGGGGCATTTTTGCCTGGCTTGTGCTGATGGCATCCCGGAATGTATGCCAAAAGCCCTGGCTTCGTAACTGCAGGCTGCCACCACGCCCCTGTCGCGCCCACCGACAATCACCGGCTTACCTGTCAGGGTTGGGTCGTTCAGTAGTTCAACCGACACAAAAAATGAGTCGAGGTCAAAATGCGCTATGATTCTGTTTGGGCCGGCCATTGAAATACATTGTCATGAACCTGTATATAATTCGAGCAAGCCATCGGGCAAGGAAACGTGCAGTTTTTTCTGGCGCTTATCTATTTTCAGTAGGGTTTCGGCGTGGATCGGGATGAAGGCTTCTTTTCCTTTATACATAATCGTGCAGAGCACCTGGTGTGGCTGTTCGATCACTTCAATCACTTCGCCCAGGTTTTCCTGTTTATGCACTATCAAAAAACCAAGCAGAGATATGGGTGCGCTTTGGCTGCTGAAAGCCGCCATATCTTCTTTCCTGAACCAAATCTCGCGAGACATCAGCGGCCTGGCGGATTCGCGTGTTTCGATTCCTTCGATTTTAACCAATGATTCCGTATCGGATTTGCCTGTTGCCGATTCGAGGAAATAAGGCAGGAAGCGTTGCGGCGCCGATTCAATAAAAAATGCTTTGAGGCCTTTCAGGTTTGTTTTTTTGCCCAGGCTGTGTTCCAGTACCAGCTCTCCTTTGAGGCCATGGACCGCCACCAGCTTCCCGATTTTTACGTATTCCTGCATGGGTGCAATTTACAGGATATCGGGTGGAGGCCGGAGCGAAGAGGATAAAAAAAGTCCCGCAAAAAAGCGGGACTGGACATTTCATTGATAACAGGTGTTTGTTACTCTGCTGCTGCGCTGGTTTCTCCGGTAGAAGCTTCCTGCTCGGGAGCGGCTTCAACAGGCGCTTCGGCGGGTTTTTCTTCAACCTTCTTCACTACGGGTGCGTTGCGGCGATCCATGCGGGCCTTTTTATGGGCCGACTGGCGTTTGTTTACGCTGGCTTCATGCTCCACGCTCCACTTAGTGAATTTCTCCATGGCAGTAGCTTCGTCGAACAGGCCGAGGCTCACACCGCGCAGCAAATGTTTCAGGTAGAGAACGCCTTTGAAAGACAGGATGCGGCGAACTGTGTCGGTAGGCTGTGCGCCTTTTTGCAACCAGTCAAGCGCTTTCTGGCGGTCAACCTGGATGGTTGCCGGTACAGTCAGCGGATTGTAGGTACCGAGTTTCTGAATGAATTTACCATCGCGAGGGCTACGTGCATCTGCGACAACAATGAAGTAGAACGGCCTTTTCTTTGAACCGTGCCGTTGCAATCTCATTTTAACAGCCATAAAAATAGAAATTTTTTTGGTTGTGAATAAATAGGGTTAACTCCTTAAAAAAGGAAGTCAAAGATAGGGTAAGGGAAATGACTTACCAAAAATAGATCGGAAATAATACGTAAATGCCTGATCCCTGAAGGGTTCCAGGCATAAAATTCGATGAAACGCGCTAAGGACGGCTATTTACCCATTGGTTTCATGCCGGGCATGCGCCCCATGGGCATTTTGTTCATCATCTTCATCATGCTCTTCATTTGCTCAAACTGCTTCAGGAACTGGTTGAGTTCCGCGATATCTTTACCACTACCCTTCGCGATGCGTTGTTTGCGGCCAGGGTTGATGATATCGGGGTTCCTGCGTTCTTCGAGGGTCATGGAGTTGATCATGGCTTCGATGCCTTTGAACGCGTCGTCGTTGATGTCGAGGTCTTTGATTTTACTGCCTACGCCCGGGATCATGGCCATCAGGTCCTTGAGGTTACCCATTTTCTTAATTTGCTCCAACTGGGTTTTAAAATCCTCAAAATCAAACTGGTTTTTCCTGATTTTCTTTTCCAGTTTGGCAGCTTCGGCCGCGTCAAACTGTTCCTGGGCTTTTTCCACCAGGCTCACGATATCACCCATACCCAGGATACGCTGTGCCATCCTTTCCGGATAAAACACATCGAGGGTATCGAGTTTTTCGCCGCTGCTGGTAAACTTGATGGGTTTGTTGACCGTGTACTTAATCGACAAGGCCGCACCACCGCGGGTATCGCCGTCGAGTTTGGTGAGTACTACGCCGGTGAAATCGAGCCTTTCATTAAATGCGGCGGCCGTATTGACGGCATCCTGGCCCGTCATGCTATCCACCACAAAGAGGATTTCCTGTGGGTTGACGGCCGATTTAATATTCGCCACTTCGGTCATCATCAGTTCATCCACCGCCAAACGGCCGGCGGTATCGATGATGATGACATTTTTATTTTTTGCTTTGGCTTCTTTGATGGCATTTTCGGCGATGGAAACGGCATTCTTATTTTCCCGTTCACAATACACATCTACCCCAATCTGCTTGCCCAAAACTTCGAGCTGGTCGATGGCCGCGGGGCGATAGATATCAGCGGCAACCAGTAGTGGCGATTTGCCTTTTTTGGTTTTGAGGTAATTGGCCAGCTTTCCACTGAAAGTAGTTTTACCGCTACCCTGTAATCCTGCAATCAGCACGATGGCAGGGTTTCCCTGCAGGTTGAATTCGCTTTCGCTCCCACCCATGAGTTCGGTGAGTTCGTCCTGCACGATCTTCACCATCAGTTGCCCCGGGCTGATGGCCGTGAGCACTTTTTCACCAAGGGCTTTATCTTTTATTTTATCGGTAAATTCCTTCGCGATTTTATAATTCACGTCCGCATCCACCAGTGCTCGGCGTATATCCTTTACCGTGTTGGCAATATTCAGGTCGGTGATCCTTCCCTGCCCTTTGATGTTTTTAAAGGCGCTTTCAAGCCTTTCCGTTAAACTCTGAAACATATCTCTGCTCAATTAATCTCGATAAAATAAAATTTGGCATTGCCACATCAAATCCTGAAGGCCGTGTCCAGCACGTCAGATTGTTCTTTCGCATGAAACTTCGCATAGCCGGTAGCGGTAGCCGCGCTGGACTGCCTGCTCACAATATAGAAATTGATATTTTTCAGGTTCATGCGCAGGAAGGTGGCAGCGCCCATGTTTTGCGGTTCTTCCTGTACCCAATACCAAATGGCTTTGCCATATTTTTTATACAGCGCATCGAGTTGTGCCTGTGGCAAAGGATAGATTTGCTCCAGGCGGATGATGGCGATATCGGTGCGGTTTTCCTTTTGCTTTTTTTCTTCGAGTTCAAAATATATTTTACCGGTACACATGATCACTTTGGTGATGCCGGATGGGTCTGTTACTGAAGCGTCGTCGTACACTTCTGTAAAACCGCCGGTGCTGAATTCGCTGATATGGCTATATGAACCGGCATGGCGCAGGTTGGCCTTGGGCGTAAAGTTGATCAGCGGCTTACGGAATGGCCAAGCCAACTGGCGGCGCAGCGCGTGGAAGAAATTAGATGCCGTGGTGATATTGGTCACTACCATATTCAACTCGGCGCATTGTTGCAAGTACCTTTCCATGCGGGCTGAAGAATGTTCAGGGCCTTGTCCTTCATAACCGTGCGGCAACAGCATTACAACGCCATTCATGCGCTGCCATTTTGTTTCGGCGGCGGCAATAAACTGGTCGATGATGGTTTGCGCGCCATTGCTGAAATCGCCGAACTGCGCTTCCCAGATTACAAGTGCATGTGGGTTAGCCATAGAATAGCCATATTCAAAACCAAGCACCGCGTATTCGCTCAGGAGCGAGTTGTAGATGCGCATTGGCGATTGCCCTTCTGCCAGGTGATCCAACCTGTTGTATGGGGCGTTGGTTTGTTCGTCGTAAATCACGGCGTGGCGGTGGCTGAAAGTGCCTCGCTTCACATCCTGTCCGCTCATCCGAACATCATTACCTTCGGCCAGGATGCTTCCGTATGCCATCAACTCGGCCGTAGCCCAATCGATTTTCTGCTGGTCAGTAAAAAGTTTTATTTTATCCTGGATCAGCTTATCCACTTTTTTCAAAGGCTTGAAACCCTCGGGCCATTTCATCAAACCATCAAACAGGTTCTTCACCCTTTCTTCACTGATTGCGGTTACCGGTGAAGCTGTGAAATCCTCGTGAGTTGCCCTGCGCAGGCTCTGCCACCATTTTTCCGGCTTCTGGTAAGTATATGGAAGCGGGTTTTGTTTTACTTCGTCTAAGCGTTCCTGTAAGTCGTTCAGGAATTTCTTTTCCATTTCCTTCGCGAGGTCTTTCGCGTCGGGCTCCCCGTTTTGCATGAGGTACTGCGTGTACACCTCGCGGGGGTTGAGGTGCTTATCAATCAGCGCGTACAATTGTGGTTGGGTGAACTTAGGCTCATCGCCTTCGTTATGTCCATGCCTGCGGTAGCAGACCATATCAATAAAGATATCCGTATTGAATTCCTGGCGGTATCGGGTGGCAATTTCCGCGATTTTTACCACAGCTTCAGCATCGTCGCCATTCACATGGAAAACGGGAGCCTGTACCATTGCCGCAACGGATGTGCAATAATCGGCGCTGCGCGCGTCATCGAAATCGGTGGTGAAGCCAATTTGGTTATTGATAATAAAATGTATGGTTCCGCCGGTATCGTATCCGGGCAGTTTGCTCATCTGCAACACTTCGTATACGATGCCTTGTCCTGCTATGGATGCGTCGCCATGAATCAGCAGGGGAAGGATTTTATCATACTCGCTCTCATACATCACATCGGCCTTGCTCCTCGCGAAGCCCACCACCACCGGGTTCACGGCTTCGAGGTGGGAAGGGTTTGGACAGAGTTTGAGGTGTACGGTTTTCCCGGAAGTGGAAGCCACATCGCTGCTAAAACCCTGGTGGTATTTCACGTCCCCGCTGCCCATGGTGGAATCGGGCAGTGAGTTGCCTTCGAACTCAGTAAATATCTGTTCGTATGTTTTGCCCAGGATATTTGCCAGTACGTTCAAACGCCCGCGGTGCGCCATGCCAATGGCCACTTCTTCCACACCCATATCGGCGCCGGTATTGATGATGGCGTCGAGCGCGGCGATGGTGGTTTCTCCCCCTTCGAGGCTGAACCTTTTCTGGCCTATATATTTTGTGTGCAGGAATTTTTCGAACATTACGCCCTGATTGAGCTTCTCCAGTATCCTTCTCCGCTTTGACAAATCAACCGGTTCGTGAAAAGTTTTTTCAATAGCGTTGGTCAGCCAGTTCAATTTATGCTCGTCATTGATATAAGAGAATTCAGAACCAACATGTGTGGTATATGATTTTTTCAGGTGGTCAACAATGTTGCGCAAACTGGTTTTTCCCAGTCCGGCAAACTGCCCGGCATCAAATTCTATATCCAGGTCGGCATCCGATAAACCAAAGTGCATGAGGTCGAGGTTGGCCTTACGGTCTTTGCGCTCGCGGATGGGATTTGTTTTGGCGACCAGGTGCCCTTTTTTCCGGTATGCCTGGATCAGTTGATAAACGGCAAATTCCTTTTGGAGGTTTCCCGCAGCGGCATGGCCGTTTACCGAAGGTTTAGAAGCCGTGGGCACCGCATTGGTAACCGCGAAATCAAAGCCTTCGAAAAATTTACGAAGCTCATTGTCAACACTTTGCGGGTCTTTTACAAAATCGTTATAGAGGTTTTCTATGTACGATGGATGGGCGTTTGTGATATATTGAAAATCCTTCATATGGGAAGAAGATGATGCTTACAATTGAGGTTGCCGGTATTTGGACCGCAAATATCGGTTGAAAAACGGTAGAAAACAGGTTTCCAGTCGTTTATTTGCGGCCGGATGCAGGTATATTCGGGCTGCCCCAAAACAAAAAATGGAGGAATTGCTTGTGATATTCGAAATATCCCTATCTTTGCAGCCCAAAATTTATAATACATGGCAAATCACTCAGCTACCAAGAAGGATGTACGTCAGAGCCGGAAGCGCAATGAAAGGAACCGTTACTATGGTAAAACCACCCGTAACGCGATCCGTGACCTGAGGGCTATGGACGAGAAGAAGCAGGCTACAGACAAGTTGCCGATGGTTGCTTCCATGATCGACAAGCTGGCTAAGCGTGGTACCATTCATAAGAATAAAGCTGCCAACCTGAAGAGGAAACTGGCGCTGAAAGTGAACGGTCTGTCTAAATAAACAAACCAACCACCTGAATATCATTGAACCTGCTTGTACAAGCAGGTTTTTTTTTGCCTTACATTGCGCATATGCACAAAAATCGTTACCAAAAAATCAGGCTATTGCTGACAACCTGTATGCTAAGCACCATGGCATCTGTATTACAGGCGCAGCAAACAGTGTTTGAGCTAAGCCAGGGAAGGGAGACAGCTACTTATGAGGAACTGATTTCCTTTTATCAAAACCTTGATCAGGCGCATGATATATTGGAAATGCGGGAACTGGGGCCAACTGATGCAGGATATCCTTTGCATGTGCTGTTGTTGTCGAACGACCGGAACTTTAATTTGGCATCCTGGCATGCGGAAGGTAAACTCGTTGTGCTCATCAACAATGGCATACACCCCGGCGAACCGGATGGCATTGATGCCAGCATGATCCTGGCCAGGGACATCTGCCTGGGCAAAAAGCGATTGCCAGATAACCTGGCATTGGCGATTGTTCCTGTATATAATATTGGCGGTTGCCTGAACCGGAACGCATATACCCGCGTGAACCAGCAAGGGCCGGCAGCATATGGGTTCAGGGGTAACGCGCAGAACCTTGACCTGAACAGGGATTTCAGTAAATGCGACAGCCGGGAAGCGGCCAGTTTTACCAGGTTGTTTCACAGTCTTGACCCGGATATTTTTATTGATACGCATGTAAGCGACGGAGCCGATTTCCAGCATGTGATGACGCTGATCAGCACGCAATACGATAAGCTTGGGGAACCCGCAGGTTCATGGATGCGGGATGTGTATGAACCCATGTTGTATGAAGGCATGCGGAAGAAGGGACACGCGATGATCCCCTACATTGATTTTGGGGCCACGGATTTGAAAAAGGGCTGGAAGATGTTTGAAGACGCGCCAAGGTATTCATCGGGATATGCGGCACTGTATGGGACATTCTCGTTTATGCCGGAAACGCATATGCTGAAGCCATACACGCAAAGGGTTAAAGCTACAATTGATTTGCTGGATGTTTTCCTGGAAAGCGCGTCGGAGAAGGCTGATCTGATCATAGACATACGAAAAAGATGGAAAGAAAAAATCAGCAGGCAGTACCAATTCGCCATTCAATGGAAGCGCGACAGCAGCAGGCATCGCATGATGGAGTTTATGGGATATGAAAGCGACAGTATGATCAGTAAGGCTACCGGACTGAAGCGCATGTATTATGATCACGGTCGCGCATATACGCAGATGATCCGGTATTATGATGGTTTCCAGCCCGCGAAAGTTGTTGAGAAGCCGAAGGCATACATCATCCCCCGAGGTTGGCCTGATGTGCTTGACCGTTTGCATTGGAATGGGGTAAGGATTGACACATTAACACGCGACAGCCTGATCAGGCTCGGCGTTTACCATATCGCGGACTACCAGTCATCGACCATGCCCTATGAAAAGCATTTCAGGCACAGGTCAGTTACATTGATGCGTTCAGAGGAAACATTGATGTGCAAAAAAGGCGACTACATCATATATACCAACCAGTCATCAAATAATTATATCATCCAGATGCTGGAGCCGGAAGCCGAAGACAGTTATTTCCGTTGGAATTTCTTTGACGCCATTCTGCAGCAAAAGGAAGGGTACAGTGATTACAGGTGGGATGAGTTGGCAGCGGAGGTATTGGCATCAGACAGCGCCCTGGCCAAAGCCGTAGCCGACCGTAAAAAAGCGGACCCCGAGTTTGCCAGGAACCATTCGGCTATATTGTATTATATATACAAATTTTCAAAATATTTCGAACCTGCCTACAGGCGCTACCCTGTTTACCGGTTGGAAAGGGAATAACCTGAAAAAAAGGCCGGATTCTGCCTGAAACCGGCATATTTCCCTTACCTTTGCCCCCCGCTTGAAACAAGTGGGATTAAACAATTTTTTTTATTCACTAAAAACAGGGAAATGAACAACTACGAATTGATGGTGATTTTTACCCCTGTGCTCTCTGAGGAGGAATACAAAACCGCTCAGAAGAAATACGAAGCCCTCGTTAAGGAAAACGGAGGTGAAGTAGTGCACGTAAATCCCTGGGGACTGAAATCACTGGCGTATCCGATTGCCAAGAAGACCACTGGTCTGTACTGGGTAATGGAATACAAAGCGCCATCCAGCTTCAATGAAAAGTTGAAAATTCAACTTTTGCGTGACGAATCAGTCATGCGTCACATGTTCACTGTGCTCGATAAATACGCCGTCGAGTACAATGTTAAAAAGAGAAGTGGTGTACAGGAATCAGTCACTGAAAAAGCGGAGGCATAATCATGGCAAAAGCGAACGAGATTAAGTACCTCACGGCGATTAAGGCCGACAAGCGTCCGAAGAAATATTGCCGCTTCAAAAAAATGGGCATCCACTACATTGATTACAAGGATGCCGAATTTCTGAAGAAGTTTCTGAATGAGCAGGGTAAGATGTTACCACGCCGCATTACCGGAAACTCCCTGAAGTTCCAGCGCAAAGTAGGACATGCCGTTAAGAAGGCCCGCCAGATGGCGATTCTTCCGTATGTAACGGATCTTTTGAAATAAATTTTTCACCACCCTAATTCCCGATGCGCATGATTGGGATGAAAGTCTTGCTTATAGCGGGATTGGGTAAAAATGCAATACTATGCAGGTTATATTAATACAGGATGTAAACAATTTGGGAGGCATCAACGAAGTGGTTAACGTGAAGAACGGTTATGGCCGCAACTTCCTGATCCCAAAGAAGCTGGCGGTTGAAGCTAGTCCGAGCAACATGAAGCAACTGGAAGAAAGGTTGAAGCAGCAGGCTAAGAAAGAAGCCAAGTTGCTGGCCGAGATCAACAATGTGATTGCCGTTTTGAAAGATGGCATCCTGAAGATCGGCGCCAAGACCGGTACCAGTGGCAAAATTTTCGGCAGTGTAACATCTGTGCAGATTGCCCGTGCGATCCGCGAACAGAAAGGTTATGAAATTGACCGTCGCCGCATCAGCATCCTTGACGACGTGAAGGAACTGGGCACATTCAAAGCAAAGATTGATTTTGGTAACGGCAACGAAACCGAGATTGAATTTGAAGTGATCGCCGAGTAATTTCCAGAAATTCATTCAGTAAACCGCCTAAAGAGGCGGTTTTTTTATGCCATCCCTCTCCTATTCGGCTATCCATCAACGTATTGCAAAATTTTTCCCAAACAATAGCCAAATATGGGAAAAACCTCTATCTTTATGTTGTATTTAATGGTTTTAGTTTTCTTGCTTTTGGCTGAAGTAGCTTTCCTTAAGTCGGTTTCAGTTCATTGTAATGACTAAATCATTTCTATTTATTTATTTTTTTTAAAAGTTTTTTACAATGAACATTTATGTTGGCAACCTCAGTTGGACAATGACTGATGAAGATTTAACCAATTTATTTACCCAGTACGGACATGTCAGCAGTGGCAAGATCCTGAAAGACAAGATGAGTGGCCGCAGCAAGGGCTTTGGATTCGTAGAAATGGAAGATGACGAAGCAGCACGCACTGCGATCGCAAACCTGAACGAAACGGAAGTGATGGGCCGCAAGCTGATTGTGAACGAATCACAACCACGTCCTGAAGGTGAGTACAAGAAGCGCAGCGGTGGTGGATTCGGCGGCGGTAGCCGTGGCGGATTCGGTGGTGGCAACCGTGGCGGTGGTGGATACGGTGGCGGTGGTAACCGTGGTGGTTATGGCGGAGGCCGCAGCGGCGGTTTCAACCGTGACTATTAATATCAAATAGCAGTTATTCAACTAAACATAAAACCTCCCAAATGGGAGGTTTTTTTATGCAGAATAATGCTCTGTTTGGGTTAGATCAAATTAGGGTAAAGCCTGACCATATCTTTATTGGTAATGATACCCACCAGTTTTCCTTCGCTTACAACAGGCAATGCCTGGAACTTACCTTCCGCAAGGATGTTGAATGCTTTTTCGATGCTGTCGTTTGGCGCGATAGTCACAGGGTCAAGGGTCATTACCGTCTGCACATCAAATTGGCTGTCGAGCGTGGCGTTATCTACCGGTTTGCCTTCGCTCAGTTGGCGATACAAAAACCCGAGCAGGTCGTTGATGCTCAGGATGCCCACCAAGGTGTTGCCCATGGTAACCGGCATGTGCTGGATGCGCCAAGTGTTGAAGAATTCCATAAACTGTGAAAACTTGTTGTTGATGTTGGCCACAATGACCTGTTGTGTCATTACATCGCTGATGGGTGCTTTTTTGCTCATGATACTTTTATTTACAGATCAAATGTAATCCAGGGAAAAGTTTTGAATCCTGTCCTATCGCATGAAAAAAACTGATAATGAGCAGTTTTTCTATTATAGCCTTATATCCTGCATGACCATATGCATGTTATTTTGGAATCACCTTAAAAGTTAAATGAAAACTGCCTTTGTTGGATGACATCAACATTAGGTAAAGAATCAAGTGGACTAGGCTGCTGTACATGCTCAATTTTAGCCACATGAAGGTAGACCATTGTAGTTTTTATATCTGAATGACCTAACAGTTGCATTATGCTCAAGATATTGACACCATTTTCTAATAAATGGGTGGCATATGTATGCCTTAGTGTGTGAACATTCATTTGCTTTCGGATGCCTGCTAAATATGCGGCTCTTTTTACAGCCCACTGTATGGAGCGCTTACCATATTGCTGATCTACTTCAATTAAGAATTGCGATCTATTTTTGCCTCTATAGCCATTGAATAACCACTTGTCAGGCTTTTGGAGTAAAAAATATGTCTTCAAAATATCAGTGAGCTTTTTACCCATAGGTATTACCCTATCTTTCCTGCCTTTAGATTTTCTTACACATAACACCTCCCTATCAAGATCAATATCTTCAATTTTTAAGTTTCGCACCTCGCTTAGTCGTAAACCACAACCATATAATAGAGCTAATAGTACTCTGTGTTTAAGCTTATAAGGCCTATTCAAGAGCATGATCACTTCGTCCTTACTAAGTACAACTGGAAGCTTGCGATATTGATGCACCGATGGTAGCGCAACTTTTAATGAATTTGTCCCCATTACCTTACAAGCATATCGCAAACTGTAAATAGTGAATTTGAAGTATTGCCTACTCCCTTCAGGATTAACTTGCAATTGTTCATACAGATATTGCTCAATCTTGTCTAATGATATTTCAGTAGGAACTTGCTTAAAATACAGGGCTAATCTTGCCAGGTACCTGCTGTAATTGTTGATCGTACTAATCGATTTATCATCAATAGTCATTTTTCTTTTTACCTTATGATAAAAAATATCGAATCCTTCTACCTGCTGAATGGCTTGATTTAAAATAGTCATAGTGTTTTTTTTCAGAAAGATAAGGCCGGGATGTTGCGTATAGCCTATCCCGTTAGTTGAATTTGCCCACCGGTTTTACACGATCTGCATAAAAAAAGCCCCCAATAAAGGGGGCTTGCTATCCAGAAAAAAACAGGCTACAGTTTTGTGAATTTCTGTACAACCCTTTTCCTGCCCTGTACTATTTCAACCAGGTATTGCCCGGAAGGCAGGCCATCGCCCAGTGACAGCAGACTGTTGGGCATCATCGTTTTTCTTTGCCTGACCGCACCCTGCAGGTCAATCACGCGAACTGTTACCATGCTTTGTGCATCGGGGCTTTGCAGTTTCAGGCTAGCCGTCTGCATGGCAGGATTGGGGTACACAAGCGCTGACAGGCCCTCAACAGACTGATCCCCCGCTACCGTATTCGATTCGCTGCCTTTTGCAAATTCAGGCGCACAGGCAGGAAGTTTCACGGCAAGAACCCTGGTTGTGCTGCTGCCGCAATTGTTCTGAGCAACCGCCGTGATATTTCCGGATACGGCTGTTGACGGATATGAAACGGTAATGCTGGTTGTACCCTGGCCGCTTAACAATTGTGCCCCGCTTGTAACAGGAACCGACCATTGCACGCTCGCCGCGTTTGATGGCATATTGGAAACGGAATATGTATAAACCCTGTTTGGACAAGATTGCGTTTGAATCACGTCGATGATGCCGGGTGTAGCCGGATTGAGCGTTGCCAGGTTCAAACTGCGGGGCGTTGTGCTGCTTCCACAACCGTTTACAGCGATGACACTGATGGCACCTCCGGCGTATCCGTTCGGGAAATTAAAGCTGACTGTATTGGTTCCCTGCCCTGTAATACCGGTTGCGCCGTTTGGTAACGTCCATGAGTAAGTTGATACATTTGATTGTAACGGAACAGAGTACGTTGCGGCTGGTGAATTTGTACCTATAAATGCACAAACATTTGTCGGGCCACTGATCAAACCAGGCGTAGAAGGATTGGCACGGGTGATGGTAAAGCTCCTCGTACCACTGGCTCCGCAATCGTTAACGGCTGTAACCGTAATGGCGCTGGTGCTGAAATTGCTGCTAAATAGTACCGTTACCGTTGTATCGTTTACTCCCGGTCCGTTAGGATGCGTGATGGTTGTAGTTCCTGCTTGCCCGGTCCAGATATAGCTGGTAGCGGCAGTCACTTTGGGTATGGTAAATGTGATGGGCTGATTGGTTTCCAGGCTCAGGCACACATTGTTGCCTGATGCATTGATGGCAGCCGGTGTAGAAGGGAATTGCACCAAAGGATAGAATATAGCCAGTGGGCTTGTGTAGCAAGCGTTTGAAGCGATGACCCTGATTTGCTTATTTGCCTGTGTGGCAAAAGCGGCATTAAAGGTCACTGTAAGGTTTGCCGTTCCCTGCCCGGATACCAGGTTAACATTTGCCGGTAACGTCCAGTTGTACGTAGTTGCCCCATTAGAAAAAGCCGTGTAGGTCACTTGTTGTCCATTACCGAGGAACGGACAAACATTGGTTGGGCCTGATACGACAGGTGCAGACAATGGTGAAAGCGCCACAAAGCTTGCGCTAATTGTATGATCAGCATTGATATTTGAAAAAGTATATGAACTGACCGGCCCTTGCGAAACGCCATCTACCAATACATCCTGTATGCTGAAACAAGCATTAGGTGTTATGGTATATGTTCTGTTTTGGCCTGAACAATTGACAGCTGTGCCCGGAAAACTTATTGTTCCACCGGCTGTAGCAGTTGCAATTATTCTATATGCCGGCGATACATTGAAGGTCCTGACAACATCACTGGTACCGCAACCTGAAACTGTTACGCTAACGGTCATGGCAGTGAACTGATCGATGATGCTTATGAGCACATTTGGGGTACCTTGCCCGGAAAAAACCGAACCACCCGAAACCGACCATTGGTAATTATTTGCACCTGAAACCGCTGGGATTTGATAATTTTCAAAACTGCCACTAAATAATCCACAAACAGAAGGGTTGCCACTGATATTTTCAACCACTAGTGGGGGTGCAGATTTACTTACTGGAAGGGTCCTGGTGACGGGTTGGGAACCACAACCATCAATTGATACCGAAATGTCACCTGCATTGAAATTGCTGTTGAAAAGCACCTGGATATTATTGGTACCCTGGCCAGATACTATGGATGCATTGGCAGGCACAGTCCATTGGAAATTGCTGGCACCGGTTGCGGTGATGGAGTAATTTGCCGTGTTGTTCAGTATGGAACAAATATTTGTTGGGCCTGTAATATCATCATCAATCACACATTCTTCCTGGGCAAAATACACCGCGAAGTCCTGTGTTTGTGAGTTGGCATAAATAGCGCAACCATTGGTGGAAGGAAGGTCGCAGGCCACAGCAATGATGCGCAAGCGCAACCATGTATTTTTCACAGGCACGCTCGAAGGAGTGGTGATGCTGAACTGGTTGGGGCCCTGGAAACAATTCGGCCCGGTGAATACGGCTTCATTCGCATCCAGGAAATCGCCATCATTATTATAATCAATAAAGAGTTCAAATTTATTGGAGATATTGTAAGTGGGCAATTGCAGGAAACCGACAGTAATATTTACTGGATACGTTGTGCCCTCCAGTAACCTGGTATTTTTTGTGCATGAAAAATTTTCATACCTGTTGCTTCCCCCTATGAAATAAAAATCATTTTGATGGTTGATATCCGCCAGTTTGAATGCAAAGAGTACCGGCGTTTGGCTATTGCCCGTAATGGAAGTACGGCAAGCTGTAATGGGTGTGTTTGCCACAAATACTTCTTTTGTGATACTGGTCGATCCAAATGCGTTGGTAACTGTAAGGGTAGCAGATTTGGGGCCTTGTGTGGCATAGGTTACTACAGGACTGATGGCAGTTGATGTGGATGGGTTACCATCGGGAAAACTCCAGACGCGGCTGGTAACTTCACCTACGCTATAATCAGTAAATGTAATGCTTGATCCGGTACAAATATTTTTAACAGATGGGTTGAATTGCGCAATAGGCAATTCGGCATTGCAGGTGGAAAAACAGTTGCCTCCACCAATTGTGAGGAAATTGGAAATCTGAGCCAGGCTTCCACTGCTGAATGTGGTTGCCGGAGGGTTTTGTATAGAGGCAGCCATAATAAACCCGCCACCTGCATCATGTTGCGCATTCAGGTTATGCCCTGTTTCATGCGCAATCAAAGAAGCCAGCGTTAATGATGAACTGGAAAAGTCCTGGTCAATCTGGTACCTATTACTTGTACATGTGGTACCAACCCAAGCCAAACCTACCGTTGATCCATCAAAATCCCGGCCAGACCAGAGTAAGCCAATATCATACGTAAACCCAAAATTTCCTGCCTGGCCCCAGTTCGTGAAATTTTGCAGGATAACTGAAGGATCGGTTCCGTTATATGAGGGCGATAAAGGATTCGTGGCGGATGATGCTGCCACAAACTGTCCTTTTATTTTAAACTCAAGGTATTGCGTACCAAATTGCGCGTTGGCATACATGCCGTTCATAATATTCAAAATGCCAATATTTCGTTCCTGCAGGTTGTCCACACTTATATATTTTTCCAGCATGAGGTGGTCTGAAGCGATGGCCATTTCAACCATACGGCAGGTACCGGTTGCATCCTGTGGGTTTCCCGTTTCCTTACTAAAGTCGTACTGAGCCAGTTTTTGATGAGCCTCCGTTACTCCACAACTGATGCCTGATTGAGGTATGACATCACCGGCTTCGTATACTATGAATGTGTTTGGATTTGCCCCCTTTAAAATGTATTGTAAGGGTTCAATAAAGTACTTTTTATCCCCTGATTGGATAAATCCAAAAATGATATTATTTGTCAGTGTCAGGTAAACCCGGCTATCCGCCTGTTGTTCCAGCATACCTGTAAAAGTGATGCCGCCGGGCCCGGAATAAGTTTTTTTCCCAGATTCATCCGCCAATACCAGTTTGTAGTCAGCAGCAATGATGTCGTGCTTATAGATATTGAGGGGGAATTTTGGATAGCCTTCAAAGTCAAGGATAATATCGCTGAACCCTTTCCCGGTTTTTTCGGTATAAGACTTAATCTCAGCCGGATTGATATTAAACAGGCTGTGTTTATAAAATATCTTGGTTAATGAAGGTGCCGGCAAATTATCTTGTTTCGCCGGTTTCACATACAATTGCGCAAATGATTGCGACGGCATGCAAAGTGAACAAACCAGGATGAGGATGGAAAAGCAATAGACAAATGAGCTATTGATTCTTTTGTGTAAGTTGACGTTGAGCATATGATTGTTTTGGTAGATGATAAAAAATAAAAAAGACCCAGGTCTTATACTTTAGCCGGAGCGGCTCCTCCTGATTTCCTCATCGATGGCCCTGGCTTTTTGTTGATAGTAAATGTAAACAACCCCGATGGCTACAATAGCCATGATGATTACCAGATATAAAGAGTAATTCTTTTTTGACATTGAATCCTGAACAAAAAATTGAGCAATGAATATAGTTTATGACATTGCTGAATCCCTTTTTTTGCCATGACAAATGGCTGACGCAGGCAGGACAAATACCGGACAACTTATGCTATTGATTGCAAATCAATAAATTATATTTTTTTATTTATATTTACTTATTGCTTTTTGAATCTGTATGAGGATTTTTATTTTGCTGTTTCTGATTGTATTGCAGGGTTCCAGTGCCTTCAGCCAAAACGAAAGTATTGATGCTAAGGAATGGGCCCGTAAGCTCATGGACGCGGATGATGGAAAAAACCTGGCTGCAAGAAATCTCATCATGTTGCTTCAACAAGATTTCCCTCCGAAGCATTCCATACAGGGGTCAGCATTTCCCGAGAGTTTTAAATTGATGAGGAAACTCATTGAAGACATAGAAAAATACGCGGATACCACTAACCCCTATTTTAGTGCCAGGTATAAATGCATAGTAAGCACCGCCCTCAGCTATGAAAACCATATGAGCAAAGCTGTTCCTTCGAACAAGGAAAAGGTGTTGGCTTTGTTAAATGACGCGATAGACAAGGCTTATGAAATCAATGACGAATTATTGATCGCCTATGTCAGCCAGGTCAATTTTGCCTTGATGAAGTTTTATGACGAGTTTCCATTGGCTGTGGCATATGGGATTTACAGTGCAGAGTTGTATGAAAAGAATTCCGGGTTTGAGGAATTTACCGAATATGAGTACCTGAGTGAACTGATGTTCCGGGTCAGGGAATATGATATGTGCATTGCTTATTGTAAAAAATGGCTGGATATGCAGCCAAAGGGCCAGCCAGACGAGCTCAAAAAAATGTTTACTCTAAACACACTGGCCTTAGCTTATCACAGGCAATCAAAGCATGATTCAGCATTGTTTTATTACCAGGAGGCGCTTAAATCGGCACATACAATAAACCGTAAAGACTGGGATGGCATTATAAAAGGTAATATTGGCCAGGTATTTTACCTAACCAAGCAATATGATACGGCTATACAACTACTGGAATATGATTACCGAACAAGCCTTAAACACGCCTATTATGATAATGCCGCGAATTCGTTGCAATGGTCTGCCCGGGCCCATTCCGCAAGGGGTGACCATGGCATAGCCCTTGAAAAGATCCGGGAAGCTTTTAGGTTGATCAAACGTATTCCAGACCAGGGTTACCTGCAAAACATTTATTTTGGCGCGATTGACATTTATAAACTGAATGGGATCTATGACAGCGCCCTGCATTTCGCGGGTTTATATCAAAACCTGCATGACAGCATTGAAAAAAAGATTAACCTGAGCAGTATCGAGTTATCGAAAGTTCGTATGAATGAAATGGGTAACCTGTATAATATCCGGAAGCTGCAACTGGAAAAGAAAACCCAAAAAAATCAGCGAAATTTTGCCATAGCCGGTATCATTTTTTTAACTGTGCTGGGCATCATGCTGATCAACCGGCAGCGGCAGAAGCACAAACAAAAGCAGGCATTGCTGGAGCAGGAGAAAGAGCATATTGAACTCGAGATCGCGTCGGCTCAGGAGCAATTAAGCATGTTTACCCAGAGCATCCAGGAAAAAAGTAATTTGATTGAGCGGTTGGAGCAACAGATGTCGGAAAACAAATCATCTGCATTGCAACAGGAGATGCTGAATGAGATCAGTGAGATTACAATTTTAACCGAGGAGGACTGGGATAAGTTTAAAAGGTTGTTTGAAAAAATTTATCCTTTGTTTTTTGAGCGGTTAAAAGCCAAAGCCCCGGATATCACGATGGCTGAACAAAGAATGGCGGCTTTGACCAGGCTGCACCTGACCGCAAGGCAAATGGCTGCGATGCTGGGTATATCTGTGGATAGTGTCCACAAAAGCCGGCAGCGCCTTCGTCAAAGATTCGGTATCAATACTGACGTCAGCCTGGATGAGTTTATTACCCAGATTTGATTTCGCGCACTGCGATATGTAATGCGGTTTGCTTGTGCATGCAAGGAGGAAAGCTGTTTGCAGAACAAGAAGTAAACCTGGTGAAGGCTGGTTCACATGCAGCAAGACTTAGATTGCAGCAAAAAAAGGGTCTGAAAAAATTAAAATAATGATAATCAACTTATAATACTACTCCATTTGGATTATATGTGATCCATGTAATTTTTGGTACATTTCACGAGTAAAGAACAGACATGTACCTGCTGCAAATAAGATGGATTTATCGGGTAGTGAGCGCCATTTTATTCACTTGTGTACTGCCTGCCCATGCTCATGCGCAAACGCCCACAAACGGTGATTTTCGTACGCGGGCGAGCGGCAACTGGAATACGCTGAGTACATGGCAGGTACGGAGTGCAGGCAGTTGGGTCAACGCGGTATCACTTCCCTCAACAACCTCAAATGTATATATTCAAAACGGCCATTTTGTTACGCTGACAACTACCGGAAATTGCCGCGACTTACATATATATACTTTAGCCGGACAATTAGATTGTGATGGCTCTTTAAATATTTATGGAAAATTGCGCAGGTATACTGGTACTGTGGTCACCAGTACCAGTGATGGCGTATTTTACAGCAGCCAGGCAAATGGCGCCACCAGCAACACAGTCATCAGTGGCAATCAAAATATTGCTACCGGTATTTTTTTCAGGGGCACCACGCGTAATATCATACAAACAGGTGAATGGGGTGTGCCCGGCGGTATACAACCTATCATACATATTGCTATGAATGCCGGCAATATAGCTACCGCGCAATCTCCTTTTTACACAAATTTTCTCAGAATAACCAGTGGTACTTTGAATATGGGCACAAACTCAATTTTTCTCGTTTCAGGGCCAGGTGGAAATGGTACCATTACTGTTGCGGCAGGAGCAACTTTGCAAACTGCCAACACAGGAACAGCCAATAACAACTGTATTTTAACCGATTTAACAGGCAATCCTCCTTACCAGTTTTACTTGTACGGAACACTCAGGTTAATGGGCGCCACGCCTCATATTCGCATAGAGAATTTCACACAATATGATGGAAGTACCATAGAATACGGCGCATCCGGTGCGCAAAACTTTTTGCAATTAAGTTATCCCGCGCTGAACCCATTGAACAATTACAGGAACCTTGTTTTGTCCGGTTCCGGCAACAAAACACCATCTGCAAATTTTATTGTAAAAGAGGATATCAGCATCAACGGTTCCGCAGTATTGGTGATGGGTGCCAGAACAGCAACGATTACCGGCAATTGGACAAGTTATGGCGCTGCCGGCCTGAATGAAGGGACAAGCACCATTGTCTTTGACAGCACCGGGGCTCAAACCATTAACACAACCGGAGGGGAAAATTTCTATGTCCTGAGAAAAAATAATACCGGCACGCTTACGTTCAACAGCAATGTGGCCATTGTAGCCGGAGGGAATCTTAACCTATCTTCAGGAACCATCAATGCGGGGACAAATGCATTTACAGGTACCACCACATCGGCATTAAATATGTCGGGCGGTACTTTACGGTTGGCCAGGCTTAACGTAACACTTCCTGAGTTCAGTATCGCAAATTATAACATTACGGGAGGAACGATTGTGCTCGACGGAGCCGGAACACAAACATTAAGGGGTGCGCGTGATTACAGGAACCTTACATTTTCCGTAAGTGGCACTAAAGGGATTACTTCAGCCATAAACAACATTACAGGCACCATAACCGTCGCTAATTCGGTGGTACTGGATGTAACCAATCATACCATGGGTGGAACGGGGACCAACCTGACTATGACAGGCAGTTCGGTTTACAAAACGGCCGGATCCTCACAAGTAAAACCGGATGCAGCCGGAACATATTCCCTCGGAGCAGGAACAACTATTGAGTTTACCAACAATCTCACGGGTTTAGAAAGTATCCGTTTGACTGGCGCCAGCACTGTAAATTATTATCATATTGTGGTTTCCGGCACTTCCGTAGGCACATCGACATTGGCAACCGGTATCCGATTCCAGAATGGAGGTACATTTACCGTTAAATCCGGTGCCACATTTAAGCATATCAATACGTCTGGGTTTTCAGGCACAACTACTACATCCATCAGCAGCGTAAATAATCCTTCCATTATCCTGGAAGCAGGAAGTACCATTGAGTATAACGGCACGAACCAAACAATATCGAACCAAGTATTAAGTAGTCCCTCAGATGCGCATTATCAACACCTCAAACTCAGTAATTCGGGCAACAAGACAGCTCCAGCCGGAACATTGGCAATCAAAGGGGATTTACTGAAAGAAGGGCCGGCCGTTTTTTTGCATAATTCTGGAACAGTGGTCATGAACGGAATAGTCGCCCAGCAATACCTGTCGGAATTCCCGTTTATGGCTTTTTACAGTTTCAGTAATAACAACACTGCAAATCTTTCCATTAACAGTGAGATGAGCATTGAAAAAGAACTGGGCATAGGCCCTAATGCCGTGTTGAGCCTGTTGAATAATGGACATATCATTCTATTGTCAGGCTTGTCATCAACAGCCAATGTGGGCATCATTCCATCAACAGCTACAATCAATTATTCCGGTAATGGCCGATTCAGTGTGTACAGGTATATTGCCACGGGGCCAAGCCCGAATCATGGAAAGTCATGGCAATTCCTGTCTGTAGCCACCAATGGCACACAAACCATTAACCAGGCCTGGCAGGACACCGCAACTTCGTCTAACCAAAGCCGTTATAGCGGGTATGGCACTCAAATTACCAGTAATATATTTCCGCTTCCATCGCAATTTGACGTCTATACATCCACTGGCCCCAGCATGAAAACGTATGTATCTGCGGCCAATAACTGGGCATCTGTCCCCAATACCACAGCCACACCTATATATAACCCGCGTGGGTACATGGTATTTGTGAGGGGCGACCGGACGGTAACCACATATAACGCATCGGCCAACCCCACCATCCTGCGCAGCAGCGGTCCGATCCACTGGCCGGTTTCTAATCCACCGCCTGTTAGCTTAGTGGCTGCCGACAAATTCGAATCCATTGGTAATCCGTATGCATCAGCCATTGATTTTTCCAATGATGCCGGTGTAGTCAAGTCCGCGTCTATCCAGAAAATATTTTATGTGTGGGATCCAAAGCTTGGTGGCAGTTTGGGTTTTGGCGGATTTCAAACATTTACCAAAGGGTTGGGTGCCGATAACAATTATTATGTGTCGCCTGGTGGCGGTAGTTATGGCATCATAGGTTCTGTCAATAATATCATACAAAGCGGGCAGGCTTTCTTTGTGCGGGCAGTTGGTACAAATGGCAGTATTTCATTTGATGAAACGGCGAAAGTGAGTACAAGTGAAACCCCATTCAGGGTGGCTCATGCCAATACAGGTAGTAAGATTTTTATTCAGTTGCAACAAATCCTCCAGGGGGATACCTTGTTACTGGATGGCACAGTGGTAGAATTTGAGCGCAATCTCAGTAATGAGGTTGATATTTTGGATGCCCTGAAACTTCATACTAGTACTGAAGCGGTATCCATATTACAGTCAGCAACCGAGCTGGCTGTAGAGCGAAGGGCTTTTCCCAATTCGGGTGATACCATATTCCTTAAACTGTCTAACCTCAAACCCAACACCTATTATTTACACTTATCAGGAGCAGGTACAGATCATATTGGTGCTAAAGCATACCTGGTTGACAGATATTTACAAAGCGCGACGCTCATAGATATTACAAAAAAAACCATCATCCCATTTACCGTTAGCACCCAACAGGGATCAGCATCTTCAAACCGTTTTCTATTGATTTTCAAAAACCGGTTTACAGACAATAGCCCGGTGTCGGAGTTCAGTTTTCACATGAAGGGCAAAACAGCTCAAGATATTCGTTAGCCATTACGCGGAATCCATCAAATCATTTGCGGGTAGATCCAGGCGTGAATGTGTGCATCTGTTATTGAAATCAGATGAATCAAAAATGAGATCGTCTTGGTTAGTTGGTTTGCATCCGGAATTCCGTCAAGCATACAGTCTGGACAACCTAAGTTAGTAGCAATAAAAAAGCCTCTCCATTTCTGGAAAGGCTTTTTAAATGAACCTGCCTGCCGGCAGGCAGGTATGGTAGCTACCTGCTCTCTCCGCCTCAGGCGGGATGCAGTACCATCGGCTATGAAGGATTGATGCTTTTAGCTGAGATAGAAGAAATAAAAAAGCCTCTCCATTTCTGGAAAGGCTTTTTAAATGAACCTGCCTGCCGGCAGGCAGGTATGGTAGCTACCTGCTCTCTCCGCCTCAGGCGGGATGCAGTACCATCGGCTATGAAGGATTGATGCTTTTAGCTGAGATAGAAGAAATAAAAAAAGCCTCTCCATTTCTGGAAAGGCTTTTTAAATGAATATGGCAGCTACCTACTCTCCCGCATTGTGGTGCAGTACCATCGGCCATGAGGGGCTTAACTACTCTGTTCGGAATGGGAAGAGGTGAACACCCTCGGTAAAACCACCATAAGACGTTACTAAGTTCAATTAGAACTTAAATAAGTTAACATATTGGGATAAGTTGTGAGGAGGAAGATGGTTATTTTTCCGAAGAAAAATAAAAAGATAAAGCTAACGGGCAATTAGTACTACTCGGCTTTGATGTTACCACCTTTACACCTGTAGCCTATCAACGTCATAGTCTTTGACGGCCCTTAAAAGTAAACTCATCTTGAGGAAGGTTTCACGCTTAGATGCTTTCAGCGTTTATCCTGTCCGTACATAGCTACTCTGCACTGCACCTGGCGGCACAACAGATACACCAGCGGTACGTACGACCCGGTCCTCTCGTACTAAGGTCATGTCCTCTCAATTTTCTAACGCCCATCACAGATAGGGACCGAACTGTCTTGCGACGTTCTGAACCCAGTTCACGTGCCACTTTAATCGGCGAACAGCCGAACCCTTGGGACCTTCTCCAGCCCCAGGATGTGACGAACCGACATCGAGGTGCCAAACC